>OMGV01000147.1_pt1 | contig 52074 bp, 44 predicted proteins | sample 1646111 | NCBI WGS metagenome assembly OMGV01 (sample SAMN05578590, study PRJEB25193) | human gut metagenome | biome: Human Microbiome; feature: human-associated habitat; material: feces | host: Homo sapiens | place: USA:Birmingham | reverse complement strand
AACTCCTTTGGACCGCTTTCGCTTCCGGTAGAACCGCTTCCTGTAGAGCTGGAGCCGCCGCTAGGAGTCGTTGGCGAGGTAGGAGTAGTTCCGCCGTTACCACCGCCGTTGTCCTCAGTACCGTCCTCCACGGTCACGTGGTTGTCGAGGAGTTCGATGCGGCACTTCTTCTTGAGCTCAGCGTTGCTCCATCCCTTGGTGTTGCGGAGGATGAGGTGAACGCCCTCGATGCTCTGTGCGGTGACCTTGGATGCCGTCTCCTCACCACGAGAGCTCATGCCGAGCGAGAAGAGACCGAGGTCGGAGAAGCGGACGCTCTTGCCGTCGAGGATGAGTTCCTGGAGGCAGTCGAGGGTGTCCATCAGAACGCCGTGGACGGTGCCTCGAGAGTAAGGTGAGTTGTGCTCGGCGATGTGGGTCACGAAGTCCTCAAACTCCATGGTGCGGTCCTGCACTGCGGTGGCATAGTACTTCTTCTTGCCAGCGTCCTTGCCTACTTGTGGAGTGCGCTCCACCTTACGATACTTCAAAGTTCCTTTTACAGTCATAATCGTTAGTTTTTTAAAGGGTTAAACAAATGTTTTTTAGTGGTTAATTCAGCCATGATAAACGGCTGAGGTTGCCAAGCCATTCTCTCTGAATGACGATGCAAAGGTACTGCTTTTTTCGCCAAACACCAAAAATGGGCTTGCACTTATCTGCAAAAATCTGTTAACAAGACGAAGTTTTTGTGTTAATAAATCTAACTCGTAGTTTTGCGCTGGGCGAGACATATTTTTGTATCTTCGAAGTCATAGAGTTGAGTCCAAAAAATCAATGACAGTTATGACAATTACAGTTATGACAGTTTTCAAAAACCAAATTTTTTAATCCTTGATAGAAAGTATATTATATATTAATATGTATATTAATATATAATATAAAATATTTGCTTACAAATCATAACCTCCAAAAACACGTATTTTCAAAACAAAACTGTCATAACTGTAATTGTCATAACTGTCATTTTGTTTCAAATTATTCCCCATTTTCCTTGCTCATTCCGAAAAAGCTTGCGATATGGCTTCGAGAAGATGAGAGTGGTGTTCTTGCAGTTGCCACTCTTCGAGAAGAAGGAGCTAGAGTGTATGGATATATTTGATTGTTGGATTTACGTATTGAACAATATGGAGCAAATGTGACTATTGAACGAGCGTATGATGCTATCAGACAACACGTTAGCCTTAGTGATACTGTAAAATGCAGTATTGCTAGAAATGTTAAGAATCGATATGGTGAGAGTTCTAAGACTCAGATGGTTCAGATGCTCTTCGTCAACGAGAGCGGTGTCTATTCCCTCGTCTTCGGTTCGAAGCTCGAAAGTGCTCAGCGATTCAAGCTGCAGGTTCCAATAGGTGATACGGAGCGAAGAGGCACAAGAGCACTTCCTCTACACATCATTGAACGAAACGGCGATACCCGAAGGTCGTTACCCACTAGTAATGACCAAGTCGATGCGCTTCAAGAAGTGGCTGTCGTTGCTTCTCGGCGTGCCGGGCTTCTCCGGGGGTTCGCATTCACGCAGGCAATACCGCCAAGGAGACCCAAGGCTGCATACTCGTGGGTGAAAATAAAAAAGTGGGCATGGTCGTGAACTCTCACATCTGGCTCCAACGCCTCATCGTGAAGTTCATCCATGCTAGAGACAAGGACGAGGCGGTGTTCATCACCATCGAATAAACAGAAATGCCCAGCTTGCACTCCCCACAATGCAAGCTGGGCTATCTCGTCGCAAAGTACTTCCAGAGTGGTGCTGCCATCAAGCTCTGCCATACCTCGCCCCTCTGCAACATCCCCAAGACTTCCTCCCGTGTAAAGATTCTCACCTCCACATCCTCGCCCTTGTCGAGATGCTGTCCTGTCATGAGTTCCACGTCGGTAGCCAGGAAACAATGGGTCAGATTGGTATGCGTGCTGGGATTGGCAGAGATCGTCATCCACTCTTGCCACTCACCACCTCCAAAGCCAGTCTCTTCCAACAACTCTCGCTTGGCGGCAGCCATCGGTTCCTCGCCCTTCTCTATCACTCCGGCACACAACTCGTTCACCGTCTTGCCTATCGCATAACGATATTGGCGAACAAACACAAACTTGCCTTCCTTCGTGATGGCGATGGTATTCACCCAGTCGGGATATTCCAACACATAATACTCGTCAATGATGGCGCCCGTAGGCAACTCCACCTGATCGACTCTTGCCGTGAGCCAAGGACGCTTGATGAGATATTTCTGGCTCAGCGTCTTCCATTCCATATTCTTGTCTGTCATTGCTTCTTGTTGCCTTTCATCTATGACATCACGCTCAATGTGAGCAGATTCGACCGCAAAAATAGCAAAATTATACGAAACGACAAAAAATATCGGAAGAAAAAGAATGCTATCCACATTTCCACCCCATTTTTTTGGATGTATCAAATAAAAGCGCTAACTTTGCAAAAAATAGCAAGAAGATATGTCGATATTTAGCCTTTTCACTTCAAGGAAGCCTGATGTTTCTAAATATGCTTTCGTGGATACTGAAGTCGGAACAAAAGACCACAAGATTCACGACATAGGTGCATTGCGCTATGATGAAGCTACCTATCATGGTACTTCGAAGGAAGAATTGGAAAGGTTTCTGCTGGAAGGAAAGGTTGAATTTGTCTGCGGTCACAATATCGTGCACCACGATGCGAAATATCTCTTTGGGCAACAGTCTTGGCATCTTGTTGACACCCTCTACCTTTCTCCTCTTTTGTTTTCTGAACGCCCTTACCACCGACTGGTCAAGGACGACAAATTGGTTTGTGACCAACTGAACAACCCTGTCAACGACTGCGAGAAAGCAAAAGACCTCTTGATGGACGAGATAGGAAGATGGAACCAACTTTCAAGGAATCAAAAGAAAATTTTCTCCTCACTCTTGTGCGACAAGGAGGAATTCAAAGGTTTCTTCATGATGGTGGAAGCCCCAGACAAAATGTCCTTATCCAAAACAGTCCAACTCATCAAGGAAGAATATGAGGGACGCATCTGTGGTCATGCCGACCTAGCTCCCCTCATTCAAGAACATCCTTGTGCCCTCGCTTACGCCTTGGCTCTGGTCAACACGACCGACCACCGTTCCATCACACCGGCTTGGGTACTCTACAATTTCCCTGAGGTAGAGCATATCATCGAACTGCTCAACGCCATCAAGGCTAAAAATCAAGGACTTTTCTCCAACTTTTCAGAGATGAGCCTCGAAGAAGTAGAAGAAGCCTTGTTGTATCTCTCACAAATCGGTGCCCTGAAACTCGAAGGCGGATTTTTGGTGCTTTACAATGCCATGGACATCCAACGTCTGAAGGACAACCGACTGAGGTACAAGCAGGAAGAATATCGTATGCTCAATGAATTTTACAAGCAGAAAATGCAACAAATTCATATCGTGGGCGAATACGCCAACTTGATGGTGAAGAACTATCAGGAAGCCTTGCAATATGTGCAAGATTATTTCTTGATGGATTACCAGCGATTCATTGCCAAATACTTCAAGGGGGAGGAAGCAAAAGGCTACAAAGTAACGAACGCCAAGGTTCGCTTTATCGTGGCATGGAAGCCGAAAGATGCTCCTAAAGATGAGAAGGAATCCGCCATTCCACTCATCGACTTGACAATGACTAGAAAAATATAAAAATATAAAGAAAATGAATATCTATACAACACCAACACATGACGAGTTCTTCAAATATGCACAGCAGCACGGATGGGCTGATTGGGCTGAAGAACTTTGGGAAGAAATGAATCGCACCAATTGGCTTAAGAACAATGGTACTATTCCTAAAAACTGGCAGACAATAGTTAATGTCAGAAACGGTGCTCTTATGAACAAACTTGGCGTTTCTATCAACAAAAGCGATGTTTGTTATCGAAGAACAAGAAAATACCCAACCACCGATAGGATATTTCATACCGATTTCTAATTGTTTCGGGCAAAGGTAAGAAGAATCTACGAAACCGCCAAATATTCGTTACCTTTTTTATATATGTCTCATATCTTTTCCCGAAAACTTTTGGTAATTGGCAAATTTCAGAGTACCTTTGCACCCGAAATTGAAAACTGATGAAGATTATGAACTTAAAATCAATAGGAAATAAAATCAAGGGGACACCGACGATGACCGAGGGTACGGTGTATTCGATGCTCATCATCTGCAGCATCTCGCACTTCCTCAACGACATGATTCAGTCGATCATCCCTTCCATCTACCCTATCATCAAGGATGAATACGGATTCACGTTTGCACAAATCGGCATCATCACGCTGATTTTCCAGATGACTTCCTCCATCCTCCAACCCTTCACGGGACTCTACGCCGACAAGCATCCTCGACCATACGCCCTTTCCGTTGGCATGTGCTTCACGCTGATAGGCTTGGTGTTGCTCGCCTTCGCCGAGAACTACCTCTTGATTCTCCTGGCTGTGAGCATCGTGGGACTGGGCTCTTCCGTCTTCCACCCCACAGCCTCTCGTGTGGCGCAGATGGCTTCGGGAGGCAAGAAGAGTTTGGCACAATCCATCTTCCAGGTGGGAGGCAACGGCGGTGCTGCCATCGGTCCGTTGCTTGCCGCCATCATCATCCTTCCATTCGGTCAGCACGCCATCTCATGGTTTGCCATCGCCGCCCTCATCGCTGCCCTCATCATGATTCGATTGGGCGCTTGGTACAAGGCGAGACTTGCCTACGTGGTCAACCATCCACAGAAGCAACCATTGCTCAACCACGACATCTCGAAAGCAGCGAAATACGGGGCTTTGCTGATTCTCGTCGTGCTGGTGTTCTCGAAATACTTTTACACCGCCTGCATCACGAGTTACTTCACTTTCTTCCTGATAGACAAGTTTGGCATCTCGATTCAGGCATCGCAGCTCTGCCTCTTTGTCTTTCTCGCCGCCTTTGCCATCGGAACAGTGGCGGGAGGTATGTTGGGCGACAAGTTTGGCAGAAAGTATGTCATCTGGTTCTCCATCCTCGGCTCGGCTCCCTTCGCCCTCATCATGCCGTTTGCCAACCTTACTTGGACGATTATCTGCACCTTCTTATCAGGTTTGATTATTGCTTCAGCATTCTCGTCTATCGTAGTGTATGCCACCGACTTAATGCCAGACAAGGTGGGACTGATAGCTGGTGTTTTCTTCGGACTGATGTTTGGCTTGGGTGGTCTTGGCTCCGCCTTCTTCGGATGGCTTGCCGACAAGACGAGCATCGAGTTCATCTTCCAGGTGAGCGCCTTCCTGCCATTGCTGGGCATCATCGCTGGCTTCCTACCGAATACACAAAAAACTAAGAAATAGACAGTTGAACCTTTTATCATTTTACTTCACATTTTCCACATTGCGATACCCTATCAATCCGTACCAAAGGATGACGAACTCGCAAGCCAATGGGACGAGCCAGGTATATTGCCATGAACCTACATAGTCGGCTATCAGACCCTGGATGACTGGGAAGACGGCTCCACCAAAGACACCCATCATAAAGATGCCGGAAGCCTTCGAGGTGTATTCCTTCAAGCCATCGACCGAGAGGGTGAAGATGCAACTCCACATCACGCTGTGGAACAAGCCTACGGCTGCCATCAACCACAGATTCTCCGTAAACATCGAGATGGTCATGAGAGCTATCGCCGCTACCGTAACCGTGAGGAGCATCGGACGAGGTGCCACGTTCTTCAAACCTGAAGAAACCATTCTGCCTACCAAGAAACCACCCCAATAAAGTGTGGCTAGGAGGGCTGGAGACACCACAACGCCCTGAGTAGCCAAGTCCATCGCATGGAGGTTCATATTGTTGCCGATGCCCACCTCCGTTCCGACATAGCAGAAGATGGTAAACACGCCGTATTTCAAATGGCGGAATGACCAGATGCTGCGCTTTGGCTTGGAGTCAGTCTCTCTTGTTCCCTCAATATCAGGCAGTTTCGCCTTCGATGTACTCCATGTCGTAAGAGCTATGACCAGCGTCATCACGAAGAACGGAATGGTGAGTTGGTCGGCAGAGACACTATCCAAGGAAACGCCTGCAAACATCACTCCTGTCACGAAAAATGGAGCCACCGTAGTACCGATGGAATTAATGGCACAGGTAAAGTTCATACGCTGAACCGGTTGAGTGCCAGGCAAAGGATAGGCGGCAACGTAAGGATTGATGACCACCTGGAGCATCGCCGCAGAAGTACCCATCAGATAGGAGCCGAAGAGGAAGACGAAATAGCCGAAAGGCACGAAATCGCTTCCGATGTGCATTCCCTTTCCACCCCAATACTCAGCGATGAGCGCTGAGGCGAGATAGAAGGCAAGTCCGAACACCATCACCACCATCGAGCGAACGAGGGTCTGCTTGTAGCCTATCTTGTCGAGCATCCTTCCCGTCTTAGAGCTGTTGAGCAGATAGCCGAGGAAGAAGGCGAAGGAGATGAGCGTCGCCAGAGAGTTCTTTGTATCGGTCACCTCCGAGAGGAAGGCAATCTTCAGAGGTCCCTGGCACTGTCCATTGACGGTGGTGAGGAATCCCACGATGAAATATATGAAAGTCAAGAGGAGGAAAGGACCTGCGCTCTTGAGGGTGATACTAGGTTTCATTGATTATTAGGGGATTAGGGAGTGCTCCTTCTGGAGGAAGAAGCACCCCAGTTTGTTATATTTATCTTTAGAGAAATCTTTGATGGAAATGCTATCCACACCGATTTCTGCCATTGTCTTTTACAAGATTTCTTCTTCCAAGACCTTCATGGCTCCCTTTGCCTTGACATCCTCTACCATCTTCTGATAGAGAGTGACGAAGTGAGGAGCTGCTTTGAGGTCAGTAGATGTGAAGGCTGATACACCGAGGAAGTCGATGGCATTGTCGCTCTCGATGAGTTTCCAATCCTCGGCGGTGAGCCATGGATCGGCTACCTCGAAGGCATCGCCATTGTCATCCACCTTATACTTCAAGTAGTGGCGATAAGCAGCGAAGAGGTAAGCCACACGCTTCAACTCTACGTCAGTGCGCTTGCCAGAAGCATCATCGGCAATCATCTTCTCCAAGTTTGGCATCACATAGACAGGGAACTTGCTGGCACCATCGAAGCAGAGGCGAGCCACCTGGTCGCTTACCATGCGGTTGCCGAAACGCTCCACGAGGGTCTGCTTGTATTCCTCCAAGTCGGTGTCGGCAGGAGCTGGCACGTAAGGAGTGATGTCCTCATCCATGAAGGCACGTACCAACTTAGCGATTCGCTCATCGTGCATGGCTGCATCTACCTTGCGATAACCGCTGAGGAAAGATGGATAAGAGAGCAAGGTGTGGGAGGCGTTCAAGAGACTGAGCTTCATGTTCTCGAAGGCAGTGACATCGTCGGTCATCTGGGCACCAACAGTTTCCCACTGAGGGCGACCCGCAACAAAATTGTCCTCCACTACCCACTGGATGAAGTCCTCGCAATAGACAGGAGCCTCATCGTGAGTGCCATTCTGCTCATTGAGTCGCTTGATGTCCTCAGAACGAGTGGCTGGAGTGATGCGATCGACCATGGAATTAGGGAAGGTAACGTTCTCCTTCATCCAAGCTGCAAGTTCGGCATCCTGTGCCTCCACAAAGGTCATGAAAGCCTTGCGAGCGGTGTTGCCATTGTGCTGGAGGTTGTCGCAAGAGAGGATGGTGATAGGGCCATTGCTTGCTGCCTTACGACGGCGAAGACCTTCTGCCACATATCCAAAGGCAGTCTGAGGCTGCTGAGGATTCTTGAGGTCGTGAGCCACCTGAGCATTGTCGAGCATGAACTCACCTGATTGTCGATCGATGTTGTAGCCGCCCTCTGTGATGGTAAGGGTGATGATCTTGATGTCCTTGGAAGCAATCTTAGCAAGAATTTGCTCCTGCTCCTCGATGCCCCAGTAGAGTTCTACGAGCGCACCTATCTTATATACATTGATGCTATCGTCACGTCCGCAAACGGTAAGGGTATATTCGCCATTCTGCTTTTTGAGGGCATGGTAGAGGTGGTCGTCACCAGGGAGGATCATAGCTCCGCAGATGCCCCAGTTCTGTTGTGCCTTGTTCTCCAGGAGCTTGTTGGTCATATACTCCAAGTGAGCACGATGAAAGTTACCTACTCCGAAGTGCAGGATGCCTGCTTTTACCTGATTGCGGTCATAAGAATAACCATTGATTTGATTTGCCATAATTGTTTAAATTGTTAGTTGTTATTAATATTCCTTGTTGTTTTTTCTGCCGCAAAGATAATTCAAAATAACAACCTGGCAAGATATTTTTTGCGATAAATATCTGCAAACGTTCCCGCAAACGTTCCCAAAATCTGCAAACGTTTGAAAAAAAATAGCGACTTATATGATAGGACTAAGATTTAAAAAGATTGACGATTGGACATACAAATTCTTAAAGTTGCTCTGCTATCAATCATATTTGCATCATTCTATCTCCCAGTCCTCAATATTCCCCTTATCCGAATCGAAGTTGATGCCAACTTTTACTACAGGCTTGCCACAGAGAGCGAAGCGCTGGCGATAGTCTTTGAGGTCGATTTGCTGCATCGCCGTCTGCGCATCCTTGTTCATCTTCACCTCTATTATATAGAGATTTGTGCGAGAGAGCATCACGATGTCAACCCTACCATGAGGAGTATGCACCTCCACATCTACCAAATAATCAGTGAGCAACGAGAAGATGATGTAGAGCACCTGCTGGTAATGACCCTCATAACGCGTATCATTGCAATAAGGCACGGTACCCAAGTAGGTCTTGAGCAACTGCAAAGCTCCCTCCATATCTTGCTTGGCAAGGCATTGGGCTATGCGACGTGCCGTATTGGTGGTAGCAAGGGTGTTCGGAGTGACGTATGATGGAATCAAAGCCTTGGTCAAGCCCACCTTCACCTCCTTGTTAGGAACATCCAATGTATAGTAGTTAAACTCCTTATCATAATCCTTGATCGTGATATAGCCACTCTGGTAAAGAAGTGGCATGATGGTAGGCATATTCTCTGTTGGCGCATCAAACTCGCTCTCATCAGCCTCTACCCTGGATATATCAGATGGCAGCACCTCAAATTTCTTCATCATGTTGATGAGATAAGTTGGGGTACCAGAAGCAAACCAATAAGCACCAAAGTTCTTTTCATCAAAGCATTTCAACAAACTATAAGGATTAAACACATCAGGAGAAACTGGCGAGAAGTGATAGCCATCATAATTCTCCTTGAGCTTGGAGATAGCTTCCTCACGAGACAATCCCTGTGCCTCCGCTAACGCATTAATATCCTCAGACATATTGCCAAGCAACTGCTCTTTTGTGATGCCACAGATTCCCGCATAATCATCTCGCATCGAAATATTCGTGATATTATTCAACTCGCTGAAGATGCTGACTTGCGAAAACTTAGTGATGCCTGTCAGGAAAACAAAACGAAGCTTTGGCTCACACATTTTGAGTGGGCTATAGAAATTACGCATGATATTGCGAAGAACATCCAATGATTCTTTCTCATGGGCTACATCAAGCATCGGAGCATCATACTCGTCAATGAGTACGACCACCTGCTTACCAGTTTTCTCGTAAGCGGTAGTAATTAATTCTATCAGACGATTATTCGCACCTATTGGAGGATTGGTAATCCCCCATTTTCTCTCTTGCTCCTTTAAAATGTAATCCAAATAATCCTCCAACTGTTCTTTCTCCATGTGCTTACCGCCACTCATATCAAAATGGAGCACTGGATATTCGGTCCAATCTTTTTCCAACTTTTCAATGGCAAGTCCAGCAAACAAATCTTTTTTACCCGAAAAATAACTATCAAAGGTTGACACCAAAAGCGACTTACCGAAACGACGTGGTCGCCCCAAGAAGAAATACTTTCCACTCGTATGAGTCATGCGGAAAATGTATTCCGTCTTGTCAATATACAGAAGATTATTCTTGATAATCTCCTCAAATGTTTGGATTCCTATAGGATATAATTTTAATGCCATAATTTCTTCGTTTTGAATTGCTTTTGCAAACTTACATAAAATTCTTCAAAATATATAGAATTAGATGCAAGAAAACAGATTATTTAACTAAGCAACCACTTCTGTGATGCCGACAATACCATATTTTATAGCTGCCACATCATTTCACTCCCCCGTCGATTCCCGACACTTCATCATGGTCTTCAGCACCACTTTCTTGTTCTCCATCTCCGGATGATTGATTTTCTCCATCACCAGTTCGGCAGCCTTTCTGCCCATCTCCTCCAAAGGAGGCTCCATGGTGGTAATCTGTGGAGAGACGATGGTGGAGAGTTCCGTACCAGAGAAGCCTGCGACCACGATGTCTTCGGGCACTCGCTTGCCTAGGGCTCGCAAACGATTTTGCGCTCCTATCGCCAAAGTATCGGTGAAGGCATAGACGGCATCGAAGTCGATATTCGCACGGCAAAGTTGGTCGATGGCATCGGCTCCATCCTTGAATGTCATACCCGTCTGCACGATGAGCTTTGAATCATACAAGCCAAACTTCTCCATCGCCTCACGATAGCCCTCGCCTCGCTCGTAGGAATTATAGACATCTTCTGGACCTTGCAGGTAGGCGATGCGCTTGCGACCCAAACGAATCAAATGCTCCACCATGAAATAAGAATCGACATTGTCATCGACCAATACCTGCGGCATATCCAAGCCATGAGGGATGCGGTCGTAGAAGACGATAGCCATGCCATCCTCAGCCAACTTGCGATACTCCTCGATGTTCTTGCGATAACTGCAAAGGCTCACGATCAGACCGTCCACCATAAACTGCTCCATCATCTTAAGGTTCTCCAGTTCTCGCTCAGCATTCTCATCGCTCTCGGCAATCATCACTTTCTGGTTCTGCTTGTAGAGCACTTCATGGATGCCATTGGTCACCGTAGCAGCGTATGGCGTGTGCATCTCTGGCACGATGACACCGATGGTGTTAGTACGTCCCATCTTCAAGTTCATTGCCACAGGGTTACGCTTGTAGCCAAGACGTTTTGCCTCCTCCACCACCATGTCACGCGTTTCCTTACGGATGTTCTTGTCATCGGTAAGGGCACGAGAGACGGTTGACACAGAAATACATAGCGAACGAGCTATATCCTTGATAGTTACATGTTTCATGATGTTATCTGTTTATGGAATCTATTCTTTCAAATGATTAATAGGTACGGATTACATGGATTTCTTCGGGAAAGATTCTCGGAAGATAGTCTCTCCTCGCAACACGATGTCCTCCGTTGGCTGGTTGGCATCTTGCAAATGCGCCAAGAGCAATCGACAAGCTTCCTTTGCCATCTCCTCCACAGGTTGCTCCACGGCAGTGATGGTGGGATGAACGAGCGTGGAGAGTGCCGTGCCCGACATACAACAGAGTGCCACATCCTCTGGAATACGGAACCCATGCTTCTGAAGGGTGGTCTTGGCACCCAACAATGCCGTCTCAGTGAAGCCGAAGACTGCATCATAGGTGATGTGACGTTGGAGGAAGTCTTCCATCACCTTCGCCCCCTCATCAGCGCTGAGTGCTGGTGGAAGAACATAGTTGGAATCATACTTGATGAGATGTTTCTCCAAGGCTTCCCGATAGCCCACCAATCGGTCATAGCCATTACGGATATAAGAAGGTCCGGGGATATGGACGATGTGCTTGCGACCTTGGTCGATGAGAGCCTCAACCATGAAGAACGACATGATGTTGTCGTCCATCCTTACCTGGGAGGCTTGCTTCCTTTCCAAGGTTCGGTCGAAGAAGACGATGGGAATGCCTCGCTCTATTACCTTATTATATAAGTCTTGGTTCTTATCCTTGTTGCACACGCTCATAAGGATGCCATCCACTCGTATCTGCTCCAGCATCTGAATGTTCTCTCGCTCTTGCTCCGGACTCTCATTGGAAACGGAGATGATGACCTTGTAACCTTCGGTGCGGAGGATACTCTGCACATGGTTGACGAAGTTCATATAGAAAGAGGTGATGATTTCGGGGATGATGATTCCGATGTTGTGGGTGCTCTGCTTACGAAGATTCACCGCCAGTTCGTTGCGATGATAGCCCATGCGTCGGGCAGTTTCGAGGATTTTTTCGATGGTCGCCGCCTTCACGTTGGAGGTATCGCCGGAAAGGGCACGAGAAACAGTGGATTTGGATATGCCCAACTCCCTTGCTATGTCTAATATGGTTACGTATTTGGCCATTGGCTTGATTCTCAGTTATAAGTTTTTTCTTCGTTAAATCGCTGCAAAGTTAATGATTTTTTGGTAAAACGCCAAAATCTACCTTAAAATTCTTCACTCTTCGTTCTTCACCTCCTTCGGGAACGGTTGCGGAAAATGGGAACGGTTGCGGGAACGGTTGCGATAAAAATGTTGCTTTTTTCTCTTGCTTCGCTTTGATTTTTCTTCTATCTTTGCATCGTGAAAAGCGAAGAAAGGCTTCTAAAGCCTATCGCTTAAAAGAGATTACGCTCCTAATCTTCATGACAACGAGAATAGACAAAACAATAAAATAACAATCAAAACCTAAGGAATAAAATGGAACCAGATTTAAAAACTAATGGAACAACTCGTGAGAATGACTCTCATGGCAAAGTTCCCTTCATCAGCAAAATCGCATACGGTATGGGCGATGTCGGTTGCAACTTTTCTTGGATGTTCGTGGGCAACTTCCTCATGATCTTTTACACCGACGTTTTCGGCATCAGTATGAGTGCTGTGGCAACCTTGATGCTCGTCTCCCGATTCTGGGATGCCATCAACGACCCTATCATCGGTACGCTCACAGACAAGACGCACACCCGATGGGGACGATTCCGCCCTTGGTTGCTCTTCGGCGCTCCTATCACAGCCCTCGTACTCATACTCACCTTCTGGGCGCATCCGGAATGGAGCCAGACCGCCAAGATTATCTATATGGCTGTCACCTACTGCATCCTCGTCTTGGGATATACTTGCGTCAACCTGCCTTATGGTACACTCTGCGGAGCCATGACACAAGACATCGATGAGCGTGCAGCCCTCAATACTAGTCGTTCGGTAAGTGCGATGATGGCCATCGGCGTCATCAACATCGTCACAGTGCCACTCATCAGTTGGTTTGGCGCAGGCGACACCAAATATGGATACCTCGCTGTAGCAGTACTCTATGGCATCATCTTCGCCGCTTGCCACCTATTCTGCTTCCACAAGACCAAAGAGGTGGTTGAGGTTCCTGTGGCTCAGAAACTTCCATTGAAAGTCCAGCTGAAGGCTGCGATGAAAAACAAGCCTTACTTGCTCGCCCTCCTCGGACAGTTGCTCTTCGGCTTCATCCACTACGGACGTAATGCCGACATGCTCTACTATTTCACTTACGTGGAAGGTTCAGCAACGCTCTTCTCCTACTACTCCATGGCGATCATCGTGCCAAGCATCATCGGTGCGGCTTGCTTCCCATGGGTATTCCACAAGACGGGCAACAAGGGTTATACGGCAGCCATCTTCGCCTTCCTCACAGGTATCATGATGATCGGCCTGTACTTCTTCAGCCCTAACGGAAGTGCCATCCTCTTCTATCTCTTCTCTGCCTTGTCTTGGTTCTTCTTCTCAGGCTTCAACACAGCCATCTATGCCATCATCCCCGACTGCGTGGAATATGGCGAGTGGAAGACCGGCATCAGAAACGATGGCTTCCAATACGCCTTCGTATCTCTTGGCAATAAGATAGGTATGGCTCTCGGAACATCACTCCTCGCCATCGCCCTCGGCAATGCTGGATATGTGAGCAACGTGGCACAGAACAAGGAAGTGCTCGGCATCATGCACCACGCCTTCTCCACCATCCCTGGCGTACTCTGGATTCTCACCGCCGTATGCCTCTGCTTCTACAAGCTCAACAAGAAGACATACAACTGCATCGTGAAGGAACTGGAAGAGAGAAAGGCATAATCGAGCCATTAATGAATCAAAGAAGGGAAATCCTCCTAAAAAAGAATATCAAAACATAAACAATAACAATTTAAAATTTAAAATTATGAGACAAGCAATATTGGTAGAACCAAAACACATCGTATTCAAAGAAGTTGCAGAACCTAAAGCCTCTGATTTGACGGCTCATCAAGTTCTCGTTCACATCAAGCGCATCGGCATTTGCGGTAGTGAGATTCACTCTTACCACGGTTTGCACCCAGCCACCTTCTACCCAGTCGTTCAGGGACATGAGTACTCAGGCGTGGTAGTGGCTTGCGGTAGCGAGGTAACCGTTTGCAAGCCAGGCGACAACATCACCGCTCGCCCTCAGTTGGTTTGCGGCAAGTGCAACCCTTGCAAGCGTGGTCAGTACAATGTATGTGAGCACCTCCGTGTCCAGGCTTTCCAAGCTGACGGTTGCGCACAAGACTTCTTTGTGGTCGATGACGACCGAGTAGTGAAATTGCCTGAGGGAATGAGCCTCGACTATGGTGCAATGATAGAGCCATCTGCCGTTGGCGCACATGCCAGCAACCGTACCGACGTGAAGGGCAAAAACGTGGTAGTGAGCGGTGCCGGAACCATCGGCAACCTTGTGGCTCAGTTCTGTATCGCCCGTGGTGCCAAGAACGTACTCATCACCGACGTGAGCGACCTCCGTCTTGCCAAGGCTCGTGAGTGTGGCATCAAGCATACCCTCAACATCACCAAGAAACCATTGAAGGAGGCTGCACAAGAACTCTTCGGCGAGGAAGGTTACCAGGTAGGTTTCGAGGTAGCTGGCGTGGAGAGCTCCATTCGCTCCTTGATGGAGACCATCGAGAAGGGATGCGACATCGTGGTAGTGGCAGTCTTCGCCAAGGACCCTGCCCTCAGCATGTTCCACTTGGGCGAGCATGAGCTTCGTCTCATCGGCTCCATGATGTATCGCCATGAGGATTACATCACCGCCATCGACTATGTGAGCAAGGGCATCGTCAACCTCAAGCCGCTCATCAGCAACCGCTTCGCCTTAGAGGAGTATGATGACGCATATAAGTTCATCGACGGTCATCGTGAGACTTCCATGAAGGTCATCATCGATTTCGAGCAGAAGCCAGGAGAGGCTGAGAAATAGCATTGGTTTCCATAAAACTGTTAGTTGATAAGAGAGAGATTTAGTTGGAATGAGGTAAGGGATTGTTTTTCAGGATGACATTTCAAAGGACAGGATGAAGTAACAGCAAAGTGGAAGAAATGTTTTTCAAACGTTTGCAGATTTTGGAAACGTTTGCGGAAACGTTCCCAAAGAAAGAATGAGATTTTTTGTTGGCAAGATAGAGAAAAGGCTCTATCTTTGCCAGCGAAATCTAACAATCATCGGTTGAATGACCGATATGCAGAAATCGAATTTTCATAACAACAATCATAGCTAATAACTTTTAAAGAATAACAAACATGAAACAATCAGTTATAGGTATCGGTGAGGCACTCTTCGATGTGCTCCCAGAAGGTAAGAAACTCGGTGGCGCACCTGCCAACTTCGCTTACCACGTATCCCAATTCGGCATAGAGAGTTGTGCCGTCAGTGCCAAAGGCGACGATGAACTCGGCAAGGAACTGATCGCTGAGCTTGATGCCCACCATCTCAACTATCAGACAGAAACCGTCAATTATCCTACCGGCACTGTGCAGGTATCACTCGATGCCAACGGCATTCCTGCCTACGACATCAAGGAAGGTGCAGCGTGGGACAATATGCCTTTCACCCCTGCCTTGGAGGAGAAAGCCAAGAATTGCACGGCTGTCTGCTTCGGTTCGCTCGCCCAACGCAACGAGGTTTCTCGCAATACCATCCATCGTTTCCTCGATGCCATGCCTAATGAGGAAGGACGTTACAAGGTGTTCGACATCAACCTTCGCCAAGGCTTCTTCACCAAGGAGATCATCACCGAGAGCATCAAGCGTTGCAATATCCTCAAGATTAATGACGAGGAGTTGATTACCATCAGCCGTATCTTCGGCTATCCAGGCATCGACCTACAGAACAAGTGTTGGCTTTTGCTGGGTAAGTACAACTTGAAGATGCTCATCCTAACTTGCGGAGTCAACGGTAGTTATGTATTCACCCCAGGCGAGGTTTCATTCATCGAGACTCCGAAGGTAGAGGTGGCAGACACGGTAGGCGCAGGCGACTCCTTTACGGGAGCTTTCGTGGCAAGCATCCTTCGTGGAAAAAGCGTGAGAGAGGCTCACGAATTGGCAGTCAAGGTATCGGCTTATGTCTGCACTCAGAACGGAGCGATGCCTGTTCTTCCCGAGGAATTCAAGAAATAAATCTGCAAAGATTTTTAAGGCAAATCTTACAAGATAAAATAGCATAAAGTGTTTTTGGTTAATGTTTCTATGTAGTTAATTTGTAGTAATAGGCCATGAGAAAATCATTAGTTATTGTTTTGTTGATGGGAGCGTGTCTGGGGAATGCCCAGGCGCAGTTCCATCTCAAAGCCAAAATTCAGAACAATCACCTCTGGCGAGGCATGGAAGTATCGGATGGAGTGGTACTGCTCACCGACCTCAGTTATACGATGGCTCACGACCACGTGACCGTGGGACTCTGGGGAGGCACCAACTCGGAAGGTTCCTACAAGGAGTTCAACCATTACCTCAACCTCAAGGCTGGCGGATGGAGTCTCGCCCTCTGGGACACCTACAACTTCTCGCCTGGTGCCAACTATAACAACCACCAATACTGGAATTACTCCGCCCGCTCCACGGGTCGTTTCCTCGATGCCACCTTGGCATATCATTTCGATGAAAAGAAGTTTCCATTGACATTGAGTTGGTCCACGGTCATCTTTGGTCGAGACCGGTCAAGCGACAATGAGCATCAGAAGTATTCCACCTTCGTCTATGCAGAATATCCAGTTTATAAGAAGGACGGATGGAAGGTGGATGCAGGAGTCGGTGGAGCATTCGCCCTCAACAAGGCTGGCGAGGATGCCCACTTCTTCGGTACCACGGCTGGCATCGTCCACGTATCGCTCCAAGCTTCCCACGACTTGAAGATTGGCAAATACACCATCCCTGTATATGCCAAGGGAATGTGGAATCCCCAGTCGGACAAAGCATACTTCCAATTGGGCGCAGAAGTGATACACTTCTAGATGATAAATAACAAATCAATCTGACAACATCTAAAAACTATTAACATTATGGAAATCAAAGAATTTACAACAGGCGTGCAACACATCGGCATACCTACCAACGACATCAAGAAGACCATCGAGTTCTTCCAGCTCCTCGGGTTCGAGGTAGCTTTCCGCACCATCAACGGTCCTGAGGAAGTAGCCTTCCTACAGCTCCACAACCTCGTCATCGAGACCTACCAGAATCGTCAGGCGAAGATGGAATATGGAGCCATCGACCACATCGCCATCGACGTGAAGGACATCGAGGCATTATATAAAGAGGTGAAGGCTATCGCCGACAAGGAAGAGGAGAAAGCCACCTCTGAGAAGCAATCTTCCCCACTCTTCCGTATGCTCGACACCCAGGTGAACGGCTTGCCTTTCTGGGAGAAGGGCGTGAAGTTCTTCACCATCGAAGGACCCAACAAAGAGAAAATCGAGTTCTGCGAGAGATTATAAATAAAAAGTGAGTACTTCTTGGATGATTTACTCCGCTTATACATACGTAAACATTTTATCAATCGTCAATATTTCAAAGCACTACAGAGCATTTACTCCCTAACTAGGAAAAAATTCACGCCTAGTTAGGGAGAAATTTCTACCTAGTTAGGTATAAATCAAAGTGGGGTAAGGAGAGAGAAATGCCCTCCTTACCCCACTTTTTGCATTGTCAATAAAATTCTAACAAGAAGTCCTAGAACTTCTTAAACTTCAGCCTTACGGTCTTAGATTTCAATATCATCTTACTTCCGCTCAAAGCCTCTTTCTTGAAACCTTCTGGAAGGGCATTGATGCCATAATGCTGCAAGTCATCAGACAACTCATCCACAGGGATGTCGCCGCCTTCCTCTCCCTGGTCTTGATGCCAATGGTTCTTATATACTTTGGTAATCTTCAAACTATCGCCAGTCTGCTCAAAACGGAAATAGAACTTCTCTCGATTTGTGTCGGTTTCCTTCACTGCTATCAACTTATGTTCGACGCCCCAGAAGACATAGCGCTGGGAGAAATCCTCGGTCTTGCCGGTAGCCAAGGTATCCACGCTCTCCAAATGCCAAAAACCATCGAGGTCGCCATTGTCGCTCGACTCCAAGGTACAGGAGGAAAACATCAAGGCACTTGTCATCCACGCAAGCATTACGAAGCAAAGTAACCTCGCCATATCTTTCACACGAAGTCGATCGCCAAAGTTCAGTCTTATCATTCTTTTCATATTCTCTTCATTGTATAGTTAAAAAATCCCCGACTTGCTTATGGTAAGTTGGAAACCTGCATTGTGACCCAACATTTTGTCGCTACCAAAATCCATGGCATAACCGCCACGCACCTGCCAATGACGAGGGAACTTGTAGGTGCCTTCCACAAGGAAGCTCACATTATGGTGGGGCTTGTTGAACGGGCCATTATATGTTCCCCATCCCTTCTGATAAGTGCCCAAGAGACGATAGTCGAAACGCTCGGAAGGCGAGCCATCAATGCCAAGATGGTAGGCGATGAAACGATTGTTGCGTATATAGAACACGCCATCCTCATTATATATCGGCGAACGATAGAGCGGATTGCCTATCACCTGCCCCCAATGCTGCCATCCCGGATAGATGCCATGGCTGTAGTAGTCGTCCATGCCAGCGAGATGGTCAGGAATATTCATCGTATGGTCGTGATTGTACGGACCGCTCTGGTACTTAGTATAGAGATATTCGAAGACGATGTCACGCAACCATCTGCCATATTTCAAGTTGACTTCCGCACCGAGCATGATGTCCTTGAGTTTGTAGCGATAGAAACGGCGCTTCTTGTGTTCCATCCACTCATCACCCTCACCATATCCATCGTAGTCGAGGAAGAAGAGCTGACTATGATCCTCGAAATAATGGTCGCCATAGATACCCAGGCACCACGTATCGGCATCATAATTGATGCGGAACACCCAACTACCGAGCGTGTTACCAGCCACATTGGCATACATGCCGTCGGTGGCATCGGCTCCACCAGGGATGAAGGCATCCCACATACCTTTGAGTCCCCCCTGTGTAGGCACTTGCTCCATCTTGTCACCCACCATACGGTAGGGTTTGCCGCCAAACTCATCCGCCATCTCCAGTCCCACTTCGAGACTCAGCGGACAGAAGGCATCCTCATTGCCTATCTTGAGGTATCCTGCCTTGCTATGGTAGAGTATATGGTCGGCATATTTCGACTTGCGCTGCGTGAACTCATGCTGCCAATTATCGTCGGTCATCATACCATAGGCGATGTGACCCTTGATATGCAACCAATGATGGAGGATAGGAATCGTCCAATACTCCGGCAACGCCAATCGCACTTGTGGCACAGGTCGTGCATTGATACCAAGTGTTTGGCTACCACTGGAGAGTGTTTGGTTTTTCAGTTCCATCGGATACTGCTTAGCACCAGCGGTGAGCACACCATGAAGCCATCGTGCCTCCACGAAAGCTTGCTGCACCACCACATGGCTGGTATAATTGACAGGCACGGCAACGTCCACGCCATATCCCACTCCCCACCGACGAGCAGAGTCGGTGGCTAGCGGACGGATGACGCTACCACGCAAATAACCATTGTTTTTGTCGAGCGAGCTAAGACCATACTTGTTGGCATTGAGCCACAATGGAGTCTTGCCCTTGGAGAAGGAACCTTGCATCTCTACCTGATAGTGCAAATCCTTGCCCAGTTCCAGTTTCCCTGCCTCAGCCCCCTCCTGCCAAGCATACTGGGCAGAGGCTGCGATAGGAAGAAGTAAAGCCCCTAGGGCGAAAAGATATTTCTTTGTTCGATTGTTCTGATTCATTGCATTGTTATATATATTAATGTATGATTCGCATTTGGTAGTGCAAATATAGCAAATAAATTCCGCTATTAACCAAGGTGTATCGATTAATTAACAGATATTAAAGGTTGAGGCTTTCTTTTGCCCTATCGCGAACAAAGTTCATTCATTTCCAAGGGAAAAGGAAGGAAAAAGCAAGGATAGGGATTTTCCCTCCCACTTTAGGGAAAAACCTTTTCATTCCCCAGGAAATCGTCTTATCTTTGCACCGTGAACAAGAGAAAGCGATGATTCACATCTCATCACAGCTCCAAGATTCACAAATAGGACAAGAAGTATAACAGATTAAAAAATACAATTATGAAGAAGTTTATATTAGCCTTAGTAGCAATGGTCACGATGACCGTGACATCTGCTTCTGCAATGAGTTATGAGCAGGCTCGCCAGCAAGCTCTCTTCCTCACTGACAAGATGGCTTACGAGCTCAACTTGACCGATGACCAGTATGAGGCTGCTTACGAGACCAACCTCGACTATCTGATGAGTGTCAATACGGTAGATGACCTCTACGGAGTATATTGGCGCCAGCGCAACCTCGACTTGAGCTATATCCTCCTCGACTGGCAATATCGCTCATTCCTGAATGCCACATATTTCTACCGCCCTCTCTATTGGAACGCTGGATACTGGCACTTCGGCATCTACGCTCGCTACCCACACCGCAACTACTATTTCTTCGGTCGCCCTCACTTCTACACCTCTTATTGTGGTGGTCATAGTTGGAGAATGAATGGTGGCAGAAGTTGGTACAACGGACGTCACTTCGGAGGTTCTCGCCCTGGTGGTCAGCCTAGAATGGGTATGCGTGATGGTTTCGATCGTGGGGACTTTGGTCGTGGTCAGAGTTTCGGCAACCAGACCCGTCGCCCTCAGATGAACAACAATCGTCCACAGATGAGCAATAGCCGTCCTCAGATGAATCGCTCTTTCGGCAATCGTGAGAGTAGCACCCGCACCACCGTCAACAATAATGGCAGCAGCTCCTTCGGAGGCAATCGTGGTGGTAGCTTTGGCAATATGAATCGCAGCAACAATAGCTTCAGCACCCCTAACCGTAGCAGCTTCGGTGGTAGCACAAACCGCACCACATCTGCTCCAGCCAAGAGTTTCACTCCTCGCTCTACCCCTAGCAACTCCGGTTCTTTCGGTAGTGGAAGCCGCTCTTCATTCGGCGGCAATCGTAGTGGAAGCAGCTTTGGAGGTGGTTCTCATAGCAGCGGTAGCTTCGGAGGCGGTTTCCACAGCAATGGTGGTGGTAGCTTCGGAGGTCGCAGATAAAAATGATAAAGCATATTACTCAATAAATAAGTGAAAAGTTCCAAATTAGAGAGTTATAAAAATAGAAGAAAACTGAAGAGTTATAAAACAACAGAAAACTGAAGAGTTATAAAAAGCTTTTAAAGAGTTATAGAAAACAAGGCGAAACGATTGGTTTTAAAGATAGAAAATTAAAGAGTTAAAACAAAAACATAAATCACGATTATTATGCAAAGTTAGCTCCAATCTTCATACCAGATACAAAATCGAGCAAATCAGCTGGGTGGCAAATACATAGATGACAAAGAGAGGTGCTGCGCTCTCGATACCCGACGTGAGCATTCGAAAGACTCCCTCTACCCCCTTCACCCTGCCGCTGATCAAAGCGAAGCTGCAACAAGCGAACGTGACGGAAAAGGCACAATAGGGAATGATGCTCTGCGAGAAACTACTCGGCAACAAGCCACCCATCACATTGAGCAAGATGGCATGAGGCAACATCGTGAGCGCCAACATGACCAGCACCGCCAATGTCAACTCAAACATCGTCACTCCCATAGCAAATCGTTGTCGATACTCTCGCCTATCATATTCCCTGATATGGCTCTGCCGATAAGCACCCCATGCGATGCTACACACCAAGAGCCACACCAAGACGGGCGAAGCCAAATTGGTCTGAAACTTACCAAAAAACCATCTTACTCCCTCCGCACTCAGAAAAGAGCGGGTGAAATCCTCAGGCCACGCAGCCGTGAGGAGCCACGCCGTCAGCATGATTCCGATCTGGGCTAGACCCAATGCCAAGGCTACATAGGCAAGAACTTTCTGTCGATTTGCCATGATATTACTCATCATCTATCATTTTGTATTTATTCCTCATCAGGCTCCAAGTTGTCGATGTCAAGGATGCGAAGTTCACAAGCACGCACCACCAGTCGAGTGGCATTTATACCCATGCCATTGTTGCCATCAGGGAAAAGTTTCTGCACGAGTTCGTTCTGTCGTTTCTCCAAACTCTTCACACCGAAAGGCATACCACGAAGGTTGGTAATCTGCTCCTTGGTGTAACCGAGCGCCAAGTGACGGAGGAATCGCTCGTCGTACTCGTCTATCTCATAGTTGACCAATGCTTCCTGGCGCATCAACTGACTATTGACGCTACGCTTGAATCGTTCCACTATTTTCTGGAGAATTGGCTGATTGAACACCATCTTCTTGCCACTGAGACAAGAAGCCACATCGCCACGAGTCAAGAGTTCGCCGCTCTTGAGGATGATACCATCACAACCAGCATCAAGCACATCGACCCAGAGTTTCTCATTGAGAATCTCACCGGTGAAGATGAGTACCTTCACATCAGGATATTGCTCCTTGGTATATCGGCAAATCTCCACACCCACAGTAGTAGAGCCGCCCAGTCCGAGGTCTAGCAAAACGAGATCAGGCAATTGCTGCTTGATGAGTTTCCAGTAAGCCACCTCGTTCTCAGCAGTACCGATAATCTCAGCCTCCGGAATATCGTTTTTGAAAATACCCTCCGTACCCTTCAGTTCCAATGGTACGTCTTCTACGATGATTACTTTAAAGTTGTCCATATTACTAGTGATTATTATTTTCTTTGTTTCAAATTTCTAAAACACAAACATATTACTTCAGCATATTCTTTGGCAAGACTATGCGGATGATGACCATTCCGTCTTCGGAAAGTTCTGCCTGAATGCCGGAGCCACGTCGATTAGTCACCTCCCCTATCTCTCTCACGATCTGTCGGCAGAGCAAGAAGTCGAGGTTGCGAGTGAGCGGTGTGAAGAGCAGACGGCACTCCTCGGCGGTGAATCTCGTATCCGCCAATCGGATGATATAATGAGAATAGACGGAATCACGACTGCCCTTTATTTGATGATTGGCAAACGTCATCTGCCCATCCTGAGCGGTCACCGCCGCCGAAGCAAGCCCATCCGATACAGGCATCGCTGGAGCAGGCCCATCCGACAAATGCTCCTCTTCCCATACAAGTTTCTTCTCACCTGTCGCTTTTCTCAACAAGGAGAGCAGATGAGGCAACATCTCCCTGTCATATCGGATATATTCCTCCACGATCTCCATCGCCTGGGCACTGAGCATCGTGTAAAGTTCCTTGTAGTAACCTACCAGTTCCTGGAGCGACAAGACATCGTCGGCATCGGTTGCTATCAACTGGCGAATGCGAGATGGATAATACATCGTCTCATGCTTGAGCGTTGAAAGACAGTTGTCAAGCACCAAGTTGGAAACATGCAACTTGTCATTCTCGTACTTCACACGATGTATCTCATCTTCCAACATCTGCTTGTCGGCAAGCTTTCCAGCCGATACCTCCTGCGCCCTTTGCAGTTCTGCCTCGATTTCCTCAACCACTCCGTCGAGTCGCTCCCATACATGGGATGTCACCGATTTCTTCGCCCACATCTCCTTGATTCTCTTCATCTTCTCCGAGACATCCAAGTCGCTGAGCAAAAGTTGATTGATGGCATTGATGCGCTCCACGGCATAGCGATAACGTACCACATGGCGATAATAGAGCAGATAGTAAGCTATCGGCAACTGCAAGAGCAAGAGTGAAAGCAAGATGATGGCCACCATCTTCGAGTTCTCAGAAGTCTGCATCGTACGCACATAATCAGGCAACGTGCTATCGGCACTTCGCTCTCGGAAGAGTTGGGTATAAACCTTGTTGTTGCTGTTGTAGAGTTGCCACTTATGGAGTGCGAGTGCAGCCACGGCGCTCTCATTGCGCAAGTCGAGTATCACATTGTAATTGGTCTTCACGCTATCCTCAAACCATTTGATTTCCGCCGCATCAGCCACATTTGGATTGCGCACCATCAAGCATTTGCTACCAGGGTGAAGGCTAAGATAATGGCGATTGAGATAGTAGATGGAGGAATCGGCGAAAGCCAAGGTTCGTGCATAGGTACCGGCGATATTGCTGAAGTAAGCACTATCGGCGAAGTCATCGGCACGCTGCAAGTCGGCAGAAGAGAGGTTGACATTTGGCTGATGACTGTGCTGCAAGGATGAGGCTTTTTGGGATGATGCACCCAGGGTTGCCCCCATGAAGAAAACCATCGCTGCCAGCACTCGGCTCACGCCCTTAGGCAATCGGAAACGGAACACGCTCCCCTTGCCCACCTCGCTCTCACAAGTGATTTGGCAGACAGAGAAGATACTGCTCACCTTCTTGTATTTCTCGATAATTCCCTTGCAGTTGAGCAAACCGAAACCATGCCCACCCGTATAGGTTCGATCGAAGACATGGGCGAGTTGCTCCTCGTCCATTCCCTTACCTGTGTCGGCGATGCTCACTTCCACACAATTCTCCAGCACCTCAGCACTCACCATCACCTTGCCACCTTCTGGCGTAAACTTTCGAGCGTTGTCGGCGATGGTATTAATCATGAAGAGTGTGAGCGTACGGTCGGCCTTCACCTGGGCGGTGGTAGGCTGTACATCCAGTTGGATGCCCTTCATCAGAAATCCCATCTTACCCTTCTGCACGATGTCGAAGAGGGGCTGAAGAGGGAAGCTGACGATGCGAAGGCTCAATGCTCCTTGTCGCATCTGAATCCACTCGGTCAGTATCTGATTGTATTGATTGATCTTGTCGGTCAGTTCGGCGATATACTGGTAGCGTTCTTGTTTCACCTCGTCAGAGTCCTTGCCCTCTACGAGTCTATCCACCTCGTGTATCATTCGGTCGATGAATGGCGTAATACTATTGACGAGCGATACCTTGGCACGCTGCTCCAAGTTACGTCGCTTATTGTCGGAGAGGTGCAGACGAGCCATCTGCAACTCTTCATCTAGTTCTTCATATTCATCGTTTATCTCATTGACATGTTGCTCGTTACGTTGTTTCCATTCTTTCAGAGGTTCAAGCAGATTCGTCACAGGGTTCGCCTGGATTTTCCTACGTCTCATTCGGTCGAAGATATAGAGCAAGAAGATCACCAAGACGATCATGGCAATGACGGCGACGATCATAGCATTGAGTTGCAAAGCATTCTCATCGAGCAAGGCGGCACGTGCCTCCAATTGGCGGTCTTGTCTCGTCTGCTCCTGCAGGTCGAGATAGATGTTACGATTGTAGTCGCTCTTCTGCTTGTCATTGAGAGCAGAATAAACCATGCAAAGGCGCTCATGGATGGAAGCCACTAGGTCGGGAGCCTTCTCCACCTCCTTGTTGGTTTCCAATGCCTTAATAAGACAATTGCCCGCCATATTATAATCCTTGATGGCAAAATAGCATTCCGCTAACGTACGATAAGCGCCTGCTATCTGATAGACATCACCATAAGAAAGGAAAATATTGAGCGCACGTTGCGCCAAGTTACCAGCCAAGAGCGAATCCGGCATCTGCTCAGAGTTGAGATACTGGATAGCTGGCAAATTGTTCTTGATGAGGAAATCACGGATGGCAGGTCGTTGCAGATGCTCGCTGATAGCTTGCAGCGCATTGGCTTGCCAATAAGGGTAGCCCGAACCCGTGGAAGCCAACATATAGCACTGCACGAGATAGTCGAACTCGGTTTGCGCTATCTGCTGGGCGGTTCCCTTGGTGATGGCACCACCCGAACCAAAATTGTATAAGTAGTTGAGATATTGCGCCGTATCATTCTCCAGGGCATCGGCATCAATATCATTGAGAGCTTTCATCATAGGTTCGTCCAATCCTACATAATAAAAATAGGTAGCATCGACGATGTCGAACTCGCTCTGTGCATAGATGGCACGGCGGCGTTCACGAGCAGGCAAGTTAGCCGCCTCCTCGTTCAATCGGCGCAAGCGAGCCATGGCACGCTCACGATAGGTATAAAAATCCTTGTTGTGAGATTCTCGTTGACAGATACGCATGTGTTGCACATCGGCAATGAGAAGCTCCAGTTGGTTGTTACTTTTCTCCTCTACCAGGTCGAGCCACTTCTGCGCCGCCTGATAGTTCATCTTAGCCATCTCCACGAAGGCTAGGTTATTGTAAGCCTCGGCGTATCCTATCCCATAATCATCCGATAGGCGTAAAGCTTTCTCAGCATATACTTTGGCTGAGTCGAGGTTTCTATAGTGATAAGCATAAGAAAGGTTGTTCAACCTATCCACCTCCTCCTTGTGCGAGGGGCGACAAGCCGAAAAGAACAGCAGCGCTATCATCAAAGAGGTGATAGCGCTGCCGAAATGATTGATATTTAATGTACTTTTCTTCATTAAGCGCGAGCCTTGGCAATATAGCCGAGAGCTTCCTGGCACTTAGCGGTGATGGCAGCCCAGTCACCAGCAGCTACTACATTCTTAGGGAAGAGCTTAGAGCCCATACCTACACAGAGAACACCAGCCTTGATCCACGGAGTCAAGTTCTCCTCTGTTGGCTCTACCGCACCTGTTACCATGATGTTGCTCCAACGGAGAGGTGCCATTACGTTCTTCACGAATGAAGGACCACCTACGTTACCTGCAGGGAATACCTTTGTGACATCACAACCAGCAGCCTGGGCATTGTTGATCTCTGTTACAGAACCACAACCTGGAGAATAATGAACCAAGCGACGGTTGCATACAGGAGCAATCTCTGGATTGAAGTTAGGACCTACGATGAAGTTGGCACCCAACTGGAGGTACAAAGCAGCAGTACCAGCGTCGATGACTGTACCTGCACCGAGGATCATCTCTGGGCACTCCTTGTCAGCCCACTTTACAAGCTCACCGAAGATCTCATGAGCGAAGTCGCCACGGTTAGTAAACTCGAATACACGTACGCCGCCCTCATAGCAAGCCTTGATGACGTTCTTGCAAATCTCAACGTCCTTATTGAAGAATACAGGCACCATACCAGTCTCTTTCATGGCTGCCATGACCTGCATTTTGCTAAATTTTGCCATTTAAAATTTATAATTTAAATTTATCCTTTATAATTTAAAACTTATCTCTGTACACGACCATTTGCGTTACCACCAGCAAGACTCTCTACCTCGTCAGCAGATACCAAGTTGAAGTCGCCTGGGATAGTGTGTTTCAAGGCAGAAGCAGCTACAGCGAACTCCAATGCCTCAGCCTGATTAGGCTTGGTCAAAAGACCATGGATCAAACCACCAGAGAAAGAGTCACCACCACCTACGCGGTCGATGATTGGGTTGATGTCGTAGTGCTTGCTCTGATAGAACTCCTTGCCATCATAGATGAGAGCCTTCCATCCATTGTGTGTAGCAGAAAGAGACTCACGGAGAGTAGAAACGACATACTTGAAGCCAAACTCCTTCATCATGCCCTGGAAGATTCCATAATATCCCTCAGCGTCGGTCTTACCTCCCTCTACGTCAGCATCTGGCTTGAAGCCCAAGCAGAGTTGAGCATCCTCCTCGTTACCGATGCAAACGTCAACATACTGCATCAAAGGACGCATCACTGAGATAGCCTTCTCTGATGTCCAAAGCTTCTTGCGGAAGTTGAGGTCAACAGATACGGTGACACCATGACGCTTAGCAGCCTCGCAAGCCAACTTGGTCAACTCGGCAGCCTTGTCGCTGATGGCAGGAGTGATACCGCTCCAGTGGAACCACTGAGCACCCTCCATGATAGCGTCGAAGTCGAAGTCTGAAGGATCAGCCTCAGCGATAGAGCTGTGAGCACGGTCATAGATAACCTTGGATGGACGCATAGAAGCACCTGTCTCTGCATAATAAAGACCTACACGGTCACCGCCACGAGCGATGAAGTCGGTGTTGACACCATAACGACGAAGGGCGTTGACAGCAATCTGACCGATCTCGTGCTTAGGCAACTTAGATACGAAATATGCCTCGTGACCATAGTTAGCCACACTAACAGCTACGTTAGCCTCACCACCACCAGGGATGATGCGGAATGAGTCACTCTGAATGAAGCGATCGTTGCCTTCTGGAGACAAGCGAAGCATAATCTCACCTAATGTTACAATTTTTGCCATGTTTTGAATTGTTTTAAATTTGTTTCTTTATAGTTGTTCTTTCAATTGGATTTCCAATTATCGGGGCAAAAATAATCATAATTTCTCGAATAACGAAAGAAAATCTCACTTTTTTTTGTTTTTCGTGCAAAAAAGTGGCTGTGCATTCGCACAATTCAAATAATTGTTGTATATTTGCGCCGTATTTAACACTTTGTGGTCGCACACAAGCAATCAACAATCAATAGAATTGTGGACTTGCACAGTCGCCGACAAAACTGCCAAAGCCTACTCCATGCAGACAGAGGCAGAATGTCTTATATATAATAAGGTGTAAGCGACAGACGACATCCACAGCAAACTCTAAAAACTATGGCCGAAAAAATTAGAATCAAAGACATCGCAGAAAGGGCTGGCGTTTCCGTAGGAACCGTCGATAGGGTCTTGCACGACCGCCCCAACGTCTCCAAGCCTGCACGAGAGAAAGTGGAACAGGCTTTGAAGGAAATGAATTATCAGCCCAACATGTATGCCAGCGCCCTGGCGTACAACAAGTCATATACCTTCTATCTCCTGATACCGAAGCACGAGTCGGAAGCTTACTGGGAGGAGATAGAGGAAGGAGCACGCAAGTGTGAGGAGACACGCCGCGACTTTCATATCGACGTGGAAATCCTGTTCTATGAGCGCTCCAGCGAGGAGTCATTCCGAGAGCAAGGGCAAGCCGTCATCGATGCACAACCTGAGGGTGTCATCGTCGTGCCTTCATCCTTGGAGGTCACCAGGGAGTTCACCGACCAGCTTCATCAGAAGAGCATCCCATTCATCATGCTCGACTCCTATATGCCCGACCTTCGTCCTCTCTCGTTTTTCGGTCAAGATTCCTTCTGTAGCGGTTTCTTCGCCGCCAAGATGCTCATGATGATAGCCAATAAGGAAACGGAGATTATGTTGATGCGCCAAACCAAGAATGGCATCGTGGTGAGCAAGCAGCAGGACAACCGTGAGGTAGGATTCCGCCACTACATGCACGACCATTTTCCACAGGTCAAGATCAATGTGCTCGACCTACCGCTCAATGGCACCCGAAGTGAGTTCAACAAGATGTTGGAGAAATATTTCGCCCTCCACCCTGCCACTCACCATTGCATCACCCTCACCTCGAAGGCTCACCTGGTGGGCGACTTCCTCTTGAAGAGCAATCGCCGTGACGTGCAGATCATGGGATATGACATGGTGGAGAAAAACGCCAGATGCTTGCGAGAAGGCAGCATCTCCTTCCTCATCGCCCAGCACGCCTATATGCAAGGCTACAACTGCGTGGAGACTCTCTTCCGTGCTCTCGTACTGAAGAAGAAGGTGACACCGGTAAACTACATGCCTATCGAGCTGCTCATGAAGGAGAATGTGGATTTCTATCAGAGAACGCAGATTTAAGTAAAGAATTCATCTCTTTATACAAGAACATTATAAATATAACATATTAAAAAACAACTACGAATGAAACTATCAAGCTTTATCAAGATTAACCCTGCCGACTCGGTAGTGGTTTGCTTGCGCCCCATGAAGAAGGGCGATGTAATCGAGGTGGATGGCAAGAACATCACCCTCTTGCAGGACACTCCTGCTGGCCATAAGGTGCTCATCGACGATTCACCTGAAGGCAAGGACATCATCAAGTACGGCTACCCTATCGGTCATGCCAAGCAAGACTTGAAACAGGGTGAGTGGGTCAACGAGAACAACCTCAAGACCAACCTTGCCGGTACTTTGGAATATACTTACAACCCTGTGGATGAGCAGTTGAACATCCAGCAGGAGAACCGCACCTTCAAGGGCTATGTTCGCAAGAACGGCGAGGTAGGTGTGAGAAACGAAATTTGGGTAGTTCCTACCGTGGGCTGCGTGAATGGCGTGGCTGAGAAGTTGGTGGAATTGCTCAAGAACGAGACTCATAGCGAGGGCGTCGACGCCATCCATGCTTGGCATCACAACTTCGGTTGTTCCCAGCTCTCTGGTGACCACGAGAACACTCGCAAGGTGTTGCGTGACATCTGCTTGCATCCAAACGCAGGCGCAGTGCTCGTATTGTCGCTCGGTTGCGAGAACAATCAGCCAGATGCCTTCATGGAGATGCTCGGCGACTATGACAAGGATCGCATCAAGTTGCTCGTAACCCAGAAAGTGGAGGGCGACGAGCTGGAGGAAGGCATGAAGATTCTTCGTGACCTCTATCAGAAGGCTAAGGAAGACAAGCGTGAGGACGTGCCAGTGAGCAAGTTGCGCGTAGGTTTGAAGTGTGGTGGCTCCGACGGATTCAGCGGCATCACCGCCAACCCATTGGTAGGTGAATTCTCCGACTGGCTCGTAGCTCAGGGCGGTACCAGCATCCTGACTGAGGTACCTGAGATGTTTGGCGCAGAGACCATCCTCATGAACCGTTGCGAGAACAAGGCTTTGTTCGACAAGACCGTTCACCTCATCAACGACTTCAAGGAGTACTTCCTCAGCCATGGCGAGCCTGTGGGCGAGAATCCTTCTCCAGGCAACAAGGCGGGTGGTATCTCTACCCTTGAGGACAAGGCATTGGGTTGCACCCAGAAGTGCGGTCGTGCTCCAGTGAGCGGCGTATTGCAGTATGGCGACCGCTTGGAGACAACAGGTTTGAACCTCCTCTCTGCCCCAGGCAACGACCTCGTGGCAGCTACCGCCTTGGCTTCAGCAGGATGCCAGTTGGTACTCTTCACCACCGGACGTGGCACGCCATTCGGCACCTTCGTACCAACGATGAAGATTTCCACCAACAGCAACTTGGCGAAGAATAAGCCAAACTGGATTGACTTCAATGCCGGTGAGTTGGTAGAGGGCACGGAGATGAAAGACCTCGTGCGCAAGTTCATCGACAAGATCATCGCCGTGGCGAGTGGCGAGGAAGCTCGCAACGAGTACAACGGCTATCGTGAGATCTCCATCTTCAAGAATGGAGTAACATTGTAAGTGAAGAACGAAAAGTGAAGAGTGGCAAATCTCTTCACTTTTAAATACAAAATTATGAGTAATAAGAAAGGATTGTTGGCTTTATCGCCATTGGTTTTATTGATTGCCATGATCGCTCTCTTCACGGGATATTCCGCCGATGAGAGTCATAAGGACACGAGCTTGTCACTCACCGTGGCATTCATGGTGTCGAGTATCTATGCCGTCGCCATTTCGGGCGGCATGCCCATCAAGAAGCGCATCGACACCTATAGCCGTGGAGCTGGAGCCAACAATCTGATGCTTATGCTCTGGATATATGTGCTGGCAGGTGCATTCGCTGCATCGGCGAAGGCGATGGGAGCCGTGGATGCTACCGTCAACCTAGCCCTCAGCCTCTTGCCTGCCAGCATGATATTGCCGGGATTGTTTCTCGCCGCTTGTTTCATATCGCTCTCGATAGGCACCAGCGTGGGAACCATCGTGGCTCTCGTACCTATCGCCGCTGGTCTCGCCCACTCCGTGGATGCCAACCTGGCACTCACCGTTGCCATCATCGTGGGTGGTGCCTACTTCGGCGACAATCTCTCCTTTATTTCCGACACGACGGTCGTGGCTACCCAGACGCAAGGCTGCCAGATGAGTGACAAGTTCAGGGTGAACGCCCTCATCGTGGTGCCCGCTGCCATCCTCATCCTCGCCATCTACGGCGTGATGGGAATGGGAACGAAGGCTCCTACGCACATCGGCGAGGTGGAATATCTCAAGGTACTCCCCTACATCGTGGTGCTCATCACCGCCATCTGCGGCATGAACGTGATGGCAGTGCTCACCCTTGGCACTATTCTATGCGGTGCCATCGGCATCGGATTTCATTATCTCGGAACAGACATGACGGCAGCCAATAGCATGGGCGCAACAGGTTCCTACGACCTCTTCGGTTGGTTCTCTGCCATGGGCAACGGCGTGATTGGCATGGGCGAGCTCATCATCATCGCCATGATGGCAGGTGGTATGCTGGAGATCATCCGAGAAAATGGTGGTATCGACTACATCATCAAGAAGCTCACGTCGCACGTAGGAAGCAAGCGAGGCGCTGAACTCTCCATCGCCGCCCTCGTCTCGATGGTGAACATCTGTACCGCCAACAACACCGTGGCAATTCTCACCGTGGGCAACATCGCCAAGAAGATAGGCGACAAGTTTGGGGTAGATAACCGCAAGGCAGCAAGTATCCTCGACACCTTCTCCTGCACCGTGCAAGGACTGATCCCTTATGGTGTGCAGATGCTTCTGGCGGCAGGTCTCTCCGGACTGAACCCGCTCGACATCATCCCATATCTCTACTATCCAATAGCGATTGGCGTGGCTGCCTTGCTCGCCGTTCTTCTCCGATACCCGAAGAGATACAGTTAGGAGAATCAAGAATTATGCCTAGCGAACGATACTGACATCGAAAATCGAAGTTATACATTATAAATTATTCATTATCATGACGTTGGACTTTTTACAGAGAAACCTTTTCAAGAAGTTGCGTGCCGAGCATTTCGACACAAAGGAGCAACTCGACCCGATGACAACCTTCAAGAAACAGAAGATTGCCCAGATGATGAAAAATCTCAGCGACATCCCTTCGGGAGAGGTCGCCATGCACAGCGGTTTTCTCAACAAACGTCTCATCAAAATACAGCAGGACGAGCCGCACGCCATCGACACCTCCATGGAGACCATATACCTCTTACGTCTGATCGTCAGCAATGTCAACGCCATGTATTCGGGCGGCATCAGTCTGAGGGGCATCATCCAACTGGGACAATACCTCCGCACACGTGGCGACAAGGTGGACTTCGTGAAGCTCGACACATGGCTCACCAAGCTCCACATCCAGCGCATGGCTCAGTTGGAAGGCAGCGTGCTCATCCAGTTCTTCAACTTCGAGCAAGACGAGATTCCATTTGTCAAGATGGTGGAACGAGGAGCCAGCAAGCTCACCGTACGCTCTCTATATTATAACATCAAGGACATGGAGGACATCAAGTTCCAGGAGTCGCAAGTGGGCTTCGTGCATACCACCGGTGGCACGATGCGAAAGAACCTCCGCCGCAGCATGAGATACTTCGGATATGCGCCGATAGAGACCACTTGCAACTTTCTCAATAGCTTCTTCAAGTCGCTATCTGAGATAGAGGAATAATTTATATGACATGAAATTTAAATATATATAAAAAAAGAGAGCGTCTGGCAGAAATGTCAGACGTTTTTCGTAACTTTGCATTTATGAAGCAAATCATCATCACTATATTGACACTATTTACCACGCTCGGCATCCACGCACAGGTACAATGCGAGGACACTTGCCAGCACGTGCATGGCATCGACCTCAGCCACTACCAGGGCAACGTGTTCTGGGAGACCGTGGGCGACAACTCCAAGATGGCATACGTCTATCTGAAGGCTACCGAGGGCGGCAACAACGTGGATAGCAAATACAAACAGAACATCGACCTGGCGCATCGATACGGACTCAAGGTGGGCTCCTACCACTTCTATCGTGCCCGCATCCCCCAGGAGACACAACTCGCCAACTTTATGGCGCAATGCCGGCCAGGCGACCAAGATCTCTTGCCCATGATCGACGTGGAGACCAAGAGCGGAATGGGCACGGAGGAGTTCTGCGACTCCCTCTTCAAGTTCCTACACCTCGTGGAGAAAGCATACAAGCAGAAGCCACTCATCTATACTGGCGCCAACTTCTACGACAACTACCTGCTGGGCAAGCTCGACAGCTACAAGCTCATGATAGCGCAATACACCAAGCGTGAGCCCGTGCTCCGAGACGGCAGGGACTTCGAGATGTGGCAATACACCGGAAAGGGAAGGCTCAACGGCGTGAACGGCTATGTCGATAAAAGCCGATTCATGGGAAAGCACCGGCTCCGAGAGATCAGATTCCGACATCGATAATCAACTCGGACATTGACATTCACTTACGGATGCCATTCTAGCCCCCGAATACTATCGCATCTCGAAGGGTCAAGAGCATTCCTTCATCATACACTAGAAACAACATTTTCAATTATAATAAAAAATTCATTTTATGGCAATTATAAAATGTCCTGAGTGCGGACATCAGATTAGCGACAAAGCACCCGTTTGTCCTAGCTGCGGCGTGGAGATTGCGGGAAAGGTAACCAAATGCCCTAATTGTGGCGAAGTGTATTTCAAGGACCAGGAGATGTGCCCTAACTGCCATCGCCCTACCTACACCTCTCAACCACCTATTCCTCCGACCGCAGCATCCCAAGCATCAGCTTATTCGCAAGGCACGGCTTATTCGCAAGCATCGACTTCACAGAGCCAAGCTTCTACTATACCTCCCACTCCTCAATCGACCACTCGACTGAGCGGAACCCCAACTCCACCGCCCATTGGAGCCAATGCAGGGAATACTTACGGAGGAAATGGAAACGCCTCTCCTCAAGGTGAGGAGAAAAAGAAGAAGGGCAGCCGCTCCATCCTTATCGTCTCCTTCATCTTTGCCGTTCTCGTTTGCGGAGTGATGTACTACTTCTACGACAGCGCCAACAGAAACAAGGAGCAAGAGGCTTACGAATATGCTATGCAGAGCAGCGACCCGATGGTGCTTCAAAGCTATCTTGACACCTACAAGGAGGCCGACGAGGCTCACCGAGACTCCATTATGGCGCATCTCAATATGCTCCAGCAAGTGGACCAAGACTGGACCAACGCTCTCGTAAGCGGTTCGAAGGAAGCCCTGGAGGCATACCTACAGAAATATCCAAACTCTCCTCACAAGCAGGAGGTTTGGAACAAAATCGACTCCATCGACTGGCAGATGGCTCTGAAGGACAACACCATGGATGGCTACCAGGCATACCTAGATGCCCACGCCGATGGATCCCATATCGAAGAGGCAGAGGAAGCTCTTCAGAAGATCAAGAGCAGCGAGGTGCAGCCAGAAGAGAGCCAAGTGATCAGCGGACTCTTCCGCCAGTTCTTCCAGAGCATCAACTCTCGCAATGAGGACGGATTGACAGCTACTTGCGAGGACATCCTCTCCTCACTCCTCGGCAAGACTTCTGCCACCAAGTCGGACGTTGTCACCTTCATGCACAAGCTCTACAAGGAAGATGTGAGCAACATGAACTGGCATCTTAACAACGACTACAAGGTAAAGAAGAGAGAAGTGGGCTACCAAGAGTATGAGTTCCAAGTGCAGTTTACCGCTCGCCAAGATGTCGATAAGACAGATGGCAGCAAGACGCAGAACAACTATAAGATTAACGCCACAGTTTCTCCTAGCGGCAAGATTTCCGCTTTCAACATGGCGAAGGTCACAACAGAATAAAACAAATGAAGGAAGCCTAGTTGGCTTCCTTCATTTGTTTTAAGAGTTCCTTTTGCTTTTTATTCAACCCCGTAGGCAACTTCACATTGTACGTGATAATCAAGTCGCCGAAGGTGCCATCGCCTCGGTCATAGCCCTTGCCACGCACACGCACCTTGGTGCCGTTCTGCGTCTCAGGTTTGATTTTCAACTTGATTTTCGTGCCATTGCTGAGTTTGACAATACCCTCGCCACCGAGCAAGGCGGTGTACATATCGAGGTTGACGTTCATGTTCATCTCGCCATTGCTCTGACGAGTGCCTTGACCGCCACAACCACCGCAGCCACCCGTGCCATATTCAGCACCAGCACCGAATCCAGAGAATCCAGAGAAACCACCACCAGCATTGCCGCCAGCGCTGCGTCCTCTACCTCCAAAGAGATTCTCGAAGAAGCTGCTGAAACCACTGCCTCCCGAACCGAAACTACTGAAGTCGAATCCCTCGAAAGGATTGCCCCCACCTCCGCCAGCACCGCCGAAACCGCCAAAGCCACCGCCCGCCTGTTCGTAAGCCTGGGCATTCTTCCACTGTTCACCATACTGGTCGTATTTAGCTCTCTTGTCCGGGTCGGAAATCACATCATACGCCTCGTTGAGGGCTTGGAACTTCGCCTTCGCTTTCGGGTCGTTAGGATGCAAGTCGGGATGGAACTGCTTTGCACGCTTACGGTAAGCAGCTCTCACATCCTTCTGAGGGATGTTCTTGTCAACACCGAGAATCTTGTAATAATCTACAAATGCCATAGTATTTATTCCTCCATTTTTTATTGTTTTTGATATTTCTCCAACAAAAAGTATGCCGTATTCATTTCTTTTTTGTAATTTTGCATTCGAAAGGCGCAACTTCGTCCTAGGCTGACAAAAATGAAGCATAAGAAGAGATGACTTTTCCGAAGGCTGACAAAGATGAGACACGCCTCATCGAAAGATGGCGTCACACCTTATTATATATATAAAGAATAAAATTTAACTGAACTTCGCAAGTGTTTGAAGTCATAGGGAGCGGTAACTCCCATTAACTCCTTAACTTCTCGTACACGCGAAACTCAAATCATATAATAGAAAGGAAATAAAACATGAAACAAATGATGGCAGCGCTCCTTCTTGCGCTTTCTCTAAACCCTAACGCAATGATAGCAAAACAAAAAACTGTCAAGTTGAGAGTCATCGAGACGAGCGACGTACACGGTTCGTTCTTCCCTTACGACTTCATCAACCGCAAGCCAAAGGCTGGCTCCCTAGCTCGTGTGTCCTCCTACGTGGACTCCCTCAGACTGAGCTACAAGGACAACCTGATCTTGTTGGAGAATGGCGACATCCTGCAAGGTCAGCCAACTTGCTACTATTACAACTACATCGCCACCGACAAACGCAACGTGGCGGCAGATGTGGTCAACTACTTGAAGTATGACGCACAAACCTTTGGTAATCACGATGTTGAAACGGGACATGCCGTTTACGACAAATGGGTCAAGGAACTCAACTGTCCGGTGCTCGGTGCCAACATCATCGAAACGAAGACCGGCAAGCCTTACGTGAAACCTTACATCATTCTGGAGCGTGAGGGCGTGAAGGTGGCAGTGCTCGGCATGCTGACCCCAGCCATCCCCAACTGGTTGACACAGAACCTTTGGAGCGGATTGAGCTTCGAGAACATGGTGACGAGTGCCAAGAAATGGGTGAAATACATCAAGGACAACGAAGACCCAGACGTGATCATCGGTCTCTTCCATAGCGGCAAGGATGGCGGCATCAAAACCGCTGAGTATGAGGAGGATGCATCGGAGCGTGTGGCAAAGGAAGTGCCAGGCTTCGACTTGGTGCTCTTCGGACACGATCACACTCTCCATAGCGATACCCTCACCAATGAAGCGGGTCAGCAGGTGGTATGCCTCGACCCTGCCAACAATGCCATCAGCGTGGCAGACGCAGAGATCACCATCACTATCGACGAGCACAAGGTGAACGGCAAGACCGCCCACATCGTACAGCACAAGTCGGTACATGGCAAGATAGCCGATGTGACAGATTGTCCGATAGACGAGAAGTTCATGGCTACCTTCAAGCCTCAGATGGACGAGGTCGATCAGTACGTGAGCAAGCAGATAGGCACCTTCAAGAACACCATCTACAGCCGTGAGTCATTCTTCGGCAGCAGCGCCTTCAACGACTTCATCCTCAACTTGATGCTTCAGATCACCCATGCCGACATTGCCTTCAATGCCCCATTGCAGATGGATGCCGTCATCAAGGAGGGTCCTATCCGTGTGAGCGACATGTTCAACCTCTACAAATATGAGAATGGTCTCTACGTGATGCGACTCACGGGCGAGGAAATCCGCAAGCACCTGGAGATGAGCTACGACCTCTGGGCGAACACGATGAAGAGTGCTGACGACCATCTCTTGTTACTCGACGAGAAGACATACGGCGACCAGCAGCGCTTGGGCTTCAAGAACTTCTCCTTCAACTTTGATAGTGCCGCTGGCATCGACTATGAGGTGGATGTCACCAAGCCCAATGGCGAGAAGGTAAAGATTTTACGCATGAGCAATGGAGCGCCTTTCGATGAGAAGAAGTGGTACACCGTGGCGGTGAATAGTTATCGTGGCAATGGCGGTGGCGAGTTGCTCACTCGTGGTGCCGGCATTCCAAAGGATAGTCTCGAAAGCAGAATCATCTATCGAAGTGAGAAAGACCAAAGATATTATCTCATGGAGGAGATTGAGAAAATGGGGACCGTCGAGGCGAAAGCCAACAACAACTGGAAGTTTGTTCCTGAGGAATGGGTGGAGCCTGCGGCTGAGAGAGACTTCCAACTCCTCTTCAAGAATGCCACGAAGAAGTAAGTAATGACTAATTCTCAGAGAAATGAAATACTGGTTTATATTTTGCAAGACCGACCTCTTGCTAGAAAAGAAAGAAGACGGAACCTATACGATTCCATGTAGCGAGGAATGCCCCATCGAGACCAAGCCTTGGACCCATATCCTCAACATCACTCCGATGGAAGACAGCACGGAGGTGAAAACCTTCACCATCCCCCAACCCGTCACCGGCAACCCTAAGTATGAGATGTGCGGTCTGCGCCCTAGCTATTATAAGCTCACACCCGAACTTTACCAGAAGGCCGGTAAGTGCCAGGAGCTGAACTACTGGGACCAGAACACCCACTTCTGTGGTGTATGTGGCGCTCCGATGGAGATGTCAACCGATATCAGCAAGAAATGCACCAACTGCGGCAAGTCGGTATGGCCATCCCTCGCCACTGCCATCATCGTGCTCATCCATAAGGGCGATGAGGTATTGCTCGTCCACGCCCGCAACTTCAAGGGCAACTTCGATAGCTTGGTGGCAGGATTCGTGGAGACTGGCGAGAGTTTGGAGGAAGCCGTACACCGTGAGGTGATGGAAGAGACCGGTCTAACCATCACCAACTTAAAATACTTTGGCTCACAGCCTTGGCCTTATCCAAGTGGCTTGATGATCGGCTTCACCGCCGACTATGTGGATGGCGAGATTCATCTACAGAAAGAAGAATTGTCACGTGGCAAATGGTTCAGCAAGGACAATCTCCCTATCCTTCCCGAAAAGCTATCCATCGCCAGAAGATTGATTGACGCTTGGCTCGAAGGAGAAAAATAAAAACTATTAAGCAATGTCAGAGAACCAAGAGAAACTTTGGAATGCAAACTATGTGAAGGTGATGACCACCAACTTCTTGTTGTACTTCGCCTTCTACCTCCTCACCCCACTCCTCCCACTCTATCTGAGCGAGACTTTCGGGGCGACGAAGGATACCATCGGCATCGTGTTGAGCGGTTATACCGTGGCAGCCCTCATCATCCGTCCATTCAGCGGCTATGTGGTGGATAGTTTCTCACGCAAGAAGGTATTGATGGTTTGCCTATGTGGTTTCGCTATCTTCTTCGCGGGATACATCGCCGCCAGCACCATCCTGATGTTTGCCATCTGCCGCACCCTGCATGGTGGTCCCTTCGGGGCGGTGACGGTAGCCAACAGCACTTGTGCCATCGACGTACTCCCCTCTAGTCACCGCAACGAGGGTGTGGGGCTCTATGGTCTAAGCAACAACTTCGCCATGGCGATCGCCCCTTCCATCGGCATCTACCTACACGACATCGTGGGCAGTTATATGGTGCTCTTCTGGATAGCCTTCATCGTTGCCATCGCCTCGGTGATCATCGCCAGCACCATCCGTTTGCCGGAGAAGGAAATCATCAAGAACAAGGAGAAAATCTCTCTCGACCGCTTCTTCTTAACCAGGGCATGGTTGCTCGCCATCAACATCGCCATGTTCGGCTTCTGCTGGGGCGTATTGAGCAACTATCTCGCCATCTATAGCAAGGAGGAGCTAGGCATCACGGGAGGCACGGGCACCTACTTCGCCATCCTCTCCATCGGACTCTTCACATCTCGCTTGCAAGGACGTAAAGCACTGAAAGAAGGTAAGTTGACGCAGAATGCAGCCGAAGGAATGTGCCTATCCTTGGTAGGATTCATCCTCTTTGTGGCATGGCATCATCCGATAGCCTACTATCTCTCGGCAGCCTGCATCGGATTAGGGAACGGACACCTCTACCCAGCCTTCCTCAACATGTTTATCAATGTGGCTCGCCACGACCAGCGAGGCACCGCCAATAGCAGCATCTTGACGGGATGGGACCTAGGATTCGGCATCGGATGCTTGTTGGGCGGAGTGGTAGCCGAGCACTTCGACTACAATGCCACCTTCTGGATGGTGGCGATAGAGAATGCGTGCAGCGTCATCCTCTTCTTCGTAGCAGGCAAAAGATTCTTCGAAGTAAGAAGAAGGAGTTAAGGGGAGTTCCCCTTAACCCCCATTTCCTTCTCCCTTCCTTTTTTCTCTCTTTCTTTGATTTTCTGTTTCTTTGATTTTCTGTTTCTATTCTTTCTACTTTTGTCTATTGCTTTCTACTTTTTTCAATTGTCTTCAATTCGAAGAGCCTTCTATCTATATAGAACGAGATTCTATTTCTCATTTAAAAGAGATTCAATTCTTCATTGAGGATTTTTTCGACACCACTGTCCCCCCTCTTCGTAAGAGGGGGGCAGGGGTGCCAAAAAGACGCCAGTTGCTAAACTAAAAAGAGAAAAACAGCCCCCTTGCTGCAAGCAAGAAAAAAAAGTATGGCTAGTGAAAAGCCAAAGCTTATCACTAGCCACAACCAAAATTCATTTCTCGAAAAGAAAGTTCTTAAGGAAAACCTTCCTTAAAAAACTTAGAATGGTAAGTCATCCGCACTACCACCCTCAGTGGCAGGAGCTGCACCAGCAGGCTGAGCAGGAGGGAATGGAGCTGTAGCGCCACCAGCAGGAGCGGCAGGCTGAGCAGGAGCGGAACCAGCTACAGGAGCACCCATTGGAGGGAATGGAGAACCAGGCTGCATACCACCCATAGCACCAGCTACGGCGTTAGGATCTACACGCTGGATATTCCAAGCACGAACACTGTTGAACCAACGACCATTGTACTCATGAGCGTCAAGGTCGAAAGACACCAAAATTTCTTCACCACTCTGTATGTTGAACTGAGCCAGACGGTCAGCACCAAACACATCAAAACATAACTTCTTAGGATACTGCTCATGTGTTTCGATAACGAACGACTGAACTTTCCACTCGCCTTTAGCAGAGACACCGCTTTTTTCAGGTAAAACGGCAATTACCTTTCCTTGTAATTCCATATATTTCTATTTAAAAAGATGTTGCTGTATGATTAATTCATGTGAATAGGACAAATAGGACTTTCCCATAACACGACCCCATCCGAAAACATTCCCCGAAGGAAATGTAGCAACGGAAAAAAGAAGTATTTTGTCCTTTCCGACTGCGAAATTACTAAAAATAGTTCAAAAACTAAAACATTTCTCTGATTTTTTTGTCTGTAAGCAAGTTTTTTTGTATTTTTGTACTCATAATCGGCCAAATGCCAATTCAATTTGCGCACTTGTGCTTCACAATGAACCAGAAAACAAGAAACAGACAGATAATAATTTAAAAAGAAATACTCATGAGATTTACAGTATCATCTACTGCACTTAGCAGTAAACTCAACATGCTTGCCAAGGTTATCGGCGGAAAGAACTCACTGCCTATCCTCGACTGCTTCCTATTCCAAGTTGCCAATGGTGAGATGACTATCACAGCCAGCGATAGCGACAACATCATCAAGTCTAGTGTCGAACTCACAGAGAACGAGGGCGAGGGCGAGTTCTGCATCCCTAACCGCGTCATCCTCGATGCTTTGAAGGAATTGCCTGAGCAACCACTTAGCTTCGACATCGATACCGACGATACTTTCGCCATCAAGATTTCTTACCAGAACGGTCTCTACAACTTCACTGCACAGAGCGCAGAGGAATATCCTCACGCACAGGGAGTTAACGATGCTGCCCACACGGTAACCATCGATGCTGCCATTCTCATCGACAACATCTCTCGCTCCATCTTCGCTACCGCTAACGACCAGTTGCGTCCAGTGATGAACGGCATCTACTTCGACTTGACTGCCGACGCACTCAACATCGTAGCCAGCGATGGACATAAGTTGGTACGCAACAAGAACTTCTCCATCAAGAGCGACACCCCAGCTGCCTTCGACCTTCCAAAGAAGCCAGCTACCCTCTTGAAGAACATCCTCTCTAGAGAGGAAGGCGACGTCACCATCAAGTTTGATGACAAGAGCGCCGAGATTCTCTTTGCCGATGGCACCTTGCGTTGCGTACTTTACGAGGGACGTTACCCTAACTACAACTCCGTCATCCCTAGCAACCCTAACGAAGTGACCGTAGATAGAAAGGCACTCTTGAGCGCCCTTCGCCGTGTGATGCCATTCGCTAGCGAGAGCAGCCAGTTGGTACGCCTCCGCATCGACGGAAGCCATATGGAGGTATCTTCTGAGGATGTGGACTTCGCTACATCTGCCAAGGAGCAACTCATCTGCGAGAATGCAGGTACCAACATGAGCATCGGTTTCAAGGGAAGCAGCTTGCAGGAGATTCTCAACAACTTGACAAGCGACCAGGTAGTATTCCAGCTCGCCGACCCTAGCCGTGCTGGTGTCATCATCCCTGCCGAGCAGCCAGAGAACGAGGATGTACTGATGTTGCTCATGCCTATGTTGCTCAACGACTAAAGATTATAACATAGATGTTTCCGAGTCTCTCCAAAGATGCTCGGAAACATCTCCCCAAAACCAACTAGAATGAAATTGAATCTCAAGAAGCCTCTGATCGTCTTCGACCTAGAGACAACAGGTCTTGACCTTGTAAAAGACCGCATCATACAGATGTCATACATCAAGGTAAACACAGACGGATCAGAAGTTCGCAAGAACCTTTACGTCAACCCTGGCAAGACTATCCCACAAGAGGTGGTAGAGTTGACGGGCATCAGCAATGAGGACGTGAAGGATGCTCCTACATTCAAGGAACTGGCCCCTACCCTCAACCAAGATTTTTCGGGTTGCGACTTTGCCGGTTATAACTCCAATCACTTCGACGTACCTATGCTTGCCGAGGAATTTCTCCGTGCCGGCATCGACTTCGACTTCTCAAAATGTCGTCTCATCGATGCGCAGACCATCTTCATGAAGATGGAGCGCCGCAACCTTGCCGCAGCCTATAAGTTCTTCTGTGGCAGAAAGATGGAGGAAGACTTCGAGGCTCACCGTGCCGACCAAGACACCGAGGCTACCTATCGTGTATTGATGGGCGAGCTCGACAAGTATGCCCCAGGCGTACAGGAAGAGCCAGATCGTGTGCTCCACAACGACATGGACGAGTTGGCTGCTTTTTCCAAGCAGAACGACAACGTGGATTTCGCAGGTCGCATCGTTTGGCAAGAGATGAAGGATGCGCAAGGCAATGTACTCCTCGACGAGAAGGGCGAACCACGCAAGCACGAAGTGTTCAACTTCGGAAAATATAAAGGTTGGGACGTGGCAGAAATCTTGACCAAGGACCCTGGTTACTTTACATGGGTATTGGGCAGCGACTTCACCAACAACACCAAGCAAGTGCTCACTCGCATCCGTCTCCGTGAGTTCAACAAGCGAATGGGAAAGTAAGTTCGTTCGAACATATCCATTCGAACGAACCATATTATAAGTTAGGAGTTTTATAAGACAACGAAACGACTATCATGTTAAAAGGAAAGAAAATCGTATTGGGCATCACCGGCTCCATTGCCGCCTACAAGGCATGCCTTATCATACGAGGACTCATCAAGCGAGGCGCAGAGGTGCAGGTGGTTATCACACCAGCAGGAAAGGAGTTCATTACCCCTATCACCCTCTCCGCCTTGACCCACAAGCCTGTAGTGAGCGAGTTCTTCTCGCAGCGCGATGGCACGTGGAATTCTCATGTGGATTTAGGTCTATGGGCAGATGCTATGCTCATTGCCCCTTGCACCGCCTCTACGATGGGCAAGATGGCTAATGGCATCGCAGACAATATGCTCATCACCACCTACTTATCGATGAAGGCTCCAGTCTTCATTGCACCAGCCATGGACCTCGACATGTATAAGCATCCTTCCACACAAGCCAATATGGCGAAGTTGAAGGAGTATGGCAATCTCATCGTGGAACCAGCTACAGGCTTCTTGGCAAGTGGACTTGAGGGCAAGGGACGCATGGAAGAACCAGAGGTCATCGTCGATTACCTCGACAAATACTTCGAAGTAAAAGACTTGACGGGCAAGAAGATACTCGTTACGGCTGGCCCTACCTACGAGAAGATAGACCCAGTGCGCTTCATCGGCAATTATTCTTCAGGCAAGATGGGCTTTGCCCTCGCCGAGGAATGCTATCGCCGTGGTGCTGAGGTTACTCTTATCGCTGGTCCGGTATCACTCACTTGCAGCAATGGCATCCACCGCATTGACGTGGAAAGTTGTGAGGAGATGTACCAAGCTGCCGTACAAGCATTTACGGGGAAAGGCGTTAACGAAAGTGAGGTGAATGGCGAAAGCGACACGAATAGTGAAAGCCAAACATCGAGCCAGAAGATGGACGCAGCCATCCTTTGCGCAGCCGTTGCCGACTTCCGTCCAGCGAGTGTAGCCGATAAAAAAATCAAGCGTGAGAAGGATGACTTGGAACTTCGCCTCGTCCCTACCCACGACATCGCCGCCGCCCTTGGCAAAGCCAAGATGGAAGACCAGCGCATCGTTGCCTTCGCCTTAGAGACCAATGACGAGGAGATGAACGCCGAGAAGAAGCGTAAGAAGAAGAATGCCAACTTCATCGTGCTCAACTCCACACGCAACCCTGGCACCACTTTCGGTACCGATGAGAACAAGATTACTATCATTTCGGAAAACGGAAAGAAAGAATATGAAAAGAAGCCAAAGACTGAAGTGGCTCGTGATATCATTGACGAGTTGGCTCGTCTGTGGTAATCCTCTCGCAGCACAAGAGTTGCAAGCAAAGATTACCATCAACCATGCTCAGATTTCGGGCACGGACAACTCCGTGTTCGAAAACCTGCAGCAGACCTTGGAGCGATTTGTCAACGAAAGACAATGGACCAGCTTGCACTTTCAGAAGAACGAGCGCATCAACTGCAACTTCAACCTGACCGTGGGCAAGTATGACAAAGACCAGAACATCTTCACTTGCAAAGCACTCATCCAAGCCAACCGCCCGGTATATAATTCGGCCTATACGACCACTATATATAATAATGTGGACGAAAGCTTCACTTTCAAGTTCGCTCAATTCGACCAACTGGAGTTCAACGAGGAGACGTTAGACAACCAGCTTGCTGCCCTCTTCGCCTACTATGCCTATCTCATCATCGGCATAGACTTGGACACGTTCTCCCCCATGGGAGGCGAGGATGTCTTGCAACGTTGCATGAACCTCACCAACAATGCCCAGAACCTGGACTTTCCCGGATGGAAAGCCTTCGACAACAACCGCAACCGATATGCGCTGATAGCCGACTATCTGGATGGAGCCATGCAACCCTTCCGCCAACTCCAATACGATTATTACCGCAAAGGACTTGACGAGATGGCAAACAATGCCGAGCGTGGCAGGACGGAGATTACAACCACCCTGGAGGAAAACCTCAAGAAAGCGAGGGAGAACAAACCGCTCAGCCTCTTGCCACAGATTTGGACCGACTACAAGAAAGACGAGCTAGCCAACATCTACAAGGGAAAAGGCACACAAAAGGAGAAAGAGACCATTTACGAACTCCTCTTCTCCATCAATCCATCCCAAAACAACGCATGGGATAAGATCAAGGAGTAGAAAGGCTTCTTTCCAAGGAAACCTCTCCCCGAAAGACGCATTTCGAATCAAAGTAATAATTGAAATAATCATGCTCAAGCAACTATATATCAAGAACTTCACGCTCATCGACGAGTTAAACATCAAGATGTATCCAGGCTTCTCCGTCATCACGGGTGAGACGGGAGCCGGTAAGAGCATCATCCTGGGTGCCATCGGTTTGCTGCTAGGCAATCGTGCCGATAGCAAATCCATCAAGATGGACAGAGACAGATGTGTCATCGAGGCGCATTTCGACTTATCTCGATATGATATGCAGCAGTTCTTCATCGACAATGACATCGACGAAGATTTGCCTGACACCATCATCCGAAGAGAGTTGACGGCATCAGGCAAGAGCCGTGCCTTCATCAACGACACGCCCGTCTCATTGACCAAGATGAGAGAGCTAGGCGAACAACTTGTAGATATCCACTCCCAGCACAAAAATCTTCTTTTGCAGAAAGAAGACTTCCAACTCAACGTGGTAGATATCATAGCAGGCGACAGCAAGCAACTCAAATCTTACCAAGCCGCCTACCAAGCCTACAAGAAAGCCCATGAGCAACTTGCAAAGCTCAAGGAAGAAATCGAGAAGAATCGTGAGAACGAGGATTTCCTTCGCTTCCAGTTCAAGGAGCTAGAGGAGGCGAAGCTTGTGGAAGGCGAACAGGAGCAGTTGGAGCAAGAGTATGAGACACTCAGCCACTCCGAAGACATCAAGACTGTCCTATACCAAGCAGACAACAACTTGTCGGGAGACGAGGGAAGTATCTTGGAGAAATTGAAGGAGGCTGCCGAGCAACTTCAAGACATCCAAGAAGTATATCCGGAAGTCAACGAGCTAACCGAGAGAATGCACTCCAGCTACATCGAACTCAAGGACATTGCCCAAGAGATAAATGGACTCGTAGATCATGTAGATTTCGATCCTGCCCGACTCGATGAAATCAATTCCCGACTCGACACGCTCAACTCACTTCAACAAAAGTTCCACGTCCAAAACCTAGAGGAACTCATCGGCATCCGAGAGAAGTTGGAAGAGCAACTCTCCCACATAGACAATAGCGACGAGGACGTAGAAGAGTTGGAGCAGAAAGTGAACGAATTACGTCAACAAGCAGAAAAAGAAGCACATACATTGACAACAATTCGTGAGAAGTCAGCCAAGAAAGTAGAAGAAGAGATGAAGCAACGCCTGGTTCCACTCGGCATACCAAATGTACGTTTCAGCATCGACTTGACTCAGAAATCTCTGAGCCACGATGGAGCCGACAAGGTAAGTTTCCTCTTTAGTGCCAACAAGAGCACCCCACTCCAACCTATCACCCAAGTGGCATCAGGAGGAGAGATTGCTCGTGTCATGCTCTCATTGAAAGCCATGATCAGCGGAGCCGTCAAGTTGCCTACTATCATCTTCGATGAGATCGATACAGGTGTAAGTGGAAAGATAGCCGAGAAGATGGCGAACATCATGGTAGAAATGGGCAACCACGAGCGCCAAGTGCTCTCCATCACCCACCTTCCTCAGATCGCCGCACTGGGTAGCCATCACTACAAGGTGCTCAAGGAAGAGACGGAAGAAGGAACCATCAGCCGTATGACGGAACTGACACCAGAAGAGCGAGTACAGGAAATCGCACAGATGCTGAGTGGAAGCGATGTCACCGATGCAGCACTTGCCAATGCCAAGGAATTGCTCAAGAACAAATAGGGCAAAAATAATGCCCTCTAACAAGAGGAATATGAAAAAGTTATATATAACAATGACGGGATTGATGATCGGTGTATCATCCATCCTTGCGCAACCAAGCCCCGTACAGAAGGTTGCCAAAAGTGTATTCACGCTCACCACTTTCAATAAAGAGGGAGGCATCATCGCCGCTACACAAGGCGTGTTTATCGACAACAAGGGTACCGCCATCAGCACCTTCAAACCATTCATCGGTGCCGTGAAGGCTACCGTGGTAGATGCCACCGGCAAATCGATGGAAGTAGATGCCATCATGGGAGCTGACGAGCTATACGACGTAGCCAAGTTTAGAGTAGATAGCAAGACCATCGCAGCACCTATCGCCAACAAGGAGAGCGCAGCAGGAAGCAAAGTTTGGCTCGTACCTTATTCTATTAAGAAGCCAGCCTACCAGGAAGAAGAAATCAGCAGCGTAGAGAAGTTCAACACCTCCTACAACTACTACATCTTCTCAAACTCCGCCCCTGACAACGCCGTAGGTTGCCCTTTCGTCAACAAGGCCGGACAAGTCATCGCCTTGATGCACAACAATGGTTCCGTGACCGCCATTGACGCCAACTTCGCCAATCAGCTCAAAGTCACAGGACTCTCTTCCCTCGATGCAGCACTCCGTGAGAGTGGAATCCGCACCGCCTTGCCTGACAAGGAGACGGATGCCATCACGATGATGACACTGAACAAGGGACAGAAGACAGGCGACGAATACATGAAGTATGCTAACGAGTTTATCGGTAAGTTCCCTACCTCCGCCTTTGGTTACAAGGAGAAAGCATTCCTCCTCGCCAACAAGCAGCAATATGCAGAGGCAGACCAACTGATGCAAGAATCCATCAAGAAGTCAACAGCCAAGGACGAGGCTCACTCCAACTATGCCGACATCATCTACCAGAAGGTGATATACCAAGGCGACTCCATCTATCCTGCATGGAACGTCGATAAGGCGATAGCAGAATCACAAGCCGCTTACGCCATCAAGGCAGAGCCACTCTACAAGCACCAGGAGGCACAGAGCTTCTACCTGAAGAAAGACTACCAGAAGGCTTACGATCTCTTCATGGGCTTAACCAAGACCCCGATGAACAGTGGAGAGGTCTGGTTTGAGGCAGCACAATCCAAGGTACAGTTGAAGGCACCTGAGACCGAAATCAAGGTACTCCTCGACAGTGCCGTATCGGTAGGCACAAAAACCAACAATGCGGCACCTTACCTATTGGCACGTGCCCGTTTCCTAGAGTCGCAAGCCAAGTATCGTGAGGCTATCGCCGACTACAACCAGTATGACAGCATCGTACGCCCTGTCGCCCCTACCTTCTTCTACACTCGCTATCAGTGCGAGATGAAGGTACGCCAATGGCAACAGGCTTTGCTCGACATCGCCCGTGCCTGCTACCTGAACCCTAAGGAGCCTACCTATTTTGCCGAATGGGCAAGTCTCGACCTTCGTGTCAAGCGATACGAAGAAGGTATGAAGGCTGCACAAGCTTGCATCACCCTCGCCCCAGAGTATGCCGATGGCTATCTCTTGCTCGGCATCATGCAATGCGAGTCTAACAACAAGGCAGAAGGCAAGAAGAACTTGGAGAAAGCCAAGGAGCTGGGAGACACGAGAGCAGACGAATATCTGAAAAAGTACAAATAATCGGCAAACATAAGTCGAATAACAGCACTTCATTCACAGAATTGCAAACTCGATATTACATTATTCTTCGGGCAAGCCTTCACACAAGCACCACAGGAAGTACATTTTTCCTCGTCTACCTCGGCGATTCCCGTAGCCGGGTTGATGTGGATGGCGTCGAAAGCGCAGGCGTTCACGCAGTCGCCATAACCTAGGCAACCGAAAGAACAATTCGTCTCGCCTCCGTAAAGGGTAGAGGCGATGGCGCAACTTTTCGTTCCATCATAAGAGTTTGTACGTGGGCGGGCCTGACAAGTTCCGTTGCAACGGACAACGGCTACCATGGGTTCGGCTGTACCCGCCTCTTTACCCAGTATTGTAGCGACCTTGGCCATGACCGGGCCACCACCAACGGGGCAGAGCAATCCGTCTAATGAGTCAGCTTTTACGCAAGCGCCTGCGAATCCGGCGCAACCCGGATAACCGCAACCTCCACAGTTCGCCCCGGGAAGGACTTCCTGTACTTGTGCGATGCGAGGATCTTCGTAGACTTCAAATTTCTTGGAAGCAGCGTAGAGGAAAACCGCTCCGACCGCCCCGATTGCTCCTAATGAAATAACGGCAATTAAAATCATGATATATTATCAATTAAGTTTTTTCAAAGTAAATATAAATCGTCTTTTTAGTTTGTCACGCATTAAGTATAGTATACAGTAATAAGGCAGTAAAAGCGATAAACCGGTTAACCCGCTCGTGGTCTCGTCCCATTGTAGATTCGTCCCGATTACGATGGCCCCCACGACTATCACCAAAGGAATGACAAATGCCAGCAATACGGCCTGAAGTCCCATGGAATTTTGTCCGCATATTATCACTTCCTCGTTTACGTGAAACCGTCCCGACCGATCGGGTACCTCAATGATCTTATCCTTTTTCTCGGATGCCGAGCACATAGACTGTGCGTGGCATCCCGAGCATGCGGATTGTTGGGTAATGCGGACGAAGACGGTGTCGCCATCGATCTTCTCTACAAATCCTGTATGATTTATACTTTCGCTCATATTTGTAATCTCGACATTGCAAAATCAAGGCAAAAGTAAGTATAATTTAGAAACTATGTCACGATTAACAAAGTTTATTATTCGAAATCTTAAATCCTAGCTTACCATTTGTAATTAAAACCGAAACTTAACAACTCATTAAGCTGGAAATAACTCTTGTTATCCTCTGTTTTTTCCACTCCATCGTCGTATCTAAGGTGAAAATAGATACGTGTGGAGAAAAAGCGGCTGATGGCCAGAACCAAGGTATTCTCGAACTCCCCGATGGTATGATCGCCGTAAGTGGTAAAGAAATAAAGACGGGATTGCCAGCTTACGTTACGGTTGAAATCGAAGGCGAGGTCTGCGCGGATCGTGGAACCTATTTGGCTTAGCTTGTTATTGAACTCACCGGTTTCCTCGTTTTTCTTGAAACCGTGACGGCTATAATCGATCTCTTGTGTCGTATACATATATGTATAGGAGATCGGCGCCAAGTTGGTGCTGAATTTAATCTTCTTATGCTTGTCGGTAAATTGTTTTTCCAGCTCGTATTTCATACCGAGACCGAAGTTGATAGAGAACGGGGCTAGGAATGCGGCCTGTTTGATGCGCTCGTTCTCTTGGTAGTTGGTGAAGAACTGGGTCTTGAACTCAGCGTCGAACGTATAGTACCATTTGTTGAACGCTTGGTAGCCGACGTTGCTGTGTATACGGAATACGTCGTCACCGATCTTATAGTTCCTTAAGGTATCCTTCGGTGCCGTATATACGCTGGCTTTGAATTCCAGTTCGTTCGTTACTTGTACCTTATCTTTCTTATAGTCGTATTTTAAATTGTTCTTGGTGAACAGGTTCAAGTTGCTACTTCCACCTTTATACCAGTTCTCCGAAACGTAGTTCTGGGAGAATTGGATGGCGCTCTCGAAGGCCGATATCCAGTATCTCCGCTCCGGGATAAAGCGGGCGGGAGCGTCTACGTCCTCAAAATTGGCATCAGCCTCCACCTTGATCGGCAAGTCCTCATAAATATTCTTCTTGATGAATTTAGGTTTGATTACCTCATTGGGCAGATCCCTCTCGGAGTAGCGGAAATAAGTCGGGTAATTGTTCTGTACATATTTGTAAGCCATCTCCTCGAATTGTTTGTTTCGTTCCAGATCTTTGAAAATGGAATCTGCCCGGTATAGGTTATCATAGGGAGTCCTCTCCTTCAACGAATCGAAGTTGTAGAATATCAAGTTCTCGGGTAAATAATCTCCCCGGAAAACGATCGGCATGAACAAAGGGTTTACGATCACGGTATCCCGGAAGGTCATCGTATTATCGAAAATCGTGGAGGCGTCTCGTACCAGACGGGCCCAATACATCGCCTCGTCCGAGATTTCCAGCTCGTCTTTCTTCAAGAAACGCAGTAAATTCGTGCTTGGGGCCAAGGGCGCCGAGTAAGTCTTGTTTTGCTTCTCGAATTGCTTACGAATGTCTACGATGTTGTCTAATTCCTCTTCGCTAAGATTGATCGCGGGAATCGTATCATCCGATACGACTTGCTGTGCGGGACGTTGAACTATCGTTCCGGTAACTAGCTGGTTCTCTTGACTGTATGCCGAGCCTCCAATTAGTGAAAGTAATAATAGCGCATACACACCATGCCTCTTCATCATCATAATACCAGATCGGAAGAGCACACGTCTGAACTCCAGTCACGTGAAACGATCTC
>OMGV01000140.1_pt1 | contig 53674 bp, 30 predicted proteins | sample 1646111 | NCBI WGS metagenome assembly OMGV01 (sample SAMN05578590, study PRJEB25193) | human gut metagenome | biome: Human Microbiome; feature: human-associated habitat; material: feces | host: Homo sapiens | place: USA:Birmingham | reverse complement strand
TCATCGGTTATGGTCGTGCTAAGAAAAACGACTTGACGGGTTCGGTTACAGCCATCAAACCTGATGAGCTTTCTAAAGGTATTACCAACAACGCATCAGATATGTTGGTTGGTAAGATTGCTGGTGTTGATGTACAGACTGCTGGTGGTACACCAGGAGCAGGTGCGCAGATTCGTATCCGTGGTGGCGCCTCTCTTTCAGCCAGCAACGACCCTTTGTATGTCATTGATGGTCTGCCTATCGACAATAACACCGCCAATGGTATGAGTAACATCTTGGCGATGATTAACCCTAACGACATCGAGAGCTTCACAGTATTGAAGGATGCTTCGGCAACAGCCATCTATGGTTCTCGCGCTTCTAATGGTGTCATCATCATTACAACCAAGAAAGGTCGCAAGAATCAAGGTGTCAAGGTATCTTATAATGGCGATGTAACCGTTTCTACGATTCAGAAGAAATATGATGTCCTCAATGCAGCAGAGTATAAGGAACTGGTCAATTCTATTAGTGGACTTGACGCTTCTTCTTTGGGCAATGCGGATACAGACTGGCAAAGCGAGATTTTCCGCACATCTATTTCTACAAATCACAATGTTAGTCTGACGGGTGGTCTCAAAAATATGCCATACCGTGTAAGCGTAGGCTTCAATGATGCAAATGGTATTGTAAAGACTAGCTGGATGCACCGTGGAAATGTATCAGCCAACTTGGCTCCTTCATTCCTCAATGACCATTTGAACTTCAATATTGCAGCCAAATACATGTATGAGGAAGATCGTTATGCTGACGCAAGTGGTGCCATAGGTGGTGCATTGTCTATGGATCCGACACATCCTGTATATATCACAGGGGCTGATGCTAGATATACTGGCGGCTATTACCAAACTTTAGGCGACAAACCAGGCGATAGTCCTATTGCTGACAAGACATGGGCAAAGGTGCCAAACTCCCATGCACCTCAAAACCCAGTAGCTTTGCTGAATCAGAAGCATATAGGTGCAAGATCTAACGACTACTCTGGCAACGTAGAGATGGACTATAAAATCCACGGATTCGAAGACTTGCATATACATGCTAGTCTTGGTGCCCAGCATACGGAATCTACCCAAAAAGACGACATCGCCAACGAGTCATTTTCTAATAATTACTTTGGCTGGCATGGTATAACAAAGTACAGAAAGTACAGCATTGTAGGTAATGCTTATCTGGAATATGGCCACAAGTTCGGCGCCCATGACATTGACATTATGGCTGGCGCAGAGCAAAGCCACTACCATCGCAGTGGTTATTCTGAAGGTCAGGGAACAGATCAGATAACAGGAGTAGCTAACAGTCCAACCTTGCGTTCTGAGTCTGCCTGGGCAACTCATAACAGCTTAGTCTCTTATTTGAGCCGTTTGAACTATACGTTGCTTGACCGCTACTTGCTTACGGTTTCATTCCGTGCTGATGGTTCTTCACGTTTCAGCAAGGGAAAGAAATGGGGCTACTTCCCAGCAGCTGCCTTGGCTTGGAAAATCAACAATGAGCCATTCATGAAGAATATCACTTGGATTGACGAGTTGAAACTTCGTTTGGGATGGGGTAAGACAGGTCAGCAGAATGGTATCGACGATTTCTACTATATGCCTCTCTATGTGCGTAGTAACTCTTATGCCCAATATCCTTTCGGTGATACCTACCATTACACCAACCGTCCTAGCAACTATAACAAGGACTTGACTTGGGAAAAGACCACATCATATAATGCTGGTTTGGATTTTACAGCCTTGAACGGACGTTTTGGTTTCAATGTTGATGGCTATTATCGCGAGACCACCGACCTATTGGCTACCGTTCCTGTTCCTGCTGGTACGGTACCTGGCGACTTGCAGCTTCAAAATATTGGCTCCTTGAAAAACTATGGCTTGGAGTTGGCATTTGACGTAAAGCCTATTGTCACAAAGGACTTCACATGGGATGTAACCTATAACGTAGGATGGAACCATAACGAGATTACCGAGTTGTCAGCAGGTTATGCTGATTATGTTGATACAGGTTCTTCCATCTCAAGAGGTAACAACACGGTCATCCAAAGAAACAAGGTAGGCAAACCAGTCAACTCATTCTTCGTTTACCAGCAAGTTTACGATGAGAATGGAAAACCTATCGAGGGACAGTTTGTTGATAGAAATGCTGATGGCAAGATAGACTTGTCTGATGGCTACTATTACAAGAGTCCTGCGCCTGATGTCATCATGGGTCTCACCACTAAGTTCCTTTACAAGAACTGGGACTTGAGTGCTTCCTTCCATGCTTCTCTTGGCAACTATGTATATTATGACTTCTTGTCTAACAAAGCACAGATTAGTGCCACTGGCTTGTTCTCCAACAATGCTTGGAATAACTCAACACCGGAGGCTGTAGAATTAGGATGGACAGCTCTTGGTACGTATGGCAACATCAACTATCGAAGTGATTACTTTGTGCAGAATGCTTCCTACTTGAAGTGCTCCAATATCACATTGGGTTATACTTTCGGACCATTGGTGAAATATACTCGCACACCTCATTGTTCAGGACGTGTGTTCTTCACTGTACAAAACCCATTCATTATCACAAAGTACAAGGGCCTAGATCCAGAGGTGGCTGATGGTATCGATAAGAATCCATACCCACGTCCAATGAGTTTCCAGCTAGGTCTCAGTCTTAATATTTAAACTTAACAGGAATATAGCATTATGAAACATATATTTATGAATATGGCGGTCGTAGGTCTATTCTCTTTGGGATTGGCCTCTTGCTCAGATGAATTGAATATATCCTCAATTGATCCGCAGTCAAAGACGACCTATGACGATATGGAATTGTTGGCAAAGCAATATGCCACATTGGGACTTACGGGACAAGCTGGTCCTGCCGGTAAGCCGGACATCAGTGCAGATGAAGGCGAGACCGGTTTTTACCGTACCACCTTCAATCTCCAGGAACTTTGCTCTGACGAATGTATTTGGGCTTGGCAGAATGACAATGACATTCCAGCTCTCACCAACATCGCTTGGACGGCAGCTAGCGATCGTGTCAACTGGGCTTATCAGCGTTTGGCATATGATATCACTCTTTTCAACCAATATCTTTCCGAGACAGAAACCAGAGAAGGTGATGACTACAAAAAGTATAGAGCTGAGGTGAGATTCCTTCGTGCTTTGCACTATTGGTATTTCCTCGATTTGTTCCATAAGGCACCTTTCAAACTGGTATATAACCCAGAAGTTTTGCCAGAAGAGAAAGCTGGTGTCGATTTGTATAACTGGCTTGACCAGGAATTGACAGAAATAGAGCCAGAACTAGCAGAAGTAGGTGCTTTTAACAACAAGGCAAACTTTGGTCGCGCCGATCGTGGTGCTGCATATGCGCTCCATGCTCGCCTGGCCTTGAACTCGGTTGTTTATACTGATGGTCAAGTAAAAGATTATCAAAAGGCGATTGATTATTGCGACAAGATTTTGGACGCTGGAGTATATGAGCTTTCCAAAAATACCAATGCTAATGGTTATTCTGGCTATGAGCAGTTGTTCATGGGTGACAATGACTACAACGAGCAGGCGATGAAGGAAATCATCTTCCCTATTCGTCAGGATGGTAAGAAGACTGAGGCCTATGCAGGTTCTACTTATTTGATTAATAGTATGCGTGTCAGTGGAATGCCATACGCAGGTACGTCCGACATGTGGAGCTGCAACTTTGCTCGTAAGGCTCTTGCAACTCGTTTCCTTGACATCGAGAACAACAATGAAGCTAAAAAATTAGCCGAGATGCTTAGTGAAACAAAGAAATATAAAGAGAACTATGAGGCATATACTAAAGGCAAAACATTCGCAGACGCTGGAGCAGCTTCTGACCCAACCAAGATGACAGAGGCTGAGGTCATCGCTGCCGACGAAGCTTTGGGCGGTAGTACTAAGAACATCATCAGAATCGCTAATGACGACCGTGCATTACTGTATGCTGGTGTAGGTGGAGGATTCAGAACATTGACAACAGATCAAATCTCTGGTTTCACAAATGGTCTCTCTGTCGTGAAGTGGCAAAATTCACGTTCTGATAATTCTACTCCTTCTGATGGAAAATTCTCTGACACAGACATACCTTTGTTCCGCCTTGCAGAAATTTATCTGACACGTGCGGAAGCCAAGTATCGCCTTAATGGCACACAAGACAAGGAAGACATCAATGAGTTGCGTAACCGCGCTCATGCTGCACAAGTCTCTGCTGTCAATCTGGCTGTGTTGCTTAATGAATGGGGTAAGGAATTCTATATGGAGGGACGCCGACGCAGTGACCTTGTCAGATTTGAGAAGTTTGCAGGCAACAAGTACATTTGGGATTTCAAGGGTGGTGTTTCCAAGGGAGCATCTGTAGATAAGCACTTTAATGTCTATCCTATTCCTTCGAAGGATACAAGCAATAACCCTAATATGCATCAGAACCCTAAATATGAATAATTAATAATTATGACAATGAAAAAGATAATGCTTAATAAAGGTTGGTTGCTCTCCTTGTTGGCAATGATTGCCCTTGGCTTCACCTCATGTGACAAGGATATTGATAGCAATCCAACGTTTGACACTAGCCATGCCAAGGATGGCTTTGTGCTGAATGTCCCTGCAAATGCAGCTAATAATACATACGATTTGTCGAGTTCAGAAGGTTTGCAGCTTACATGTAACCAACCAAACTATGGCGGTGTGCCTTATGTTACTCGTTATTTCGTACAAGTAGCCATCGATCCTCAGTTTAAGAACGGAACGGGTAATTTTAAGGAATTAGGCTCTTCGTTTACCACCGCCAGCATGAATGTGGCTACCAATGAGTTGAACGACTCTATCGTAAAACTCTTCACGGAAGCTAATCCTGACACCAAGTTCCCTGATGCAACACCAATGCCTATCTATCTTCGCTTGCGTGCCATCATAGACAACACTGGCACTGGTGAAAGTTTCTCCAATGTCATCGAATTGCCTAGTGTGTTGGCTGAATATAAAGCAGAGAAAGCAAAGGTTCCTGAGAATCTGTTCATCGTAGGTTCCTCCATTCAGAATTCTTGGAGCTCCTGGAAGAAAATGGCTAAGCCATATAACTTGTCTGGTCAGTATTTCACTTTGGCTTACTTCCCTGCAGGAGCTGAGTTCAAGTGTGCCACGAATAGTGGTGAGTATTCTATGGGCTATTCTAGCTTTAGCTCTGTCAATGATAATATCAGTGCTGGAGTTTCTGCTGGTGACAATGACAATGTCAAGGTTGCTAATGCAGGTTGGTATCTTGTTTATATCAAAGCTTCTGTCAATGACATTAAGAATGTTGTGGAATATACCTTGAATTTCGAGAAGGCTGAAGCTACAATTTGTGGTGCAGCTGTAAATGCTAAATATGGCTTTGATGCTCAGCCAGACTTCTTGTTGACAGCACCTGCTGATGCTTCTGGTATTTGGGAATCTCCTGCATTTACAACTAGCGGAGAGCTTCGCGCCTTTGTGACTGTTCCTGATGCGCAGTGGTGGCAAACAGAGTTCAGTATCAAGGATGGTGTAATTTACTGGCGTGATGCTAATATGCTTAACAGTTGGACTGAAATCGATTCAAAGCTCAGTATTTCTTGCAGTCCAGGTCAAAAGCTCTATGTGAACTTTGATAAAGAGACAGCCGAAGTAAAGTAACATTTCAAAATAGTAAGAACGATGAAAAAGAATATATTATATAGTCTAGCAGTCATGGCGAGTTTGACACTCGCCAGCTGCAATGGCGACTACGATGATTGGGCTAGTCCTCAAACAAACTCTCCAGAAGAGGCTGCTGCCAAATATGGCGTGACCTTTAGTGCTGGTGAAGAGGCAGATGTCAACATGGCTACCACCCAATACGACTCTTATGTCAATTTGGTAAAAATCACCTCGTCCAGTGCCAATATCTCTGATTATGCCGTTAAATCGGTATCCGTCAATGGGCAAACGGTAGATGCAGATTATGCCAAGGGATATATCAGAGTCTTGGCGCAAGATTTGGATAACATTGTCGAAACGGAGAATAACTCAAGAGCTGGCGTGAAACGCAATATTGATGTTAAAAGTACCGTTTCTGCCATCCTTGCGAATGGTGATGCTGTAACAATCGATATGGCTGGTGAAACAACAGGTTCAGTTACCCCAAGACCTGTAAATGTAGATCCCCAAGGCTATTACCTTCTTGGCGATTTCAAAGAAAATAGTAAAGATGGTAAAGGATGGCAACCTACTGCACCTGTTTATATGAAAGAGACTGCCGAGGGCAGTGGCATCTATAAAGCTGTAGTCAACACAATTGGTGATGATAGCTACTATAGTATTTATGGCGCAAGTAGCTTCGTGTCTGGCAACTGGGATGAAATCAACAAGAGTGTGTATGGTAGTCCAACCGCAGACAATTCTGCCACGGAAGGGTTGTTGGTTTACACTGGTGATGATGTTGCCCATGCACCTAACGGTGTGAAGGCTATGGTCATCAAGGGAGCCAACAAATGGCAAATTACTTTCGATGCCAATAACTTGACTTATTCAGTTTCCCGTAAGTATGACGATTTGTTCCTTACTGGTAGTGAATATAACTGGGGAAATACAGCAAGTGATTGGAAACAACTTACCCCTGTAAATGGCAGCGATACTGACTTCTGGACAATCATCTATTTGCATGAGAATGAAGAATTCAAGTTTGCTCCACAAGCTGCTTGGGAGGGTGGCGATTTCGGATTCATCGGTGCTGAGAAGATTCATGATGAAGCTGGTGTTGGCATTGTTGATGCTGGTGGCAATCTTAAGGTAACAAATCCTGGTTGGTATCTCATCCATGTGACAAATGGTGATACCCAAAAGATTGAGTTTACCAAGCCGCAAGTTTATGTGTTTGGTACTGCCGCAGGAGGTAAATGGGATTTCGATAGTGCCCTTAAATGTAGCATTCCAACTACTGAAAAGGGAAATTTTGAAACACCAGCGTTGTCTGCTAATGAGGCTGCTGAAGACGATGGACTTCGCCTCTGTGTAAAAGTTGGTGATTTCGATTGGTGGAAAACAGAGTTCATCGTTAGAGATGGTAAGATAGAGATGCGTGGAAATGGTGACGATCAAAGGCCACGTGTCAAGGTTACTGAAGGTCAAAAGGTATATTTCAACTTTATGACTGGTACTGGTGAAATCAAATAGTACATAACCTGATTATCATAATTACAAAAAGGCGACTCTCACATCCGGGAGTCGCCTTTTCTGTTGCGCAAATTACGCAATAAATATCGAGACTACCAAATGTTTTCAAGTTTTTTAATAATAATCTCTTCTTAGGTGTTTGGTCGTTTCGAGAATTTGTCGTACTTTTGCTCAAGCGTGTGCAAACGTTTGCGCACGCTTTTCTTGATTTACATCAAACGAAATGATGCGAGATTACGGATAATTCTCTAATTTTGCAGCATAACTAAAGACAATGAACGAGAAGATACCTATAACAATGAAAGATATTGCTCGCGACCTGGGCGTCAGCATCGCCACGGTGAGTCGAGCTTTGAAGGACAGCCCTCGCATCAGTGCTGTCCAAAAGGAACGAATCCAGACCTATGCTCGTGAACATAACTTCTATCCCAACATCATCGGGGAGGCCTTGCGCCATAGCAAGATTCAAACGATGAAGGTGATAGGAGTCATCGTGCCAGAGTTCGTCCATTATTACTTTATGTCGGTGCTTTCTGGCATCGAGGAAGAGGCACGTGCTCGTGGCTATCGTGTGATGGTGGCGCAGAGCAATGAGCGATATGAAAAGGAAGTAGCCATCTGTGATGACTTCTATAAGAATAAGGTGTGTGGCATCATCGTGTCGCAAGCCAAGGACACCAAGCGATACGACCATTTCCAAATGTTGATGAACAATGGTGTGCCATTGGTCTTCTACGATAGAATCTGTACGGGAGTCAACTGCTCTCGTGTGGTGGTCGATGACTATATGGGTGCCTATACGGCAGTGACGCATCTCATTGATACGGGTTGTAAGAAGATAGCTTTCTATGGTTTGCCGATGAACTTGGAAATCTCCAAAAACAGATACAATGGTTATCATGATGCCCTGGTGAAACATGGGCTCAAAGAGTTCCCCGCTCATGTAAGAATCTGCGATAATCGAGCACAGGCTGAGGCGATTACGCCAGAGATTCTCAATATGGAAGATAGACCGGATGCCTTCTTTGCCATCAATGATGATACGGCAATCGGTATTCTCTATACCGCCAAGCGAATGGGTTTCCGGGTGCCGGAAGACATCAGTGTCTGTGGTTTTACCAATGGAGATCGTGCCAAGGCTTGCGACCCTATGCTTACCACCGTGGAACAGCGAGGTATTGCCGTAGGCGAGGAAGCTGCCAATATCCTCATCGGACAAGTGGAAGGCTCTATCCCTAGCGACGAGGTGGAAAGAAGAGTCGTAAGGACAAGGCTTGTGGTGAGAGGAACCACGAGATAGAGTATAAGTGATAAATTATAAATATTAAAATAATGACACAAAAACCTGATTTGAGTTTCTGGAAGCTTTGGAATTTGAGCTTCGGATTCTTCGGGGTACAGATCGCCTACGCCCTTCAGAGCGCCAATATCTCCCGAATCTTTGCTACGTTGGGTGCTGACCCACACAACTTGAGTTATTTCTGGATTCTCCCTCCACTGATGGGAATCTTGGTGCAACCTATCGTCGGTACGCTGAGCGATAAGACTTGGTGTCGCTTCGGTCGTCGCATACCTTATTTATTTATAGGAGCCACAGTCGCTGTCTTGGTGATGTGCTTGTTGCCAAACGCCGGTTCGTTGGGCTTGACCGTGAGTGGTGCGATGCTCTTCGGTTTGATAGCCTTGATGTTCTTGGACACCAGCATCAATATGGCGATGCAGCCTTTCAAGATGTTGGTCGGCGATATGGTCAATGAGAAGCAGAAGGCAAAAGCTTATTCTATTCAGAGTTTCCTCTGCAATGCAGGTTCTGTGGCTGGATATATCTTCCCATTCCTCTTCACGTTCTTGGGTATCAAGAACTATGCTGCCAAGGGTGTAGTGCCTGATTCCGTGATCTGGTCGTTTTATATCGGAGCAGCGATTCTGATTCTTTGTGTCATCTATACTACGATGAAGGTGAAGGAGTGGAATCCTCAGCAATATGCTGCCTATAATGGCATGGCTGGTGAAGTGGAAAAGGAAGAGGAAGGCAAGGCTGATTGGATTACGCTCTTGAAGAATGCTCCTTCCACTTTCTGGAAGGTGGGCTTGGTTCAGTTCTTCTGCTGGTCAGGTTTCCTCTATCTTTGGAATTACTCTACGGGTGCTATCGCCGAGACCGTTTGGAATACCACCGACCCTTCTTCCGAACCTTTCCAGGAAGCAGGCAACTGGGTGGGCATCCTCTTCGCCGTCCAGGCTGTGGGCAGTGTGCTTTGGGCTGTTGTCCTTCCTCAGTTTAAGAATACCAAGATGGCATACGCCGTGAGCTTGATAATCGGTGGTATTGGTTTCGCCTTGATTCCTTTCTTCCACGACAAGTATCTCCAGTTCATTCCATTCTTGATGATTGGCGCTGGATGGGCAGCCATGTTGGCGATGCCATTCACCTTCGTGACCAATGCCTTGCAGGGATATGGTCACATGGGTGCTTATCTCGGCTTGTTTAATGGCACCATCTGCATCCCTCAGATTGTGGCAGCCATCTGCGGCGGAGCCGTTTTAAGCCTCGTAGGTTCTCATCAGAGTGATATGATGATAGTGGCTGGCATCTTGCTCATTTGCGGGGCCTTGTCGGTTTCCATCATCAAGACTAAGCAATAAGTATTACAATATAAAGGCTGCGCAACCGATTGCGCTGCCTTTTTAGCTTTTTTTGCGCAAAAAGTTATTCTATCTGTAGAAAAATGAGTAACTTCGCCAACGTATAACAACTAACCTTAGGAAAGACGTATGGTATTTCAGTTTAATGTAGATTATAAAACCGTTTATGGAGAGGAACTTGTCCTCCATATTACTATAGACGGAAAGGAGGCGCAACATAAGATGTGCACTTCCGATGGTCAGCGATGGGTATATGAGCTTGATGTAACCCCTAAATCCAAGACTTGCACCTATTATTATAGTGTGATACGTGATGGATTTTGCTGCAAGAGTGAGTGGCAGGTGGTGAAACACCAGCTCAACTGCACGGCAGAGCGGGCGAGTGTCTATACGCTCTACGACCATTGGCACGATATTCCTGAAGATTCTTATCTCTACAGCAGTGCATTTACTGATTGTATTAACCACCAGCAACCTACCGAGGTGAAGAAGAATGCCTTCGCTAAGACAATCCGATTGATTGTGCGTGCTCCTCAACTTCGTGATGGAGAACATCTCGCTATCGTTGGCTCCGACCCAGCCTTGGGTGCTTGGGAGACGGCTCACGCTATTCCTATGGTACAGCAGGATTACAACGAATGGGCTACCGACATCAATGTGGAGGCTTTGGCAGTCAACTACCTGGAATACAAGTTTGTGGCAATCAATGATAAGAAAGATGCTAGCACTTGGGAGACGGGTTACAACCGCAGCCTTGAAATCCCTGAGATGAAGAGCGGCACGCTGATCTCTTACGAGTTGAACCAGTCGTTCTTGGAGCGTTGGAGCCGCAAGCTAGCCGGTACGCTCGTGCCTGTCTTCTCGCTCAGAAGTAAGAAGAGCGCCGGCATCGGTGACTTCGGCGACCTCAAGAGCATGATCGACTTGGTGGCAAAGACAGGACAGAAGGTTTTGCCGCTCCTGCCTATCAATGATACCACCATCACCCATACTTGGACAGATTCATATCCATATAGCTGCATCAGCATCTTCGCCATCCATCCTCAGTATGCCGACCTCCATGCGTTGCCTGAGTTGAAGGATGCCAAGAAGCGTGCCGAGGCAGAGAAGACGAGAGAGGAGTTGAATGCTCTTCCTCAGATTGATTATGAGAAGGTAAACGATTTCAAAATCAACTATTTGCACCAAATCTTCAATCAGGAAGGTGAAAAGATGATGAAGAGTGCCGAGTTCAAGGCGTTCTTCCAGGAGACAGAACAATGGCTTGTGCCTTACGCTCAGTATTCTTACTTGCGCGACAAGAATGGCACGGCTGATTTCTCTAAGTGGGCTGACCACAATACTTGGGATGAGGCTGAGCGCAAGGCTCTTTCCGACCCTAAGAACAAGGCATACAAGGACGTGGAGTTCTTCTACTTCTTGCAGTTCATCCTGAACCAGCAGATGCAGGAGGCTCACGAGTATGCCAAGGAGAAGGGTGTCATCTTGAAGGGTGATATTCCTATCGGTGTCAACCGTTATAGTTGTGACGTTTGGATGGAGCCTAAGTACTTCAACCTCAATGGTCAGGCAGGTGCGCCACCTGATGACTTCTCTGTGAATGGTCAGAACTGGGGATTCCCTACTTACAACTGGCATGAGATGTTGAAGGACGACTGCCAGTGGTGGGTGCGACGCTTCCAGAACATGTCGAAGTTCTTTGATGCCTATCGCATCGACCACGTGTTGGGCTTCTTCCGCATTTGGGAGATTCCGGTGGATAGCGTACATGGCTTGCTCGGACAGTTTGCGCCAGCCTTGGGCATGACCTCACAGGAAATCCAGTCTTACGGCTTGAACTTCCAGGAGGATCGTTTCACTCGTCCATTCATCACCGACTGGGTATTGAATCGTGTGTTCCATGAGCGTGCCGACGAGGTGAAGGAGAAGTATCTCGACCGCTTGGACGATGAGCGTTATCAGATGAAGCCAGAGGTGAACACGCAGAAGAAGGTGGAGGCTCTCTTCGAGGGCGTTACCGACCAAAAGGAGATTTGGCTCCGTGATGGTCTCTATGCCTTGATCAGCGATGTGCTTTTCGTTCGTGGCCATCGCAACCCAGGCTTGTTCCACCCACGTATCTCCGCACAGTTCGACTTCATCTTCGAGTCGCTCTATGATAATGACAAGGCTGCGTTCAACCGCCTTTACAACGACTACTTCTATCGTCGCAACAACCAATATTGGTACGGCGAAGCGATGAAGAAACTGCCGAAGTTGGTGCAGGCTACCCGTATGTTGGTATGTGCCGAAGACCTCGGTATGGTGCCTGATTGCGTACCTTGGGTGATGAATGAGTTGAAGATATTGAGCCTTGAGTTGCAGAGTATGCCAAAGGATCCAAGCGTGAAGTTTGGTCATCTGAGCCGCAACCCATACCGCTCGGTTTGCACCATCTCCAGCCATGATATGCCAACGCTTCGTCAGTGGTGGGATGAGAACATCCAGCGTACCCAGGAGTATTATAACACGATGCTCTATCGTCAAGGTCCAGCTCCTCATCCGCTTCCAGGTTGGCTTGCCAAGGACATCATCTCTCGTCATCTCACCTCTCCATCCATGCTCTGCATCTTGAGCATCCAGGATTGGCTTGCCATCGACGAGAATCTCCGCTTGGCGGATGCCAATGCCGAGCGCATCAACATCCCTGCCAACCCTAAGCATTACTGGCGTTATCGCATGCACCTCAACATCGAGGATTTGGCGAAGGATGCCTCTTTTATGAATAAGGTGACGGAGATGATTTCACAAGCAGGAAGAAATTAATGAGATAATTATGATACCAGACTGAGATAGCATAGCTACCTTAGTCTGGTGTATTATAGCTAATAATAACTAGAAATATGAAGAAATTCAGCGTTTTGTTGATGGGTCTGTTGCTCCCTATGTTGGCAGCTGCCCAAACAGTGAAGTCGCCTAATGGCAATGTCTGCTTGACATTCTCCTTGAGTGACAAGGGACAGCCTACTTACGAGATGTCCTACAAGGGAAAGACAGTCATCAAGCCATCCCATCTCGGTTTGGAGTTGGCAAAGGACAAGCATGCCAGCAAAGGCATGGAGGAGACTGACTTGATGGACGGTTTCACCGAGACCGGCAGCAAGACTTCCACCTTTGATGAGACTTGGAAACCTGTATGGGGAGAGACTGCCACCATCCGCAACAACTACAATGAGATGGAGGTCAACTTGAACCAGGCTTCTTCCAAGCGCAACATCACCATTCGTTTCCGTGTCTATGACTATGGTATGGGCTTGCGCTATGAGTTCCCTCAGCAGGAATCGCTCAACTACTTCGTTATCAAGGAAGAACATACTCAGTTCGCCATGACGGGCAACCATACCGCTTATTGGATTCCAGGTGATTACGATACCCAGGAGTATGAATATCAGATTACTCCATTGACTGGCATTCGCTCGGTCATCTCCAAGAATCGTGAGTCTTATAAGAGCAATTCTTCTACCACCGTATTCTCTGATACCGGTGTGCAGACCTCTCTTCAGTTGAAGACCCAGGATGGCTTGTATATCAATATCCACGAGGCGGCTTGTTTGGATTATCCTACCATGCACCTCAACCTCGACGACAAGAACTTGGTGTTCGAGTCTTGGTTGACACCAGATGCAGTGGGCAAGAAGGGATTCATCCAGACTCCATTCAATACCCCTTGGCGTACCGTATTGGTAAGCGATGATGCTCGTGACATGCTCTCTTGCAAGTTGACTTTGAACCTCAACGAACCTTGCAAGATTAAGGATACTTCTTGGATTCACCCTACCAAGTACTGTGGTGTATGGTGGAACATGATTGTGGGTACCAAGACATGGAGCTATACCAATGACCTTCCATCAGTTCGCCTCGGTGTCACCGATTATAGCCAATGCAAACCTAATGGTACGCATGGTGCTACCAATGAGGAGGTGAAACGCTACATCGACTTTGCAGCCAAGAACGGACTTCAGGAAGTGTTGGTAGAAGGTTGGAATGAAGGTTGGGAGGACTGGTTCGGTCATCAGAAGCTCGATGTCTTCGACTTCGTGACTCCATATCCAGACTTCGACATCAAGATGCTCAACGACTATGCACACTCCAAGGGTGTCAAGTTGATGATGCACCACGAGACCTCCGCTTCTGCCCTCAACTACGAGCGCCACTTGGAGGATGCCTTCAACTTGATGAACAAGTATGGTTATGATGCAGTGAAGACCGGTTATGTAGGCGACATTATCCCACGTGGCGAGTATCACTACAGCCAGTTGATGAACAATCACTATCAGCGTGTCATCGAGACAGCAGCCAAGCATCACATCATGGTGAATGGTCATGAGGCTACACGTCCTACTGGCATCTGCCGTACATGGCCTAACTTGGTAGGCAATGAAAGTGCTAGAGGTACTGAGTATGAGGCATTTGGCGGTTCTGTTCCTTATCATACAGTGATGTTGCCATTCACCCGTTTGCAGGGTGGTCCTATGGATTATACTCCTGGTATCTTCGAGACTCAGCTCTCTACTTGGAGCGATAACAAGAGTTTCGTTCACACCACCCTCTGTGGTCAGCTCTCTTTGTATCTCGTGATGTATAGTCCTTTGCAGATGGCAGCCGACCTTCCTGAGCATTATGAGAAGTATGACGATGCCTTCCAGTTCATCCGTGACGTAGCTTGCGACTGGGATGACTCCAAGTATTTGGAGGCTGAGCCAGCCAAGTATATCACAGTAGCTCGTAAGGCAAAGGGCACCGACAACTGGTTTGTAGGTGGTAAGACTGATGCCACTGCTCGTACAGCCGTGGTGAAGCTCGACTTCCTCGACAAGGGCAAGAAGTACAACTGTGCTATCTACCAGGATGCAGCCAATGCTGATTATGAGAAGAATCCAAAGGCATACCAGATTGTTCACAAGACCGTGAAGAAGGGTGATGTCTTGAAGATCAAGGAAGCACGTGGTGGTGGTTTCGCCATCTCTTTGCTTGCCAAGTAGAGTTGTTTGACAATAATATATATAACTTAATACACGCTCAAGCCTTCGCCTATGATTTAGGCATTCTGACGTTTGCGTATTTCCGGGCGATGGGCAATACGGAATTAAATACGCTCAAAATGAGCGTGTTTAATTCTGCTTTTTCTTTACAAATGTAGCTATTAGTAGAAACTAATTTCGTATGGAAGTAATCAAAACTATCTCTTTATCTCTTATGCTATCAGCTATCCCTCAACTGCTTATGGCTCAAGATACCTTCGGAGAAATGATTTATTCGAAGGTAAAAACTCTTTTCAAATTGAATGCACCGACAACTGTCAATCTAGATGGAATGACGGGTGCAACGACTCAAATAGACAAGAAAAAACAGGTTGAGATACATATTTATGAAGATGGACAGGGCGGAAAGGCGATTAAGACCATCAAGATGAAAGCGAGTGGCGAAAATCGCTGGGAAGCTACTGTCAAGGGCGATTTGAAAGGCAAGTTTTATACCTTTGACATCGGCAAGGGGGAGACACCGGGTGTCTTCGCCAAGGCGGTGGGAGTGAATGGAATGCGTGGTGCCATCGTGGATATGGCAGAAACCAATCCGCAAGGATGGGAAAACGACCAACGCCCTGTGATTCAGTCACCTGCCGACCTCGTCATCTACGAGATGCACTGGCGTGACTTCTCCATTGATGTCTCTTCTGGCTTGAAAAACAAGGGCAAGTTCTTGACTTTGACGGAGCCAAAGGCGATAGAACACTTGAAGAGTCTCGGTGTCAATGCCGTTCATATCCTTCCGTCTTTCGACTATGCTTCGGTAGATGAAACCAAGTTGGACACTCCTCAATACAACTGGGGTTACGACCCTAAGAACTACAATGTGCCAGAGGGCAGTTATTCCACCGACCCTTACAACCCCGTGACTCGTATCAAGGAGTTCAAGCAGATGGTGCAGGCTCTTCACAAGGCGGGTATCCGTGTCATCCTCGACGTGGTGTATAACCATACTTTCAACATCGACCACAGCAACTTCCAGTTGACTTATCCTGATATGTATTATCGTAAGACGGCTGACGGCAAGTATTCCGATGGTTCGGGATGTGGCAATGAGACGGCTTCCGAGAAGCCATTGATGCGTGAGTTCATCTTGGAAAGCGTGAAGTATTGGATTGATGAATATCATATCGATGGCTTCCGCTTCGACTTGATGGGCGTGCATGACATTGAGACAATGCAGCAGATTCGTGCCGAAGTCAACAAGATTGATCCTTCTATCTATATCTATGGTGAGGGATGGAGCGCAGGCTCTTGTGCTTATCAAGTGGATAAATTGGCTATGAAGGCTAATACTCAGCAACTCAATGGGATAGCAGCCTTCAGTGATGATATGCGTGATGCTCTCCGTGGTCCTTTCTCCGATGATCATAAGGGTGCTCTCTTGGCAGGAATCCCTGGCGAGGAAGAGAGCTTGAAGTTCGGCATCGTGGGCGGTATTGCTCATCCACAGGTGGATATGACGAAGGTCAACTATGACAAGAAACCATGGACCAACAATCCTACGGAGCAAATCAGCTACGTGAGTTGCCATGACGACATGTGCTTGGTCGATCGCTTGAAAGCCAGCATTCCATCGCTCACCGACAAGAATATCCCGGAGAAGGAGCGCACTGCAGAGTTGATTCGTATCGACCAACTTGCACAGACTGCCGTCTTCACTTCACAAGGTGTGCCTTTCATCCTGAGTGGTGAGGAAATGCTTCGTGACAAGAAGGGAGTACACAATAGTTACAACTCTCCAGATAGCATCAACCATCTGGATTGGAACAACTTACAGCGTTATCCACAGCTCTTCGCTTATTACAAGAACTTGATTCTGTTGCGTAAGAATCACCCTGCCTTCCGCCTCGCAACAGGCGATAAGGTGCGTCAGCACTTGGAATTCTTGCCAGCCGTGGATAGCAAAGACGTGAAGCAAGATTGCCTCGTTGGTTTCTTGCTCAAGGACTTGCAGGGGATAGATGCTTGGAAGACCATCGTTGTCATCTACAACTTCAACAAGGAAGCGAAGGAGATGGCGATACCTGAGGGAAATTACACCATCGCGTGCTGCAATGGAGCTATCGATGAAGCAGGATTGGGAGAAGTATCGGGCAAGGAAGTATTGGTCGATGGTCAGTCGGCTCTGATTCTCTTTCAGAAGTAGATAGAGCTATCTCCCGATGTATTTGTAAACTATATAATAAAGATTATATGATGAAGAAGAAACTTTTATCATTCATGATGCTTATGAGTACAACTGTAAGTATGAATGCTGCGGTCCATGTAGATTGCATTGAACCTACCGATTGGTATGTAGGCATGAAGGATGCCTCACTCCAGTTGATGGTGTATGGAAAGGATGTGCGAAATGCCGATGTTGATGTTCAATATCCAGGCGTTCACATCGATTCTATCGCAAGATTGGATTCGCCTAACTATCTCTTGGTATATCTTAATCTTGATGGTGCCAAGGCTGGTGAAATGACCTTGAACTTCAAGCAAGGCAAGCAAACCAAGAAAGTAAAATATCTCTTGAAGAATCGTGAGATGCCTGGTGACAAGCGCATCGGGTTCTCCAATGAGGACGTACTCTATATGTTGATGCCTGACCGCTTCGCCAATGGCAATCCTAAGAATGATGCCTTCAAGACGATGCGTGACAAGACTTGTGACCGCACGGCTCCTAGCCTTCGCCATGGAGGTGACTTGGAGGGAATCCGTCAGCATCTTGACTATTTTAATCAGTTGGGCGTCACCGCTTTATGGTTTACACCAGTGCTGGAGAATGACAGCCCTAACGATGGCAAGAATAGCACTTATCATGGTTATGCCACTACCAATTATTATAAGGTGGATTCTCGTTTCGGTACCAATGCCGAGTATAAGAAGTTGATAGACGAAGCACACCAGAAGGGCTTGAAGGTGGTGATGGACATGATTTTCAACCATTGCGGTTTCGAGCATCCTTGGGTAGCAGATATGCCTTCAAAGGATTGGTTTAATACCCCAGAGTGGTTGATGCCAGAGTATCAGACTCCTGAGCATCAGAAGAAGATAGGTACGATGGACGGCAGCCGCACGGTCAATGATATGTATCTCCAAACCAACTATAAGTTGACTCCAGTCTTGGATCCTTACGCCAGCAAGGTGGATCTCCATGAGACCGTTGATGGCTGGTTTGTGCCTTCTATGCCAGATTTGAATCAAAGAAACCCTCATGTGATGAAATACCTGATTCAAAACAGCGAGTGGTGGATAGAGACCGTTGGAATCGATGGCATTCGCATGGATACTTATCCATACGCCGACCGAGATGGAATGGCGCTTTGGATGAAGACCTTGGACAATGAATATCCTCACTTCAATACAGTAGGTGAGACTTGGGTAACCGAACCTGCCTATACCGCAGCTTGGCAGAAAGACAGCAAACTCTCCAAAAAGAACAGCTATCTGAAGACCGTAATGGACTTCGCCTTCTTCGACCGCATCAATAGTGCCAAGCATGAGGAGACTGATGACTGGTGGAATGGCATGAACCGCATCTACAACGTGCTCTGTTACGATTATCTCTATCCAAATCCGAAGAGTGTGATGGCATTTGTGGAGAATCATGATACCGATCGCTTCTTGGGTGAGGGCAAGGATACCTTGGCACTGAAGCAGGCGCTAGCCCTCTTGCTCACCATCAACCGTACCCCTCAACTCTATTATGGTACAGAGGTGTTGATGAACGGCACCAAGAGTGTAACCGATGGCAATGTGCGCAGGGATTTCCCTGGTGGATGGGCTGGCGACAAGCACAATGCCTTTACAGCAGAGGGACGTACCCAAACCGAGAACCAGATGTTCAATTGGCTCAGTCGCTTGCTCCACTGGCGTCAAGGCAACGAGGTGATTACCAAGGGTAAGCAAACCCAGTTCTGTCCTCAGAAGGGCGTGTATGTCATCGCTCGCCAATACCAAGGCAAGAGCGTGATGACCATCATCAATGGCAAGAACGAGGCGAACGAGTTGAATGTATCTCGCTATGCTGAGATTATCGGTTCGCACGACAAGGCTACGGATGTGACAAATGGTCGCACCGTTCTTATCAATAAGGATGTGAAACTCCGTCCTCGTCAGGTGATGGTGTTGGAATTCTAGGGAGAAAGTTACTCTTTATGCTTGCATTATAGCTAGTATTGCTAGCATATGAAAAGCCCTATCTGTCGTGAAACAGATAGGGCTTAATAGTGTCTGTTATAACAACGATAACAGAAAGAAATTTATCTTTAGAAGCGATAAACAGCAAAGCTGTTTGCTTTCATCTTCACGTTTAATACGTTGCCGTTTGCCTCAACATCAGATGTTACAGGTACAACGGCATTTTTGTTGTCAATCTTGTTCTCTGCCTGGATGTCATCGGCATGGAGGAGAGTCAACTTACCGGCGTTCAACTTCTTCAAGCCGTTGAAGGTGACGGTGATGTCCTTCTCCTCATTTGATGTGTTGGCAATCTTCACGATGTAGCTCTTCGTGTTCTTGTCGTAGCAAGCGGTGGCATAGAGACCATCCTTGCCTTCCACAGCCTTGCCATCCTCGGTGAGCTTCAGTACATGGGTACCCTTGTTCAAACCATAGAGTTGCTGCACATAGTAATTGGCAGAACGAACAGAAGTGAGGTTGTCGAACCAGATCAAGTCTGGACGCCACTGCCAGCCCTCGACATGAGCGAAGAGAGGAGCATAGGTAGCCTGATATACCACGTCGGCATTGCGCTCCAAGCCTGTCATGAAGGCTGCCTCTGAGAGAGCTGCCTCCCAAGAGTTAGGGTCGTGCTTGGCATGGGCGGCATACTCGCCGGCGAATACCTTAGGACCCTTGCGGTCGTAGTTGTCATATCTGCCTGCATTGCTGCGGAACCACTCTGGGCTCTTGTAGTAGTGCTCATCCACGAGGTCGGTACCCAACTTGCGCATCTGCTCCCATCCGTAGTCGAAATCCTTGCCATCGGCAGAAGGACCTGATGAACCACAGATCTTGATTTTAGGATACTTAGCACGAATCTGCTCCATGAACTTCTGCAAACGCTCAGGGTACATAGGTCCCCACTGCTCGTTGCCGATACCTATCTGCTTGAGGTTGAATGGTGCTGGATGCCCCATATCGGCACGGAGCTTACCCCACTTGGAGGTAACAGGGCCATTGGCGAACTCGATGAGATCGAGGGCATCGTCGATATAGCTCTGGAGATCCTTGACTGCTACATGCGCATTAGGATCCTTATCATCGTTCTGATACTGGCAAGCCAGACCTACAGAGAGAATTGGCAATGGCTCTGCACCAATCTTCTCAGAAAGAAGGAAGTACTCATAGAAGCCCAAGCCCAAAGACTGATAGTAGTTAGGGAAAAGGCGATGTGGGAAGGTATCTCTCCAGCGGTTCTCGTTCAGAGGACGGTTCTCTGGAGCACCCACAGAATTCTTCCACTCATAGCGGGTATCGAGGTCGCTTCCCTCTACGATACATCCACCAGGGAAACGGAAGATGCCTGGCTTCAGGTCGGCCAAATCCTGTACGAGGTCGGCACGGAGACCATTCCAGTTATCCTCTGGGAAGAGAGAGATGTGGTCGAGATCTACGCTCTCAGAACCCTTCTCCAGATATACACGCATCAAACCCTTGGCATCGGTCTGAGGAGAGGTCAGGGTAGCTGTAAGCTTCTGCCACTTATTATTGGTGATGTTGATGACCTGCTTGGCAATGACATCATTCTTTGAATTGACCAGCTCCACACGGATCTTGCCCTGCTTGCCATCGATGAGATGCAGACGCCCATATACGGTGAAATCGTACTTCATATCCTTCTTCAAGCCCATGCCGAAGAAACCGCGGTTCTCAAGACCGGTCTGCTTCTCACGAGCACCGGCACTCTCGAGTGTTACATAATGAGGGTTGCGGTCGAAGGCTGGCTTCACGTCATTGAGGGTTACATTTCCGAAGGTATTCCATCCCATCAGGCGCTGTGGAAACTCGAAGGAACGGTTTTCTACCATCTCTGCATAAAGACCACCATCGGCACCAAAGTTGATGTCCTCGAAGAAGATGCCATACATGGTTGGCTGGATTTCTACACCAGGCTTGTTTGCCTGAACTGCAAACTGATGCTGTGCTGAAGCACCGAGCGAAGTCATGCCTGCCAGCATAAGGGCAGCGAAGATATTCGTTTTTCTCATGTTTACGTTGTTTATTTTTAGGTTTATTCTTATTTTGTGATATTCTTACTTGAATAATTAAGTTGTATTGCTTAATGCGTTTGCAAAGATACAGAAAATCCACTCCAAATGGGGTGGATTTTCTGATTAAATATGTTGGATTATTGCTCAAATGCTCTATTTTGGGGTCTCATGAGCCTTAATCTCATGGGTTCTTTCCTATTTATTCAATGGGATGATGGCGAAGCTGAAGCTCTTGTCACCATAGTGGATGCGATATTTCTCCAGTGGCCATGCGCCCCAAGAGTTCTCGCCGCCTACACCCATGTGCTCACCATCGAGGAAGAGATTGGTGTATTTTGACTTCTGCAAGTTGAAACTGTGACGCTGCTCCTTGTCATTGCCATCGTCCAACTCGTCGGTGTCGAAGTGGATGGCACTTGCATAGAATGGCTTGCAGTCCTTCACCATGAATCCGAAGCCCTGTGCGTCGGTCTGCTTCCACCAGCGGATGTCTGCCTTGGTGCCACTCTCCTGTGGACGGATGTAAGGGAAGTACTGGTTGTCGGCGTTGTCGCTGTAGATACCGAGGTTCATGCACTCCTTGCGGTCGCTGTAGTTCTCGATAGGACCACGACCGTAGTACTGGCTCTTGTCCATCTCGTAAGGCAATTGCATCAGCATACCGAAGCGGAAGAGGTCGCTCACCTTCTCGCCCTGGGTGGCATTGAAGGTCTCTGTCACCTTCACCACGCCACTGTTTGGCATGACGAGGTAACGGATTTCCAACTCGCCCTTCACCTCAGGCATGTCATATACGGCGCAGATGCTGTAGGTGTTCGCCTTCTTGTCTTTCTCCACGCTCACGCCCTTGATGTTCATCTGAGGGTTCTTCCATACCTTGAACTTCTTCTGCAACTGGGCACCCATGTCGTTGTCGGTAGGAGCACGCCAGAAGTTTGGCTTCAGTGTACCGCCCTCGCCGAGCAGTGACTTGCCCTGGTAGGTGTATTCAGAGATAAGACCGGTGGTGCGGTTTACCTTCAAGGTCAGGTCGGCAGTGGTGATGGCGATTTCGTCAGTGCCCTTCTTGTCGATGAGCTTCGACTTCACGTTCTTGCCGTCCTTCGCCTTAGCCATCTTGTCGGCGCAATGGCCGCAGCACTGCTTCTCCTTCACGACGAGCTGGTTGTAAGCCACTACCTGTCCTGCCTGCATCAGAGGCTCGGCGTTCTTCAAGCGGAACTCCACGTTGAGGAACACCTCATTGCCCTTCACCTTGGAGAGGTCGTAAGGGATGGTGATGGTCTGAGTTTGCTGAGGAGCTACGTTGATGTCGGCGATAGTGCCGTTCTGTGTCTCCTTGCCGTTCTCCACCAATGTCCATGCCAAGGCGTAGTTGCTGAGGTCACGGAAGAAGTTCTCGTTATATACGTTTACCTCGCCCTTCTGAGCGTCCTTCATGGTGGCCCAGATGTTCTGGTATTGGTAAGCCAACTCGTAGGCGTGAGGGTTCAACTGGCGGTCTGGACCGATGATACCATTACAGTTGAAGTTGTTGTCGCTAGGGTCGTAATTGTTGTAATCACCACCGTAGGTATATTCTATCTTGCGAATCTCCTCGTTGCTCATCTTCTCAGGGTTGATGCTCATAGGCTTCACGATGTGGCGGTGCAAGCCTTGGTCAACGAAGTCCCAGTCGAAACCGCCCTGGAAGATAGGGTACTTGCGAATCAAGTCCCAGTATTCCTTGAGGTTACCACCAGAGTTACCCATGGTGTGGTTGTACTCACACTGGATGAGTGGCATCTTGCTGTTAGGGTTCTTGCTATAGTTCTCACAGTTCTTCACCGAGTAGTACATAGGGCAGAAGATGTCGGTGCCCTCGCCTTGGCGTGCCTGCTCATACTGTACAGGACGGCTTGCGTCTTGACTCTTCACCCACTTGTAGGCATTGAGGAAGTTGTCGCCCATCACCGTCTCGTTGCCCAAGCTCCAAGTTACGATGCTAGGATGATTGTAGAAGTTGGCCACGTTGTGCTGATTGCGCTCCAATATCTGCTTGGCAAACATCGGTTTCTTGGCAGCGGCGTCATCGTTATAGCCGAAACCGTGACTCTCCTGGTTGGCTTCAGCCACGATGTAGAGACCATACTCATCACAGAGGTCGTACCAGCGAGGGTCGTCTGGATAGTGACAAGTACGTACGGCGTTGATGTTCAGGCGCTTCATCACTTGGATGTCCTGTATCATGCGCTCTACGCTCACTACATAACCTCCGTCAGGATCCATCTCGTGACGGTCGGCACCCTTGATGAGTACAGGCTGTCCATTGACGAGGAACTGCTTGTTCTTGATTTCTATCTTGCGGAAACCTACCTTCACAGGGATAGTGCTGATGCCAGTCATGCCCTTGCCCTTTGCTGCAGGGAGGCAGACGATGGCGTTGAGTGTGTAGAGGTTAGGTGTCTCAGCTGTCCACTTCTTAGGGTCGGCTACCTGGAGGGTGCAATCAGCCTTGCCATTTGCCGACTTGATGATTTTCTGGATGACAATCTTGCCAGTCACGTTGTCGTGCAACTGATATACCACTACTGGGTTGCCCTTCACGGTAGCCTTGATGTCGAGCACACCGTCCTTGTAGTTGTTCACGAGGTCGGGTGTCACACGGATGTCTTCTATCTGGGTCTTGGCATCACGGGCATAGAGGTAGTTTTCACGAGCCACGCCGCTGAGTCGCCAGAAGTCTTGGTCCTCACACCAAGAACCATCGCACCAACGGAAGGTTTGGAAGGCGATGAGGTTCTTACCTTTCTTCATATAAGGGGTGATGTCGAACTCGGCAGCTATCTTGCTGTCCTCGGCATAGCCCACGAACTTGCCGTTCACATAGAGATAGATGTTGGAGGTGACGCTACCGAAGTGTGCGATCACTTGTTTGCCGTCCCAATTCTCAGGGATGTCGATGATGCGGCGGTAGGAGCCTACGTGATTGTCCTTGGTAGGCACGGCAGGAGGCTGCTGGTCGAAGTGACCACGCCATGCGAAGCCGGTGTTGACATACTCTGGTTGTCCGAAGCCGAGCATCTCCCAGTTGCCTGGCATCTGGATGTTGCTCCACTTGGAGTCATCGAGGTCAGCCTTGTAGAAGTCGGTAGGACGTTGGTCGGCGTTTTCCACCCAGTTGAATTTCCAGGTGCCGTCGAGAGAAAGGAAGTTTTTGCTTTGTGTCTTGTCGCCCTCGCCCTTAGCCGAAACCTCGCCTGATGCGAAGGTAAAGAAAGAGGTGTGGAGAGGGAAACGATTGATGTCGTTCACCTGCAGGTCATGCCATTCGGTGTAGGTAGGAGCAGACTCAGCCACTTTAGACTGTGTCTTGGCGGTTTTCGGCTTCTGTGCGCCGAGAGCAGCCATGGCAAGTCCTGCCATACTCATTGTGATGAATAGTCTTTTTCTCATTGTTATTGTTGTTGTTTAGTTATGATTTGATTCAGTTGGTGATGCAAATGTATTTTTTACACTATTGATAGTGCAAAGATATGTATTTTTATTTAGAATCCCATCAATTGCCATGTCTTTTTATTGTTTTTTCAATATTGGCAGAGGGTGGGGGCACAGAATTCGCAGATGATTCATTGTAACACTGTAACACAGTAACGCTTTTGCCTGATGGTGGTGTGCATCTCACTTGGTGCTGATGTGGATGGTGAGGGAGGCTGTGTCGAAGTGGATGCCATCCCTTTCGATGAAGCGAGAGAGGGTGCCGTCGTCTGCCAACTGTCGTGGAGTTCCCACTACAAGATGACTGCCTGCGTCTTTCTTGGCTGGGAGGGGGGCTGCCATGCTCTCCTCCATCACCCAAAGCTTGTCAGCCAACTGGATGGCGAGCTCGATGTCGTGTGTGGAGAGGAAGATGGACTTATGCAGTTCGTGTGCCAATCGTCTCAGCATCTGCAGCGTCTCCACCTTGCTGGGGTAGTCGAGGAATGCCGTCGGCTCATCCAATAAGATGAGGGGAGTGTGCTGAGCCAAAGCCTTGGCTATCATCGTCTTCTGGTATTCGCCATCGCTGAGGGTATGGAGCTTGCGGTGCTGTAAGGCGAGGATACCCACCGAGCGGAGTGATTCCTCCACTATCGTCTCGTCCTCAGTGGTGAGTGTGCCGAAGAATCCCGTGTAGGGCGAGCGTCCCATGCCTACCAACTCCCTCACCGTGAGGTTGTCGGTGGTCGTCTTGTGGGTGAGTACCATGGCGAGGAGGCGAGCCAACTTCTTTGGGGAGTATTCCACCAAGGGCTTGCCGAGGAGGCGGATTTCGCCAGAAAGAGGAGGCTGGAAAGCGGAGAGTGTGCGGAGCAAGGTGGATTTGCCCACGCCATTGGCTCCTATCAGACAGGTGAGTTCGCCACGCTGCAGATGGGCGCAGATGTCTTGGGCGACGACCTTTCTGCCGTGCCTTGTGTCGTAGCCGATGCCAAGCTTCTCCAATGCTATCGTCGCCTCCCTGTTCTCCGATTCTTTCATGCGAATATTATTTTTACATTCTGCAAGAATAGGCGGCTTCGCTTACTTTCGAAGTCGCCTATTATTCAAGCTAAATTATCTATCAAATATTTTATGAAGTCGTCTTTCACATCTACTTCCATACTATTGTTGTTCCTCTAGTTCTTTCAAGAAATCATCAGCACTCTGTAATTCCTTTCCTTCCAACTTGGCTAACTTTAATTCATTGAAAGCCCTTGTCAAACTATCCTTGACATAAGCTTGCTGCCTCTGCGTCTTAGACAACACTGGATCTTTGACGATTGTAGTAGAAACTACCCCACGCAACATATTAATAGCTTTTCTGATGTTTTGCAGTGGTTGATTATTGTCTATTGTCACTAATAATTGTTCCATATCACATTCCTTTATCTTAAATTATGCTGCAAATATACATATATTTTTCAGCATTCAGTGCATCGGCATCACGATTTTAAATATATTTATCGGATAATCTTTCCATATTCGCTAGAAATGCCGTACTTTTGCAAATCAAAAACGATAAGCTAATGGAACAAACCTCACCCATACAGGCACTCATGCAGCAGCGCACGTTGCTCCAACTGGAGTACTACACCGAGAAGGAAGCCTTCCGCAAGCTCACCGAACAGATGGGCATGCAGCGCAAGGTGAAGCGTGGCGATGCCTGGTATCCACTGAGAGTGGGCAAGAGCTTCTACAACTCGCTCAACCAAAGAGCCATCGAGGTGTTTCGCACCTCCGACCAAGACATCGAGCACAACTTTGAGTTCGGTCGCCCCGTCATGTTCTTTAAAGTGAAGAACGAAGAGGGAAGAGTGAAGAATTCAACACTTAAATATTTCTCTTTCACTGGCACTGTGAACTATGTGGATGGCGACCGGATGGTGATTACCGTACCCGACTCCGCACCGCTCCTCGACCTGCAGCAAGCCACCGAAGAGATAGGCATACAACTCTCCTTCGATGAGACGAGCTATAAGTTGATGTTTGAGGCACTCGACCGCACGATGAAGGCGAAGAACAACCGACTGGCTTATCTCCGCGACCTCTTCTACTCGCACCAGAAGGCAGCCAAGTTTACCTTCGAACCGATGCGTTTCCCTTGGCTCAATCCTACTCAGGAGAAGGCGGTCAACGAGGTGTTGTGGGCGAAGGATGTTGCCATTGTGCATGGACCTCCCGGCACAGGCAAGACCACCACGCTCGTGGAAGCCATCAACGAGACGCTGATGCGAGAGAGCCAGGTGCTGGTATGTGCACAGAGCAACATGGCGGTGGATTGGATCTCTGAGAAACTCGTGGATAGAGGTGTCAACGTGTTGCGCATCGGCAATCCTACGAGGGTGAACGACAAGATGCTCGGCTTTACCTATGAGCGTCGCTTCGAGGCGCATCCCGACTATCCGCAGCTCTGGGCGATACGCAAGGCTATCAGGGAGTTGCGCAAGAACCGCAAGAAAGGTAGTGAAAGCTACCATCAGAAGTTGGAGCGACTGAAGAGCCGTGCCACCGAACTGGAGATCCGCATCAACAGCGAGTTGCTGGGCGAGGCACGTGTCATCGCTTGCACCTTGGTGGGTTCGGCCCACCGCCTGTTGGAGGGCATGAAGTTTGGTACCCTCTTCATCGACGAGGCAGCGCAAGCCCTGGAGGCAGCCTGTTGGATACCGATGCGCAGGGCTTCGAGGGTGATATTGGCAGGCGACCACTGTCAGTTGCCACCTACAGTGAAGAGCATCGCCGCCCTGAGGGCAGGACTTGGAAAAACGCTGATGGAGCGCATCGCCGAGAATAAGCCAGAGGTGGTGACTCTCCTGAAGATACAATATCGTATGAACGAGGAGATTATGCGCTTCTCCAGCGACTGGTTTTACCATGGTGAGGTGGAGAGTGCGCCGCAAATCAAGTATCGCAGCATCCTCGAAGATGATAGTCCTATCACGTGGATTGACACGAGCAACGAGGAGAACCAAGTGACGATAGAGGGCGACGATGTGGTTTCGGGCGAAAAGCGTGATGATATGAACTTTCACGAGCAGTTTGTTGGCGAGAGCTTCGGACGTATCAACAAGGCGGAAGCCGACCTCACCCTCCTCACGCTAGCCGAATACCTCACCCAGGTGGGCAAGCGCAGGGTGCTGGAGGAGAGCATCGACGTGGGCATCATCTCGCCTTATCGTGCACAGGTACAGTACTTGAAGCGACTTCTCAAGAAGTACGAGTTCTTCAAGCCTTACCGCCGTCTCATCAGCGTGAACACGGTGGATGGCTTCCAAGGACAGGAGCGTGATGTCATCCTCATCTCCCTCGTTCGCTCCAATGACGATGGACAGATAGGCTTCCTCAAGGACCTCCGCCGTATGAATGTGGCGATGACGAGAGCCAGGATGAAGCTCTTCATCTTGGGCGATAAGAGCACCATGACGAAGCATCCTTTCTACCAGAAGTTGTGGGAATACGTGGAGGGCTTACTTTACTAGCTTCAACCTCAACGAGTTCAGTACGACGCTCACGCTGGAGCAAGCCATGAGGGCACTCGCCCACATTGGGGTAATCTGGAAGTCGATGCCGAAGAGATGCAAGACTCCTGCTGCCAGAGGGATGCAGACGATGTTGTAGATGAACGCCCAGAAGAGGTTCTGCCATATCATGCCCACCGTCTTGCGACTGAGCTTCACGGCATCGGGTATCGCCATCAGGTCGTCGCCCATCAGTGTGACCTGAGCCACGTCCATCGCCACGTCGGTGCCTTTGCCTATCGCCATGCTTACATCGGCGAGGGCGAGGGCTTGGGTGTCGTTGATGCCGTCGCCTATCATCATCACCTTGTCGCCGCTAGCCTGTAGCTTTGCCACGAGAGCTTGCTTGTCGCCCGGCTTTACCTGGCTCTGATAGTGCTTGATGCCAGCCTTCATCGCCCAGTATCGGGCGGCGTTCTCCTTGTCACCACTCATCATATACACCTCTATGCCCTCACGCTGCAAGCGAGTCATCGCCTCGGTGGCATGGGGCTTGAGTGTCTCCCTGGCTTCGAGGTCGAGGGAGTCGGCCTTGGTGAAATCCACGTTTTGGTTAGGGATGGTGAGTGTGCCCGTCTTGTCGATGACGAGGGCGTTTATCTTGCGGAGATTCTCCAGTGCCGTGGCATCTTTGATCAATATCTGCTTCTGTGCCGCCTTGCCTATGCCCACCATGAGGGCGGTAGGGGTGGCGAGTCCCATGGCGCACGGACAGGCGATGACCAATACCGAGATGGCAGAGAGGATGGCTTGTGGCAGGGCAGCATTGCCGCCTGCAATCCACCAGGTGAGGAAGGTGACGAGCGAGAGGAAGGTGACCACGGGCACGAAGACCAGTGCCGCCTTATCGACGATGCGCTGTACGGGAGCCTTCGAACCTTGTGCCTCTTGCACCATCTTGATGATCTGTGCGAGGGCGGTGTTCTCGCCTATCTGCTTGGCACGCATCCGTAGTTTGCCTTGGCTAGGGATGGTGCCAGCCAATACCTCGTCGCCCACTTTCTTCTGGGCCGGTGTCGGTTCGCCAGTGATCATTGCCTCGTCCACGTAGGCGGCATCGGGGGTCATGAAGCTCTCGGCTTCGGTCACCACGCCATCCACCGGAATCTTTTCGCCGGCACGTACCTCGATGATGTCGCCACGCTCGATGGTGGAGATAGGCACTTCCTCCAGGTTTCCCTCACGGAGGAGTCGGGCGGTCTTCGGTTGCAATCCCATCAACTGTCGGATGCTGCTCGCCGTACCATCCTTAGCCTTCTCTTCCAGGCATCTGCCCGTCAAGACGAAGGTGATGATCATCACGGAGGCATCGAAGTAGGTGTGCCACTCGATGCCACGAGGCGTCCATACACTGTCGCCGAAGAAGGTGTTGAAGACGCTGAAGAGGAAGGCGATGAGGGTGCTCAGTGCCACGAGCGAATCCATGTTGGCAGTGGCGTGCTTCAATTGTTTCCATGCCGATACGTAAAACATTCTGCCGCAGTACCACATGTTGAAGAGGGCGAGGAGGAGACAGATCTGGTTGTCACTCCACCCCATGGAAAACGCCATGACGAGGATGGAGAAGAGCCAGGAGAGGAGGGTCTTGCGCTTGAGCAAGGTATATTCACGGCGGGTGATTTCCTCCGCACTACGGTCTTCCTCGATGACGAGGTCGTAGCCGGCATTGCTCACCTCACGCTTCATGTCTTCGAGCGTAATCTTGTCGGGATCGTAATCCACGAGGGCAGTGCGACCTGCCAAGGAGACGGAGGCAGAGTGGACGCCTTCGAGCGAATTGAGCTTCTTTTCTACGTTGGCAGAGCATACCGAGCATGCCATGCCTATTACTGGTATTGTTTTCTTCATCTGTTGTCTATTTGAATGAGACACGTTTGCCACCAAAGATGATGGACTTCAACATTTGCCTGTCGTATTGAATGTCCTCATCATACTCGTGTCTCTTGTTGTCTTTAGGTTGCAAACTTACGAAAAAAATGTGGGATGAGCAAACATTTAACCAAATTATTTCTATTTTCCTTGCGATTATTGGATTTACGTATTGAACAATATGGAGCATTTGAAAGAAATACCATTCTTGGACAAGTACCCCGTCTTTCTTCTCTCTTTGGAATTACCTCACCTACAAATCATGCAAGCCACGGGCTTGACCAAGGAGCAGATAGATAGTTTGAAGAAGTAAGCCTTATCATGTGTTACAAGGCAAGAATACATAAAAAACAAGCAAGAAATGGTGGGTATATATCGCCCCCATTTTCTTGCTTGTTTCTTTTTGAAATCACCTTTCCATTGCCGTTTCCCCACTCTCACCATACCTCTCGCTCTTGTAGCGGTAGTGGTAGTCGATGCCGATGAGGGAGCCGGCGAAGGTGAGCATCTCGCCAAAGGCGGCGAGTACGCTGGCGTCGATGATGCCAGTGGGCGGTACGCTGAAGGAGACGAAGACGAGGAGCACGCCCATGCTAACGACCGCAAATGCCAGAAGCATCTGGTGGCGGGTCTTCGTCTCAGCGGTGTTTCTTTTGGGGAGTCTCGTCATTTTTATGCGTGCTTTCTTGGAAATGAAGGGGAATAGCCCCCATGAGCGTGGGCAAGGGAGCCATCAAGAAACCGATCGACATCATCCTCGCCGACATCAAGGAGACCGACAAGCCCAACCGACTGCGTGAGGCGGAGTGGAAGCGCAAGAATCCACCCAACAAGACCAAGGCGAAGGACCCTCGACCTGCCGACATCTGCATACAGATACTCATCGACAACCTTACCGATGCCGTATTCAACCAGCGTGTGGTGGATGCTCATGAGAACGGACAGCGATTCGTCTATACACGTGTGGATGAGGTGGAGCAACTGAAGAAGGTGACCTCCAGGGGAACCATCGATGAGGTGAGCATCCTCATCCGCAAGGCTTTCGACAATGCTGATCACGGACAGGAGCGTGTGGGCGTGGACGCCATCACGGGCATAGCCCCATTGCGATGGAACTTCAATGCCTCGACCACCATCCCCAATGCCCATCGATTCTTCCAGAAGGCAGTGAACGATGGAACGCTCTCCCGTCTCTATCTCTCCACCATCATCAAGCCCCTCGAACCCACGCTTCCTGTCTTTGGCATTTATGATGACAAGTTCACCGAAGAACTTCGTCCTTATCTCCTTCGTCTGGGTGCGACAAACGGTCTTGTCGAGTGTCCGCAGGCGTTGAAGCTAGCCAAGGAGTTGACTGCCGAGAACGACCGTCGTGCCACGCTCTATGAGAGTGAGGCTTACCGCATCCTCTCTTATCGTGCCAACGTGATAGCCTACCTCAAGGCGATGGTGCTCTATGTGGCAGGGGGCTGCAAGTGGTCGAAGGATATCGCCGACTACGTGAGATGGAGCGAGCAGATGGACCTATGGTGCAAGATGCGCTTCTTCGGCAAGCAACTGGAGGAGGAAATCCTAGCCGAGGAGGAGCAGGTGAGTGCTGCACCGCAGAATCTCCTAGCCCTCTTGCCTAGCGAGTTCACCTACGATCAGTTTGTGAGCATACGGGCGATGCAAGGTAGGAGGGGAGATGGCAAGTCCACCTTGCGAGTATGGAAACACAGAGGCTACATCGAGTATGATGAGGTCTCGAATACCTGGCATAAGGCCACCCTGTAATGGGTGGTCTTTTTTTCTTTTTAAGTGCTTTTCATTCTTTTCTTTGCGCTTATCTCCCATTGTGTATCTATTTATTTGCCAATTTTTTCTTTCGTTTCATTTATTCTTTGTATTTTTGCAGCAAAGTTTTGAAATCGTAAAGATGAACAAAGAAATCGGGAAATGGTTCTTGGATGTTGCGAAGTATATAGTAACAGCATTTATCTTGACGAATATGTTCGTCAAGGTTGATACCGTTATGTCGGTAGTAGGTGCTATATTGATTATGGTATTACTATTTGGCATAGGCGTCTTTTTCTTGAAAAGAGATAAAAACTGATTATTAAATTAAAAAGGAGATATATTATGAATTGGAGTCTTTATAGTATGTATATTGCTCTTGCTCTATTAGGGCTTGGCATGGTTGTCTATGCTAAGTTTGAAGATAGAAAAGAGAAACAATAAGATAATGAATAAGTTAAAAGTATATGCCCATCCTATGGGTAAATGATCTCATCATCAATCATGATTAGAAAGTTATTCACCTTCGTAGTCTTATGGATGATAGCCTTGGGCAGTATGGCTCAAGGTGGAATGTCTGGTATGTATAACGTAAGCTATCTCAACATGGCTTCGGGCATGCCCAACAACTTCGCCGACGACATCTTCCAAGACTCCTTCGGGTTCGTGTGGATCAGTACGCATGGCGGAGGATTGGTGCGCTACGATGGTTATAACTTTGTCAACTTCGGGTTGGGCACCCAGCGCATCGGATTGAGAAGCAACAGCTGCCGAAGCGTGTATGAAGATCACTTCAAGCGACTCTGGATAGCGTTTGAGGAAGGACCGCAGGTGCTCGACCTCACTACCTTGCAGCCCGTGGAGCCTCCTTGCGAGAATGAGCAAGTGCGCAATCTCTTGGGGCAGACTTTCAAGGAGCGGTGCGTGAGAATGTATTGCGACAGCAAGGGCAATCTATGGATGGTGACCTTCAATCGCCTCACCCGTATCGGATTCAATGAGAAGGGCGAGGTGAATAGCGTGCTCAGCACTTCTTATCCTTCCAATGCTCCCGACCTCGGACTTTGTGATGTCTATCACCGAGGCACGGTGGTGATGTGCAACAATGGCAAGGTGAGCGAGTTTGATGCCAAGGGCAATCGCCTGGTGGCTAGGGACATCACCTCGGAGTTCGCTCCGCTGGAGAATCGCTATGCCTTTGCCGTCATCTCCTACCATGGCAAGATATGGCTCGCTACCAACCGTGGCTTATACAATAGCGCCAAGCAGCAGTACCACTGTTCGCCTACCGACCACTCCTTGCAGCACGAGGTGGTTACTAGTTTGGCGGTGTCGCCAGACGACAAACTCCTGATAGGTTCGCTCTGTGGCGTGGATATCCTCGACGACAAGACGGGCGACATCGAGCACTGGAACAGCACCAGCACCATCGGACCACTGAGCAGCAACTTCGTGAATAGCCTCTATTCCAAGGACGGACAGATATGGGTGGGCACGGAGACGGGAGGCATCACCAAGTTGGCGCCACGCCTCTTGCAGTTGGAGTTCTACCAGAACGACCCACGCAATCCTGGCAGTATCGCCCGCAATGCGGTCAATGCCATGTTTCCTGCTCCCGATGGCACCCTCTGGGTCGGTGTCGTGGAGGGAGGACTGAACGCCTTATCTCCTCATTCCAAGAATTTCGTTCATTATACAACCGCCAACTCTGGCTTGCCGCACAACAGTGTATCTACCCTTGCCGCCGATGGGCATGGCAACTTGTGGATAGGCACATGGGGGGGCGGAGTGGCTGTGATGCCGCTCGGCGAACCGGGCAAGATGCAACGCCTGCTGGTGGGCGATAGGTATCAGGAATTGCTCTCCTTCGTGGGAGCTTTTGCCTACGATGCCATCAATGACGGAATGTGGATAGGCACCAACGATGGCTTGTTCTTCTATGACATCAAAAAGCGGCAGCTGGAAGAACCTTTCTCTCATTGCCTCGACATCCGTGGTTGCATTGGTAGTTTGGTGACGAGGGATGGCAAACTCCTGATGGGCTGTATCCTGGGCATGGTGGAGGTCGATTTGAAATCCCGACGAGGAACCCAGCGCAACTTTGCCGTCACCTATCATTCCTATAAACTTGATAATCCGAAGAGTGGTGTCTTCGACAAGATATTGTCTTTCTGCCAGACCAAGGATGGCAAGATATGGATGGGCAGCAATGGTTATGGTATGTATTGCCGCTGGCGTGACAAGGACGGCAAGCAGCATATCAAGAACTATACCACTGCCGATGGACTTGCCAACAATGCGGTGATGGGCATCGTGGAGGACAACAATGGGATGCTGTGGATAGCCACCAAGAATGGTCTCTCTACCTTCAATCCGAAGAGTGGAGTGTTCAGTAGTTTCTTCCAGGAGGATGGTTTGCTCTGTTCGCAGTTCTATTTCAATGGAACCGTCCGCAGTGCATCGGGTGAGATCTTCCTGGGCACGGAGCGAGGCATGATGAGGTTGCTCGGTGTCAATCACAAGGTGAAGGAGACGGAGCGCCTGTGCTTCACAGAGCTGTCGGTGGATAATCAACCGGTCTTCGCTGGCAGCGACTATCTCGACGAGGATATTTCCATCGCCAAGAAAATCTCCCTGCATGAGGGCGACAAGTCGTTTACCATCCATTTCTCTGCGCTCAACTATGGCAGTGAGACGCAGGGAGTATATCTCTATCGCATGAGAGGCTATGAGGATGAGTGGGTGAACCTTCGCCCCGGTCAGCATAGCGTCAGATACTCCACCTTGCCGGCCGGCGACTATGAGTTTGAGGTGAAGTACGTGCCTTCCATCGCCTCCAGCAAGGAGCAGACGATTTCCATCGCTGTCAGCGTCACCCCATATTTCTGGAAGAGTTGGTGGTTTATCACCATCGTCATCCTCTGCATGGCGGCATTGGCGAGATACTTCTACCTGAAGAGATTGGAGAAAATGCGTGAGCGAGAGCTGGAAGCCTTGTATCGACCGATAGAGTTGGCATTGAGGGAGAGTGATGAGCCAGGCAAGTTGCAAACTCGCATCCAGTCTATCCTGGAGACGCAGAAGCGCTACCAGGAAAGTCAGGACAAGACCATCGAGGCAGACAAGATAGAGGTGGAGAAAACGACCAAGCCATTCATGGAGGCTGTCATGGAAGTGATGGAGGCCAATTATGCCAACTCAGAGTTTGGTGTACAGGAGCTGGCTATGGCGATGCACATGAACCGAAGCATTCTGAGCAAGAAGCTGAATGTGGAGACGGGCAACCCTACCTCGCAGTTTATCCGCAACTATCGTCTTGACATCGCCAAGAGGATGATTGTGGAGAATGTCGCCAACCGCAACATCACGGAGATAGCCTATAGGGTGGGCTTCAACGACCCTAAGTATTTCACCCGTTGCTTCACCAAGCAATATGGGTTTTCCCCTTCCTCTTATCGGGAGACGACTTGATGTAGGTCAAGCCGATCGCTCTCTTGTGTGTGGGGGAGCACAGTAGGTGGATAAAGTGCGCCAAGCAGCATAAATACTAGGCTTGACGCATTTTGTCCACCTATTATTTGTATTTGTCCACCTCCTATTTTGTTATTAATTGTACTTTTGCCACCGAATCATTCTCTAATTTGAACAAAAGAAAAGTCAAACCAAGAGTTAAAAGAAGAATTAAACAAAGAATCAAATAATCTAAAGTATAAACAACAACCTAAAAGCATTAATTATGAAGATTAGAAAATCTTTATTCTCATTAGTTGGTGCCATGTTGGTCACATTCGGTTTCACCGCTTGTACCGATTGGGGAGACCAGGATCCTGCCGCAGGCAATCAGGTCTATCCAGAGCGTCAGGTCGTGAACACCTACGATTTTGAGTATTCAGACGACAAGCCTGAGTTCTCCGACATGGTGATTCACAACGAGGTGTGCGAGGTAGTCAACGATGACTATCTTGGTAGTAACGTATTGCATCTGAATGGTACGGGCGCAGCAAAGATTGCCAATCCATTCAACAACGTGAAGTTGCAGAACGGCGCAGCCATCACTTTCGCAGTGAAGGTGGATTGCGCTGAGGGCGAGGAGATGGACTTGAAGCGTCCTATCTTCTCTTTTGGCTCTGATGATGCACAGGGCGCACGCTTCTATTTCACCCCTAACGGACAGTTGGTCTATACCAAGCCAGGACAGTTGCAGAGCCTTGACTTGGATGAGAACGATCCTGACACTTACAAGACAGGCATCCTCACTCCTAACGAGTGGCACTTCGTGGCACTCCAGTTGGGACAGAAGGGTTATCAGCTCTACGTGGATGGCAAGAAGAGTCTGTCGGGCGATCAGCCAGAAGGTGCCGCAGCCACCACATTCTCTTATCAGACCTTGCTCGACAGCATCCAGGCTCTACCTTATTTATATATAGGTACGACAGGCGATGAGTTGGGCACTGCTGAGTACGGCAGTCTCTCTGTCGATAACGTGACCTTGATTCGCAACCAGATGAACGAGCGTGACTGGAACAAGACCGTAGGCGGCAACGGTGGTGGCAGTGAGGAGAACTTCAACTACGTGGAGTACGTGAATGCCGATGGCACTCCTACTACCGAGATCGGTACATCTGACTGCTCGGCAGGATGGTGGACAAGTTTCTCTGACTATTACAGAATCCCAGCAGGTGCTACTCTCCACTTGAAGTTTACCAACCACACCTCTGGTGTAGGCAACTGGAACAACTGGAACCTCTGTGTAGCAACAGATGATGTACGTGATAATAAACCTTCTTATGCAGAGCACTTTGTCATCCGTAGCGACCTCTATGGTTGGGGTGGTGATGCTTCCACTTATGATGCAGCCAACATAACTAACGAGGGCTATGGCGATTGGGATGAGTTCCGTGCCAATATGGAAGGAGCCGTTGTCGATATCACTCTTCAGCGTACAGGTGATGAAATCTATATGACGGCTACAGCAACCTGCAAGAATGGTCATGTCTATAAAGAAATGTATCATCAGACCATCGGACAGGATGTCGTTCGTGCATTCTTGATAGTGGATGGCTCTTATCTCCAGATGAGCACGGCAGACTGCTTCGTTTCAACCCCAGTAGAGGTGACAACCAAGGAGGTGGGTACATCTGATTGTACAGCAGGATGGTGGACAAGCTTCTCTGATTACTTCCAGATACCAGCAGGCAAGGCTTTGAACCTCTCTTTCGAGAACCATACCTCTGGCGTGGGCAACTGGAACAATTGGAACCTCTGTGTGGCAACCGATGATGTACGTGGTAATGAACCAGCTTATGCAGAGCACTTTGTCATCCGTAGCGACCTTTATGGTTGGGGTGGTAAAGCCTCTACCTACGTTGCCGAGAATGTCACCAATGAAGGTTATGGCGACTGGGATGAGTTCCGTGCCAATATGGAAGGTGCTAAGGTCAACATCCAGTTGAAGCGTGAAGGCGAGGAAATCTATATGACCGCTATCGCTACCTGTAAGAATGGTACTGTCTATAAGGAAATGTACCATCAGACGATAGGCACAGACATGGCTCGTGCCTTCTTGATAGTGGATGGCTCTTACCTCAAGATGGATGCTGATAACTGTTATTACTATACTCCTGTCTATAAATAGTCATAGCATAAATCAATCATATAAACAGAATAAACAATGAACAATAACATATTACATAAGTTATTCTTGACCCTTACACTGGTGCTCCTCACATTGGGAGCATCAGCGCAGGACAAGATAACCGTCACGGGTAATGTCTCCGATGAGACGGGTGAGCCTATCATCGGTGCCACCGTCATGGAGGCGTTGACCACCAATGGTGTGGTTACCGACTTCGATGGTAACTTCAAGATTCAAGTGAAGAACGAGAAGGCTACCTTGAAGATTACATACATCGGTATGATTGCCCAAAACATCCGTGTAGGAAACCAACGCCACGTCAAGGTGGTGCTCAAGGACGAGAACAAGAGCCTTGGCGAGGTCGTGGTAGTGGGTTACGGTCATCAGAAGAAGGAGAGTGTGGTAGGTGCCATCGGACAGGTGAGCAACAAGGAGTTGCTCCAGTCTCCATCTGCCAACGTATCTCAGGCCCTCTCTGGTAAGGTGGCAGGTCTTGTCACCACCCAGACCTCTGGTGCCCCTGGTGCCGACGACATGAAACTCTACATCCGTGGTCGTGCCTCTTTCGCTGGCGACAACCAACCATTGATCATGGTGGATGGTGTGGAGCGTGAGTTCTCTCAGATAGCTCCTGACGACATCGAGAGCATCTCCGTACTGAAGGATGCCTCTGCCACAGCCGTTTATGGTGTGCGTGGTGCCAATGGTGTCGTATTGATTACCACCAAGCGTGGTACGGATGCCAAGCCTGTGGTCAGCTTGACAGCCAACTGGCAGTGGTCTTCACCTACTCGTGGTGATACTTACCTCAACTCTTACGACAGCGTACGCTTGTTGGAGGAGGCTTTGGCAAATGACGGTCAGCCATCCCAGTACAATGCGCACGACATCGAGATGTTCCGCAAGAGCTGTGCAGGCGAGCTTTCGGGCGACGATGCACTCCTCTATCCTAATGTAGATTGGTATGATGCCGTGCTCCGCAACTCTGCGCCTGCACAGCGATACAACGTTAATATCCAGGGCGGTACCAAGCGTATGCGCTACTTCGTTTCTGCTGAGTACTACGACCAGCAAGGTCTGTTCAAGAACTTCAGCGAGGACCAGTATGGCAACAAGTCCAACCAGAGCTATAACCGTATCGGCTTCCGTGCCAACTTGGACTTCCTCTTGACCCAGGACTTGACCGTGTCGGTCAACTTCGGAACTCGCTTCGAGGAGCGTAAGGGGCCTAACAGCAACGAGGCTTTCGATGGCTCTTACTCTCAGACCTTCTACAACTTGAACCATACTCCAGGTTGGTTGTTCCCAGTTTCTTATCAGTTGAGAAACGATGATGGCACCGTACGTAACCTCTATGCCGGTTCATCACAGTATCAGGACAACCCTGTGGCTCGTTTGGCTAAGGCAGGTTTCTATCGTGCCACCAACACCATCAATGAGACCAACTTCATCGCCAATTACAAGATGGACTGGTTGACCCCAGGTCTCTCTGCTCGTGCGATGGTCAGCTTCGACTACAATGCTTACTACGATCGCAAGTTTACCGCCAACTTCGCTACCTACGAGTTGAACCGCGGTGCTAGCGACTTCAATATCGTAGATTCTTATTACAAGTACAACTCTGATACTCAGTTGGCTTACGCAGGTGATGACCAGACGACCACCTACAAGCTCTATATCGAGGGTCAGTTGAACTATGCTCGCAAGTTTGGCAAGCACGATGTGACAGGTATGTTGCTTTATAACCAGAACGACTACCGCTATCAGGCAGAGTTGGCTCGCCGTTACCAGGGTCTTGTAGGTCGTGCTACCTACGGCTATGACGATCGCTACTTGGCTGAGGTCAACTTCGGTTACAATGGTTCTGAGAACTTCCGTAAGGGCAAGCGTTTCGGTTTCTTCCCAGCCTTCTCACTCGGATGGAGAATCTCCAACGAGAAGTTTATGAAGCCTACAGAGAAGTGGCTCGACAACTTGAAGATACGTGCCAGCTACGGTGAGGTCGGTAACGACCAGTACTTGGTGAACGGTGTACGCCAGCGCTTCCTCTATGAGGAGAAGTGGGTGCAGTATGCCAATGCCTATCGCTTTGGTACCAAGGGCGTTACCACTATCTATGAGAGCCAGTACCCTAACTACAACGTGACTTGGGAGAAGGCACATAAGTATAATGCCGGTGTCGATTTCAGTTTCTTGAATGGTTTGCTCTTCGGTAGCTTCGACTACTTCTATGAGAAGCGCAACAATATCTTGACCTCTTACCAGAGCCGTCCTGAGTGGGTAGGTACCACAATGGCAGCAGGTAACCTGGGTGAGACACACAACCAAGGTTTCGAGTTGGAGCTTCACCACTCCAATACCATTGGCAAGGACTTCCGCTACAACGTAGGTTTCAGCTTCAGTCATGCCAAGAACAAGATTGTCAACATGGACGAGCCAGCAGGCAAGACAGGTTATCGCAAGCGTGAGGGACACGCCATCAACCAGTTCTTCGGTTTGGTATGTGATGGCTATGTCACATCAGCCGACTTGGCAGACCCTAACTTCCCTAAGTCAACCTATGGTGACGTGAAGGTGGGCGACTTGAAGTATCGTGACATGAACGGCGATGGTTTCATCGACAGCCGTGACGAGACTTTCATCGGATTGAGCGACATCCCAGAGAACACTTACTCATTCACCTTGGGTGCCACCTATAAGGGATGGGGATTCAACGTGATGTTCCAGGGCGTTGACCATGTGTCACGCTACTACGATGCCGAGGCGATGTATGAGTTTGTGAATGGCGGTAAGGTGAAGAGCCTTCACATGGGTCGTTGGAATCCTAACATGAGTGAGGAATGGAACTTGGCAAACGCCACCTATCCACTCTTGCACTATGACTCATTCGGCAACAACAACCATCAGCAGAACTCCTTCTTCCTGAAGAACGGTGCGTTCCTTCGCTTGAAGAACATCGAGTTGAGCTATTCCTTGCCAATGCAGTGGATCAAGCACTTGGCGATGAGCGAGTGTCGCTTGTTTGTGAATGCCAACAACTTGATAACTTGGGATCACTTGGACGACTTGGTTGACCCAGAAAGCTCTGGCTCCAACAAGTATCCTATCATGAAGACTGTGAACTTTGGTGTAAATATCAAATTCTAAAAGATGACTACAATGAAGAAATATATATTATCAGCTGCAATGGTACTGGCTACGAGCATGGCTCTTACCTCCTGCGAGGATGCCTTCGGCGGATTCCTCGACAAGGAACCTAGCAATGAGTTGACGGGCGACCAGACATTCAGCAGTTGGACAACGATGGAGCAGTTCCATTTCGATACCTACAACTTCTTGCTCAATGGATGCAACAGGGTAGGCAATAGTTGGCTGGATGCAGCTACCGACTTGGCTGAGAGCAGCATCTCCTCCAGTGGTGCTCGTGTGGGCTTCAACATCGGCAACTATTACGCCGATGCCGCAGCGGCAGAGTTGACCAATTCTTGGGAGAGCCGCTACCGTGGCATCCGCAAGTGCAACACCACCCTGAAGCGTATCGACGAGGTGCCTAAGAGTACCGATGATACCCAGGAGCAGTATGAGGAGCACAAGTCTTGGATCAAGGGTGAGGCTCGTTTCTTCCGTGCTTACTTCCTCTGGGATTTGTTCTTGAAGTATGGTCCTGTGCCAGTGGTTCAGGAAGTGCTCGACCCTAATGGTGACTTGCTCACAGGTTATAGCGTTCGTCCTACGATGAAGGAGATGGTGGTGGATTTCATCATCCCTGAGTTGAAGGAGTGCGAGGCGCAGGTGATGGACAAGGCTACCAGCGACATCGACGGCAACCAGGGTCGCATCAGCAAGCCTATCGTCAGAGCGTTGCTCAGCCGCATCTACCTCTATATGGCAAGCCCTAGATGGTCGGCAGAGAGTGGCATCACTTGGCAAGACGCAGCCGACATGGCGAAGAGCTTCATCGATGACTATGGTCAGAACTATGGTCTGTATTATGGTGAGAACCTGTCACCAGTGCAGCGTTACACCAATGCCATCTTGCTCAATGGCTTCACCGAGAAGAACAACGAGGTGATCTTCTATCGCAACGATGGTACATTCGGATGGGGCGCAGTGTCTGCTGATACTCCTGTGGGCGAGGGTGGCAACGGCGGTCTTTGTCCTAGCCAGAACCTCGTGGATATGTATGATATGGCAAATGGTAGCGCACCTTTTAATAGCTATGATGCTACGGGCGCACCTCTTTATAATAATACAGTCAATGGCGTGGCTGCTCCTACTGTCAACACCGCCAGTGGTTATGATGATACCACACCGGTATCCAACCGTGACCCTCGTTTGGCAGCCAGTATCTTGTACAATGGTGTGACTTGGGGACAGGCTACCACCACCAAGACCAATGTCATCGACGTGACAGCCGGTGGACGCGACAATCCAGTGGGCAATGCCAATGCCACACCAACTGGTTATTACGTAAGAAAGTATATGCCAGAGGTCATCCTCAACAACAACCATGCAGGTGCCAGCTATCGCAACTGGATCATCTGCCGCTATGCAGAGATCTTGCTCAACTATGCCGAGGCACTGAACGAGGTAGATTTCGCAGCCAACAAGATAGAGGTTTGCAACTTGCTCGACCAGATTCGTCATCGTGCAGGTATCACGGGAGATGTCAAGGACCGTACCGACCTCAACTCACAAGAGGCTATGCGCAACTTCATCCACAAGGAGCGCACGGTAGAGTTGGCATTCGAGGAGCATCGCTCATGGGATGTACGCCGTTGGAATGTAGCCAAGCAGGCTTTGGGTCGTGACATCTATGGCGTCAACGTGACCAAGAAGAATGGCAAGGATGTCTATACTCGCAAGGTGGCACAGAAGCGTGTCTTCGACGACAAGATGTACCTGTATCCTATTCCAGAGGCAGAGATGTGGAAGCTCCCATCTACCTTCGAGAACAACGAGGGATGGAAGTAAGCATCTTCCGAAGAGTGTATCTTCTATAGAGTAAGAATGATAAATACTGGATTATATTATGAGACATATCATAGCAAAATATTTCAAACCAAGCGCAGCACGTATCTTGTTGGGAGCTGTGCTCACCATGTCTGCCTCAACTGCTCTCGCAGTCAATGATGGTGGAACCATACATGGTAAAATAGTTGATGCCGATGGCAAGCCTGTCACGGGTGCCATCGTCAACATCAATGAGGCATTGCGTAAGACCCTCACCAATGCGGATGGCAACTTTACCATCAAGGTGAAGCCAGGCGATGACCTCTATATCTCTTACCTCGGTTACAAGGACGAGCATGTCAAGGTAGGCATGGAGGAAAACGAGGTGAACGTCACCTTGCAGGAGGACAATGAGTATGACCACCTGGCACCTGTGGCTTTCACTTCCAAGCCAAGCAAGTTTGTCACCGAGGCTACTTCCGTAGTGACCGGCTCTGAGTTGGAGAAGCACCCAGTCACCGTGCTCCAGAATGCCTTCACCTCTACACTCACGGGTGTGGAGACCTATGAGTCGCAGTCGGAGCCAGGATGGAGTGAGACCGATATGTATATCCGTGGTATCCGTACCATGAACAGTAATGCTCGCTCTCCGCTGGTGATTGTAGATAATGTGGAGCGTGACCTTTCCTTCCTCGATGCTTTCCCTATCGAGAGCATCACGGTATTGAAGGATGCGGCTGCCACTGCCATCTACGGTATGCGTGGTGCCAATGGTGTCATCCTCGTGACCACCAAGCGTGGTGAGGCTGGCAGAATGAAGGTGAGCTTCACCCAGGAGGTGGGCTTCCAGACCATCGCAGGCATCCCTGAGAGTCAGAACTCTTACAATTACGCCTTGTCTCGCAACCAGGCTCGCTATCTCGATGGCTTGAGCCCCGAGTTCTCTGATTACGACATCGAGCAGTATCGCAAGGTATGCAATGGCGAGGAGTTGACAGGCATGGATAAGTACAAGTACTTCAATACCAACTGGCATGATACCATGCTCCGTGACGCTGCGCCAATGTATCGCACCAATCTCCAGTTGAGCGGTGGTAACAACCGTGCCCGCTACTACGTGAGCTTCTCTTATCTCCGTCAGGAGGGATTGTTCGACACCAAGTGGACCCAGTACAGCGGCAGTTATGACAGTCAGGAGACCTTGAACCGCTACAACCTCCGTGTCAATGTCGATTTGAACGTCAACAAGTTCTTGTCGGTAGGTCTCGACCTCGGTGGTCGTATCGACAACATCGTGCAGCCAGGTATCGACGTATGGAACCTCTTCACATGGGGTGCTGGTGAGAACCTTCCTATCTATCCTGTCTATTGTCCTAATGGTGAGTTCTTCTTCCCTACGACTTCCGACAGCAAGAATGGTGCTGCCCAGATAGCAGGTCGTGGTATCGAGCAGAACCGTCGTCGTAACCTCTATACGACCGTGACTGCCACGGGTCATCTCGACTCCCTCGTACCAGGATTGAAGGCACAGGCTGTGGTCAGCTTCGACTCTTACGAGACTTTCCAGAAGGTGCAGCAAGCCGACATCGATGGTTACTACTACAACTTCCAGGACAATGTAGAGAGTGTGGATGACTACAAGTACCAGCGTGTACGTACATTCAAGGCTTTGCCTGACCCAACGACCTCTCCTCGTGATTATTACTATAATATCAACACCCGTTTTGGTCTTGCCTATAACCATAAGTTTGGCAAGCATCTCGTTGATGCACAGGCTTTCATGCGTACTTACAAGAATGTGGTACGTGGCATGAACTCTTCCAACCGTTACCTCTCTTGGAATGCTCAGGGTATGTATGTCTATAACGACCGATACATCGCTAGTGCCAACATCTCTCGCATGGGATGCGACAACTATGCACCAAGCAATCGTTGGGCTACCTTCTATGGCTTGTCTGCTGGTTGGCTTGCTTCCGAGGAGAGTTTCATCAAGAACTTGAAGATGTTCGACCTCTTGAAGGTACGTGCTAGCTATGGTACTGCAGGACAGGCTAATACCGGTGTGGCTCGCTATCCTTATCAGAGTACTTATGCCCAAGGCTCTGGCTACAACTTCGGTACGGGTCAGAACTACATCGAGGGTTCTTACGAGGCAACTGCTGGTAACTTGAACAATATCTGGGAGAAGTCTGCTATGTTTAATATGGGTGTTGACTTCGACCTCTTCCATAAGAAACTCTATGGTAGCGTGGATTACTTCAAGGAGTGGCGTTCACAGATCTTGGTCGATCGTGCTACCGTGCCAACTCTCTTTGGTTTGGTGGCTCCACAAGATTCCTATGGTAAGGCAGAGACCTGGGGATGGGAAGTATCGCTCGGTCATCGCAACCATATCGGCAAGAACTTCAACTATTATATCGAAGGTAAGTTGACCTGGAACCGCAACAAGATTACGGAGATGGATGAGTTGACTCCTGATTATGCTTACCAGGCAAAGACAGGCAAGCGCATCGGTCAGCAGTTTATGTTTATCTTGGATCAGTGGGCAAGCGACCCTAACTTGATTCCTACGAGTCATGAGGATGCCATCGCTCACCCAGAGAAGTATCCTTACAGTGCAGCCGGCATCTATAAGTTGGGTAACGCCGTCTTCAAGGATGTGAATGGCGACCGCAAGATTGATACATACGACCAGGTGGCTAATGGCTACAGCAACTCCAAGATACCTGAGCTCTTGCCAACAGTGAACGTTGGTTTTGAGGCATTCGGCTTTGATGCTCGTGTGGTCTTGACCGCTTATCTCAACCGTACCATCGAGTGTCGTGAGAATATGGACTATGGCTTTGGCTGGGGTGGTACCTCTACCCATGAGATTACCAAGACTTGGGGATATTACACCGACGACCCTAACGACCCTCGCAACATCAACGCCAAGTACCCACGTCTCTCCACCAGCTTCAGCAATGTGGATCGTAACTACCCATACAACACCAGCAACATCTGGTTGCAGAGCGGTGATTTCCTCTCTCTGCGCAACGTGGAGGTAGGTTACTCATTGCCAAAGGCATTGATTTCCAAGCTCTACATGACCAAGTGCCGTGTCTATTTCAGCGGTTACAACCTTTGCAACTGGAGTCACATGGGCAAGGGATTCGACCCAGAGAACCCAACCAACTACATATGGGCATATCCTAAGACACGTTCATTCTCCTTTGGTGTAAACGTAGAATTCTAACGATTCCTAAAACTGAGACGAAAATGAAAAAGATCAATATCATTCTGTCAGCAGCCATGCTGATGTTAGCAGGAAGCATCACTACATCATGTAGTGACTTCCTGGACAAGGAGTATGATGCCTCCCTCTCCAGCGACAAGGTGTTCTCGGATGAGGCGCAGACACGTGGTTTCCTTGCCAATATATATACCAACTTGCCAGATGGTTTCGCGCCATACGCCGATGATCAGTTCACCGGTGCTTCACGCGACTGTATGACTGATAACGCCACCACTTCTTGGGGCTTGCATTATTATCCTAAGGTGGCTACCGATACCTATACAGCAGCCGACCATCCATTGTTGGGCTTCTGGAATACCGACCTCTATGGTATCCGCAAGTGCAACCAGTTTATGAAGCAGGCTCGCAAGGACGTCATCGGCAACAATGCCAAGGATGGCGACGACAACTGCTTGTACGATCGCAATATGGCAGAGGCTCGCTTGTTGCGTGCCATCTTCCACTTCGACCTCATCTGTTGGTTTGGCGATTGCCCTATCATCGCAGAGGATGCCGATGGCAACCCTATCATCTTCGATATGAGTGATGCTGGAGCGATGAATATGAAGCGTACTCCTGCCGCTGAGGCTTTGGAGTGGGTGGCTAACGAGTGTGACAAGGTGAAGGACGTGCTTCCTTTCCGCTATGCCGACGAAGGTTCCAACTGGGGACGTGTGAATGGCGCTGCGGCTTATGCACTCAAGAGCCGTGCCTTGCTCTATCGTGCTTCTGCCCTCTACAATGAGAGTGGTGACAAGACCTTGTGGCAGAATGCTGCTACAGCTGCCACCGACTTCATCAACAAGAATGAGCAGCAGGTCAACAAGTATCATCTCTTGAATACTGGTGATGCCGAGCACGACTATTACAATATCTTCTCCAATGCCACCAACCCTACCCAGAACCCAGAGTTCATCTTGTCTCGTTCTCTATGGGGTGGTCTGACGGGTACCAACCAAATAGAGAAGGTACTCTTGCCTGTAGGTTTTACAGGTAACTTCAGTGGAAATGGTCGTACCAATCCTACCCAGAACTTCGTGGATTGCTTCGAGATGAAGAATGGTAAGCATATCGACGAGGAGGGTAGTGGCTATGATGAGCAACATCCTTACAAGGATCGTGACCCACGTCTCGACCAGATTGTGTTCCACCAGAACTCTGTTTGGGGTGTCGCTACGGATGGCGAGCAGCGCAACATTGATATCTCTTCCAATGTGGGTGCGGCTGGTATCGACTACAGTTCTTCCATGGGTGGTACTTATACAGGCTACTATCTGAAGAAGTTTGTTAACAATATCTCTTGCAAGAACCCTACTACCTTCTTGCACGCATGGCCTATCTTCCGCTATACGGAGATTCTCTTGAATGCCGCTGAGGCTCTCAATGAGGCACAAGGTCCTGATGCTGCTTATCAGTACATCAACCAGATACGTAGCCGTGCTGGTATGCCAGACTACAGTGGCATGACACAGAGTGAGTTGCGTGAGCGCATCCGCAATGAGCGCCGCATCGAGTTGTCGTTCGAGGATCATCGCTTCTTCGATGTTCGCCGTTGGAAGTTGTACTACAATGCTACTGCTACCAACGAGGTGAACAAGCCACGCTACGAGCAGATTTACAACCTCTATGGTGTCAAGGTGACGGGTGATGATGTAGTGAATGCGCCAGTGTTCACATACGGCAAGGCAGAGACCAACAACCGCATCGTCTTCAATGCGCCTAAGAACAACTACTTCCCAATACCAGCCAATGAGGTGAAGCGTGCTCCTATGTTGGGACAGAACCCAGGTTGGGAAATCGCCGGTGACAACACGAAGGATGATGCCGCTGGTGATGAGGGCACAGGAGATGCCTCTGGCGACAATAACTCAGATACACAGGAATAAACCTTAAAAAAGTTAAGTGACAATGAAATATCTCAGTATCATAATGATGTTCGTTTGCAGCCTATTCGTCTTAGGCTGCAGCGACGATGACAAGATAGACAACACCGCCTCTGTCAGCAATCTCACGATAGGTGAGGTGACTTCTACTTCGGCAAGCCTGTCGGCTGAGTTGTCTGCGGCTAGTATGCAGAACTTCATCAAGAAGGGTTTCTGCTACAGTACTTCCGCCGAGCCAACGATAGACAATGCGACGCTCTGCGAGATGACAGGTGACTTCTCTGCCACCCTCCGTGACTTGCAGCCTAACACCACCTATTATGTGAAGGCGTATGCACTGATCGGTGACAACTTGGTCTATACAGAGCAGAAGCAGTTTACGACTCCTTCCAAGACCTTGGAGGACCAATTGTCTGAATACATCTGTCCAGCCTACGTGGATGACTATGTGAGCATGGCGGGTTGGGATCAGCGTGCCAACTGGAATCTTGCCAATGTACACGACCCATCTGTGATGAAGGCAGCCGATGGCTATTATTATATGTATCAGACAGATGCCAGCTATGGCAATGCCCACGATGGACACGGACACTTCCATGCTCGTCGAAGCAAGGACCTCGTCAACTGGGAGTACTTGGGCGCTACCATGCAAGAGGCACCAGCTTGGGTAAAGACCAAGTTGAACGAGATACGTGCCGAGCAAGGTCTTGACCCAATCGAGAATCCTTCGTATGGCTATTGGGCACCATGTGCTCGCAAGGTGAACGACCACCTCTATCGTATGTATTATTGCATCGTCGTCAACAACTATATCAAGACGGGTGGTCTTACCTATGATGGCTCTTGGACGGAGCGTGCTTTCATCGGTGTGATGGAGACTAGCGACCCTGCATCCAATAATTGGGAGGACAAGGGCTTTGTTATCTGTTCTTCTTCTGATAAGGGAACCAACTGGAACCGTGCTTCCGAGGGTGATTGGAATGCTTACTTCAAGTTCAATGCCATCGACCCTTCTTTCATCATCACTCCAGAGGGCGAGCACTGGCTCATCTATGGTTCTTGGCATAGCGGTATCGCTGCCGTGCAGTTGAACCCTGAGACCGGTAAGACTTTGGCAGAACTTCCTAAGTCATACGGTACAGCTGCTGAGATTGCACCATACGGCAAGTTGATTTTCACTCGTACCAATGGTGGTCGTTGGCAAGGTGCCGAGGCTCCAGAGATTGTTTACCACGATGGTTATTATTATCTCTTCTTGGCTTACGATGCCTTGGATATTCCTTACAATACCCGTGTGCTCCGCTCTACCAAGGTGGATGGTCCTTATGAGACGCTCAATGGTGCTGTCACCGATGCCTCTAAGGGAGCCAACAACAATCCTACGGTGCTCACTCATCCTTACAAGTTCAGTGAGGGCTATGGATGGGTAGGTATCAGCCACTGCGCTGTCTTCGATGATGGCAATGGCAACTGGTACTATGCTTCACAGCAGCGTTTCCCTGCCAATGTGGGTGGCAACGCCTATAGCAATGCCATCATGATGGGTGGAGTTCGCTCTATCCAGTGGGAAAGCAATGGTTGGCCTACTGTGATGCCTGAGCGTTATGGCGCAGTGCCACAGGCTTCGATCAGTGAGTCGGAGTTGGTAGGTGCTTGGGAGCATATCGACCTCTCTTATAGCCATGGCAACCAGCGTACAGCCTCTGAGATGGTGCTCGGCGACGATCACAAGATTACTTCGGGTGCTTGGAAGGGTGCAGCTTGGAGTTTCAATGCCCAAACCAATACACTTACCTGCAACGGCGTAGAGCTGAAGGTACAGCGTGAGGTGGATTGGGAGGCATCTCCTCGTAAGGTTACCATCGTATATTCTGGCTTGAATGGTATAAAGAGCTATTGGGGCAAGAAAAAGTAATATCGACTCCAAGTCTTATCACATAAATAGGTAAAAGTTAGGATGAATAAACTAAGTATGTTATTAGGAGCAGCAATGATAGTTGCTGCTCCTTTTGTAAATAGGAGTTTCTGTGCTCTGGCAATGGATGAGGCTGATATATACGCGCCTACAAGACAAGCTCCTGTCGTGGTGGATACTCCTTTCGTCCACGACCCAGTGATGGCTTATGAGGATGGCGTCTATTACCTCTATTGCACGGGGCACGGCATCACTCAGATGACTTCCACCGACCGACAACACTGGACTTTGAGCCGTGAGGGAGTATTGCCCAATGGGAAGATTCCGGCTTGGACGCACGATAGCGTGCCTGGCTTTGAGACTCATATCTGGGCACCCGATGTGGTGAAGTATCGGGGTAAGTGGTACATGGGCTATTCTTGCTCTACCTTTGGCAAGAATACTTCTGCCATCGGATTGCTCAGCAACAAGTGTCTCTCTGACAAAGATGGATGGAAGGATGAGGGTTGCATCGTGGCTTCTCGTGGCAATCGGGACAACTGGAATGCCATCGATCCCAACTTCATCATCGACGAGAAGGGGAAACCTTGGATGACGTGGGGCTCCTTTTGGGATGGTATTCAACTGATACCGCTCGACAAGACGATGCACCCGAAGAAGGGAGCTAAGCCTCAAACCATCGCTCGCCGTCATGCTGTTGGGGATGCTTCGGCGGAGCCTAATCCTACCTCCAAGTTTGCTGGTACCAATGCCATCGAGGCTCCTTTCATCATGCGACATGGTGGGTATTATTATCTCTTCGTGAGTTGGGATTACTGTTGCCGTGGCATCAAGAGCAATTATCGTGTAGCCGTGGGCAGGAGCAAGAAGGTGGCTGGACCTTATCTTGACAGAGACGGCAAGCCGATGCTCGAAGGTGGTGGTACCTTGCTGTTGGAAGGTGACAAGAAGGAATATGAGGCGCTTGGTCATTGCTCCGCCTATCATTTCCCTGATGGCGATGTCTTCTTCTGCCATGGTTATAGTGTGGCGAAGAATGGAGCCAGTATCTTGGTTCAGAAGAGAATAGAATGGACCGAGGATGGTTGGTTGACACTGGAATAACATAACAAATGCGGCAAACTGCATCACGCAGGTTGCCGCATTTTTTCTAACTAATAATGAATTATTATTCTTCTATCATTTTTACTTATCGTCATATATTGCATTGTTCTTATTTCAAGATTGACGATTCATATTTCCATCTTCATATCGTTTCTTCTTTATTTCAATCTCAAGATATTGAGCGAATTGGCAGGGATTTCCATCTCCACACCGTCCTTCTTGGTGGTGATGAAACTCTCCACTGGATAGACATTGGTAGGATTGTCGATGGTATTCTCCTCCAAACCATTCTTGGCAGAGAGACGAATCAACTTGCCATCAGAGATTGTCTTGCCATTCAAGTTCACCTTGGCAGTGGTATGCTCTGTGCTGGTGTTGGCAATCTTGACAATGACCTCACCAGTCTTCTCATCGAGCGTAGCGGTAGAGAAGATGCCAGGATGGGTGTTGCCCTTGAGCTTGGTGGCGAAGATTTCCTTGCCGTCCATCTTGGCGAAGATACTGTCGCCTACTACTTTCAGTTCGATGTCATACCATTTGCCTGTCTCTACACTGCCAGGACAAGTAGCAACCTGTCCCTTTGCACCATTCACAATCTGCTCGATGCCGTGCTGAGTGTTGTTCCATCCACCGAGATTCAACCAGCAATAGTTTCTCTCGTCCACGTAGTTGAAGATAACAAGGAAGCCCTCATTGCCGGCATTCTTCTTCGCACGTACCTTATAGATATAGCCGTCGCTGGTAATCTTGCCTGGGTTCAAGCGGATGCAAGACTCGTCGTTGCTGGTCTGCTTGATCTCATCGCCCTCTACCTTCCATGCGCCATGGATGTCGGTTGGGGTGAGTTCGAGAGTAGCTGGGAGTGCGTTGCCCTTCTCATCGGTGTAGCCTTGGTCCTTGAAGGATACCTGGGTGTTCCATGTACCCATACCTACTTGGCATACGGCAGGCTTTACCTTTACGTTGTCGTATGTATATGGATTCTCCTGCTTTACTGGCAAGACACGAGTTCCCACGTTGTTCGCCATCACATTCTGTACATAGTAAGATGGAGTGCCGAATACCTTGTCGGAGGTATATTGTATCATATCCGGTGCCCACATGCGGTTGTTGAGATTGGCGAAGATAGGAGCGTAAGATGCCATCGTCACAATATCAGAATAGTTTTCGATGCCCATCATATACACTGCCTCTCCAAGGGCTGCGTCGAGCGAGCCCATATTGCCGAAGCCTTGTGTTACGGCATATTCGCCTACATAAATCTCACTGCCTTTGCGGTCGTAAGTGTCATACTTGTTGAAGTTCTCGGCAAACCAAGCTGGGTTGCGATAGTAGTGCTCATCGAGCAACTCTACGCTCTCCTGACTTCCCCACTTCGGATTGTCATCGCCCCAAGCCACTACGTTACCAATCAAGTGCATCTTCGGATATTTTGCCAAGACGGCATCCTTGAACTTCTTGAAACGCTCATAGTAGTGGTCGCTTTGTGCGGCTGGATTTGGCTGGTTGTTCTCATTACCAATCTCCAAGTACTCGATGTTGTATGGCTCTGGATGACCATTCTTGGCACGCAAGGCACCATACTTAGAGGTGACAGGACCATTGGCATACTCCAAGGCATTCAAGCACTCGTCTATCCAAGGCAGGATGCTATCCACTGGTGTCAAACCGCCGTGCCACAAACCTACGTTCACTACATAGAGAGGCTTGGCATTCAAGTCCTCGGCGAGCTGTAGATACTCATCAAATCCCATACCATCGCTAGTGCGATAACGCCAGTTGACGTTCTTGTGTCCCGGACGCTCCTCGATAGGACCGATGGTCTTCTCCCAGTGGAAGGCATTCTCCGGAGATTCCTGACCTTCTACATAGCAACCGCCAGGGAAACGAACGAACTTAGGGTGGATATTGTAGAGCAACTGTGCCAAGTCTGGGCGCAAACCATTCTCACGATTCTTGAAAGTAGGAGGAAAAAGGCTTACTACATCGAGCTGGATAGTGCCCTTGCCATCTGCCACGAGGGCAAACTGAGCCTTAGCATCGTTGGCGTTGGCAGTCAGCTCGGCGGTATATTTGGTCCACTTCTTGCCTATCTTGCCACTAACGGTAGCCTCGGCATACACCTTGTCGCCCTTCTCATTGATGAGCTGTGCCTTGAGGTTGCCCTTATAGCTACCCTTTGCCCAGAAAGAGAGTTTGTAGGTTCTGCCCTGCACGGCGTTGATTCCCCAGAAACCCTCATTGATGAGAGAGGCTGTAGCTGCAGGCTTGGCAGCGATGGTAAGCTGGAGAGCCTTGCCCTGTGCGGAGTTGAGTAAACCTTTATTGATGAGTTGTGTGCTGATTTTTGCACCTGCAGCATGGGTTGTCTTCCAAGTAGGAGTAGTCTTGCCATCGTCTTCGAAAGAGCGGTTGCTGATGAGTTCTGCGTAGAGTCCTCCGTCAGCGGCATGGTTGATGTCTTCGAAGAAGATACCATATAAGTTAGGAGACACCTGGATGCCCGGATTGCCAGCATCCACGTTGATAGTCACTTGGGCGTTTGCTGCCATAGCGGTAGCGAGCAAAGCCGAAAGAAAAGTCTTTTTCTTGTTCATTGTTTATTTCTTAGGTTTATTTACATTGTTACGTGTTGTGTTCTTTCTTCTATCGTTTTACACAATGGCAAAATTACGAAGAAAAGGTGAGGGAGGGGAGGACAAAACGCACAATAAAGTGTAAAAAGGTGGATTTCGCATGGAAATCCACCTTTTTCTTATGGTAAACTGCACTAATCTGCATATTTTTCGTGCTTTAAACTGCACTAAATTGCATATTTCAAGGTGCTAGTACAACAATACCAACCCGGCGAAAGCAGAGTAGAGTATCATGCGAATAGGATTGATCTTCATCACCTTCACGCCGATGAAAGTGGCGAAGAAGAGGGCGATGGAGATATAGAAACGCCATGGATTGTCGGGAGTGCTGAAGTTCTCGCCATTCATCAAGAGAAGGGCGGCAGCTCCGACAAGACCTACCACGGCTGGGCGAAGACCGATGAAGATGCTCTGGACGGCTGAGGTGTTCATATACTTGTACAGCATCTTGCTGATAAGAATCATCAAAACCAAGGAT
>OMGV01000138.1_pt1 | contig 54552 bp, 45 predicted proteins | sample 1646111 | NCBI WGS metagenome assembly OMGV01 (sample SAMN05578590, study PRJEB25193) | human gut metagenome | biome: Human Microbiome; feature: human-associated habitat; material: feces | host: Homo sapiens | place: USA:Birmingham | reverse complement strand
AGGCAAACGCCCAACTTCTTGATTTTCAATCAAAGTCCAATTTAGAGCGAGTTATCTATCCTATAACTAAGAGTAGCAGCTACTAAAACTAAGAGTTATAGCAGTTATTACTAAGAGTAACAGTAGCTATAACTAAGAGTAATGGCAACTATTGATATCGTCCGTATGACCGCTGATGGCTCATTCGTGTCTGATAAGCTATACGTCACATCTGACACTACAGCCATTCACTCTTCGATACTAGACGAATACACTCCTAACTCTGGACAAATTGGAGTTAGTATTAGTAGTGGAAGCAATGGCAGCGGGATCTCCGAGACCTCGCAAGCCAAGCAAATGGTAGCAGCCAATGGCGTTGCAACCTACTCTATGGATGCCCCTACAGGTTATTGCACAGCCCGTGACCTCAATGGTGATGGACTGATAGACCTGCAAGATGGCAGCACAGAAGGGACATGTCTATATCACCAACAAGGGTGATAAGATAGCCTTCTAAACAACTATTAATCCCTCGCAAAACGACTTGCGAGGGATTTTTTTTGTCTATTTATTTTGTGCTTTGCCGAAAATACAGTACCTTTGCAGCATTGATTCATACATCTACTTTGCAACATAACAAAATGAGAATAGATATTATCACAGTATTGCCTGAGATGCTGGAGGGATTCTTCAACGAGTCCATCCTGGCACGTGCTCAGAAGAAGGGTCTCGCAGAGATTCATCTCCACAACTTGCGTGACTACACATTGGATAAATGGAAAAGAGTGGACGACTACCCATACGGCGGAAGCGCCGGCATGGTGATGCAATGCGAACCTATCGACCGTTGCATCTCTGCCCTCAAAGCAGAACGAGAATACGACGACGTCATCTATGTTTCTCCTGACGGCGAGACTTTCAACCAGAAGATTGCCAATGAGATGTCTATGCAGGGCAACCTCATCATCCTCTGCGGCCATTACAAGGGCATCGACCAGCGAGTTCGCGACCATCTCATCACTCGTGAGATTTCGTTAGGTGACTACGTATTGACTGGAGGCGAACTGGCTGCCGCTGTCATATCCGACGCCGTCATCCGACTGGTACCGGGAGTGATCAGCGATGAGCAGAGTGCCCTCTCCGACTGTTTCCAGGACGACATCCTCGCTGCTCCTATCTACACCCGTCCTTCCGACTACAAGGGATGGAAGGTGCCAGAGATATTGCTCAGCGGCAATGAGGCGAAAATCAGACAATGGGAATTTGACCAAGCTATGGAACGCACCAAACGATTGCGTCCTGACTTGCTCGAAGAGAAATAGCATTTCACGACAAAGCCATTCTGCAACTACAGAATGGCTTTGTTGTTTTTAGGAACTTCTATCCTGACAAATACCTTATAAATACTCTTTGCAAAATGCCTCGCCCAGTGCAAAGCCTTCTTCGTATAATCGCTCCAACTTATCGGTGTCCTTCTCCATACGTCCCACCTCCAATGGTCGCATCGGGCGGATGCAGGTAATCTTGCCCGCTGCCTCCAAGTCATCAATGAGCTGAATCTGTTCATTATAAGACTTGTGGCGATGGCTCAAGGCGACACGAAGGCGCGGATAGTTCTTATATAAATAAGGTATCTTGCGATCCTTACCGGTATCACGCCACCCCTTGTTGCGAGTGAGAATCACCACGTTGTGCTCATGTCCCAAGTCGATGGCACGCTGCACAGGGATGCTGTCGGCGATACCACCATCCAGCATCGGGATGCCATCCACATCCACAATCTTGCTCACGTATGGCAGACTGCTGGAGGCACGAACGATGTCCAAGGCTCGCTGGCGGTCGTGCGCCTCCTTCAGATACATCGCCTGCCCCGTCAGGCAGTTGGTCGTCACCATCTCGAATCGGTCGGCATACTTGAAATAAGTGTCGAAGTCGAAGGGAAGCAGTTGGTTAGGAAACTTATCGTAGAGCAACTTGCGGTCGAAGATGCAACCTTGCGTTACCAGATGGCGGATGCCAATATACTGATAACGAGAAAGGTAGTCGATATTGGAGATACGGGCACGACGAGGTTGGCGACTCATATACGACATGCCATTGCAGGCACCAGCCGACACCGCCACCACGTATGGGAAGTATAAGTCATACTTCATGAAGGCATCGAGCACGCCACTGGTGAAGACACCTCTCATTCCGCCACCTTCCAACACCAAACCCACATTCTTTCCTAACTTCATATAACTATTGTTTTACTAAGAATTCGTAACCTGTTGTTCGCATCACACTACAAGAATGTAGCTGGAATCTATTAATTATTTATAAATTCTCACTATTTATGCGATTTTGATTGCAAAGGTACGCATTTTTCGGGAAATAATTGCTAACTTTGCAGCAAAATTAGTAAAAATCTAAAAATATGTTTAGTAAGGACACTTACATCCAGCGCCGACAAGAGTTGAAAAAGCTTGTCAAGAGCGGCGTAGTTTTGATTTTCGGAAATAACAACTCACCTTGTAATTTCCCTAACAATGGTTATTACCCATTCCGTCAGGACTCTTCCTTCCTTTATTATTTCGGACAGCAGCGTGACGGACTTGTGGGTGTCATCGACATTGACAACGACATAGAGACCTTGATAGGTGACGATATTGACATTGAGGACATCGTATGGTATGGCAGCGTGGAGAGCGTTCACGACCTCGCAGAGCAAGTGGGCATCCACAACACCGCTCCGATGAAGAGCTTGAAGACCATCTGCAACGATGCCATGTCGAAGAAGCGCAAGATTCACTTCTTGCCTCCTTATCGCTACGACATCAAGCTCCAGATATTCGACCTCCTCGGCATCCATCCTAACCAGCAGAAGGAGGAGGCTTCTATGGAACTCATTCAGGCAGTAGTGAAGATGCGCTCCACCAAGACGCCTGAGGAAATCGAGGAACTAGAACGTGCCGCCGTCATCGGCTACAAGATGCACACCACTGCCATGAAGCTGACTCGTCCAGGCGTGACAGAGAAGTTTGTGGGCGGTCAGGTAGATGGCATCGCCAACTCCTATGGTGCAATGGTAAGTTTCCCGACCATCTTCACCCAGCACGGCGAGATCATGCACGGCAATCCATCGATGAACGTATTGGAGGCTGGCAGACTGGCACTTTGCGATGCAGGTGCTGAGACCATCAACAACTATTGTTCCGACAATACTCGTACCATGCCAGTGAGCGGCAAGTTCACCCAGCGCCAGTTGGAAATCTACTCTATCGTAGAGGCTTGCCACGACTACACCTTGGAGGTGGCTAAGCCAGGCGTGAAATATGCCGACGTTCACTTCGCCGTTTGTCGCTTGATGTTTGACAAACTGAAGGAGTTGGGTCTCGCCAAGGGTGACACAGAGGAAGCTGTGAAGGCTGGTGCTCATGCCATGTTCCTGCCTCACGGACTCGGCCACATGATGGGAATGGACGTTCACGACATGGAGAACCTCGACCAGATCAACGTAGGATTTGACGAGGAAGTTCGCCCTAACCTGGAGCAATTCGGCACCAACTGCTTGCGCATGGGTCGCCGTCTGCAAGAAGGATTCGTGGTAACCGACGAGCCAGGCATCTACTTCATCCCTGCCCTCATCGACGACTGGAAGGCAAGCGGACACTGCGCCGAGTTCCTCAACTTCGACAAACTGGAGACCTACAAGGACTTCGGTGGCATCCGCATCGAGGACGATGTGCTCATCACCAAGGATGGTTGCCGCTTTATCGGCAAGGACAGAATCCCATACCATCCAAAGGACGTAGAGGAGTTTATGGCTGCCAACAAGTAAGCACTATCAGAAAGAAATAACAACATTATTAATATTAAAGAGACATTTTAATGAAGAAGACATTGATCGTCGCAGCAATGATGGCATTGGTTGCCACAGGTGCTAGCGCAAAGACAGCGAAGGACTCAGCTGCCATCGCCAAGAACAAGCCTGTATTTACAGTGGTAAAGCAAAACCCTATCACAAGCATCAAGGACCAGAACCGCAGCGGTACGTGCTGGTCTTACTCTACTCTCAGCTTCTTTGAGAGCGAGATCTTGAAGAACACGGGCAAGACATACGACTTGAGCGAGATGTATGTTGCCAACAAGACTTATATGGATCGTGCCACAATGGCTGTGAGAATGCACGGCGACGTGAGTTTCTCTCAGGGTGGTAGTGCCTACGATGTGCTCTACTGCTTGCAGCACTATGGCATCGTACCAGAGACAGCTATGCCAGCTCCTGGTACATTGACCGGTGACTCATTGGCTAACTTCGGCGAGTTCTTCGACGTGATGACTCCATACGTAGAGGCTGTTGCCAACAGCAAGGCTAATAAGATTTCCACTGCATGGAAGAGTGGTCTTCAGGGTATCATCGACTCATACATCGGCAAGGTGCCAGAGAAGTTCACATACCAGGGTAAGCAATATACTCCACAGACATTCTGCCAGAGTCTCGGCTTGAACCTCGATGACTACGTAACCATCACCAGCTACACTCACCACCCAATGTGGAGCAAGTTTGCTGTTGAGGTACAGGACAACTGGCGCTGGCCTTTGAGCTACAACGTACCTATGGAGGACCTCTGCAAGATTATCGACAACGCTGTCAACAATGGTTACACCGTAGCTTGGGGTGGCGACGTAACAGAGGATGGTTTCACTCGCAAGGGTCTCGGTATCGCTTACGACGTGAAGAAGGTTCGCTCTATGGCAGGCACAGACGCCGACCATTGGTTCAAGCTCTCCAAGGACGAGAAGAAGGAGAAGTTTGACTCACTCGGTGTCAACGCTCCTGAGGTAGTGCCTACCCAGCAGATGCGCCAGGAGGCTTTCGACAACTGGGAGACCACCGACGACCACGGTATGCACATCTATGGTATCGCCAAGGACCAGAACGGCAAGGAGTACTATATGGTGAAGAACTCTTGGGGTGAGTATGGCGACTACAAGGGCACATGGTATATGACCAAGGCTTTCGTAGCTTACAAGACCATGGACTTCATGGTCAACAAGAATGCCATCCCTAAGGACATCCGCAAGAAGCTCGGCATCTAATTTTTATAAAAATACTATCAAAAAGGCAGCAAACAACGTTGTTTGCTGCCTTTTTTGTAATTTAACATGAAAACCTTCCCATTTGTCATTTTATTTTTGTAACTTTGACGGCAGAAATAAAAAATAATTAAAATGCATTTTAAATGGAACTACGAAGCACCCACACCTGAACAAGCAAAGGCAGCCAAAGAATTGGGCGATAAACTGAACATCAGCCCCATCCTTGGACAGCTTCTCATCCATCGAGGCATCACGACCGAGTCGGCAGCCAAGCGGTTTTTCAGACCCCAGCTCTCCGACCTCATCAATCCATTCCTGATGAAGGACATGGACCTAGCCGTTGACCGCCTGAATGATGCGATGGGACGCAAGGAGCGCATCTTGGTCTATGGCGACTACGATGTGGATGGCTGCACCGCCGTTGCTCTGGTCTTTAAGTTCTTGCAGCAATTCTATTCCAACATCGACTACTACATCCCCGACCGCTATGACGAGGGATATGGAGTGAGCAAGAAGGGAATCGACTTTGCGCACGAGACGGGTGTCAAACTTATCATCATCCTTGACTGTGGCATCAAGGCCATCAAGGAGATAGAATATGCCAAGAGTCTTGGCATAGACTTCATCATCTGTGATCACCACGTTCCTGACGAGGTGATGCCACCTGCTGTGGCTATCCTCAACCCTAAGCGACCCGACGACCCCTTCCCATTCAAGCATCTCTGTGGATGCGGCGTGGGATTCAAGTTCATGCAAGCTTTCGCCAAGGACAACAACATTCCTTTCTCCCGACTCATCCCACTGCTCGACTTCTGTGCCGTAAGCATCGCTGCCGACATCGTGCCGGTGACTGACGAGAACCGCATCCTTGCCTTCCATGGCTTGAAGCAGCTCAACACCAATCCGAGCGTGGGCTTGCGCTCCATCATCGACATCTGCGGACTCAACGGACGAGAGATCTCGATGAGCGACATCGTCTTCAAGATAGGTCCTCGCATCAACGCATCGGGACGTATGGAGAATGGTAAGCTCAGCGTTGACCTCTTGGTGGAGAGAGACTTCCCTACCGCCATCCGCATGGCGAAACATATCAATGAATACAACGAACAGCGCAAGGACATCGACAAGCAGATGACCGAGGAAGCCAACGGCATCGTGTCGCGACTGGAGAGCCAGAAGCACAACTCCAGCATCGTGCTCTATGACGAGGGATGGAAGAAAGGTGTCATCGGCATCGTCGCCTCCCGACTCACGGAAATCTACTTCCGTCCTACCGTCGTGCTCACCAGAGACGGCGACATGGCTACGGGTTCGGCTCGAAGCGTGACGGGATTTGATGTGTATTCCGCCATCAAGAGTTGCCGTGACTTGCTCGTCAACTTCGGTGGTCACACCTATGCTGCCGGACTCACGCTGCGATGGGACAAGGTGAAGGAGTTCAGGGAGCGATTCCAGAAGTACGTGGAGGAGCATATCGTGCCGGAGCAGACCGAGGCTCTCTTGAACATCGATGCCGTCATCGACTTCAAGGACATCACCAAGTCGCTGCAAAACGAGCTGAAACGCTTCTCGCCTTTCGGTCCGTGCAACCAGAAACCAGTGTTCTGCACCACCCAAGTGTATGACTATGGCACCAGCAAGGTGGTGGGCAGGGAGCAAGAGCACATCAAGTTGGAACTGGTGGATTCAAAGTCGAGCAACGTGGTCAATGGTATCGCCTTCGGACAGAGTGCCGCAGCCCGATACATCAAGAGCAAGCGTAGCTTCGACATCGTCTATACGATAGAGGACAATATCTTCAAGAAGAATCAGGTACAACTGCAGATCGAAGACATTCGTCCGAACAACGAGTAAAAAAGATGGCAGATAAATATCAAGAGATATTGCGAACCTATTGGGGGTATCCTGACTTCCGCGGCATACAGAGAGAGATTATCGAGAGCATTGCCGCAGGTAAGGATACCCTCGGCTTGATGCCTACGGGCGGTGGAAAGTCGATTACCTTCCAAGTACCAGCCCTCGCCCAAGAAGGCGTGTGCATCGTCATCACTCCTCTCATCGCCCTGATGAAAGACCAGGTTCTCCACTTGCGAGAACGGGGTATCCTCGCCGATGCCATCTATGCCGACAAGTCGAGGAGCGAGATCATACAGACCCTTGAGAACTGCATCTTCGGTGGTGTCAAGATACTGTATGTGTCGCCGGAACGCCTCTCGTCTGAGATTTTCCAAGTCAAGCTTCGTCACATGAAGGTGAGCTTCATCACGGTAGATGAAGCCCACTGCATCAGTCAGTGGGGTTACGACTTCCGTCCCTCCTACTTGAGAATCGCCGACATCCGACAGATGAAGCCGGGCACGCCTGTGCTCGCCCTCACCGCCACAGCCACACCAGCCGTGGTGGATGACATCCAAGACAAACTCCAGTTTGCCGAGAAGAACGTGTTCAAGATGAGTTTTGAGCGCAAGAATCTCGCCTATATCGTCAGGACCGTGGCAGACAAGCAGAACGAGATGATTCACATCCTGCAATGTGTGGAAGGTTCTGCCATCGTCTATGCTCGAAGCCGCAAACGCACGAAGGAGATGGCGGAAGTGCTCTCCAAGAGCGGCATCCCTGCCACCTTCTATCATGCTGGTCTCGACCCTGTGGTCAAGGATGAGCGACAGAAAATGTGGCAGGATGATGAGGTGAGAGTGATGGTTGCCACCAATGCCTTCGGAATGGGCATTGACAAGCCCGACGTTCGTATGGTCATCCATATCGACTGTCCCGACTCGCTGGAGGCATACTTCCAGGAGGCAGGTCGTGCCGGACGAGATGGCAACAAGGCGTATGCCGTCTTGCTCTACGATGCAGCCGACGAACGGAAATTGAGGAAACGCATCGACGACACTTTTCCCGACAAGGAACAAATCAAGGACATCTACGAGCACCTCGCCTACTTCTTCCAAATAGGCGTGGAGAGCGGACGTGGCAAGACCTTCGAGTTTGACATCGAGAAATTCAGTTACATCTATAAGTATTTCCCTACCAAGGTGGATGCGGCTCTCAGAATCTTGGAACGCTGCGGCTACATCCATTATGAGGACAATCCGGATGGTAAGGCGAGACTGATGTTCAATCTCGAAAGAAACGACCTCTATCAGTTGGAGAACCTACACGCCAACGAGGATGAGGTCATCACCACCCTGCTGCGCATCTATGGCGGTCTCTTCACCGACTTCGTGTATATCGACGAATCGCTGGTAGCCCACCATGCCGGCATGAGCATCCAACAGGTGTATTTCGCCTTGAAGAATCTGGCTGCCCGACATATCATCAAGTTCATTCCTCGCCGTAAGATACCTTATATCACCTATTTGCGTGATAGAATAGATGGCGAGAAGGTCATCATCACGCCTGAGGCATACGAGGAGCGAAAGGAGCAGTTTGAGAAGCGCATCGAGAGCATGATAGGTTATGCGACAACGGATTACATCTGCCGTTCTCGCCAACTCTTGCGCTATTTTGGCGAAAGCACCCAGGAGGATTGCCATCAATGTGATGTCTGTTTAGAACACAAGGACCATGATTCCGTGGGCAAACAGATGTACGAAAAGGCAATGGAACAAATCATGGCTTTGCTTAAGGATGGTGAGAAACATTTCGTTACGGAACTTCAGAATTTCCAACTGCCAAGCCGACAAGTGTCGGATGCCTTGGAGGCTTTGGTCGCAGAAAATAAGGTTCACATTGATGGGGCTTACTTCTTTGCCTTAGCAGAAGACTAACTTAGTCTTACAAAACACATCGGGAGGTTTTTATTTTTTCCTCGGGAGGTTTTTCTAAAAAAGTCGGGACTTTTTTCTAAAAAGGTCGGGAGAAAGAAATATCTCTCGACTAAAAAAACTGTGACAACTGTGACGTGTGACATTTATTTGTCCTCAAGCATACTGTTTACAATTTACTTGAGCAAAGTACTAAACAGCACGAAAAAAGGGAACGACCCCTCGCGGACCATTCCCTTTCCAACATTATGTACGAGAAAAAAATTAGTTATTTTCAGGACGAAGTTTACGAACTGTAACACCAGCCTGCCACATCTCCTTGTTGCGCATAGCTTCGAGTTCAGCGTTCAACTTCTCACGGTAATCAGCCTGAGAGTTCTTGTCGATAGAAATCTGTGCCTCATTACCAGTCTTAACAGAGTAGTACAACCACTCCATAACAGGCTTGATAGCCTCACGGAAACGAGGAGCCCAGTCAAGAGCACCACGCTGAGCTGTTGTAGAACAGTTAGCGTACATCCAATCCATACCCTTCTCACCGAAGAGAGGGCCAAGGCTCTGTGTCAACTCCTCAACAGTCTCGTTGAAAGCCTCAGATGGAGAGTGACCGTTCTCACGGAGCACATCGTACTGAGCCTCCAAGAGACCCTCGATAGCACCCATCAAAGAACCACGCTCACCAGTAAGGTCGGAAGTAGCCTCACGATGGAATGTAGTCTTGAACAAATAACCGGCACCGATACCGATACCGAAGGCAATTGTCTTCTCCTCTGCCTTGCCAGATGCATCCTGATATACAGCGTAAGAGCAGTTCAAACCACGACCCTCGCAGAACATTGTGCGGAGAGAAGTACCAGAACCCTTAGGTGCAACCATGATTACATCAATATCCTTTGGTGGAACAACACCTGTGCGGTCGCTCCAGTTGATAGCGAAACCATGTGAGTAATACAATGTCTTACCTGGTGTAAGATACTGCTTAATCTTTGGCCAAACAGCGATTTGACCGGCATCAGAAAGCAACATACAGATGATAGTACCCTTCTGAACAGCTTCCTCGATAGAGAACAAAGTCTTACCTGGAACCCAGCCATCCTTCAAACACTTCTCGTAGGTCTTACCCTGACGCTGTCCGACGATGACATTGAAACCGTTATCGCGAAGGTTGCAAGCCTGACCAGGACCCTGGATACCGTAACCGATCACTGCGATAGTTTCGTTCTTCAATACTTCACGTGCTTTCTCCAATGAAAATTCATGACTGGTGACAACTGTCTCAATTACGCCACCGAAATTCATTTCTGCCATAATTAATTTAAATTTGTGCGGCTTGCCGTTGTGGAGCCGCGGGTTATACTTGTCCATACGGATGCGAGCTATTTCTTATCCAAAGAATGCCTGTTTGATCCGTCCACCCCCTATCCAAGAAGGCGGCTCTGGGTTTATTTTCTTATTCGGATGCAAAGGTAATAAATCAACATGAAACTACCAAATTTTTCTTTCACTTTTTAACAAATTTAGCCTTACTTCTTACAACTTCTACTTCTTCAGCATTATTTTTGCACGTTTTTGTTATCTTTATGCAATATTCTGCATCATTTGTCTCTTCCATATAGAAGTTGAGTCTGTCGCCTTGATGGCTCTCGGCGACGTAGGCAATCTCAAATCTTTGCAAGAAATGCGATTTGAAATAATCGATGTCAAAGAGGTCGAGAATATGTTCGATGTATTTCACGGAGTTGATATGACCATTCACATCGACATCATTATAATAGGTGTCGATAGAGCGCACCAACTTCGCCTCCTTCCCCATCTTCACTCTGGAGCTTGCCGCTATCGGGCATTCCTTCTCTGTCTCGATATACTCTCGGATAAGTCCGTCATTGATGGAAAAGATATCCACAGGCTGTCGGGTCTCTGTATCGATCATCGCCCAAACGCTCTTGCCGTAGCCATAGACTTTCTCTTCTGAAGAATCGCCGTCAGCATCAGAAGACGATTCAGACGCCTGCACTTTTCCACAAATCTTGAAATCACGAGCCGTGAAATATTTCATGGCGTTCTCCACCCACGTCTCGACAAAGAACTTGTCATACGACTTCGGCATCTCGTTCATCTCGATGGCGAGGCGACTGAGCACCCAAGTACGATGGCGAGGCATCAGCTCATTCATGCCATAACCACGGTCGTTGCTATGGAAATCGGCGGCATTCAAGAGATGATTACCCAAATGCCCCATAAACAAGCGGCTATCGAAATCACAATGGAAGGGTTCCGACAGGAACTCATACCTTCCTACTTTGCTTAAAAGTTCTGGTTTCATACTCGTACATTATTATATAGGTTGATCATCATATATCAAATAGCTTTTACCCTTCATTACCTAACTTTTGTACCCCCTTTACCTAACTTTGGTACCCTCTTTACCAAAGCGTGGTAACACCATTACCAAACTCTGGTAACAGCATTACCACGCTTTTGTAATATTTTGGTAAAAACGTTATTCTTCTTCGTTCTGCTTGAGATAATCAGAGATTGGCTCATCAAAGCTTCTTGTCACGGCAATACGACCGCTTCGGGTGTATTGCAAGAGGCAGTCGAAGCTGTTCAACTGATGGAAGAGGTCTGCGATGTCCTCTGTCAAGCCTGCCAAGAGCACCGTGCTATAGGTTGGGTTCACCTCCATCATACGAGCATCATGCTTGCGGATGGTGCGAGAAACCTCTGGGTTCTCCAACAAGATAGGAGTAGAAATCTTGAAGAGAGCCACCTCATGGATGAAGATTTGGTCGTCCGTGTAGTAATCGCTCTTCACTACGTCGATTTTCTTCTCTATCGCCTTGTTGATTTTCTCAATCTGCTCGGCATCGCTCCACACCGTGATGGTATATTTGTGGATGTTCTTGATGCTGCTAGCAGATACGTTCAAGCTCTCGATGTTCACTTGTCTGCGAGTGAAGACGGCAGTAATCTGATTCAAGATACCAGCGATGTTCTCTGAATAGACAAGTAAAGTATATAATTTTTTGTCGTTATTGTTGTCCATTTTGAATTTCCTTTCTCAAATGAATGTTACACCTTATTATATATATAGGCATCGAGAACCTAGTAGTTAAGTTCCAGTTGCATCTCATCCACACTCTTGCCAGGCAAGGTCATAGGCACGATGTCCTCGTCTTCCTTGATGGCGCACTCCAAGAGGTAAGGACCCTTGGTGGCAATCATCTTCTCCACTTTCGCCTTCAAGTCCTTGCGGTCGATGACCACGTCGTAAGGAATGCCGTATGCCTTGGCAATCTCGGCATAATGAGGGTTCATCATGTGGGTGAAAGAACGGCGACCGCCAAACATCAAATCTTGCCACTGGCGCACATTGCCGAGGTAGTTGTTGTTCAAGAGAATCATCTTGACTGGTGCTTGCTGCTCCATGATGGTACCCAACTCCTGGATGTTCATCTGGAAACCGCCATCTCCGAAGAAGCAACAGATAGTTCTGTCTGGCGCACCGAAAGTGGCACCGATGGCAGCAGGGAGTCCGAAGCCCATGGTTCCGAAACCACCACTGGTCACAATGGAGAGTTTCTTGGTAAACTTGAAGTAACGGCTACTAATCATCTGGTTCTGACCGACATCGTTGACGAGAACAGCCTCATTATGAGTAACTTCCGTCACCACATTGGTCACCTCACCCATCAAGAGAGGTCCCTCTGTAGGATGGATGTCCTTCTCAATCACCTTCTCTTGCTCCTGCTTGCGATAGTCCTCGAAGGAATCTCTCCACTCACGATGAACATTCTTGTTCAACAAGCGAGTGATGGCAGGCAAACTCTGCTTGCAATCGCCTACTACGGCAACATCGGTCTTGATGACCTTGTTGATTTCCGCAGAGTCGATGTCGAGATGGATAATCTTCGCCTGCTTAGCATATTTAGAAGGAACGCCCGTGATACGGTCGCTGAATCGCATACCGATGGCGATGAGCACATCACACTCCTGGGTCTTCATGTTGGTAGCGTATGAACCATGCATACCGAGCATACCCATGTTGAGCGGATGGTCGCTTGGCAAGGCTGAAAGACCGAGCAAGGTACGACCAGCAGGGATGTCAGCTTTCTCCAAGAACTCGATCAACTCGTTGTGAGCATTGCCCAATTCCACGCCGTGACCCACGAGGGCGAAAGGCTTCTTGGCATTATTGATGAGTTCGGCAGCTTCCTCCACCGCCTTCTCGTCTATCTTAGGATAAGGATTGTAAGAAGTCACCTTCTCGCACTTCACTGGCTCGTACTCACAAGTAGCCACCTGGGCATTCTTGGTGAAGTCGAGGACAACAGGACCTGGGCGACCACTACGTGCAATATAGAAGGCACGGCTCACAGCCCACGCCACATCCTCAGGACGACGAATCTGATAAGACCATTTTGAGATCGGTTGGGTAACGCCCACGAGGTCAACCTCTTGGAATGCATCGGTACCCAAGGCACCCACTCCCACCTGACCAGCGATGACCACGATAGGTGTAGAATCCATCATGGCATCGGCGATACCTGTTAAAGTATTGGTAGCTCCAGGACCACTGGTCACGAGTGTCACGCCCACTTCGCCACTGACTCGGGCATAGCCCTGTGCAGCGTGAGCAGCAGCCTGCTCGTGACGTACCAAGATGTGATCAAACACCTTATTATCCCCTCTCGTGTAACCATACAGTGCATCAAACACTGGCATGATGCTACCGCCCGGATAGCCGAAGATGGTCTTCACACCCTCAGCCTGCAAGGAGCGCATCAATGCTTCAGCTCCTGATATTACTTCTTTTGCCATTATTAAATTACTATTTTTCAATGAGCTGCCATTCCATAAAAATGGCAGAATTCAACTGATAATTCAAAAACAAAAATATATTGAAGCCATCAACAAGACTGCCGATGGCTTTCATTTATCATTAGTCGATGATTCTGACACCACCCTTATCTGCAGAGCTAACACTCTGAGCGTAAGCACGCAAAGCCTTGCTTACCACACGGTTGCGCTTCAAAGGCTGTTGTGGACGAGCAGCCAACTCCTCATCGCTCAACTTCACGTTGATGCTGCGGCTAGGAATATCGATAACGATGATGTCGCCATCCTTGATCTTTCCGATGTTACCACCTGCGGCAGCCTCAGGAGAGATATGACCGATACTCAAACCGGATGTACCGCCAGAGAAACGACCATCGGTGATGAGCGCACACTCCTTGCCGAGGTGACGGCTCTTGATATAAGAGGTAGGGTAAAGCATCTCCTGCATACCAGGACCACCCTTAGGACCCTCGTGGGTGATGACAACGCAATCACCTGAGTTCACCTTGCCACCGAGGATTCCCTCGCAAGCATCCTCCTGGGAGTCGAAGCAAACAGCTGGACCCTCGAAGTGCCAAAGCACTGGATCGACACCGGCTGTCTTTACTACACAACCATTCTGCGCGATATTTCCGAAGAGAACGGCGAGACCACCATCCTTGGTATAAGCGTGTTCCAAGTCACGGATACAACCATTCTCACGATCGGTATCGAGACTCTCCCACTGTGTATCCTGGCTACCCATCTGGGTAGAGAACTTGCGACCTGGAGCTGAGTGATAGATTCTGTCAGCCTCTGGGTCAACCTCAGCACCTGTGATGTCATATTTCTTCATTTGCTCAGCCAATGTCTTGCCATCCACACGCATCACATTGCCATTGATCAAGCCACCCTTGTTGAGTTCGTTCAAGATACCCATGATACCACCAGCACGGTTGCACTCCTGTACACTATACTTCTGAGTATTAGGAGCCAACTTGCAGAGGCAAGGCACCTTACGGCTCAACTGGTCGATGTCCTCCATCTTGAAGTCGGCACCAGCCTCCTGAGCCACAGCCAAGAGATGAAGTACCGTATTGGTACTTCCACCCATAGCGATGTCTAGGGTCATGGCGTTGAGGAAAGCGTCACGAGTAGCGATGTTGCGTGGCAATACGCTCTCATCACCATCCTCATAATAAGCATAAGCATTCTTTACGATCTGACGAGCGGCATCCTTGAAGAGTTGGATGCGGTTCTTGTGAGTGGCAAGGATGGTACCATTGCCAGGAAGGCTCAAGCCGATAGCCTCGGTCAAAGAGTTCATGGAGTTGGCGGTAAACATACCAGAGCAACTACCACAACCAGGGCAAGCGCACTGCTCTATCTGCTTCATTTCCTCGTCAGACACGCTGGTATCAGCACCCTTAATCATAGCGGTAATCAAGTCGGCATTCTCGCCCTTCCATCTACCAGCCTCCATAGGACCACCAGAACAGAAGACGGTAGGAATGTTCAATCGCATGGAAGCCATCAACATACCAGGAGTCACCTTGTCACAGTTGGAGATGCAAATCATGGCATCAGCCTTGTGTGCATTGACCATATATTCCACGGAGTCTGCGATGATGTCACGGCTAGGCAAAGAGTAAAGCATACCATCGTGACCCATAGCGATGCCATCGTCAACTGCGATGGTATTGAATTCAGCTGCATAGCAGCCCAGAGCCTCAATTTCCTTCTTGACGATCTGACCGATTTCATGAAGATGAGTATGACCTGGCACAAACTGTGTAAAACTATTGACAATGGCAATAATTGGTTTACCAAACTGCTCATGTTTCATACCTGCAGCTACCCAGAGTGCACGGGCACCTGCCATTCTTCTGCCTTCAGTGCAGACGCTACTTCTTAATGGATGTTTCATATTGTTTTTATATTCTTTGTTTCCTTTTGAGAAAGGCAAATCGCCTTTAATATTCTAATTGACTGCAAAGATACAGAGAATTTATGTAATAACCAACAATTTTCACATAAACTTTCATTTTAGTATCGTTTTTATAACTGAAACATACATTTTCCTTTCGATTTATAAGTAAATATACACATTTTGTTTAAGATTGTGCAAAAGGAGAAGAAAAGAAATGCAGTTTCGTATTCAAAGACGACCAATACAACTACAAGAGACGAAAGACGGAGATGCACAAGTGACGGAAATCAAAACTAAACTGATAGAAAAAAGGGGTATGCCAAATACGGCATACCCCAAATATTGCTTTAGAATGTACTTTTCTAAATGTAAGCTTCAAGCTTTCAATTACTCAGCAACGCTGTTGTCGTTGAAAGTAGAAACGCGGTTGAACTCAACCTGCTTGAAGAGCTTGTCTGTTGCGCCCATACCCTTAGTTGTCAAGCGGCCAGCTGCAATCTTGTATTTCTTTACCAATACCTTCTTAACTGCCTCAGCGCGCTTCTCTGAAAGCTTCTGGTTCAACTCCTTAGGACCCTCTGGAGAAGCATAACCCTTAATCTCAATGTTAGCCTCTGGGTGATTCTTCATATACTGAGCGATCAACTCAATGTTAGGCATCTGGCTCTTCTCTACGTTAGACTTGCCCTGCTGGAACAATACAGTAGGCTGCAAGTTTGTAGCAGTAGCTGGCTTAACATACTTAGGCTTCTTGTTGCACTCATCAAGAGCGTTCTGAAGATCCTTAATCTGCTTGTCCTTAGCTGAGAGCTGAGAATCCTTGTTGTTCAAATCGTTGCGGAGGTTGTTGATCTGGCTGTTCAAACCATCGATCTCAGACTGATCACGGAGCTGAGCAATTGTGAAGTTGTGAGAACCATTAGAGTTCTTGAACTTGTAGATGAAACCAGCGTTCAACTGGAAGCCAGACTTGTTGATGTCATAAGCAACACCCTCATAACCATCACCATTCAAAGCCCAGTTCATAGATGGCTCTACATAGAACTGCCATGCCTTGTCAGCACCGAAGTTAACTGCGAAATCGATACCAGCCTTAGAAGTCAAAGCATTCCAGTTATTTGCTGTACCGAAAGAGTGTGCCCAACCAAGACCATAAACAGGGATAACCTCGAATGTACGTGGCTCACCCTTGTAACCAGCAAACCAGTTGCTCAAGTTTACAGTACCAATCAAGCTTGTGTTCATATAACGAACAGTAGTCTTTGATGGATATGCGTTGTGATCGTTGAAGTAAACATTGCTCTCAGCAGCCAAACCGAATACTGGAGTAAACCAACGACCGATACGAAGACCAGCATTTGAGTTGAGGTTGTTCAACCAACTGTGATTTGTAGTCTTTGTCATTACACCGCCATTAACGCCGATGTAGAAGTTGTCGAAAGTCTTGCTTTCAGTAACAGTCTGAGCTGATACTGATACTGCCATTGCAGCGGCAGCAAACAATAAAACTAACTTTTTCATGTCTCTCTAAAAATTTATTAAATAAAATAATTAATATTCCTTTTTAAAACGTGCAACGCTTGCACACTTTCTGAAATCGAGTGCAAAGTAACAAAAAAAAACTATTACCACCAAATATTTTTGCCTAAATTTTTCTTTTTAGGACAGAAAACATACAAAAAAGCCTATATTCATATCCTTTTCGAACAATTATAGGGGCCAAACATTGTATTTTCTTGCATCTATTGCAATTTCTTGGTGAGACAAGCCTGACAGTTTCAACTTCAACTTACATGGCAAGGCATTGACCACCTTCAACCACGTCTTACCCGATTTAGAATCTTTGACTACACTTATGCCGACATATCGTCTCAAACTAGCTGGCAAATCGAGTTTCGACTCCACATAGTTGTCACCGGCATGAACAGAGAACATTTTCTGCACCTCGTAGCTTTGGCTCGCGCGTACCTTATTATTATTAAAGTAAATCATATCCGGGCTCCAGTTGCTATATCCATCCTTGGAAAGCAGCGGTGCATAGGATGCCATCTCGACCACATCGCCATTGCGCTCCACATTGCAGAGGTGGATTCCCTCTGCCAAGGCATTGTCGAGCGCATCCTTGCCACGGGAGGCATACTCGCCGAGATATACCTTAGGCTGCTGGCGGTCGTAACTATCGTAATAGTCCTGATGATTGACAAACCAGCCCGGTTGCTCATAGTAATGCTCATCGACAGCATCAATGAATCGCTTGTTCTCCTTGGCTATCTTCCAACCCTCCACATAGTCGGATGAAGGCCAATGGAATGGTCCTACCGTACCAACCACCTCTATCTCAGGATGCTTCTCCTTCAGTGCCTTGCATATCATGAGGTAACGTTCCTCGAAGGTAGTAGAAATCAAGTCCTCGTTGCCGATGCCAATCATCTTCAAGCCAAATGGAGCTGGATGTCCTGCGTCGGCACGCATCTTCGCCCAACGGGATGTAGCTGGGTCGCCATTCGCCCACTCCACCAAGTCGAGCACATCTTGGATGTACTGAGGCATTTGCTCCATCGGAATGCCGCCCTGCTGTCCTGCCACATCACGAGCATCTGCCCCAGAGTTCTGACAAGGCACGCCTGCCGCCAAGACTGGCAATGGCTCTGCACCCATGTCCTCGCACCACTGGAAATACTCATAGAAGCCCAAGCCACGAGTCTGGTGATAGTTCCAGATGTTCTTAGCTGGCTTGCGGTCCTTCAATGGTCCCACGCTCTCCTTCCAGTGATAGATATTGTCGATGCCCTGGCCATGGAGCATACAACCACCTGGGAAGCGTACGAACTTCGGCTTCAAGTCAGCGATTGCCTCTGCCAAGTCCTTGCGCAATCCGTGTCCCTTGTAGGTATCTTGCGGTTTGAGACTCACCATGTCGAGTGCCACCTTGTTCTCGCTCTTCGGTATGATGGCGAAACGGATGTTCTGACCGATGTTTGGTTTGCCATCCACCTGAGCTACATCGAGTGCATCACCCTTGTACTTGTCGGTGATTGCCAGTTGCGCCTTGTATTCAGTCCATTCCGTGCCAACCACCTTCACCTTCGCCTCGGCGATAGGCAAGCCAGCGGCATCGACCAAGGCTATGGTGAGTTGCTTCGTCTTGCCATCGATGTTGCGGGCATAGAAGCTCACGTCATAGAGTGCATTCTGATGTTTCCCCTCCTTGCCTTCGACAGCCGCTCCACGCTTGATGGCGATGCCATCCCAGCCTATATTATAAATAGGTGTAGCTCCGATCACGGTGTAATGCGAATTGTTCTTGCTCACGCCATTCTCCGTAAGCACCTCGCCTACACCCTGCCATGCCGTCGTGGCATTCCAGCCACGCTTGTCTGCCTGGGTGTATTCGAAGTCGCCATTCTGAAGCAACTCTGCATACAAGCCACCATCGGCAGCACGACTGATGTCCTCGAAGAAGATGCCAATCAACTTGTCGGAGATGCGCTTGGTATGACTGCCATCGATACTCAAATTAGCCGTAATCTCACTTTGACCGATGAGTTTCATGGCAGCCTCATCACCCTTGACAAGGTTCGCCAAGTCGGCAGAGGTCTTCGGCATTGGACGGCTATTCTCACGACCATCCTGAGCCAAGGCGTCAAACCAGTCGAGGATATAGTTGAGATGCACCAAGGGCACCTCGAACTCATCGCCCTGATAGGTCTTGCCTGCTATCGTGGCTGTATCTTTCTCCCACAATATCTCGTCAGCAGTAGCCTCCAGAGAGTCCTCCTTGAAAGTACGGAAATCGTTGGAAGCCTGCACATAGCGCTTGCCCTTGGCAGTCTTGAGATAGATGTCGAAAGTGCCATCGTCCATCTGATAAGCCACGGGACTCTTCACGCCCTTCTCGGCAACGATAGGATAATCCTGTGGTCGCCAAGACACCAGGTCCTCGGAATAAGCCACGGCAAACTGAGGCGAATGGTCGTTGACACTCCAAAGTGCTCGCCAAGTGCCATCCTTCGCCTTGACCACGCAAGGATTGTACATTTTCTTCTCCGCTCCCCACGGACCGTAGTCGGAGGCGCAGAGTTGACCTACATCCACCCACTTATCGCCATCCGTGAGATAAGCGAGATGCAACCCTTGGTTAGGTGCTGGTGAATAGACGAATATCTGGCAAGTGGTGTCCCTGCCAGCGATGGTATAGGCTGGCGCATCCTTGGAGGCTTGCGATGCAAGCCCTGGCACTGCCACCATCTGTCCCATAACCACCAATGCGGTTGATATCAAGAGATGTTTTGAATTCATATTTTTATTTATTAAAATTGTTTCTTTAAGATGATTGCCGATGATTTTTACGGCCTAGATATAATCGATACGATTAGGGTCGTAAAACACTTATTATTTTCAAATAAAAAAAAGAGCTGGATGCATCACTGCGCCCAGCCCCGAACCAAATTAGAGAGTTATAAAAAATCAAGTATTTGTTAAGCTTACTTGTAATTCTTTTTACTCCGTAAGACTAGCTTACTTGTAATATTCTTTCTTGCCGGCAGCGAGCGTATTCTTCATCAGTGAGCAAATGGTCATCGGACCAACGCCTCCTGGTACAGGAGTGATGAAAGAACATTTCTCAGCTACCTCGTCAAATTTCACGTCACCATTGAGACGGAAACCGCTCTTCTTGCTGGCGTCTGGCACTCGTGTGGTGCCCACGTCGATGACCACAGCACCCGGCTTCACCATGTCGGCAGTCACGAAGTTAGGCTTGCCGATGGCAGCGATGATGATGTCAGCCTCACGGCATTCCTCCTTCAAGTTCTTGGAGTGAGAGTGGCACACGGTGACAGTGGCGTCGCCGTATTGCTTCTGCATCATGAGCTGCGCCATTGGCTTGCCCACGATATTGCTTCTGCCGAGTACCACGCACTTCTTGCCACTGGTCTCGATATGGTAGTGCTGCAAGAGTGTGAGGATGCCGAGCGGTGTGGCTGAGATGAAGCAAGGCAAGCCGATCGCCATTCTGCCCACATTGACAGGATGGAAACCATCCACGTCCTTGCGGTAGTCGATAGCCATCGTCACCTTCTGCTCGTCGATATGCTTAGGCAGAGGCAACTGTACGATGAAGCCATCCACATCCTCGTCCTTGTTGAGTCGATCGACGCAAGCCAGGAGTTCCTCCTCCGTCACGTCATCCTCGTATCTGATGAGTGTCGATTTGAAGCCACACTTCTCACAAGCGAGCACCTTGTTCTTCACATAGGTCTCGCTACCTCCATCGTGACCCACGAGGATGGCAACCAAGTGTGGTTGCTTTCCGCCTGCGGCGATGATTTGCTTCACCTCCTCGGCTATCTGTTCCTTGATGGCGGCTGCCGTCGCCTTTCCGTCTATTAGCTCCATATTATATCTCAAAATAAAATTAGGTAGCCTTATCCTCCCTATTCAGACCCCCAATTATTAATTCTCAATTATTAATTGCTTACATTCCTGGCATCTTAGGCATTCCAGGCATACCCTTCATGCGGCTCATCATGGAAGCCATCTTGTTGCCAGTCATCATCTGCATCATCTTGCGAGTCTGGTCAAACTGCTTGATGAGCTTGTTCACCTCCTGTATGTTGGTACCCGACCCCTTGGCAATGCGCTGACGACGGCTAGTGTTGAGGATTCCTGGGTTGGAACGCTCTTTAGGAGTCATACTCTGGATGATCGCCTCCACACCCTTGAAGGCATCCTCTGGGATGTCAACGTCACGGATGGCCTTGCCCACACCAGGAATCATGCTCGCCAAGTCCTTGATGTTACCCATCTTCTTGATCTGCTGTATCTGAGCATAGAAGTCATTGAAGTCGAACTGGTTCTTGCGAATCTTCTTCTCCAACTTCTTCGCCTCCTCCAAGTCGAACTGCTCCTGGGCACGCTCCACGAGGGAAACGACATCACCCATACCCAAGATACGGTCTGCCATACGAGCTGGATGGAACACGTCGATGGCCTCCATCTTCTCGCCAGTACCGATAAACTTGATTGGCTTGGTTACCACGGTGCGGATACTGAGGGCAGCACCACCACGAGTATCACCATCGAGCTTGGTCAATACGACTCCATTGAAGTCGAGGCGGTCGTTGAACTCCTTCGCCGTGTTGACGGCATCCTGACCGGTCATGGAATCGACCACGAAGAGAGTCTCGTCTGGACGGAGGTGATTCTTGAGATTGCTGATCTCGTTCATCATCTGCTCATCAATGGCAAGACGACCGGCGGTATCGACGATGACCACGTCGTTGCCATTGGTCTTAGCCTGCTGGATGGCATGGTCGGCGATTACGCACACATCCTTGTTGTCTGGCTCGCTATATACAGGAACACCCACTTGCTCGCCTACCACCTTCAACTGGTCGATAGCGGCAGGACGATACACGTCACAAGCCACGAGCAGAGGTTTCTTACCTTTCTTCGTCTTGAGCATGTTGGCAAGTTTGCCACTGAATGTGGTCTTACCCGAACCTTGCAAACCGCTCATCAGGATGATGGCAGGGTGACCTTCGAGCTTGAGTGGAGCTTCCTCGCCGCCCATCAACTCAGCCAACTCATCGTGTACCAACTTGACCATCAACTGTCCTGGCTTCACGGCTGTGAGCACGTTCATGCCCAACGCCTTCTCCTTCACCTTGTTGGTGAATTCCTTAGCCACCTTATAGTTGACATCGGCATCAAGGAGTGCACGACGCACGTCCTTCATGGTTTCAGCCACGTTGATCTCGGTAATCTTACCTTCACCCTTCAATATTTTAAAAGAGCGCTCTAATCTATCACTTAAATTCTCAAACATGTTTTAATTCGTCTTTTTGTTTTGGCTACAAAATTACTATTTTTTGCGAAATGCGCCAACTATTTTTTCACAAAAATGCTGAATTATCCATTTTTAGGGGTATTTTATACCTTAATAATATAAAAAGAGCCGAATTTACTCTTCTTTTTTGAACATATCCAAGCTGACCGGCTTGTCCCTGTGCAACTTATCTATCGCCTTGCCAGTCTTGACAATCACGTCACCGATTTTCTCAGCTTTCTTTTGCTGCGGAGTCATTTTCTCGCCCTTGTACTCCACCAGTCCTGAGTCTCGCTTCTCCAGTTCCACCTCGTAAGGTGTCTTCAACTGATACTTCTTGCCAGTCGCCTTTTCGTAAGCCGAGACGATAGGGTCCTTGCGATCGTACTCGCCCAGCAGTTTCTTGGCTTTCTGCAGATGCTTGTGGTCACGTCTGCCTCGCTTGTCGAGCATATTCGCCAGGTCGAAGGAAGCACCAGTAACGGGTCCACCATACTGGCTAGCCGACTCGCTGATTTGGTCCTCCATGTCCCTCACGTGCTGCTGGTTCTTTCCCCAGACCTCCACCGTTCCTAGCTGTTGACTTTCGGGCAAGAGGAAGACGGTATCGGGGAGGTTCTTCAGATAGATGGTGGTTTTCAGGTAACCCTGCTTGGAGACCGTGGCGGAATCGAACTGATACTTCATGGTGAAATAGCCACGATAGTCGGTTCGCGCCCAATGGTTGTTGTCGGTATGGATGAGCGCCTCACGGATAGGCACATGGTCTTCCGCACTGGCGATGACGCACGTCTTCTGCGCCTTCGCCAACCCCACAATCATCAAGAGACATATCATTAATAAGAGTTTCTTCATTTCTGCTATTTTTCTTGCAAAAATATATAAAATAAAAATATCTTCCAAAACCCATCGAAAGTTTTGGAAGATATTAATGCGATTTAAAAGTCTATAACGTTTGCGCTTCGCCATCGGGCGAACTGCGCCTTTGCAGCTCTAAATCCTATTCAGCCTCCGTGGTGCCATTCTCCTCGATGCGCTTCGCCTCCTCGAGCAACTTGATGGCATCCACATACTGGGCGATGCCTTGCGCCACCTCCTTGGCAGCCTTCATCGCCAAGACCACGGTCTGCGGACGGTGAACGACATCACCTCCGGCAAACACACCTCGGCGGGTGGTCATACCGAACGGACGCTCCACCACCTTGACATAGCCTTTCTCGTCCACCTCGATACCAGCTGTCGTGGAGACGATGCGGTTGGCAGGACGGGAACCGATGGCGAGATAGATGCGATCGAACTTCTCCACACGCTCGCCCTCAGGGGTGTTGAGTACACAACTGCCCAGTCGGCCGTTCTTGCCCTTGAGGAATGCCTCGACAGTGGTCTTCCACTCAAACTTGACACCTTCCTTCACTGCCTCCTCATATTCACTCTGGATGGCAGGCATCTCCTCCTGGGTCTTGCGATAGAGCACAGTGACGTCGGCACCGAGACGGATGGCTGTACGAGCGGCATCCATCGCCACATTGCCACCACCGATGACGCCCACCTTCTCACCGTCACGCAGAGGCACCATATCACGAGTCAAGGCACCCTCGTTGTAAGCATTCACGTTGTGAAGGAAGTAGTTGCTCTGGCTCACACCGTGCAACTTGGCACCTGGAGTGGAGTCCATATTTTGAGGTACGCTCGTGCCCGTACCCATAAAGATGGCATCATAGCCGGCACGGAAAAGGCTGTCGATGGTGACATTGTTCTCACCCACCATACAGTTGGTAATGAACTGCACGCCCAGCGCCTCTATCTTCTTGATTTCCTCTCTCACCACGCTCTTAGGCAGACGATACTCAGGGATGCCGTACATCAAGACACCGCCTGGCTCAGCCTGTCCCTCGAAGATGGTGACGTTGAATCCTTGGCGAGCCAAGTCGCCAGCCACCGTCAAGCCCGCAGGACCCGAACCGATGACTGCCACACGTCCACGTGTCTTCTGAGGCAATTTCTCGCGAGAGAGTTTCATCTTGGTATCGAAGTCAGCAACAAATTGTTCCAACTTACCTATCTGCACAGGCTTACCCTTCTTGCCGAGCACGCAATGTCCCTGGCACTGTTTCTCGTGAGGACAAACTCGTCCGCAGATGGCAGGCAAGTTGCTCTTGGCATTGATGATGGACATCGCCGCACCCATGTTGCCCATGGACAACTCGTGCACGAAGTCTGGAATATCATTCTCGATAGGACATCCCTTGCGGCACTGAGGAATCTTGCAATGCAGGCAACGCTTGGCTTCTTCTATCGCCTCCAGGGTAGAGAAACCTTCGTTGATAACTTGGAAGCCAGCCATTGGCTCCGTCTCTTGCGCTGCACCTTGCTCAGCATCTAACTTAGCTTCCGTTGCTGCACCTTGCTCAGCATCCACAAGGGGCTTGTTATTCTGTTGCTCAATCTGTTCACTCATAATCTTTCTACATTAATATTATTAGTTAGAAAAATACTACTCTTCTTTTTCATTTTGTAGTTTGCGAGTGCAAAGTTACGATTATTTTTCGAAACCGAGCATACTTTGCTATCAAAAACATCAGAAAACGCTTGTTTTTGTTGGCTTTTTGTAAAAACAAGAAGGAATAAGGGGTATTTCTTGCTGATTTCGTTGTTGATTCTCTGTTTCTTGCTGATTTCGTTGTCGATTCTCTATACTCTCGATTTTACATGAATTCCAGAAACACTTGTTGATATGTTTTTCAGAAACACTTGTTAACAATACTATCCCATATTCGTTAACAAAGAGTTAAAAAACGGCATTTTCCAGCATTTTCCGAAAAAAACTTGCCGAAAAATTTGGAGATAACCAAAAAAGCAGTATCTTTGCATCAGTTTTCGCATATATTTGGGCAAATGGGGGTTGTCGTGAGACTGTACCCCATTTGTTTTTTTGTTTTATAGGGGTTATGTTTTATCCGATTCGATAGAACTTCCCAATCAACTAGATTACAAATTTCATAAGAATAACAAAGATGAAAATACTTCCAGAAGAACAATATAAATACATCAAACTTACTCTCCCTGACGGTAGCTGCGCCGAAGGACGGCGAGTGCTATTGCATGCTTGTTGTGCTCCTTGCTCATCAGCCATCGTAGAATGCATGTTGCGCAACAAGATGGAGCCTACCGTGTTTTTCTCCAACAGCAACATCTATCCACTACAGGAATACGAGATTCGCAAGCATGAGTTGATTCGCTTTCTGAAGGAGCAAGGCGTTCCTTTCGTGGAGGACGAATACGACCACGAGCAGTGGCTGACGGCAATCAAGGGCTTGGAGGGTGAGCCGGAAAGAGGTTCCCGTTGTTCCGCCTGCTTCCAGTTTCGCTTGCGTCGGGCAGCCCGCTATGCCCAGGAGCATGGATTTTCACTCCTCACCACTACCCTCGCCTCGTCTAGATGGAAGAACATCCACCAGATAGACACCGCCGGACATATCGCCGTGGGCGACTGCCCTGACGTGGAATGGTGGGAGCAGAACTGGCGCAAGGGCGGACTGCAAATGAGAAGAAACGAGCTTTTGCACCTCAACGACTTCTACAACCAGCTATATTGCGGCTGCGAGTTCAGTCTCGCCTCTTCCACTGCCATGAGAGCCAAGACAGAGGAAGGGAAACTTGGGGAGTGAAAAGCACAATAGTTCTTGTCTAAAAAAACTGTGACAACTGTGACGTGTGACAAAATGTGTGTGTGTACTTTGGATTGTAAAAGGCGACAATCCGCATAAAATGTTTGAAGTCAAAGGCTGTTGTCTTAACTTCTCAGCGACCATAGGGAGCGGTAACTCCCTTTAACTCCTTAACATCTCAGCGACCATAGGGAGCGATAACTCACTTTAACTCCTTAACTTCTCGTGCAAGTAATAGAAGTTAGGGGAATGAAAACGCCTCAGCTTTCTGCTAAAAAAAAACAGAAAACTGAAGCGGATTCCTTTATCTGATTTTGCCTTTGAAAAGGCTATCTCGTTTTATGATAGTCCAACAATATCAGTTTATGAAAGACCGACAATCTCACCATTCACTACATCAATGCGCTCCGCCTGAGGGCTCTTTGGCAAACCAGGCATACGCATGATAGGACCGGCAATGACGACAATCATCTCGGCACCCATGTTGACGGTGATGTCTCTTACATGAAGCTCGAAACCTTCCGTAGGACCGTATGCCTTGGCATCCGTAGAGAAACTATACTGCGTCTTGGCGATACAGATAGGGAACTTCTCGGCGCCCAACTTCTTAATCTCCTCGATCATCGCCTTGGCAGAATCGCTCATCGTCACGCTGCCAGCGCCATACAGATTGAAAGCGACATCCTCTATCTTCTTCTCCATAGGCTCATCGTCCTTGTAAGCGAAGTAAAGAGGTGCTGATGGATGCTCATCAATGGTCTTCACCACGAGATTTGCCAACTCGACAGCGCCCTTGCCACCCTCGGCAAACGCATTGTTGACTGCAAATCCACATCCCATCTCCTCGCAATGCTGACGCAAGACCTCAATCTCCTCGTCGGTATCGGTAGCAAACTTGTTGAAGGCGATCACCACGGTCTGTCCGAAGCTCTGCAAATTCTTCACGTGCTTGTCGAGGTTCCAATAGCCATTCTTCATGCCCTCGATGTTTGGCTTCTTGATGTCTTCCTGAGCCACGCCACCGTGCATCTTCAAGGCTTGCAAGGTAACAACCAAGACAGTGAGGTCTGGCTGCAAACCAGTCTTGCGGCACTTGATGTCATAGAACTTCTCTGCGCCCAAGTCGGCACCGAATCCAGCCTCCGTGATAGCATAGTCGCCATATTCAAGAGCTGCCGCCGTAGCCATCACAGAATTACATCCGTGGGCGATGTTGGCGAATGGACCGCAATGTACAAAAGCAGGAGTTCCCTCTGTCGTCTGCACGAGGTTTGGCTTGAGGGCATCCAAGAGCAAAGCCACGATGCTGCCGCCCACTCCCATATCCTTCACGGTGAATGGTTTGTCATCCTCTGTGATGCCGAGCAAGATGTTGTCGATGCGACGGCGAAGGTCTTCGAGACTCGTGGCGAAGCACATGATAGCCATGATCTCTGATGCAGGGGTGATGTCGAAGCCAGCCTCAGTCTCGATGCCGTTCTTGTCACCAATGCCCGTGATGATGCGACGCAAGCCACGATCGTTGACATCCATCACACGACGCCAAAGAATCTTCTTCAACTTGAATCCCTCTGCCTCATGCTGATAACGATAGTTGTCGAGCAAGGCTGCAATCATGTTGTTCGCCTCCGTGATGGCATGGAAATCGCCCGTGAAGTGGAGGTTGATCTTGTCCATTGGCAACACCTGGGCATAGCCGCCACCAGCAGCGCCACCCTTCATGCCGAAGCAAGGACCGAGGGATGGCTCACGCAGAGCGACAACAGCCTTCTTGCCTATCTGCTGCATACCGAGTGCCAAACCTACACTCACGGTAGTCTTGCCATTGCCAGCCTTGGTAGGACTGATGGCTGTGACCAAGATGAGGTGATGACCGGCAAACTTAGACTTGTCGATGGCACCCGTTTCCACCTTGGCGATGTAACGACCATAATTCTCGATTTGCTCCTCCTTCAAGCCCAACTCCTCAGCGACCTCGTTGATAGGGCGTAATTTTACTGATCTTGCAATTTCAATATCTGATAACATAACTATTGTTTTTAATATATCCTATTATTGTTCTTGTATAAAAGCTTTTTTGCTAGCGACTTCCGCGAAATCACTTGATAGCACCAATGATCTCGTTGACGGAAGAGCAGCCATGAGCATCGAGCCAGTCGTTGATGCCATCCTTCACCTTCTTGGTCACGGCAGGGTCCACGAAGTTGGCTGTACCGATTTCTATCGCCGTAGCACCACACATCAAGAACTCTATCGCATCCTTGGCTGTAGAGATGCCTCCCAAGCCTACCACTGGAATCTTCACGGCATGAGCCACATCATAGACCATACGCAGTGCCACTGGTTTGACGCAAGGACCGCTCAAGCCTCCCGTGCGGATGCTCAACAGTGGTTGGCGCTTCTCGATATCCACCGCCATTCCCATCAGGGTATTGATGAGGGAAACGGAATCGGCACCTTCTGCCTCACAAGCACGAGCGATGTCGGCGATATTGGTTACGTTTGGCGACAACTTCACGATAAGCGTCTTGTGATATGCCTGGCGCACAGCCTTCACCACGCTGGCAGCTCCTTCGCAAGTGACACCGAAAGCCATACCGCCATCCTTCACGTTAGGGCAAGAGATGTTGAGTTCGATGGCTGGAATCTTGTCCAGTTCATTGATGCGAGCCGCACAAGCCGCATAGCTCTCTGGGGAATGTCCCGACACATTGACGATCATATTGGTATCAATATCCTTGATCTGTGGATAGATATGATTGCAGAAATATTCCACGCCCTTGTTCTGGAGTCCCACGCAGTTCAGCATACCCTGCGCAGTCTCAGCCATGCGAGGATAGTCATTACCCTCACGAGGCTCCAGGGTGGTTCCCTTTACGATGATGCCACCGATTTCCTCCAATGGCACGAAGTCTGCAAATTCCAGACCGTAGCCGAAGGTTCCCGATGCCGTCATCACTGGATTCTTCAATTTCAACTGATGTATGTTTACACTTAATGAAGCCATAATATTTTACATTTTTAATCAGAATGCCTTTCGACTGACATTCCCTTTATTTTACATTTCTAGCGAAAATCGCCCTCCCATCAATAGGAGCGACTCGCTATCCTTCCCCTCTTAGAGTTCCCAAAGAAGGTTCTTGATATTGATGACAGGACCATCCTTGCAGACGCACTGGTTTCCCTTGCTAGTTTTCTCCACACAACAGAGGCAAGCACCCACGCCACACGCCATCTTGTTCTCTAGAGAAACCTCGCATTCCACGTTGGCTTTGTTGGCATAACGAGCCACGCTCACCATCATCGGTTTCGGACCGCAAGTGGAAATCATATCGAAACTCTCTCTCTGAAGAATGGAATGGTTGGTGACGAAACCTTGCTCTCCTGCACTACCATCCTCGGTGGTGATGCAGACACGACCTATCTTGGCAAACTCATCCAGTTCGAGGAGGTCCTTATCGGTACGAGCACCCAAGAGGAACACTGGCTCGGCTCCCATATCCTTGATACGCTTTCCGAAGTAAAGCAATGGAGCCACGCCGACACCGCCACCTACCAAGAGGAACTTCTGTCCCTGGCTCGTTGGCATCGTGAAGCCATTGCCCAGAGGCAGCACACAGTTGAGGTGATCGCCAGCCTTGAGTGTACCCAACTGGCGAGTGCCATCACCCACCATCGCTACAAGCAGCCATAGTTGGTTGGACTCATAATCTACAAAATTCACGGAGATAGGGCGGCGGAGCATGGTAGTAGGAGAATGATCTACTCGAACTTCGACAAACTGTCCTGGCAAGATTTCTGGCAGAGGCTTTTCATCGGTAAGCTTGATCAAGATGTGCTTATCGCTCAATGGCTCTACCGAAACCACGTTGAGGTCTAAAATGTATTTTTTCATCGTTACGATTTTGATTGTTCTTGTTCGTTAGGAGATGCAGTTTCCCATCATGTGAGAAAACAAAAAATTGCATTACCTTTTTAGTTATGATGCAAAGGTAATGCAATTTTTCGACACTACGAAAGAAAAGAGAATATATTTTGATTTTTAAACACACATATAACTTAATAATAGCTATTTCTTTGGTACGAAAGTCTCCCAAGTCTGATCATCATAGAAAATACGAATCTCGGTAATCTTTCGCTGCGGTTTGTCAATATATTTCACAACTTCTTGCGCTCTATTTTTTAGTGTCGAATTGACACCGGGCATTTGAGGGGTATCGAAGAGAGAGCCTTGAGCCACCTGAGAAGTTGGGATTCTCTTATTATTATAATAGGTAGGGGAGGCTGAGGCATCACCTACACCCATCTGACCCTCCCCAGAGTGCTCATCCTCGAAGTCCAGAGCCATACCTTCTATCTGAGGACTGGCATCACTGGAGCCATCGGAACCTGTAGCGGATGGGTCCTGAGCCACCTCGGAATTGACATACATCGGTTCGACACCATAGAGCAACCAACTCAGATTGATCTGAGGAAACTTTTGATGAATCGCATCAACAATATTGAGGGTCGGTTTGGTACGATCCTTGAAGATGCCACTCAACTGTGCTGGAGAGATTCCTAGGAGTTGTGCGAAACTTTGCTGCGTGAGGTGCTGCGCCTCCATGATGTGTCTGATTCTATCTTTCATATCCTAATCGTTTACATTTTTATAGATGAAATTGAAGCTCGTCCGACAGCCAACTGGGCGGTGTGAGCCATGTGCTTTTTCGGAACAAGTTGGTAAAATGCCTCGAAAAGAGGTTATTCTCTTAGACTTTACAAAGGTAAAGCTTTTTTTTGAATTATGCAAGAAAATGAAGAATTATTTTAAATCTTAAACTTTAAATTTATATATTCAAAGTTTTAAATTTCATATTAAAAAGCGAGTTTTCTTGTTTACATTTACAAATACAATATTTACAAAACAATATGTATTACAAAGATTTTGTCGAGCATTTTAAATGAGTTAACTGATTATCTGATAGTTATTATATCATATATATAGGTTATCAACTCAATTTATGCAAATTTTCATATAACTAGTAGGCTAAAATCGGGCTATCATCTGAACAAAATCAAATTATAGTCTGATTTTCAATCATATAGACTTACAAAACCTTTATTGTATTTTTATGCAGTTTGCAAAACTAAACTAAACATTCAAATATCAAGATGTGAATTGTTAAATCTTAAAATAGATATGATTCTTCATGTTTGAATTTTTATATTTAAATCATTGGTTTTGATTTTAAAATTTAAATATTCAAACTTCAAAGATTTAAAACCTAATATAAGTTAATGTAAATTTGAGACTTCAGAAAAGTGCTCTATTTTTCCATTTTTCTCATTTTCAGACCGATGTTAAGCCCCAGCGTCAAATTCGCTAGTTTTGAGGCACCAAGAGGCATTTACTTTTCTATAACTCGCTCATATACTATCAGTTACAAGTAAACAGGCTAATTCCCGTCACTTCTCCATCTAGCTCAAAAATCCCTCATTTTAGATGAAAATGGCGCAAATTTGAGCATCAAACACGCCAAAAACATCTCCATTTCTTCAAAAATCGGCTAAAATTTACATTTTTCAATCCTATTTCGGCTTAAAATCCTGCACAGTTGCTCAGAGGAACCTGCAGATGGAACGGATAGATGGACAAAAGACAGTCCCAAAATCCCAAGCGAGCACCACAATATCTCAGTAGAAAAGTGAGAAAATTCCTTCTCTCCTACCCCATGGATTTCTCCAAAAACCGAAACGAAAATCAAAAGAAACGAGAAAAATCCAGAAACAAAAAAGCCCCAAATCTCAGAAAACTCACCAAGAGAAAAACTGAGATTTGGAGCTTCTTTGACCAAGAAGAAAACAATCAAGAGGAGGAGAAAAAGCATCAATGAAGGATGAAGAAAACGAGTTCTCTCATCAACTCTCCAGCAGAAGTATTTGGGTTATCGATACCCTTCGACTTGGCATCCACCTCCCTGAACTTGTTGATGATCTGCATCACCTTCACACCATTATAGTTTCTCATTCCTGTCGTATAATCACGCACGCCCCAAACATTACGCAAATCCAAGAATTTTGCGAGCTCATTTTCGTTCGTTTTATTCGGAGCATAATAAGCAAGCATCAAATTTTGGAAATAATTGAAGAGCATCGGGAGAAGCGCAAAGAGCGATCCACTCTTCGGATTGCTGTCAAAATAATTGATAATTTGATTTGCCTTGAAAACATCACGGTTGACGATGGCATTTCTCAACTCGAAAGCATTAAACTCCTTGCTCACTCCTATCACCTTCTCCACTACCTCAGGAGTGATGCGGCGATCATTCTCCGGAAGAGAAATCATCAGTTTATCCAACTCAGATACCAAGCGATGCAAATCGGCACCGATATGGTCGGCTATCATCTGGGTAGCTTTTTGTTCGATGCTCACCTTTCGTTTTTTCAAGAAAGTCTCGATAAACGATGGCAACTGATAATCCTTCAGTTTCTTGCTCTCAAAAACAACGCCCACCTTCTCAGCCAGCGGAACCAACTTCTTGCGACGGTCTATCGAACCGTTCTTATAGGTCATCACAAAGACGGTTGATTTTACCGGATTTTCGAGATACTTCTCGATCGACTCAAAATTTCGCAAATTTTGAGCCTCTTTCAAAACCACCACTCGATGCTCCGCCATCATCGGATAGCCCTTGCACTGATCGGCAACCTGCGCCGCCGTAGTTTCGGCACCAAAAAGCAGCACTTGATTGAAGTCCTTTTCCTCAGGTTGCAGCACATTTTCGGTGATATAATCACAGAGCAAGTCTATATAATAAGACTCATCTCCCATCAAAATATAGACAGGAGAAAAGTTGCGAGCCTTCAAGTCTTTCATCACAGACTCATAACTTATTGCTTGTTTTTTTTCTGCCATTACGATATTTTTTGTATCTTTGCAATCACTTTTCCCCACGGAAAAATGGGGCAAGAAATTGCAAATTGTATTTTGCTACAAAGGTACAAATTATTTTTGAAAAAGTATATATTAATATGATAAAACTGAATCTTCCGGCATTCGAATTGAAGTTGAGAGGCACCAAGGAGCACCCTCAGATATTCGATATTTTAAGGAGAAAATACATCGCACTCACCCCTGAGGAATGGGTGCGCCAGCATTTCATCCACTATCTGGTGGAGCACAAAGGCTACCCTGCCTCACTCTTGGCAAACGAGATTCCGCTGACCATCGGCGACAAGACGCTCCGTGCCGACAGCGTACTTTACTCCCGTGAATTGCAACCCAAAATGATCATCGAATACAAGGCTCCACACATTCCCATCAGCCAAAAAGTTTTCGACCAAATCACTGCCTACAACATGCTCCTACATGTAGATTATCTCGTGGTGAGCAATGGCATGGAACACTACATTTGCAAGATGGACTATGCTGGTAAAAAATATTTATTCCTTGAAGATATTCCAAATTATGACGAATTGTTGACAATATAAAGTTCGCCATATTTTGCGAATTTCCGACCAAGTGGACGGTCGTTCTGAAATTCGCAAAATATGAGCGAGTTATTTTTTGATAAAAATATCGCTATATTTTTGCATTCTCCATATTTTACACTATCTTTGCATTCTATATATAATAAGGTATGCTGAAAAGCTACCCATCAAACAAACAACAAAGAAATGGCAAACCAAAATATTAAAATATCAGTGGCAGGTACAGGCTATGTAGGTCTTAGCATCGCCACATTGCTTAGCCAGCATCATCAAGTGACGGCTGTGGATGTCGTACCAGAGAAAGTAGAGTTGATCAACCATCGCAGGTCTCCTATCCAGGACGACTACATCGAGAAGTACTTGACTGAAAAGGTACTCAACCTGAAGGCTACCACCGATGGCGTGGAGGCATACAAGGACGCTGACTTCATCGTCATCGCCACACCTACCAACTACGACCCAGTGAAGAACTATTTCGACACCTCCCACGTAGAGGAAGTCATCGAACTGGTGATGAAGGTGAACCCAAATGCCATCATGGTCATCAAGAGCACCATCCCTGTAGGATATACAGAAAGCGTGAGCAAGAAATATGGCTGTGACAACATCATCTTTGCACCTGAGTTCTTGCGTGAAAGCAAGGCTTTGTATGACAACCTCTACCCTAGCCGCATCATCGTTGGTCGCCCTGAAGGAGACGAGCGTCTCGACAAGGCTGCCCACACTTTCGCAGAACTCCTGCAAGAAGGCGCTATCAAGGAAGACATCGACACCTTGTTTATGGGCTTGACCGAAGCAGAGGCTGTCAAACTCTTCGCCAACACCTACTTGGCTCTGCGTGTGAGCTACTTCAATGAGTTGGACACATACGCTGAGATGAAAGGACTCAACACCAAGGCAATCATTGATGGCGTAGGACTCGACCCTCGCATCGGCACATTCTACAACAATCCTTCCTTCGGCTACGGTGGTTATTGCTTGCCAAAGGATACCAAGCAGTTGCTCGCCAACTATGCTGATGTGCCAGAGAACTTGATTCAAGCCATCGTAGAGAGCAACCGCACCCGCAAGGACTTCATCGCCGACCGAGTGCTCAACATGGCAGGCTACTACGATTATGCCAACCAGAACAACTACAATGCAGCTGAGGAGAAGCCTTGCACCATCGGTGTCTATCGTCTCACCATGAAGAGCAACTCCGACAACTTCCGTCAGAGCAGCATCCAGGGCGTGATGAAGCGCATCAAGGCAAAAGGTGCACAGGTAATCATCTACGAGCCTACCCTGGAGGACGGCACAACCTTCTTCGGAAGTCGTGTGGTCAACCATCTCGAAGACTTCAAGAAGCAGAGCCAAGCCATCATCGCCAACCGCTACGACAAGTGCTTGGACGATGTGCAGGACAAGGTTTATACACGAGACATTTTCAGAAGAGACTAAACATATAAATTAGATTATAAAAGAAATGGCAAAATTAGTAATCAATTCCTACGAGGAATTTGCTTCTCACCTTGGTGAGAAATTAGGAGAATCAGAGTGGTTGCAGGTAGATCAGGACCGCATCAACAAGTTTGCTGACGCAACCCTCGACCCACAGTGGATTCACGTTGACGTAGAGCGTGCTAAGGTGGAAAGCCCTTACCACAGCACCATCGCCCACGGCTATCTGACACTTTCCCTCCTTCCATATATGTGGCAGCAGATCATCGAGGTCAACAACCTCAAGATGATGGTCAACTATGGCATGGATGACATGAAGTTCGGTCAGCCAGTTATCACAGGTTCTCGTGTTCGCCTCGTTGCCACCTTGCATGAGATTGCCAACCTTCGTGGCATCTGCAAGACCAGCATCAAGTTTGACATCGAGATCGAGGGTCAGCGCAAGCCAGCTCTCTCTGGCATCGCTACCTTCCTGTATTATTTCAAGTAAAGCAGGGGCTGATATGGCAGCAGGAAAATGGATAGGAGGTTTCCTCGGCTTCATCACGGCGGGTCCTTTGGGAGCCTTGGCAGGTTTCGCTCTAGGCTCCTTGTTCGACCACGGCTTGGATGAAGTCAACCGAGACGGAGGAAATGACTACAACAACCGGGAATACGACGATGCTTACGCTGGGAGCCGAGGCTACGGAAGCCAGCGTGCTTACGAGGGACAGCGCAACAGCTTTATGTTCTCACTCCTCGTGCTCTCCTCTTACATCATCACAGCGGATGGCAAGATCATGCACTCCGAGATGGAACTGGTACGTCGATTCCTTCGCCAGAACTTCGGTGAGGAAGCTAGCCAACAGGGCAACAGCATCCTCCTCAAGCTCTTCGAGCAACAAAAGCGCATCGGCATGGCTGAATATCGCACGGTGATACAAGACAGCTGTCACCAGATACGCAGCAATATGCTGTATGAACAGCGACTCCAGTTGCTCAACTTCCTCGTGATGATAGCACAAGCCGACCAAGTGGTCAGCCCTGAGGAAATAGCAGCGCTCAAGGAAGTAGCCATCAATCTCGGTCTTTCCGAGGAGGACGTAGAGCAGATGCTCAACCTCCACAGCGGAGCTTCTTCCACCAGTAATCTTGACGATGCCTACAAGGTGCTGGGCATTCCTCCAACGGCTACGAATGACGAGGTGAAGGCTGCCTATCGCAAGATGGCACTCAAGCATCATCCCGACAAGGTGGCAGCACTGGGCGAGGATGTACGCCGAGCTGCAGAGAAAAAGTTCCAGGAAATCAATGACGCCAAGGAGAGAATCTTCAAGGCACGAGGAATGTAACAAAAAAGGCCCGCCGATTTGGCGAGCCTTTTTGTTTGGTTTATGTTCATCAGAAGTCTGCCGAGGAATTCTGAAAAGCTTATTCAGCATCCTCTGCCTTCTTCTTGCGAATAGTGCGCTTACGCTTTGGCTTCTCCTCTGCTGCAGGAGTCTCAATCTTAACACCAGCCAATTCTGGGTCGATCAAGATACGACCGCAGTACTCACAAGGGATAATCTTCTTGTGCATCTTGATATCCAACTGGCGCTGAGGTGGAATCTTGTTGAAGCAACCACCACAAGCATCACGCTGTACGTAAACGATACCCAAACCATTGCGAGCACCCTTACGAATACGCTTGAAGCTAGAGAGCAAACGAGACTCAATCTTCTTCTCCAAGTCGATAGCCTTCTCCTTCAGACGATCCTCTTCCTCACGAGTTTCCTCCATGATGTCGTCCAGTTCGGCACGCTTCTCTACGAGACCACGCTCACGATCAGCCTTCATCTCCTGAGCATGCTTCAAGTCGCCCTGCTTCTCATAGATTCTCTGCTGACCCTCACGAATCTTCTTGTTGCAGTGCTCGATTTCCAACTCCTGGAACTCGATTTCCTTGCTCAATGTATCATACTCACGATTGTTGCTTACTGTCTCCAACTGAGAGTGATAACGCTCCAAGCTAGCCTGAGCGTCCTGAATCTCGCCCTGCTTCTGAGATACTGCTCTCTGGAACTGGTCAATATCACGCTCAATGTTCTCGATACGAGTTGCAAGACCTGCAATCTCATCTTCCAAGTCCTGAACTTCGAGAGGCAACTCACCTCTCAATGCACGCTTCTCATCAATAGCCGACAAAGTGGTTTGAAGCTGATAGAGAGTCTTCAACTTCTCTTCCACGGTCAAGTCTGTAGGATCTTTCTTTGCCATACGCTTTATATTATTTAAATAATTAATGTTTATAAATAGAGTATCGGATTGGTATTGATCTCCGAGATATAGCATTTCACTCCCGGACACTTCTCCTCAATGATACTTTGGAATATCTCGCTTGTGAACTGCTCACTCTGATAATGTCCGATGACGCAAATCTGAATCTCCTGCTCATGCCCGAAGAACTCATTATAGTGCATCTCGCCCGTGATGAAGGCATCCGCACCAGCAGCGATGGCAGCATCCAGCAAGAACGAGCCTGCGCCACCACAGAGAGCCACCTTTCGGATAGGACGGCGAAGCAACTCATTGCATTGCACACTTTCCACCCGGAAGCGGTCACGGAGCATCAAGATGAGGTCGTCGGCAGCAATGCCTTCCGAGAAACGCTCCTTCAAGTCGGAAGAAGCCTCGATAGCCTCATCAGCGATTTCACCCATCACGCCCTCGCCACCTTTCACGCCGTTCACTTCCTTTTCGCCTCCGAAGAAGCGGACATTGCGAAGTCCCAGTTTCTCAGCTATCTTGAAGTTGACACCCCCAGTAGCAGCATCCATATTGGTATGCATCGACACGATGGCGATGTCATTCTTGATGGCTTTCATCACAGTGCGCTGCACATAGTTCTCATCGCTGATTCTCGCAAGCTTACGGAAGATTAGCGGATGGTGGCTCACGATGAGATTGCAGCCCTTTCGGATAGCCTCATCGACGACAGCCTCAGTGACGTCAAGACACAACAATGCCCCTGATACTTCTACCGCCTCTGTCAATCCAACTTGCAAGCCGGCATTATCGTATCCTTCCTGCAAGGGCAGAGGCGCGTATTGTTCAAGGGCATCAACAACCTGATATATTTTCACGCTCCTTTAATATTTAAGGTAGCTCCATCTAGCAAGCATTAAAGATGCTACCGCCCGATTTTGCTAACAAATTACACTTTTAGATTGCAAAGTTAAGCATTTATCCGCTATTATGAACCTTTTCCTCTTTATGTTTAAACTTTTTTAATATTTCTATCAATACCTCTCAATATCTTTCTACTCAAACGTTTTGAGACATTCCCAAGTATCACCAAACAAAAATCAATCAAAAATAGCAATTTCATCACAAGAAAATGATGTATTTGCGATTTTTTTAGTATTTTTGCACGCATAACTATAAATATTAGAACAACTAGCACATTTGACAACCATGTGCATTAAAACGTATAGCTTATGTATTCGACATTTCCTTGCGACTTCGTGCTCCCTGCAGAATGGGAACCACAGAGTGCCATCATGCTCACTTGGCCTCATGCTGACACCGACTGGAAGCAATATCTCCGACAGATTACCAATACCTATCTAGAGCTTTCTGAGATTATTACTCGCTTCGAGCACCTTCTTGTAGTTACTCCGATTGTAGAAAGTACGCACAAGATGCTGTCAGAGCGACTTTCACCTGAGCAAATGAAGCGCGTCCTCTTGTTTGAGATTGACAGCAACGATACATGGGCACGTGATCATGGACCGATAACGTTGATATCACGCAACAAGCAAAACTCTTTCATCGTCCCTATCCACTTGCTCGATTTCAAGTTTAATGGTTGGGGCGAGAAGTTCGCATGGCAGAAAGACAATGCCATCAACCTCCAACTCTATTACCAGGGTGCCTTCGACGCTGCCTTGGAAAACCATACGGGATTCGTCCTGGAAGGTGGAAGCATCGAGAGCGATGGCAAGGGAACGATTTTTACGACATCCCAATGCCTCCTCGCCCCTCACCGCAACCAACCGTTCACCAAGGATGACATCGACCGACAGCTCAAGAATTTCTTCCATGCAAGCCAGGTGGAATGGCTCGACCATGGCAATCTCATCGGCGATGATACCGATGGACATATCGACACCATCGTGAGAGTAGCTCCCCACGACACCTTATTATATGTAGGTTGTGACGACCCTGAAGATGAGCAGTATGAGGACTTCCAAGCCCTCGAAAAGCAACTCCAGAAACTTTTCACCTTCGAGGGATACCCTTATCGCCTGCTCAAGCTCCCGATGCCGGATGCCATCTATGACGAGGGCGACAGACTGACAACCGACAAGAACAGTCAGGGCGACCGATTGCCTGCCACCTACGCCAACTTCCTCATTCTCAACGGAGCCGTGATTTATCCGACTTACAACCAACCTGAGAAAGACGAGGAGGCAAAGCGACAGATTCAACTTGCCTTCCCCGACCGTGAGATTATCGGCGTAGATTCGCTCACCATCATCCGTCAGCACGGAAGCATCCACTGCCTCACCATGCAACTGCCTAAGGGAGCGGTGAGAATAAATGATAAATCATAAATAGGGCTAGCGCCTTGAAAGCTGATTATAATAAGAAAAAGCATATCCAATGAAACTCGGAATATTACAATTACATATCACGGCAGACATTGCCGACAACAAGACTCGCCTCGCTGAAGGCATCATCGACCTTGCTCATCGTGGCACAGAACTCATCGTTTTGCAGGAACTCCACAACACCCTCTACTTCTGTCAGGTAGAAGATGTGGAGAACTTCAATCTTGCAGAACCTATCCCTGGTCCATCCACTGATTTCTATGGCAAACTCGCCAAAGACCTCGGTGTCGTCATCGTCACTTCCCTCTTTGAACGCCGTGCCCCAGGTCTCTATCACAACACGGCAGTGGTCATCGAGAAGGATGGCACCATCGCAGGCAAGTACCGCAAGATGCACATCCCCGACGACCCAGCCTATTACGAGAAGTTTTATTTTACACCGGGCGACTTAGGATTCCATCCTATCCAGACATCCGTAGGCAAACTCGGTGTCTTGGTTTGTTGGGACCAGTGGTATCCAGAGGCAGCTCGACTCATGGCTCTCCAAGGAGCAGAAATGCTGATTTATCCTACCGCCATCGGTTACGCCACCTACGATACCGAGGAAGAACAACAGCGCCAGCGTGAGGCTTGGACCACCGTGATGCGTGGACATGCCGTGGCAAACGGCTTGCCTGTAGTGGCTGTCAACCGAGTGGGCTTCGAGCCAGACCCAAGTGGACAGACCGATGGCATCCAGTTCTGGGGAAGCAGTTTCGTGGCAGGTCCACAGGGCGAGCTTCATTATCGTGCCAGCGACAAGGAAGAAGAGAGCCTTGTGGTGGACATCGACCTCAAGCATAGCGAGGATGTGCGCCGTTGGTGGCCATTCCTCCGTGACCGCCGCATCGAAAACTACGGCGAAATCACCAAGAGATTTATCGACTAAAATAGAATAAGGAGTCAGGATAATGCAGAATTTAGAAGTGATGGTGGTTCTTTTCATCATCGTGATTTTGGGATACGTCGCCTGCAAGTTAGGATATATGGGCGACAAGTTTGACAAGAAGTTGTCCTCCATCGTGGTTGACATCACTTGTCCGTTGTTGGTTTTATCGTCAGTGATGGGAGACGAGCTGCCCGACCGCACGCTCATCCTCCCTTTGTTGGGCGTAGGCTTCCTCACCTATATCCTATTATTGGTATTCGGTTTCTGGGTGCCACGCCTCATCACCAAGAACCATGACGACCAGGGCATGATAGGCTTTGCATTGATGTTTGCCAACGTGGGCTTCATCGGCTATCCTATCGTCTCTTCCATCTTCGGGCCGCACGCTGTCTTTTACGCAGCCTTGCTCAATATGCCCAACACCTTCTTTATCTTCACGGCAGGCGTGATGCTCATCAAGGGCGAATACAGTCTGAAGCAGTTCAACCCGAAGGTTTTGGTGAGTCCGGCGATGCTCGGCGCCTTCCTTGCCGCCATCATCGTGGCACTCGGCATCCATACGCCCGACATCATCGCCCGACCAGTAACGATGGTGGGCAACATCACCGTGCCAGCCGCCCTCATGATTATCGGTAGTTCAATGGCAAAGTTGCCTATCCGAGAAATCATCGGCAGCCCGAAGGTCTATATCACCGCATTGCTCCGCCTCACGATAGTGCCCTTGTCGATATACTTTCTTTTCAAGGCATGCGGAGTCAGCGACTTGGTGAACAACATCAATACGGTGGTCATCGCCATGCCTGTGGCAAGCTTTGGCACTATGTTCTGCCTGAAATATGGACGCAATCCATCGCTCATCACCGAGACCACGTTCATCACCACCCTAGGCTCCATCATCACCATCCCACTCATCACCCTGCTTTTTAGGTGATCAGAGCATCTTCTTTGAAGAATTCATTAGCATAAAGAAAAAGATATAAGAGAGAAGAGTCTTTTCGAGGGAATCATGATTACTTGTTACACCAAGACGCAGGTGGATACAGGCTTTGCCCCCATCAACGACTTGGTTGCCACACGAGGCATGGCAGGTATGCTCGATACCATCTGGCTCATCCTTTGCGCCATGTGTTTCGGCTCTTGCATGGTGGCGAGCAACATGCTCCACGCCATCACCCACGTTCTCCTGAAGAGCATCCACAGCACCGTGTCGCTCGTTTGCTCCACCGTGACATCGGGCGTATTGCTCAACTTGGTGATGGGCGACCAATTCCTCAGCATCATCATGAATGCCTCCATTTACAAGGAGGAATATGCGGCACGTGGCTATCGACCAGAGTTGCTGAGCCGTAGCACGGAAGATTCTGCCACGGTCACCTCCGTACTCGTGCCTTGGACTGCCTGCGGTATGACACAGAGCACCGTGCTTGGCATCCCGACATTGGTATATCTGCCCTTCTGCTTCTTCAACATCATCAGCCCATTGATGAGTTGCTTGGTAGCGATTCTCGGTTTCGTTCCGAAGCCTCAGAAATAGTACGAACTTGCCATACAATGGCTGATAGACGCCGGACTGGTCTATAAGGTAAACCGCATCAACACCCTGGGCATGCCCCTAAAGGTGCATGAGGATATTGGAGCCTTCAAATTATTCATGCTCGACTGTGGATTATTGGGAGCGATGAATAAAACTCCAGCTCCTCTCTTGCTCTTGCCCAACAACGAAAATACCAACAAGGGAGATTTCACAGAGAACTTCGTTTGCAGCCAAATGGAGACATTGCGCAATGTCTCCATCAACTACTATAGCAAAGAAAACAGTCAACTGGAATTGGATTTCGTCATCCAACTTGGCACTCACATCTATCCTATAGAAGTAAAAGCAGAGGAGAACTTGCAAGCCAAGTCGCTCAAAACCACTCTCGCCAACAATCCTACCCTCGTAGGCCTCCGTTTCTCCATGAGCGATTATCGAGAGCAAGATCGCCTCACGAATGTTCCTCTCTATGGTATCAATGCATATTTGGAGACGAAAAAGGACATTTAGAGGCAAATAATTTACCTCAGTTCGTTATCCCGAACTGAGGTACTTAATGAGCAATGGTTATGTCGCCGATGACTTTATCTTAGAAATGCAAGGAAGAAGCTAAACTCATTTTGCATTTTATGACAGTTGCATTTTTTTGCAACTGCCGAGAAATCCTCGGTAGTTGCTTTTTCTTATCACAGACCTTCCAAACAAGCAACTATTTCCATTTTGGAAATAGTTGCTCACGCCAACCCCTCTCGATACCCCAGCACTTCCTCTGCCGTAGCAAACAGCGGCTCACTAGGCGTATAGCTGCCAAACATCCCCAAGTGCTTACCTTTTAATACTTGAAAAAGGAAAGATATCACCATTATTGTATTTACCTATATGCGCCCAACCGCTTTTAAAAGGATGATATTGGCTTAAATCCAAACACAGTTTCAACTGTCCGTCTCTCAAACTAAGGTTAGCATTTCTCACCTCATAATATCCTTCTGCCATCCCTTCCACCATTTCCATAAGATAATCAATAGCTCCAATCTTTAGAGATTCACCACTTCCTAATGAGACTGGCACATAACGAGAAGTTAAATCATGGTTCAGGCATTTTAGATCATATTCATAATCAAAGCGTTCATAGTTCAAAGCAATCACATTACCCTTGTTCTCCTCCTCATATACCAATCCTTTCTGTGGAATAGAATCTTTCACATGCTCATACACGCTATCTTCCAACAAGATTTCTCGAAGATGCTTCTCCAACAAATCACATTGAATGATTTCGTTCTCATCTTCTTTTGAAGCAGGCAGCAAAGGAAACGCACCAATATTCACTTTTTTGATGCTCTGATAGAAATACCTATTCAGAATCTCGTCACCTTCCACCCTACCAGGAAACAAGATATAACCACCGATTATCTCCTTGGCACGAGGGCGATTCTCTGCCTTCATTGCATAATAAATGGCATCACGATAGCGATGCATCTGATTGATGGCATCTGGCAATGGATAATCTGCTACATCAATGGTAACCCCATCATCCAAATCTCCATCTTTCACATCATCCTGTACACGATACTTCGCATCATAAAGATAAGTCAAGACAAAGCCATTTCTCTTCTTGACCGTAACCACGATATCAGGGCGTTGCTCTGTCGTTGAAGTATTGAATCTCGCCGTCTTTCTATTATATGTATGCTGATACTCCAAGCGAACCACATCACCATTCAATACATTGTCAAACTCCACCTTATGTGTCATTCCACTTTTTACGATGGTATTCAGCATTTCGCTCTTATCTTCCCTCACATGCTCATTTGGCTTCGACAAATCCAATTCTAAAACTTTAGCTATCAAACGTTTCATCACCAAATAGCACCATATTTCATAGAGTTCCCAAATCTTTTTCGTGCCAATATCCGTCTTTCCATCAACTAAGTCAAGAGAATTCTTCAGAATCAGCCAAGCCTTATATACCTTACTATATCCCATACGTTGTTGCAAGATGGCACTTTCCTGGCGAAAGCCCTCAAACTCTCCTACTTTTCTGAAAAAAGCAGAACCCTCCAAGCGTTTGAACAAGACATCATATTCTTCCAAAGATTTACGTTCTTCCTCATCCATATCAGAAGACAATGCACTCAACTCGCCAAATACCTCACGGAATTTCTTTCCCAATACATGCAAGGAATATTTCACAAAGCGGTTCTCACGAGTGTTGACTGTATTTTCCGTTTGCTCATATCTGAAATAATGCATCTCAGCATTTTGCCCCATATTCTTGTAGCGTTCTTCTTCCTGCTGGCTCCATCTGCGTATTCTGTCAGGACGAGCATGGTATGTCTTCCGAATCGGTTTATTGTTAGGTCTTGACATCACAAACCTAACATTCTTGAAGTAATCCTCCACAACACTCTTAAAGATACTGAGCCAAATGATATGGTTGTTTTTCTCAGTACGTTGCAAGGCAAAGCTACTGAAAGTCAAGGTAAGATAATCAAAGACATAGTTTTCGTATTCTTGGTTGACAAGAGCCATGATTTGCTGCAAGTCATTTTTTGTATCCAGCTTAGGCGATGCCACATACAGCTCCATTTGCTCATGATGCAACATCTCTTCGGCATCCCAATAGTCAAAAGCAAAAGAAAACTTACCTGGAGAATTCAAGAAGTCAATATCTCCCACGAGTATTCCGGAGTCATCACCATTGGGATAAAACTTGAAGTTCTCACCAACCCCTTTCAACTGATGGCGAACACGAGGCGCATGCTTTTCTGTGGATGCATCCAAGCCATGCTTGAACTCGACAGCAAATTGATATTTGCATGTTTCGAAGAGCACAGGCCAAAGCTGAGGCCATTCTATTCGTGGTACAGCCTCATCATTTTGCATAATTAGTTCTTTCTTATCTGCGTTCTGTTTTCTCAGCCACAATGTTCCTTCTCTACTTGACGAATACTCACAATAGGTCAGTGCGCCATTTTTCACACGTCGCACAAACCTATCCCAAGCATAATCAATAGAAGCCGTACTAATCGTAACCTGATAATCAGAGCATTCAAACTTCAATACATCCATATCGTCACCTTAATTCCAGAAACTAGTAAAGCCACTATGGTCTTTTCCAAAGCGTTTTATCATGAATTCTATCTTCTCAGAACTTTGTTTCCACTCCATTCTTTCGGCACGATCGCCCAACTTCACTAGACATTTGTCACACTTCTCGAAATCACCCTCAATACGAGGAAGAACTTTCTGCATCAAAATATCATCAAAGATAGTATTCAAGTCGGTATTGACCTCAACTCCATCCTTCTTCTCTTCCTCTCCCATCAACTCTACTATTTTCTTCTTTGCTCGATAGAGCAAGATAGTCTCATTCAGGATTCGATAGCTTATCTTGAAAGGAGTACCCTGCAAATCAGAATTGACATCATTGATAAAACCGATGATTCTATTCTTTTCTTCATCAGAAAGAACAAATCGTCCCTCCTCCATCATTTCCGTAGCACGTACCTCATCGCTGATGAACAATTCACCTTTGCGATAATTCTTCACATAGCCAAGAGTTACATCAGAATCGAAATAAGAAGAATCGAATGTTCCTACGATTGTTTCAAAGGTCATAGCTCTGTCTATCACCTTTCGAGAGAAAGAATTTGTGGTATCATCCATGTTGACCGTACCTATAATGATAACGTTCTGCGGAATGGTTAGACCATCACGTTTCAGTTCCTCTACCAACCAGCTCTGCTCGAAGAATTCTGACTCATCACTATCCGACTCCTTTACTTTGGCTGTAAACTCCGTAATATCCTTCACCTCGTTGATAGGTTTCAAACCTATCTTCAAGAAAACATCAAAGTCATCGGCATAATCCTTATCATTGAAAACACTTGCCGGCACGATTGCATCCGTAACGATAGTACCATCTTTCTTTCGTTTTCTTGACTCAATCACACTGAGGAAATCTGCGAAATATTCCTCAACAGGGGCTAGGTTCATTTCATCCAAACATACAAAGAATGGTACATTCGGATGTAACTTCGCCTTAACAAGAAAACGCATAAAGTCGGTAACATAATAGTTACGATTGACTGAAGAGCGGAAGCCTGTGATGTCTGTCGCATCATGCCAATTAGGTTTTACGCTAACTAGCAGATAATTACCTGGCGAGGTTTCCGATGTATTCAACACACCATCACAAGGGCAAGTTGTAAAAGCCAAACTCTTGACAAGCAAGCTCTTACCTGTACCTGAGAAACCTCCAAAAATGAGGAAAGGTTTTGTCTTGATAGCTGCCATATAAGCATACTCACGACTATCCAGTTCGGTTGTTTCGTCTGCTGGCTCTACAATTTTATGTTTTTGTTCACCATTGCTGTGCTCTTGTTCTACAACAGAAATTATTGCCTGAATAACGTCTTCTTTACCGGCTAAGAAAGCACAAAGATCTGCAATATATGACTGAGAGGCATTAACAAGTCTTGCATAAGATAATATAGGTGATACATAAAAGTCTCCTCTATCTATCGTTTTTGCACCAGCCCACCATTTATAATCAGTAACGAATCGCTCTAAATACTTTTTAGACGGCTCTGTTAAATCTAACTTATAGAGCTTTTCCCTTTCCTTTTCATCCAACTGAGAATCATCTAATACTTTTAATCGTTCTTTTGTAGCAACAAGCAATGCATATCTTTTATATTTCATCAACTCATTATACAAATCTGTAAAATAAGAAGCAATATAAAACCATTGGTTTGGCATATAAATACACAATACTCCTTTTTGGTTTCCTTTTGTCTCAATAACGGCTGAATAGCGATGATATTCAATCTTGCAACCATTGATATTCTTTACTTTATCTTTTACTATCTTTGGCAAGACAAAATCATTACCACAATACTGCTCAAAACGACCACCAGCTAGAGCGCCCAACTTTTGTAAGTTTCTCAATTCTGCCATAATATCATGCATTTAATAATTGTTTTACTATCTCTTGTGCTAATCTCTTAATAACAGGAACTGCGACACTGTTACCAAATTGATGATAGGCCTCTTTTTTAGAAACCACAATACGAAACTCCAAATTAGAATCATTGTAGTTCTGGTTGTTAGCACATTCAGGATATTGCCAACCATTTCCTAAAATTCTATATCCTTGAAGTCTACCAGCCTCAACAGGGCTTAACGTACGAGGATTTCTCCCCTTATCAGTTTGGTCAATCAGAATTTCACTACCATCTTTCCAATATCTGGCAGATATGGTACTGCAATATTCGCTATTCCCAAAGAACTTGCGATAACCAAAGCCTTTTCCATTAGCCATATTTCGCTCCTTTCTTCGCTGATGTCCTTCCCACATTCTATCAGATATCGTAAAATCTTTAACAGCCTCATCAGGTTCAAATATATCAGAAACCTTTGTTGGAAAAGTTCCTTCCTTCAATTTATCTTTATCATAAATGGTATTGCCGTTACCATCTATTCCATAAGGAAAATTAAATTTTTCCACATGAACTAGCTTCTTATACCATGCTATAATAAATAGGCGTTCACGATTTTGCGGAACACCAAAATATTTGGCATTCAAAACCGTATATGAAACTCCGTATCCCAATTCTTCCAATGTTGCAAGAATCACTTTTAAAGTATTTCCTTTATCATGGCTTTTCAAACCTCGAACATTTTCTAGAAAAAGAACTTTTGGAGGACACCCTTTCTTTTTTTTATATCTCACAATATTAGCGATATTAAAAAATAGAGTTCCTCTGGTATCCTCAAAACCTCGTTTTAATCCTGCTACAGAAAATGGTTGACATGGAAATCCGCCACAACATACATCAAAATCTGGAATATCCGCAGGATCTGCCTCAGTTATATCTTCGTTAAAATATATGTAGTTACCATTTGCATCTTTCTCAAATAGCTTGGGTTCTATGTTCTTATAATTAGCCTCATACGAAATACGAGCATATTTGTCCCACTCACTTGCAAAAACGCAATGAGCACCAACACTATGCATAGCCGTATGGAATCCACCAATACCTGCAAACAAATCTATAAAAGTAAATGTTTGCTTCTTGTCTTTCTTACAAGTGTTTTCCATACCTACTTTTTAATTTCTTTTAATGCTTCTCCTTCATTTTTGCGCAGAATATCCCTATCGACTTCGGCGATGAAATCGACAAACGAGATATTTAATACTTGGCAAATATGATGAAGTTCGATGATATCAAGCCGGCGTTCACAAGTTTCAACTTTGCTTATGAACGCCTGATTAACTTTCAGAAGTTCAGCGAGTTGAGCCTGTGTTACCCCCCCAATTCACGCTTGCTACGCAAGCGACCAATCACTTGGTGATATAAATGTGAATGTATGGTCTTGTCCATTTTCTTTTTATTTTTAGACTGCAAATATATATTCTAATATTGAATATACCAAAATAGAATATGGAACTATTACGCTTATATCATTTTTGAAATATTTCATAAAAAACAAAGCATAGCGGATTCTCTTGTGGAGACAAGGATATTGATGAGTTTTTCACCAAGGAAATACCGAACCCTAAAAGACGTTCGTTATATCCCGCTGTTCTTGTAGGACAACTAGGTATCAATCATCCTTTCCAAGGCAAGCATATTGGCAATGAGGCTCTTGATTTTATCAAAGCTTGGTTTATTGATCCCATGAACAAAACTGGTTGTCGCTATATTATTGTAGATGCAATCAACCATCCCAAAGTTATAGATTTCTACAAACGCAATGGATTCAGCTTACTCTTTGATACCGATGAAGACGAATGGCTTTCTTTGCATGGTTCACAATCGATCAATGAAGATGGTAGTATTCCTAAAATCCGCACTAGGCTTATGTATTTCTATCTTATGGTGCTCAAAAAAATGAACATTCTAAAATAAAAAAATAAAGGGGGCATAACGACTCCCTTTATATTCTAAAATAGAATATTTTCTTCCTTTTTCTTGGTCCTTTCAAATTAATGTCTTACCTTTGTGCGCAATAACTAATAAGCTACAAGATATGAAACTACATGAAGGGGTATATGAAAATCTGATCAATGTCCAACTCGACTACGACATGAAACAAACGGAAAAGGAAGGATTGGTTTGCAAAACTGAGCAAATCGACTCTGCTGAATCCGCCAAGATACTTGCCGATTTCTTAGCTGATGCCATCCGCAAGAAATTGGAAGACAAGGATATTGCCACCGAGGAAAAAATCAACTTTGTAAACGATATCCTTGATTCCACAGACATTGACGACAACGAAAAACTGATTGAAGCCCCACGATTACTTTCTGCCGTTATCAACCAACAGAAAAATGAAGAATTGAAAGCGACTAAGAAAGACATCATCAAACCACTGTCTGGTTTCCGTGTCAGCAATCTTTTCACTGGTGGTCAAGGCGGTGTGGCTCTTGGCGAGGAAATCATTCGAGACATCGCCTCTGCCGATCATATCTCTATCATCGTATCCTTCCTGCGTCTCTCTGGCATCCGAATGATACTCGATGAACTACGGAAGTTCTGTAGCGTTCAAGGACATACCCTGCGCATTATCACGACAACCTATTGTGGCATTACAGAAGCCAAAGCTGTAGAACAACTATCAGAATTACCCAACACAGAAATACACATATCTTACAATACACAAATAGAACGCTTGCATGCTAAGTCATATATTTTCGAAAGAAACTCTGGCTTCAGTACCGCTTACATCGGTTCTTCCAACCTTTCCCGTTCCGCCCAAACCGACGGACTGGAATGGAATATCCGCGTAACCCATGTAGAAAACCCTCACATAATCAAGTCTGCTCTTGCTACTTTCGAGATGTATTGGAATAGTGACAACTTTGAGGATTTTCGCATCGGCGGCATCGAGAAATTCAACCGAGAACTTGCCATACAGAAAAATCCTTATGGAAAAGCTAACACAGACATCTTCCAAAGATTCCAATTGCTGCCCCATCAGAAGATGATTCTTGACAAACTTCAGGTTGAGCGAGAAGAAAATGGATTATACAGAAACCTCGTAGTCGCAGCCACAGGTACAGGAAAGACTGTCATTTCCGCCTTTGACTATAAGCGATTTCGTGATGAGCAACCTGGCAAGAAGAACAAATTGCTTTTTGTAGCTCATCGAGAAGAAATCTTAAAGCAATCACTCCACACCTTCAGAAGCGTCTTGGGAGATGCCAACTTTGGAGAGCTATGGGTGGGGAACTACCGACCAAATGACGATTTAGAGCATCTGTTTGTCTCTGTAAGCACACTCAACAACCAGATAGAAATCTTCAAGACTTTAGGTGCAGATTACTACGACTTCGTCATCATAGACGAAGCCCACCATGCCGCAGCCATGAGTTATCGCATCATCGTCAACTTTTTCAAGCCCCAGATTCTATTAGGTCTTACCGCAACTCCAGAGCGAATGGATGAAGTAAGTTTGTTGCCAGACTTCGGAGGAAAGATCAGCGCAGAAATCAGACTGCCACAAGCCCTTGACGAAGGATTGCTGACACCTTTTCAATATCTCTGTATATCAGACAGCACCGACATTTCTGGCAACGAACTTTGGGCAAACGGTAAATATATCACCTCTAAACTAAGTGACAAACTTTGCAACGAGGAGCGAGTTGGTCTTATCATCAAGAAACTACAAGAATATCTTCCCGATGAGACCCAGTGTCATGCACTCTGCTTCTGCTCAGACAAGAAACACGCAGACTATATGGCATTCCAATTCAGAAAAGCCGGACTTAAAGCTGCCAGTCTTACCTCGGAAACGCCAAACGACCAACGTGTACAACTGAACAAGGACTTAGCGCAAGGGAAAATCAACTATCTTTGTGTTGTAGATATATTCAATGAAGGTGTCGATATACCTGAGGTTGACACGACTCTTTTCCTGCGCCCTACCGAGAGTCTCACCATATTCCTACAGCAATTGGGACGTGGACTGCGTTTGAGTGCGGGCAAAGATTACCTCACCGTGCTCGACTTCGTGGCACAAGTCAATAAGCAATATGACTTTGCCAGTCGTTTCCGTGCCCTCTGTGTGAGAAAGGACAAAAGCATCGCCGACCAAGTGGCTCAAGGTTTTACTTTACTGCCTCATGGTTGTTCTATCTACATGGAGAGAAAAGCCAAGAATTATGTGCTCAACAATATCAAGAGTGCCATTTACAACAACAAACGCTTGGTCAAAGAACTGATGTCGTACGAAACCACCCCTACTCTATCTCAGTTCATAGAGAACAATGGGCAGGATGTCCGCTTGCTCTACAAAGGAAATAATTGTTGGACAACGTTGAAACGAGAGGCTGGCAAATGCCAAAAGTTTGAAGATGACGAGATGACCAAACGTCTCGCCAAAGGCATGGGCAATTTGGTACACATCAATACCATCTCACTGATTAGGTTCATACAGTTCTTTTTGGCAAATAAGTGTGATGTGAATTACCTCAAAGCAAGCAACAAGTACGAGGCTTCACTCATTTCTCGTTTTTCCACCATACTCTATTATGCCCTATTCCAAGAGAAATTATCCAAGTTGGGCTTCGCTGACATCGTATCTGCTCTAAAACTTTTAGAAAGATATCCTCTTTTCAAACAGGAGATTGCAGAATTGATGGATTATCTGAAAGCAAACTTGGAGTTCAAGACTTATCAAATAGGTGATGGATACCCTGAGGGTTTGGAGTTATATGGATGCTATTCACGTGAAGAAATCTTCGCTCTTTTTGACAGACAAACTGGTGAAAAGAAAATGCAAGGAGTGGCATCTGGTGCCTTCAACATTGACGAATTGAATACAGAGTTGTTCTTTGTCACACTCAACAAGTCTGACAAAGATTTCTCACCTACCACACAATACAATGATTATTTCATCAGCGAGAACCGCTTCCATTGGCAATCCCAAAACACGATGTCACATAGCAATGCCGGAGAGCGATATGTGAATCAAAACAAGAATGGGCGCCGTTTCATTCTTTTTGTCAGGGAAGACAAAAAAGATGGTTTTGGCAATACCAGCCCTTATTATTGCATGGGATTGGTTGATTACATTTCTTCTCATGGCGATTTTCCGATGAATATAGAATGGAAGATGGAAAAGCCAGCATTGGCTAAGTTCATCAAGGCAGTATAAGGATTCCCCCAAAAATAGAGGTAGAAAGTGTTCTGATTGTCCCACTTTCTACCTTATTTTTATAAATAAGCCTAGGCTTACATACATATAAATACTAAAAATAAACGGATACAGCATAAAGAGGAATATTGGTCATCCATTCTTGCTCACGATAATCGGACATGGAAAAACGGATGCCATGCATTCCTGGATGGGAAGACACAAAAGAAGCAAGCGACTTGGAACGCAAATTTTCCTCTGCCTTCGCTTCTATCGGCACAATCTCTGTACCATGCTGAATCAAGAAATCCAAACATTTTCGACATTTTTCCACCCGAACTTTAGAATTTCTCCTCCAAGAAAGCAGGCAAATGACCAGCATAATAGAGCGGTATATTATATAAGGTGAAAGAATCGCCATTCTGCTTTGTGATGACATTCGAAGTCATTGGACCATTCCAAAGGCGCAAGGCTACCTCTTCCTTCGACTCCTCCATGAAAAGATGCAAAGACTTTAACTTAGAGTTGCCACCAGTCTTCACCTCTATCGGTAAAAGATGAGACTTATAACGTATCAAGAAATCCACCTCTGCCTGCGAATTCTTGGCATCTCGCACCCAAAACATTCGCTTCTCGCCAAAGTTGACTGTTGCACCCAACAACTCCTGAGCCACAACATGCTCTGCTATATCACCATTCCACAATTCATCACTGTCCGCACTAAACAACAAATCCTCTTGCATACCAGCTACATAGTTCACCAAGCCCGTGTCCAGCCACAACAACTTAGGACTCTTCTTCAAGTCTGGCAATATCGGGAAGGAAGCGGTCGTTTGGGGATAAACCAACTCCAACAATAGCGTTTTCTCTAAAGTTCTGAAAGCATTGCTCACATCTGCCGACTTGAAACTGCTACTCGTAAACTTGGCAAACTGAATGCGATGCCCAGCAAAAGTCCAGCCATAATTCAATATATAACGAATCGCATCCTGCTCCCTCGGCTTGCTTGCATATTTCTCCACATCATCTCGATAACCAGACAACAAAGAATTGAATACACCATTCAACCTTACGAAATCTTGATGCTGGGCATAGTTGGCAACAGCCTCAGGCAAGCCACCTACAATCATAAATTTCTTAAACAAGTCTAAGGTATAGGTATGCAACGACTGGGGAACTTGAAGTTGTGCCACACTCTCTGCCAAATCTTCCATTCCCATCGCCATCAAGAACTCCTCAAACGTACAAGGATGCAATGCCATATATTCCACCCTTCCCACCGGGAAAGAGATATGCCTTCCCATCAAGCTCTCCAAGAGCGAACCTGCTGCTATCACATACAAGTCTGGCCGCTTCTCATAAAAATAGCGCAACGTTTGCACCGCCTTTGGCTCGTTTTGGATTTCATCTATGAATATCAAGGTACGCTTGTGAGTGTCTTGCTTTTCTTTTGCCTTAAAATAAATACCAGCCAGCAAGTCTTCGAAAGAATAATCCGCAGCAAACAGTTCTGCTGTTTCCTTCTCTTCTAAGTTGAGATAGATGTAAGTGTCAAACTCTTTGGCGAAAAGTTCCACCAAAGTAGTTTTGCCCACTTGTCGTGCGCCGCGCAAGACCAATGGCTTGCGCTCTTCCTTCTCCGCCCATTGGCGTAAATATCGTATTGCTGTTCTCTTAAACATATCCAGTGTTTTTTATTAAAGATGCCGCAAAGTTACAAAATATTTTTCAAATCCAAAGTAAAATCCTTATATTTTTCATTCATTTCCAAACATAAAATCACCAAAATCCTAAGCATTTCCAAATATAAAAATCGTCAAAAAGCGGAGCATTTCCAACGTAACTTGCGACATACGCTATGACCACCCTCCTCAAACTCCTCCTTGCTAACAAGCATCGTACCAGGATTAGACAAGACTATCTTGTTGAAATATCTATCCACAGTGATATTTCCCATCACCATATAGGCACAATGGATGATACAGTTGGCAAATGCTTCTCTCACAGAGGTATGAGCCGTAGTAGTGTCTATGCGGTGCATGTTCTCATCCAAACGGAAGTGCGTTATCCTTTCACTTTGTGGATATTACACCTGATAATCAACACGTTATAGTGAAGGGACATTACAAATCAGAATACAAAATACTCTTTCGATCATTCAGAGCTAAAGAGGCAGGACTCCTTAGTTTGCCTAAAGCTATTCCGAAGTTTACTTGAAGCTAACCCTAAGTTTGAAGGGTAGCATCCCTAAGCTATAAGGATGGAATCCTAAGCTTGATGGGTGACGTTTCTTAGCTTGAAGTGCGATGTTCCTAAGGACAAAGACACGATGTCTTACTACAGAAAAAGTGTACACCATTTTAACTTAAAAAAGTAAAATGGAA
>OMGV01000134.1_pt1 | contig 55777 bp, 52 predicted proteins | sample 1646111 | NCBI WGS metagenome assembly OMGV01 (sample SAMN05578590, study PRJEB25193) | human gut metagenome | biome: Human Microbiome; feature: human-associated habitat; material: feces | host: Homo sapiens | place: USA:Birmingham | reverse complement strand
CTTTGCCTGATATGAAGAAAATGATGGACTTGCTAAAAAACAAGGAAGAATAATAGGCAGGGGAAACTTCCAAGGTTATCCATCTTTGTTGAGACAAATCAAGCATCGTGTTTCTTTTGCCCAACAGAAAGCCATGTACGCAGCAACACGATCAAGTTGTATCCTACAAGAAAGACAAATGACAATATCTTCTGTACAGTAGAATAAGCAACTTCACCATTGCAAACTTATATATTAAAGGCGGTTTCTATTCAGAGACCGCCTTTTTGTATGCCCTTCATTCTTTCCCTCATTTTCCCCAAAAAGTTTCCTCCAGGCTATGTTATTGAGTTGAATAACAGAGAGAAAGATGAACTGATCAAAAATTTTGATCGGCACTACCATTGCCATCATTGATACTTTCACTAAACTTCGCAAGTTGGCAGAAATAGGCGACCTCCGCAAACTTTCCCGTGAGGAACTTGAGTTTTATGACGAGGACATCAAGAATATGCGTGATATATATGCCACCAGAAAGTTTGATGAGAAAAGATTACCAGGCGGCTCTTGCATTCCGAGAGTTGCCTTTTCAGTGCTTTATTCCCCTCTTGCTAGCCATTTAGCAAAGAAGCGGTCGCTGACAAAGTAGCCTTTTGGTGTCTTGTTGACTAATTGTTTGTCCACTAAAGCCTTCAGGGCTGTCTTTACGCTGCTGGTGGCAGGTAGGTGGTGGGTCAAGATGAACTGTTGACTAAGTGGGGAGGAAACCATTTGCTCCTTGGCAATTGCTAACAAGAGTAACTGCTGGTTTTCGGTCAGCCATGCACAATAGTTTTGGTATGCCATGGCTTGCTCCTCTATCAACTCTTGAATCACTTCATCCACTAAGTCCTTATTGATATGCTCATCACGATGTTCGTAAATACCATGTAGGATGGCTTGTACATACCAAGTTACGCTGTCGGCTTGCGAGTAGATATAGGTGAATGTGTCTACATCCACTTCTCGTTTTTGTGACGACAAAAGACGATTGGCAAATGATAGATAATTTGACACGGCGATACATGGTAGTGACATGACAAGGGAACTTTGGAAAAATGGGCGATTCGCCGATAAGAACATCTCTTCCATCATGTGTTGTTGACTACCAGAGAATACAAAATATACGTTCGGGAGGAATTGGATGTATGAGCGTATCAATGCTTCGACACCATCCTCAGGATAATTCAATATCTGCTGAAACTCATCAATCGCCACGTAGCATCGTTTTCCAGATTGCTTCATATACTCGAAGATTCGCTTCAAGCTCTCACGTCCCTCGCTTGGTTTGATGTCCAAAGAGAAGGTTGGAATACCAGTCAACTCGTCTATGGTTAGTGTAGGTCGCCAACTACTAAAAAACTCCTGGACTTTTCGCAATGCTGCTTGTGAGACAGTATCAAGCTTTCCGATGATTTCCGAAGCCATCAGTTGCACCATTTGCTCCAAGTTCTTGGTGGCAAAAATGTCTAGGTAGAAGCATTTCACATCTGGATATTGATCTTCCAATTGATGGAAAACATGATGTATCAATCCCGTTTTACCCATACGACGAGGTGCGACAAGCGTGATATTTCGCTCGTTGTGGAGCGAAATCATCATCTTCTCGGTTTCTTTCTCACGGTCGCAGAAGTACTCTGCGCCTTTGTATCCATACATCACGAAAGGGTTGTTGATTGTTGCCATAATCTTATTGCGCTTTTTACGTTGCGCAAATTACGCAATAATTATCGAGACTACCAAATGTTTTCAAGTTTTTTAATATTAATTCCTACTTTGACATTTGGTGGTTACGATAATTTGTCGTATATTTGCAGATGAAATGTGGCATTTAATAAAATAAAATATTATGGCAGAACTGAAAGACAGATACATTCGCTTCGACTGGGCTATCAAAAGATTGCTTCGTCAGAAAGCCAATTTCGGAGTGCTGGAAGGATTCCTCACAGTATTCTTGAACGAAGAGGTGAAAATCTTGAAAGTTCTAAAATGCACTGAGAACCATAAATATTTTGATTTCCTTGATGTTGCAAACAGAATAGACTTAAAAGTTGAAAACGATAGAGGAGAAACTTTGATTGTAGACATTCATGCATTTAGAAAGTTGCATTATTTTGAAACTTCATATTTTAGATGGGACGAATCTATTTTTAAGCACATCAACCTGGAAAACAGTTATAAGGAGGTGAAGAAGGTCTATTCCATCTGTATCCTTTACTTTGATTTGGGCAAAGGTTCTGACTATATCTATGTGGGGCAGAACAGTTTCGTGGGGCTACATACGAAAGACCAGCTTATCATCAGCACCAAAGAAAAAGACAATATCGTAAGAAAATCACCTTCAGAGATTTTCCCAACCTACATTCTCGTTCGTGTCAACGAATTCAACAGTGTGGCCAAATCGCCATTGGAGGAATGGGTTAACTATCTCAAAAATGGGGTAATAGCTGCTGACACCAAGGCACCTGGGCTTCAAGAGGCTCGTGAGAAACTGAAATATTATGAGATGTCAGATACTGAGCGCCACGCATACGATGAGCATCTTAACGCTATCATGATACAAAATGACGTGCTAACAAATGCTAAACTTGAAGGTCGTGCAGAAGGTCGTGCAGAAGGTCGTGCAGAAGGCATAGTGGAGGGAGAAGTAAGAGGAGAGGTCAAGGGTAGGGCTAAAGAGAAGAAAGCTATTGCTCTCAGCTTGCTAGCTCAGAAAGTTTCTGCCGAAATCATAGCACAGGCTACAGGATTGAGTGTTGAAGAAATCAAAAAGTTATAATGACTAGGCGGCTCTCGTTTCCGGGAGCCGCCTATTTATGCAGGGATCTCGCCTTTCTATCTCACACCTCACTAAGTATGCATTAGCACACTATCACACAAGAAGTTACGAGAGTGAGATATGGTGTTCGACACCTCACTCACACCACACGACACCACACGAAAGGAGTGAGTGAGATAGCGTGAGGTGTAAGTGAGGTGTCAAGCGCCACACCACACAGCACATAAGCCACTATATATCAGAGAATTACATATCACTCAGTGTGGTGTGAGGTAGAATTTACGCCCCACGCTCTATCCTCAGCACTTGGTCGCAATACTCCACAACGGCAGGGCGATGGGTGATGAAGATAATGGTCTTGTCGTGGGAAGACAAGATATTTTGGAGGAGCTGGCGTTCCGTCTCTGGATCCAAGGCACTCGTAGCCTCATCAAAGAGCATGATGCTACGGTTGCGGAGAAGGCTGCGAGCTATGGCGATACGCTGGGCTTGTCCCTCGCTCAATCCCCCACCCTGTTCGCTACAGATGGTATCTAGACCTTGCGGCAACTCCATCACGAAGTCGGCACAACTCGTATGCAAAGCCAAAATCATCTCCTCATCGGTGACATCGAGCTTGCCTAATCGCAAGTTTTCACGTATGGTTCCACTCATCAACGTATTGCCTTGTGGCACATACACAAAGTTGCAACGGTGGCGAGAGGAAAGTTCCTGACTTTCCTCCTTATGATAAATCTCTACCTTTCCCTCCACTGGATGCAACAAAGCCAATATCAGACGAACGAGCGTGGTCTTTCCGGCTCCCGTCTCTCCTAAGATAGCCGTACAGCTGCCTGGACGAAAGTCGAAGTTCAAATGGTTGATAACATTAGGACGAACCTGATTATCAGATGCTGCTTCAGCATTTCCCTCATTCCGAACTGCATTCTCCTCATATCTAAAGCAGACATCCGTCAGTCGGATGCCACAAGGCGATGCCACCTCTATCGGTTCGCCTTGTTCTTCGAGAGGGTCCTCCTCTAACTCCATCAATCGCTCTGCCGCCGTGAACACACCCACGAAGGCTGGCACTAACTTGGTAAGGTTTCTAGCAGGCACCTGAATCTTATTGACCAACTGCAAAAAAGCCGTCATGCCACCAAAGCTCAACGTACCGGCACTCATCCTGATCGCTGCCCAAAGGAAAGCCACGAGATAACCTAAAGCAAAACCAAAGTTGACAATAAGATTGCTGAACACGCTGAACATCGTACGCTTCACCACGTGTCCACGCAATTCCCTCTGTGTGTTCTCAAGTTTATCCACCATCGCGTCATCCTTTTCCAAGGTCTTGATGAGCATACGATGCTGAATGGTCTCTTGCAACACACTCTGCACCTTACTATCCGAATCACGCACCTGACGAGTCAGCTGGCGCATCTTTCCCACATAAATCTTGCTAAACGCCAAGAAGATAGGAATCATGATGACGATGACCACCGAGAGCAACTTGTCCATGGAGAAGAGATAGAAGAAGGCACCGAGGAACATCGCCAAGACACTGAGCGTATTAGGGATGGTCTCCGTCAAGAAGTTGACCACCGTGTTCACATCCGTCTCCAGTCGGTTGAGCACGTCACCCGAATGAAGTCGTTCTCTCCCCTGCCATTCCGAGCGAAGGATGCGGTCGAGCATTTTCTGCTGCATATGATTCTGCGCCTTGATGCCCAAGAGATTGCGAATCCAAATCGAGGAGATATTGAGGGCGAAGTCGGCAAGAATCAAGCATCCCATCAAGCCCACAGCCCAATAGATGTCACCCTCCACGGCATGGGAAGCCACATCGATGGCTCGTTTCACCGCCCATACCTGTGCCAAACTCACACCCACCGACAACAAGCCTATGGAAGCATTGAGCACAGCCTGCAACTGGTTGCCCTTCCATGCTCGCCAAAGCCATATCAGCAAAGTCTTGACATTATACTTAAACTTCGGTACTTTAAACATATTTCTCTTTTTCACTAGTGTCTCTTTTTCTGGACAGCATTCTGCACGCAGTCCTCGGCAAGAAACGCAAAGTCTGCACCCAACAGTCGATTGGCATACACCATCAACTCTGGGTACATCAAGCGATAGAACTGCGCCAATTCTCCCTGCTTGAAGTCGGCAAAAATCTCTCTATAAACGTTCATAATTCCTTTATCTCGCTCTTTGATCGGCTCCCCACATCAACTTCTCTCTCAATGTGGAGAAGTATCTCTGGTTGCGCTGTTTCACAATCTTGATGCTATGGGCTGCACGGCGGATGACGAGGCGAGTTTCCTCTGTCATGCGCTCACTTCTACCATCTATCGCCACCAAGTAGTTGTGGCTACGGCTCTCGATGTCAAGCGTAATCTCCGCCGTATCATTGATAACGATAGGACGGATATTCAAACTATGGGGAGCCACAGGAGTCAGGCAGAGGCTACCGCTTTGAGGAATGATGATTGGTCCACCATTGGAAAGATTATAAGCTGTGGAACCTGTAGGGGTAGAGACGATGAGACCATCGGCTTGGTAAGTAACCAAGAACTCGCCATCCACCATCGTTCGGATAGATATCATGGAGGCATCGTCACGCTTCAATACGGCGATGTCGTTGAGGGCAAATGGATTACCAGCCAGCACACCACCCTTCGCTTCCACTTGGATGACGGCATGCTCCTCTATCTGGCATTCACCGGCATAGAGACTATCCAACGCCGACTCTATCTCACTAGGCAAGACATCTGCAAGGAAGCCCAAGCGTCCCATATTGATGCCGATGATCGGAGTACCCTTGGCACCCACACGGCTTGCCGCCTTGAGGAAGGTACCATCACCACCCATGGAGATGACGTAATCGACATCGAAGTTGTAGTCCTCGAAGACTCCGGCGACATTCAACTTCAGATGTTGGTCACGTGTCAGGAAGTCATAATAGGTACTTTCCACATACACCTCAGCCCCACGCTTGTCGAGATAATTGAGGATGATTTCGATGGAAGCCGACTTCTTGGCTTGGTATTCATTGCCAAATATGGCGAATTTCAAATGTTGCTCTGCCATTTATTTTGTAGTTTCAATTATTATTATTACTTTTGCAAAAGGGAAGCCAGAGGCGCACTTTTGTACTGTACATAACAGCGGAAGTCCCTTTACGCTTGCAAAATTAACAATATTAATCGAATAATACGACAAAAAAGGTATAAAATTATGGCTAAGGTATATGAATTTCTCGCCAACGGCTTCGAGGAAATCGAAGGTTTGGCTCCTGTTGACATCCTCCGCAGAGGTGGTGTAGATATCAAGACTGTCAGCATCACGGGCAGTGAGTTTGTGGAAACTTCCCACGGCATTACCATCAAGGCTGACCTCAAGTTTGAGGACATCCAAGACTTCTCGGATGCAGACATGCTACTTCTCCCTGGTGGTCTTCCAGGCAGCACCAACCTCAATGAGCACGAGGGAGTGCGCCAAGCTCTCATCGCCCAAAACAAGGCAGGCAAAAGAGTAGGTGCCATCTGCGCCGCTCCTATGGTATTGGCTAACACTGGCATCCTCGATGGCAAGAAAGCCACTTGCTCTCCTGGCTTTGAGCGTTATTTCGGAGAAAGCACTACTTACACTGGCGAACTCTTCCAGGAAGACGGCAACGTCATCACGGGTGAAGGTCCTGCCGCCACCCTCCCTTACGCCTACCAGATTTTGAGTTACTTCGTAGGCGATGAGGCAGTGGCTAAGTTGCAGAAAGGCATGCAGTATGCTCACCTGATGGAGAAAAGATAATATGGATTACGTTATCATAGTAGCCGGAGGCAAGGGCCTCCGCATGGGAAGTGAGATTCCCAAGCAGTTTCTGCCAGTGGCTGGCAAACCTATCTTGATGCGCACCATCGAGCGTTTCCACGAGTATGATGCCAACCTCAACATCATCTTGGTATTGCCAGAGAGCCAACAGGCTTATTGGCACCAACTCTGCGAGGAACACCACTTCGACATCCAGCACCAGATAGCCAATGGAGGCGACACTCGCTTCCAGTCTTCCAAGAACGGACTCGCCCTCATCCCTGATGACGAGGACGGCGTGGTGGGCATCCACGATGGTGTGCGCCCTTTCGTTTCCACCGAAGTCATCTCGGAATGTTACGAGGCGGCACGTGAGGAATATGCAGCCATCCCAGTGTATGCCGTCACCGACACCTTGCGCTACATCGACAAGCGTGGCGGCGGCAAGAACGTGCTTCGTGACGACTATCGCATCGTACAGACCCCTCAGACCTTCGACATCGGTTTGGCTAAGCAAGCCTTCAACCAAGGTTATAAGGAACAGTTCACCGACGATGCCAGTGTTGTGGAAAGCCTCGGTTGCCAAGTGGCAATGGTGGAGGGCAATCGTGAGAACATCAAGATTACCACCCCATTCGACATCAAGGTTGCCGAAGCATTATTATCTGAATAATGAATAGTATTCTAAATCAAGACATCATGTACCTACCCGGTGTAGGTCCCAAGAAGAAGGAGATACTGAGCAAGGAGCTTGGTATCAACTCTTATGGTGACTTGTTGGAATACTATCCTTATAAATATGTAGATAGGAGCAAGATATTCCATATCAGCGAGTTGACCCCCGATATGCCTTTTGTGCAAATCAAGGGTAAGATACTGAGCTACGAGGAGTTTGACACCGGCAAGCGCAACAAGCGACTGGTGGCTCACTTCTCGGATGGCTTCGGTGTGGTCGATCTGGTATGGTTTCGTTCGTCACAATACATCATCAAGACTTACAAGGTAGGCACGGAGTACATCGTCTTTGGTAAACCTACCGTCTATGGCGGTCGCTACCAGTTCTCCCATCCCGAGATGGACGATGCCAGCAACCTCCAGATTTCCGAGATGGGGATGCAACCTTATTACAACACCACCGAGAAGATGAAGAAGTATGGTTTCAGCTCTCGCACCATCGAGAAGTTGACCAAGACCTTGGTGGGCTTGTTGCCTCCCCTTCCCGAAACCCTCCCCGACTTCATCGTGGGTCGCCTGCACCTCATCTCCCGAGACACCGCCTTCCGATTCATCCATTATCCGCACTCCCACCAGGAGATGCAGAAGGCACAAGTGCGCCTCAAGTTCGAGGAACTCTTCTATGTGCAACTCAATATATTAAGGTATGCGAGCGACCAACGACGCAAGTACAGAGGCTATATCTTCAACCGCATCGGCGACATCTTCAATGGTTTCTATGCCCACAACCTCCCCTTTGAGTTGACAGGGGCACAGAAGCGAGTGATGCACGAGATACGTGCCGACATGTGCAGCGGTCGGCAGATGAACCGACTCTTGCAAGGTGACGTAGGCTCTGGCAAGACGCTCGTGGCACTGATGACAATGCTCATCGCCCTCGACAATGGTTTCCAAGCCTGCTTGATGGCACCTACGGAAATCCTCGCGGAACAGCATCTGCAAACCATCCGAGACTTCCTGAAAGATATGGACATTCGGGTGGAACTCCTCACGGGCATCGTGAAGGGCAAGAAGCGTGAAAACATCCTGAAAGACCTCGCCACAGGTGACATCCAGATACTCGTGGGCACCCATGCCATCCTCGAAGACCCAGTTGTCTTCTCACGCTTAGGCATCGCCGTCATCGACGAGCAGCATCGCTTCGGTGTCGCCCAACGAGCCAGGCTATGGGCGAAGAGCGAGAATCCACCCCATGTACTTGTGATGACCGCCACCCCAATCCCCCGTACTTTGGCAATGACCATTTACGGCGACCTCGACGTGAGCGTCATCGACGAGTTGCCACCGGGCAGGAAACCGATACAGACCCTCCATAAGTTTGACAACCAACTGACGAGCCTCTACCAGGGCATCCGTCGCCAAATCAACCTTGGCAGACAGGTGTATATCGTCTTCCCCCTCATCAAGGAGAGCGAGAAGAGTGACCTGAAGAATCTCGAAGAGGGATTCGAGACGCTGAAGGAAGCCTTCCCTGAGTTCCGACTCAGCAAGGTACATGGACAGATGAAGCCTGCTGAAAAGGAGGAGGAGATGCAACATTTCGCCAAGGGAGAGACCCAAATTCTCGTTGCCACCACCGTAATAGAAGTAGGTGTGAACGTACCGAATGCCTCCGTGATGGTCATCCTCGATGCCCAACGGTTCGGTTTGGCACAGCTCCACCAGCTCAGAGGACGAGTAGGTAGAGGAAGCGACCAGAGCTATTGCATCCTCGTCACCAACTACAAGTTGTCGGAGGACACTCGCAAGCGCATCGACATCATGTGCGACACCAACGACGGTTTCCGCATTGCCGAGGCAGACTTGAAGTTCAGAGGACCGGGCGACCTAGAGGGAACCCAACAGAGCGGCATGGCGTTCGACCTGAAGATAGCCAACATCGCTAGGGATGGACAAATCGTACAACTGGCTCGCAAGGAGGCGGAAGCCATCATCGAAGCCGACCCGAAATGCGAGTTGCCTCAGAATGCGATGCTATGGAATCGCTTGAAGGAGTTGAAGAAGACAAACATCAACTGGGCGGCGATTAGCTAATGCCGATTGCTCCTTATCACATCAGCCATCCTATCACATCAGCCATCTTATCCCATCTATCACTAACAAAAGAACAAGCATCATGGAAAGGGAAATACAGAGAAGAACCCATCTAAAGCAAGCAACCTTTCGGAAAGTACTTTCGCCGAAGGCAATCTCTTCGGCGACTCCGAGATGCAGAAGTTGGCAGAGGAAGCCATCCGAGCCAACAACGCCCCTCACCGCAAAGGCAGGAAACGCTCCACCCTGACGGAAGCTCGCCCTCCCCTCTCTGCCGAGAGGATGAGAGAGCTATTGGCAGAGATTCACGAGATAGAGACCCCAACAGGCATCAAGTACGTCAACCTCCGATTGACCAAGAGAATGGTCATCGGCGTGAGGGAATCATCGGGCAAGGAGTTCACCATCAATCTCGACGAGCTTTATGATGCTTACTTGCATTGCTTGCGCTTCACCAGTCCTGAGGTGAAGCGACGTATCTTTATGGGACACTCGCCTGCCGTGGTCCTCCTAAAGCTACTGAAGGAAAAGGCTTCCGCCAACCCATAACCGCTACACAAGTAACCCATTATCGCCACACCAGCCCGCAATGCCCCTCTATGACGAGAAATTGATATACATCAAGCGAAAAGTTACTTAATAAAGGTTAAACCTCTAGATTCCACGTTAAAAATCAGCCGATTGGTGTTAATGTGCTTGGTAATCTGAAATATTTTTGCTATATTTGCAACGTCTATATAACAAAACCGCATATTAAGGCACTTGCTTTAGCGTTTTTTGGAAACGGAATGCCATTTATTTGTTCCGTGTCAGCAAATGACGAACCTAACAGGATTATTAATTAAAAAGTATGAGTTTTACAAAGAAAATAAAGAAGATTACCGCAGTGGCATTGTTGGCGTTCACAGCCGTGCCTGTGTTTGGACAAGACCTCTTGGCTCGCCAGGCACCAGTTGACCATCGAATGAAGTCACTCGATACACTTGCGGTATCTCACTATCGTATGATGGAGGACAAAGAGAATCCAGCAGCGGAGCTTTACCAGGACTTCTCCAACAAGTACGCCCACAAGGCGACTACCCTCCCCGATCACTTCCGCATCAATCTCCGTCACTTCTGTATGCCAACTCCTAGTCGCGTTGTCACCAGTAACTTCGGTTACCGTGCTAGCTTTGGCCGCAAACATAAAGGCATGGACATCAAGGTTTATGTTGGCGACACAATCCGCGCAGCCTTCTCTGGTAAAGTTCGCATCGTAAGATATGATGGTGGTGGCTACGGCAAGTACATCGTTATCCGTCACAACAATGGATTGGAGACCATCTATGGTCACTTGTCTAAGCAACTCGTGGAAGAAAACGAGGAAGTAAGAGCAGGAGATGTTATCGGCTTGGGTGGTAACACAGGACGAAGCACCGGTTCTCACCTCCACTTCGAGACTCGTCTCTGCGGCGTAGCCTTGAACCCAGCCCTCCTCTTCGACTTCCGCAACCAGGATGTTACTGGCGACTACTATGATTTCAACCGCGACACTTACGAGCGTGAATCAGCCGATGCCAATGCTGCTCGTGGCAAGATTGGAAATGGTAGATATACTCGTGAGGAAGTAAACGGTGGCGAGGTAGGCAGATACAATGCCAATGCTGGTGCCGAGAAACTTTACCACAAGGTTAAGTATGGTGAGACCCTCAACAGCATCGCCGAGAAGCGTGGTGTAAGCGTTGACCAGATTTGCCGCCTCAATGGTTACAAGAAGGACAAGAAGTTGACTCCTGGTCAAATTATCCGCTACTCATAATCAAGTACTCCACTAGCGATAGCGGAACTGACAAGAAAGAAAAGATAGATTAGTCTCTATAGAATGTAACTACAAAGCCGAGGTTTTCTCACGAAACCCTCGGCTTTTTTGATATATATAAACTCTACTAAATGATATGTAAATGATTTTCCAGCGGTCAAATTAGCTTATAATGGGAACACCCTCATTGCTACATTCCATCACTCTCTTGCTGCTTTACGTATTCGCTAGGCAGCATTCCAAACTCCTCCTTGAAATAACGAGCAAACTTCTTCGGGTCGTTGAAACCCACCTCGTATGCTACTTGTGATACCAGTACATTACCACGGCTCAGGAGTTGTTTACCTCGTTTCAGCCTCATCAGTCGGATGAACTGCGATGGTGTCTTGCCAGTCAGGCTCTGCAACTTCTTATAGAGATTGGTGCGGTGCATACAGAGTTTCACACTCAGGTCATCTACATTGAACTTCGCATCGCCCATGTTCTCCTCTATGATATGGATTGTATCAGCCAGCAGCTGTTCGTCGAGCGTAGTTACCGTCACTTCAGAAGGTTTGATTTCCTCATCGCTTACGATTCTGTTACGTGCTTGTTGAATGCTATCGAGCAAAGCCCGAATGCGGAGTCGGAGAACATCAAAATTGAACGGCTTGGTGATATAATCGCTCGCTCCGAGTTTCAATCCCTTGATTTCATCCATGCTCATCGTCTTGGCAGTCAAGAGGATGATAGGAATATGCGAAGTATTGATATCTGACTTCAGGGTTCTACAGAGTTCATAGCCATCCATACCTTCCATCATCACATCGCTGATAATCAGATCCACCTCAGAACCTTTCAGCACCTGCAACGCCTGATTGCCGTCAGTAGCCTGGCACACATTGTATTCACGAGACAAGACATGAGACATATAAGTGAGCAAGTCAACATTATCTTCCACCAATAAGATGGTTGCGTCGCGCTTCTCCAAAGGCAGAGCGCAAGACTTGAGATCAGCTTCCTTTGAATCCTGCAGATTTTGTTTTCCCTGCTGTTCCAGTTTTCCATGTTGTTTCTCAATTTCCTGTTGTTTCTCAATTTCCTGCTGCGAGATTGGAAGATAAACCTTAAATCGAGTGCCCTTAGGCAGGTTGTCTTCCAATTCCACTTTACCTCCCCACAAATCAGCGAACTCTTTTACAATATTCAAGCCGAGACCGGTACTTGCGAACTTACCGCCTGCCCGTGCAGAAGCATAGAAGCGCTCAAAGATATGCGGTCTTTCCTCCTTAGGAATACCATTGCCCGTATCCCACACCTCCATACAGAGCTGATTCTCCTTACGCATCATTCTGATGCCGATTTCACCTCCCGAAGGAGTATAATTGATGGCATTCGACAGAAGATTGTTGATGACCTTACTCAACTTATCCTTATCAAAAGCCAATAGGAATTTATCCATATCCGACTCAAAAGTCATGCTAAGATTCTGTCCCTTTGCCATCAGCTGAAACCCCACCATTTTCTCCCGCACAAAAGCCACCACGTCTCCATAGGAAAGGTTCAACTGGCCAGAAGAACGTTCCAGTTTACGGAAATCAAGAATCTGGTTGACCAGCCCGAAGAGATTACGGGCATTGCGATAGATAATGCTGAGCGTTAGTTGCATATCCGCATCCTTGACGGTATTCATCAGCGTTTCCACTGGCGTGATAATCAACGTAAGCGGAGTACGGAGGTCATGGCTGATGTCGGTAAAGAACCGCAACATCATATCATTTACTTCTTTCTCATGCTTAGCAGCAGTCCGAATCTCTCTCATCTTCTCTCTGAATTCTTGGCGACGGTGATAATAGCGATAACCGAAGTAGCAGAGAAGTGCCACGATGATGAGATACAGACAATATGCCCAGCCTGTGGACCATATAGGCGAATCTATCTCTATATTCAGGAGAACGATTTCCTGATTTTCATAATGATTGATGTCCTGCTTCTTCAGCAGCAGTTTGTATTTACCAGATGGAAGGTTGGACAGCGTGATGATATGATTTTCCATCGGCAGCCACTCCTTGTTCAGTCCTTCCAACTTATATTTATAGGAACTGAGCTCATTCACTTCCAGTCCCTTAGGATGGCACTCTATCATGAGGTTGTTTTCATAATACCTCAGGTGCAGGTCTTTCAGATAAGGTAAGTCTGAAGAAACGAGCACCCTACCATCTATCTCCATACCAGGAGAAACATAGTTGTCATTCACACGAAGCGAAGAGATTATCATCTGGTGGGTAACCTGGTTGGGAACTATAGATTTCTCCAACTGATTCACATCCAACAAACGGAAACCCAGGGTTGTTCCTACCATCAGCCTGCTCCTGTCAACATTCATCATGGCACGCAAGTTGAACAATGAAGTCGCTTTCTTGTCAAAACAGTAAAGGTCGAAGCTATAAGGCTCCTCTGCCGAGATCTTTTCATCCTTATTTTTATTCACTCTTACGATGACCATTCCCTGGTCTGTGGCAAACCAGATATGTCCGTGCCCATCCTCCCGCAGCGAACTGATATCATAGTCCTGCAATTGGCGGCACTGGAAGGTGCGCCCGGTCTTCGTATCATAAATATCTACTGGCGAATGCCCTTTGTAGTTGACCAACCAAATCCACCCTCGTCTATCTGCCAATAGGGTTTTGTTGCCATTACTGAAGTTGGAATGCTTGAAGGCAGAAGCAGGAATCGTGGTACTCTTGAGTGTATAAATGTTGATCTGATACAGGAACAACGGTGTGGCTGCATAGATATAGTTGCCCATCTGTGCCAGATCCATTATCCAAGGATTCTCCGTAGGAATAGGGGTAGTCTGTCCTGTCTGCGGATCTAAGGCAAAAATACCTTTACCATTGAGCAGCACGATAAGTCTGCGGGGTGAAACCTCAATGATGTGATAAGGCGACTCTCCTGGAAAGAACTTTTTCCCATCACTACAGCACAATCCACCATGATAGATTCCTGCCCAGAGTTTACCCTGCTTATCCTTCATCAGCACAGTAACAGCAGTCTTCGGGAAACGGTTTTCTACGATTTTATCAGAACCATCTGTCATGATGCGATATGCACCATTATCTTCTGTTCCCACCCATACCGACTGCTCGTCGGCAGGTGCAAAACAGATGATATCTTCTACATTAAAATGATTGCCGCTCCACTGCACGTAATGTTCACGGAGTTCATGGGAATCAGCAAGAAAAAGACTCATATCATGCTTGTGATAAGCCACTGCTATCACATGAGACTGTGGGTCGTAGAACAGGCTCTGAATATGATTGTTGACCAGACCGTTGACCAGCGGAAGCGACTGGAATACATGGCTTTTCAAATTACCCTTGCTATCATAGACAAAGATTCCTGTATTGGAAGTGGCTATGTAAAACTGGTCATCCGGCAGGCGCAATATGGAAGTCACATCAGGCACAATTTCCTGACGCAGTTTCCAAGTCTTGGAATGCGCAAAATAAGTATAGAGATGGGAATTGGCATACACCCAGAGGTCGCCCTTACTGTTCATCTCGCATAAAGTCTGACCATACTGAAAAGATTCCGGAGTACGGGTGAACAAAACTGGGCGTATCTTCCCCATCACCGAAGAGGTGAGATAAGCCGCTTTCTCTGTCAGCACCACACTACGCTTCCCGCAGTTGGCAATACCAATGATGCGACCCGTAGAAGCAGGCAATGTCAGAAACTTGGTAACATGATTTCGGAAGTCGTGCACATAGAGCATTCTGTCCTTGTAAATCCAGACCTTTCCTTCAGCATCAATATGCGTACGGAAATCGTATTTCACATTCCTGAGGTTCGCTTCCCGAAGATATTTCTCCACGTCGCAGATCAGTTCATTAGTACGCGGGGTATAAATCATGTATTTATTAGCCTGAGTCTTCAACCAGAGGCCCCCCATATTGTCTTGCTGTATCTGAACGATATTATTCTCCAATTCCGGATGGCGCTTATACACACGATTGGCGCTTCCCATCAACTGGGCAGAAGTAAAGAGCCCCTGAGAAGTTCCATTCCACCAGATGCCGTCAGCATCCCGGAATGTACAGAATATAGTCCTACTACCGGTTTCGAAATGTTGGGAAAAAGGCAATATCTGCTGCGCCTGAGCAACCAGCGATGTCAACCACAATCCTAAGAACAATATAAAGTTTCTAATTTGCTGCATTCTAATAGTTAATAATTATATATATATTATACAAATATAATAAAAAAAAAAAGGAAACACCATATCATCACGTATTTTTTTAGCATTATTAAACAAAGAAGGTCTTCCACAACGCTTTGTCGAAGACCCTTTCCTTGATGTTATCCTCACATCAACTATCAAAAAACTATCAATTATAAACCTAACTACTTGTATTAACTCAAGGAAATCATCAACCTCAGAAAACCATTTTCTTTCCGTTGACGATATAGATACCTTTACCTGGGCGCAGCACTCTTACCCCTTGCTAGGTATAGATTTCCATTGCCTTGTTTTCCCTGGCTGCAGGAATTTCCTGAATCCCCGTCACAGATCCGTCTTCATTCTGGAAGTTCAGACTGTAGCCTTTGGCTGCAGCTTCTGCTCCGAGAACCATATAGCAAAGTCCTGCCTTGATGGTAACCTTATTATTCTTGTGCGGATAGAATACATTATTGCTGAGATAATAAGCATTCATCGGCAACTCGGTTCTATCTGTTCCATCCTCAGCTGGGGCTGTAGAAACAAAACTGACTCCATTGATGTTGACCGAAGTAGATGTAAACTTATCCACGTCCAGACTGACTCCTTCAAGCACAAATTCCTGACGATCAGCAGCTACCTTCACGAGATAAGGTTTGTTGGCCTCAATGCTATTGACAGGACCAAAGGAAATCGACAATGTTTTCTTCTGATCATCGCTGACTACCGATGTCAGGGTCGTAATCTTTGCATCATTTCCGAACAACTTTGCTGTCTGCTCCTCATCCAAATTGTAAGGCAGCGACATGGCTCTCCATTGACTGGCAGAGAGATAACGCTTGAAATCTATGCAGCCTGTCAGGCCATTAGAAGCAGCCGTTGTCTTCGGACCATAGAGTGCAATTCCTATCAGCGTCCAGTCATGACCATTGATGCGCAAACCATTCGCCTTCAACGAAGCCAACATACCTGTCACAGTTCCTTTGTAAGTCTTATAATCACTAAACTTGGAAGCCTCATCACCTAAGGCAATGGACATAGAACCGCTACCCGATATAGAGCTGTAATCTACCACCCTACCATTATAGCTATCATAGCCTGTCAACCAAACATAGTAGTTACCATCTACCGCAGAACTTGCATCGTAATGTGCTCCGTCCTTCACACTAATCTGACCATTTTTTGCATCCTTGTAAGAGAGCACCATCGACCAGCCTTTCTGCACATTCTGAAAGAAAGGGGCAGGCACATGTAGTTCTGTACCCCATTTATTACCTTTATTATATACATAGTCGCTGCCAAGGCTGTAGGTTGCCTTCAGTTCCGTTTCAGCCTGCCCCTCCTTGTAGAGATATTCCGGTTTCATGAGATAGATGCCTTCTATCGTACAATGCTTGCCCTTGATGGTGAGATCAGCAGAATTTCTGTCACAAGGCAGGTCGATGTATTTCCATTCAGACAAGGAACGGTCGCCAGTCTTCAGATTTCCGTAGGTGATATTGGCAGTAGCCGCAAAAGCAGCACCATAGAGTTTATCTTCCTCACCATTGGTAATAGTTGTTCCCGGCTTCAGGAAGATGCGGAAGAATCTGCCCTCCAAGGCTCCAGCTCTCTTCAGGTCAGCACCCTTCAAGGTAAGACCTGATTCCAATGAGGTTTCTGGGATATTGAGCTTTACATAGTCCAGCGCCTGGCCGTTTGCATCCTTGAGATAAGACTGCACGTCGGCAGAAGCCTCTCCGCCCGAAACATATCTTTCAGTAATCTGAGATTCTGCGCCATCATCATATACAGAACAGATGACAGAAGTAGCCTGAATACCATCGTTAGGATGCAGGATGATACATTCACCGTTCTTATACATCTGCGAACCATCACTATTAAACATATCCAGTCCCTGTGATTCAGCATCACCATTTCCAGTAAACGACCAGCCGAGATAACCGATGTTCATAGTCTTGGAATAGTCCTGAATGGTTTCCCAGTCCATCTTCCATTCTTCACTCTTGCGAGAATAAGCATACTCGCCAATGCAGACTGGTGCACCAATGGAAAGCGCCTTGTCGATGGAATGTGCCACACGAGAACCCACTCCTTTTTCATAGTCCCAATAGCAGGCTTTCTCATAGAAGTGAATGGAGAAGATGATGTTAGGTTTGCCATCCTCGAAGTATTTCTTGTCCTCGTCGAGGATGCGCTGACCTTCCTTCCAGATAATGTCTGCATACTGGCCATAACCATTGCAGTCTATCATCAGCGTATTCTTGATGCCTGCACTTCGAATACGGCGAACAGCCTCTATATAAGTATCAGACCAGAGATTTTCCTGATAATCGCCCCATTCGCCATTACAGTCGCGTCCAGGACTTCCCATCCACTCGTTTCCGATATTCACGATACAATATTTCTCCTGTCCGATGACTGCATTTTTGATTCCTACCCAGTAGTCGGCAGCATGGAGGAGCACATTCGCATCATTACCGCCACCCGTATCCTGTACGTTGAAAACACCGATGAAATGATTGTCCTTGCAAGACTTGATCAGACTACTAACTTGATTAGCATCACAATATCCTCCCAAGTTTTTCTGTCCATCGCTCAACTGGATACGCAGGGCATTACAGTTATATTTTTTTGCCGTAGAGAATGCTGCTCCCCACCAGTTTTTCTGCCAAGCATACGAATAGTTATAGCCACGCATCAGAAACTCCTTGCCGTTGGCATCAAGCAGTCTGACGCCATCGGTATGGAAACCAGGCTTATCGAGCAAGGTAACGGGAGGCGTATAACCTTCGGGAGAGATGGAAACCTCATTCCAGTTGAGATTGATTCCTCCGATAGCAAGACCCTTGTCCTTAATCTGACTGATGATGGAAGAGGTAAGTTCCAGCGAATAACTGTCGCTGCTCACGCTACTGATCGGAGCAATCGCAGTACAGCCATCAAACTTGGAGGCATCCGCCTGCTTGAGGGCTATCTGACTTTTTCCATCCGTGTAGTTGAGCATAACATTCAGCAAGTCACCTTCCTGCATGTTGATGTTTTCAAAAGCAGCAGGTGCGATAGTCATGTAGCGGTCCCAGCTCCACGAAGGATCTACACCCGTATTAAAATAGAAATTACCATCAGAGCCTTGGAACGCATTGGAGCCATCGCTGCCATCCACATTTTTCAGTCCCTTGACCAGTTTATCACCCGAGGAGCCAGAAGCGGACGCCTTCCAAACCGTCACCTTTTCTGTGACGGCAAGCACATTCATACTTAGCAAGCAAAGCGCTATCAAAAGGAATTTTCTCATAAATTAGAAATTAAAAATTAAGAGCTTAAATATTAAGAGTAAAAACATAAAACCACAGACTTCTATCTTTTTAAAAAGATAAAGCCGGTGATTTTTATTTCATTTTTATTATCTTATCTTCTTTATAAACTTTATAATCATATCTTCTACATACTTATGTTGTCAGGAGGGTATTAATTCCAGGAGTCCCAAGACTCCCAAGCGGAATGCTGCTTGGAATAATCGATATCAGTTACATCCGGTTTTTGGTCGGTTGAAACTCCGATATTATCACCACCTACATTAACTTTTATATCTGTTGATTGTTTATATTTATCAGATCCAGCTAATATCATAGTCGTATAATCGACTATTTTCACAACAACTTTTGGCGATATATATTCTTTCTTTTTCATCTTAATAATTGTTTTAAAAACTTACTTGATAATTACCTTTTTGCCATTGACAATATAAATGCCCTTAGCAAGACCTTCTACAGAAAGCCCTTTGTGAACCAACTGACCGTCGAGACTATACACATTCTGCTGCGCCTTGCATACAGAGGCTGGAGTCATATCAATCTCCTCAATACCTGTTGTTTCATTCTCATCACAGAAGAAATAAGTAATCTTGGCACCTGCCTGTGCCGCGTCGTCAGGCTGATTGTCAAACAGACTTCGTGTCTCAGCAGGGAGAACTACGTATGCCAAACCAGAACTTAGCTTAACTGGAGTATCTTTTACTGGGTACAAAACATTATCGTACAAATAGTAATTGGTAGGATCATCAGTATTCTCTCTAGGAGTATTCAATACTGTTTTGTTGCTTGTACCCTTGATCATCTCCACATTACCCACCTCGGTATTGGTAATATCAAATACAGGAGCGGTAGATTTGAATATCATGCGAACCTTATCTGTAAGCTGAGTCCTAATCTTCGTCTCATGGTCATAAATTTTATATAAATTATCATAGTTAGCATCACCAGCAGTTGGCTCTTTAGCATCCAGCGCACTCAGATCAAACTTACCCGTACGGAACTCGTATGCCTGATAGTCACGAACATCAGCCTTTACATTTTCGATAGGATAGGAATCATTCTCCTTCACGCCATTCTTCAACTTAATCATATAAGGATAGTTGGCGTTGATGCCTTCTTCTGTATCAGGAATCTTGGTAAAGTTGAAAGAAATACCATAATGATAATGAGTCAGATTACCTTCTTCCGTGGTTTTCTCCTTAGTCACAGCAGACTTACCCAACTCGCAGATAACTACATCATCACCAAAAGCCTTCTTCAACTGCTCGCGGCTCAAGTTGTAAGGCAGAGCGACAGAACGCCAATATTGACTGCTCAAATGATGACCCGTATAGACCGCATAGCCTGTTACATATTTAGAAACCATAGACTTGCGGATTTCAACTTTCGTAATCTGGCCATGGTAGATGGCCACATTCATACCATTGAGTAACAAGGTAGAGAGCATACCTGTCTTTACGCCATCTGCACCTATTATTGGCCTGTACCCCTGGTCACCCTTGGCAAATACTGTAATCGCATCGCTCAACTCGAAATCGTAATGATCAACGTATCCACAATCTGCGTAATTCTGATAATAGAAACCACCGTTAGCATCCTGCTTGCGCTGTCTGATGTAAGCAGCCCTACCATCACCCCCATCCGTAGCAGAAATCTGTGCATCAGATTGTGCCTTTTGCAGATACAGTCTGATAATATTATTCTTGGTATTGGCGATTTTCTTAGTAGATTCAACGGCACCCGGCTGTCCCTTGCCCCGTCCCTCAAATTCAAAGAAAGAGCCATCGATTCTACCACTTGACCAATCAGACCAACCACTTGTTCCATCAATAGGTTGTGAAAAGGTATAAGTATCCACTATGTCAGAATTATCTTCTGTCCAATTTGGAGCCATAGTACCATCATTATATACATAGATGCCAGCAATATAGTAATTGTTACCACCGATACGGAGACCGTTACCTCTCAAGAGTCCATTCAATTCACCGTTGATTTTAATCTCGAAATATTTCCAGCCAGCGATACTGAACTTATCAGAACCTGACATCAGAGAAGGCCAGCCGTCATCATTTCTCTTCAAAAAGGCATAAGCATCATCGCCTGTTTCCTTACAAACCACACGAAGGGTCCAGTTCACGTAATCATGATCGGTTTTCAAAACAAATCCATTAGAATACCAATTCTCAATATGCTGAGGTGTGCTCATTATTTCGGTCACATTACTCCCCGTTGGCTTGTAGAAATTACCATCTTCAAATCGCTTGATGTGCCCATTGAGGTTCTTCAGACCTTTATACTGCAATCGAAGACCACCATTATGAATGTCATCATAGAATTTCCTAGTAACGGTAAGCACAAAGTCTTTCTGACCATTGGCACAATCATACCAATCTTCATTATCTTTACATCCCTCGGTGTAAATCTTAACGCCATTCTCATTGCTGATGGCATACTGATCAGTAGAAGAAGCCGCATCAAACGAGAAAATAAGGAGATCTCCCTCCTTAATTACTTCTTTTGCATTAGTAACCACCAGAGAACTCCAGCCGTCAGAGCTGCTGGTCGTCTCCCCCCACGTCAATTGAATCTCATCAGTTGAAGCACTTGCTCCCATACCGATAAGTACTAGAAGCATTAACAACAAATACTTTTTCATCTTTTCGAAATTATAAGTTAAATCATTATAATCCGCTTTTTAACACTTTCTTAAAGCTTTTACTTATTACATCAATAACTACACATTCTCAAGTAGCTGTCAAATTCAAATAATTGCTACTGAAACTATTAAAATCAGGCTTATTTTATCATTTTTTGTCGCTGCAAAAATACAAAGAACATCCGATTCTTTAGAATATAAAGCATTAAAAGTCAAACATATACACAAATCAACCCCCTTATTTCTACAAATCATTACCCTCATATAATAACATTTACACCTCAAATAGGCACTTTAGCCATGAAAAGCAGAAATGAGAATTTGGAGATTTTATTTTTTTCCTTAACTTTGCACTCATTAAGGTCTGAATATTGAATGATGATAAAGAAATATCAAATCAAGATGATAGAAATGATGATATAGAATATAGAATGATAGAAAATCAAGTAAAAGAAATGAAGATAAAAAGTACAAGTCTTTATATCTTACTCATACTTTCCTGCTTCCTTTCTGCCAAAGCACAGAAATTCGACAATATCGACACGAAGGGAAACAGCATACATAGTATCTTCAGGTTGTATTTTCAACAGAAAATATTACCTTTGCAATATTGGAATCTCCAAACGATTTTGGTTTTTAAAAAGAAGAATCCCCAAATGTTATATCGACATAGCGGGAATTGCTACAGATACAGGAAATTTGAAAAGCGAAACGAGAAAAGCCCTTCACCCTTCACCACCCTTCACCACCCTTCATCTCAATCTAAAAGACGCATTTAGCCTAAAAACCTACTATGAAGGCTGAAATTGGTCGCCTATTAAGGTAAGCTCTGGTCTTAATAGACGACTGTAATTTCTGGTGTTTTGGCGAATGTTTATTCCTGGTCTTGCCGTCCTTTTGTGGATGCTACTGGTGCAGAATGGAGAGGAGGTCAGATTGACATGCTGATAGATCGTGCTGATGGAGCTATCAATATCTGTGAGATGAAATATGCCAAGGATGAGTTTGTGATAGATGCCGGCTATGAGCAGCGGCTGCGTGACAGGATGTCTTCCTTCTCTGTGGTGTCTTTTTTTAGCACTAAAGCGAAAAAGGTGGATTTGCACTCTACAAATCCACCTTATTCACTTTATAAATAGAGCTAATGTGCTCTTAATTCTTATTTTCCTAATCCAGAAATCACCTTACAGAATACTTAACAATCCACTTTGTTACAGGATTCCAAACAGTCGCAAGACATCATTCAGGTTGGCTACCACCAAGAGCAAGAGCAAGATGGCGAAGCCAACATACTCTGCACGTTCCATAAACTTATCTCCTGGCTTGCGACCTGTGATAATCTCATAAAGCAAGAAGAAGACATGACCTCCATCCAAGGCTGGGATAGGAAGGATGTTCATAAACGCCAGGATGATGCTCAGGAAGGCTGTCATCATCCAGAATGCATGCCAATCCCACATTGATGGGAACAAGCTACCCAAGGCGCCAAATCCACCGAGGCTCTTCGCTCCCTCCTTGGAGAACACATACTTCATATCGCCTACATATCCTGCCAAGACGTTCCAACCATATTTGATACCAGCTGGGAAACTCTCGAAGAAACCATAACTGATATGAGTTGGCTTGTAGTCCATCATCACAGGGTGATTGTAGAAACCAAGCTTCACACCCTCAGGAGTTGACTCAAACTGAACTGCCAGCTGTACGGTATCACGCATTGCACCATCGCCACGAAGCAAGGTTAGACTACCCGTCAACGCCTTCAAGCTATCCTTTGGTGTCTGAGCTACAGACAGCATATCGTCTATACGCCCCAACTCCTCGGTCAACTCATTATAAGAGCCCACCTTCTTACCATTGACAGCAAGTATCTCATCTCCCTTCTCCAAGCCAATCTTGGCAGCTGGAGAATCCTTCATCACACTGTCTATCTGCAATGGCACATAAAGCTCCACGAAACGAGGACTTTCCTTGATCATGTCAAGCATGTTCAACTCACCTGGCAGATTCAAGCTCATCTTCTTGCCACCACGAAGGAGGTCAACACGAGTAGCTGTGGAAAGGTCACGGAACAAGTCACCATCGTAGGTTTTGAACTCACCTTTCTCGGTACCCAACAAGATGTCATGGTCTTGGAAGCCCAACTTCTTTGCCTCAGTATTGAACTTCATACCATAGGTCATATCCTTGGTAGCTACATACTCATCACCCCAATGGAACAAGATCATGGAGTAGATGAAAAGAGCCAAGACAAAGTTGACCAATACACCACCTATCATAATCAAGAGACGCTGCCAAGCAGGTTTGCTACGGAACTCATAAGGTTGTTCCGGTTGCTTCATCTGTTCGGTATCGAAACTCTCGTCTATCATACCAGAGATTTTGCAATATCCACCCAATGGCAACCATCCGATACCATAAGTCGTATCAGAATGCTTTGGCTTGAACTCAAAGAGATGGAACCAAGGGTCGAAAAAGAGATAGAACTTCTCCACTCTTACACCGAAGAGCTTGGAGAAGAAGAAGTGTCCGCCCTCATGGAGCAAGACAAGTAAGGAAAGCGACAGTATCAACTGCAACGCTTTGATCAAAAATACTTCCATTTATTATTTATCATTTATTATTTATTCATTAACTCTGTAGCGATGCGACGAGCCTCAGCATCCGTTCTCAGATAGACATCCAGATCTGGACTCTTGTCGAAGGTAGCCTTCTGCATCACTTGTTCAATGATGTCTGCCATCTGAAGGAAGCCACACTCACCTCGACGGAATCCGGCATTGACCACCTCGTTGGCTGCATTAAGAATGCACGACATATTACCGCCCATGTGGATGGCATCGAAAGCCAACTGCAAGCATTTGAACTTGGTATAGTCTGGTTCGAAGAACTGCAAGTCCTGTGTCTTAAACAAATCGAGTCGGTCGCCTCTCAAAGGAAGACGCTTTGGGAAAGAGAAGGCATACTGGATAGGAAGGCGCATATCTGGCACGCCCAACTGTGCCTTCACTGCTCCATCCATAAACTGCACGGCACTATGTACCACACTCTGAGGATGAATCAGCACCTGAATCTTATCGGCAGATACGCCGAAGAGCCACTTCGCCTCCGTCACCTCGAAACCCTTGTTCATCAAGGATGCCGAGTCGATGGTTATCTTGGCTCCCATATCCCAAGTTGGATGTTTGAGGGCATCAGCCGCCGTCACCTTCTCCAACTGCTCATGGGTATAGTTGCGGAAAGGACCTCCCGAACAAGTCAAGAGAATCTTGTCTATCTCATTGTCATCCTCGCCTACCAAACTCTGGAAGATGGCACTATGCTCACTATCTACAGGGAGGATTGGCGCATGATACTGCTGTGCCAATCCACAAATCAACTCACCTGCCACTACCAAGGTTTCCTTGTTGGCAAGGCATATCTTCTTGCGAGCCTTGATGGCGTGGATGGTTGGTTCCAAACCCGAGAAGCCCACCATGGAGGCAAGCACCATATCGATAGGGTCAGCCTCTACGATGTCGCAAAGAGCCTGGGCACCAGCATATACCTTGACATCTGGTTCATCGCGAAGCAAGTCCTTCAACTCTTCATAATGTGCCTCATTGGCGATAACAACGGCAGCTGGATGAAACTTACGAGCCTGTGCAGCAAGTTCCTTCACTCGGTTGTTGGCTGTCAAGCAATATACCTCATAGAGGTCACTATGTTGCTCGATGACATCCAAAGCCTGGGTGCCGATGCTTCCGGTAGAACCGAGAATACATATCTGTTGTTTCTTCATCATTTTTTCATTTCAAGGGTAAATGCACCTTTCAATAGATGCCTTATACCTCATTATATATATAAGGGATTAATCTGCTCATTATAAGGAATCAATCAGCCAACTGAAGCAGCCCCTCAGGAATTGCCATCCTAATCTCCTTCTTCTCAGCATTCACCTCCTCTATCAAGTCGTCACTGGCAGGAATCAAAACTTCCTTACCATCCGGGGTAGTCACCTCAAAGAGAAGGTTGATGGTAGAGTCATCCACATGGTCGATGGTACCGACCGACTTTCCTGTTGGCACATCGACGAGATGGAATCCGATAATCTCAGCCCAAGTCATGTGCTCCCCATCGCTATCCGACAGATGACGAGGGAAGAAGACCTCGCATCCCGTATAGTTGCGAGCTTGCTCTTGGGTGTCGATGTCCTCAAACTTCACCAGCACCGTGTCATCGTTCTTGAATCGGTATTCCTCCATATAGAATGGTACAAGAATGCCATCAATGTCGAGCACCAAGTACTCGGCATCCACTCGGTCGAAGACATCATCAGTAATGGCAAAGGAAATCTCTCCCTTCACACCATGCGGCTTGCCCAACTTACCTATTTTATATACGTCGTCACGTCTTATCATAATTCTTCACTCTTCATTCTTCACTTCCTTAGTCCTCCACACGAGTTATCTTGGCTCCCAAGTCATTGAGACGCTGTTCGATGTCCTGATAACCACGGTCTATCTGAGCGATATTGGCGATACGGCTAGTACCATTGGCACTCATCGCCGCAATCAACAAGGCGATACCTGCACGAATATCAGGACTCGTCATTCTGCCAGCACGCAAGGTGAGTTTATGGTCATGACCGACAACGACTGCACGGTGAGGGTCGCAAAGGATAATCTGCGCTCCCATGTCGATAAGCTTATCCACGAAGAAAAGACGGCTCTCAAACATTTTCTGATGGAAGAGTACACTACCACGAGCCTGTGTCGCCACGACGAGCAGCACAGACAAGAGGTCTGGAGTCAATCCTGGCCAAGGGGCATCCGACAAGGTCATGATGGTGCCATCGATGAAAGAGTCGATGACATAGTGCTTCTGCTGTGGTATGAAGAGGTCGTCACCATCAATCTTGATTTTCACGCCCAATCGACGGAAAGCATCAGGGATGATACCCAAGTTCTTCACCGACACATCCTTGATGCGGACACCAGCGCCACACATGGCAGCCATTCCGATAAAAGAACCTACCTCGATCATATCTGGCAAGATGGTATGCTCTGCTCCATGCAAGCTATCCACTCCCACGATGGTGAGAAGATTGCTGGCAATACCACTGATGCGAGCACCCATGGCATTGAGTAAGTGACAGAGCTGCTGGATGTAAGGTTCACAAGCCGCATTGTAGATGGTGGTCGTTCCCTTGGCAAGTACAGAAGCCATGATGATGTTGGCAGTACCCGTCACCGAAGCCTCATCCAGGAGCATATAGCAACCCTTCAGTCGCTTTGCCTCTATCTGATAGACATTGCGAGCATCATCATGTACAAACTTGGCACCCAAGTACTTGAATCCCAAGAAGTGAGTATCCAGACGACGGCGACCAATCTTGTCACCACCCGGCTTGGCAATCGTAGCCTTGCCACAACGCCCCAGCAACGGACCAATCATGAGCACACTGCCACGAAGCGAAGAGCACTTCTTGACAAACTCCAAGCTATCGAGATAGTCAAGCTTCAACTCATCGCTTTGGAAAGTATAGTCGTTACGACTATTCTGGGTCACCTTGACACCGATTTCCTTCAGCAACTTAATGAGGTTGTTGACATCGAGGATGTCCGGCACATTCTTGATGCGCACTGGCTCCTTGGTGAGGATGGTGGTACAGATGACCTCCAACGCCTCGTTCTTGGCACCCTGTGGGGTGATGGTTCCCTTGAGCGGATGACCGCCCTCTATGATGAAAGACTCCATAGGCTACTTATTTCTTTTTCTTGTTACTCTTAGCTAAATCATGCTCTGCGACCTTATCAAACTTGAAGTTATGGACATCCAACTGTATCTTGCCGTCGGTAAAACGAGCCAAGTCGGAAGCCACCTTCTCCAAGTCGCTGGAGCCATGGCTCCACTGCATGAGGTTGCGGTGCATCTGATTAGCAGTCAACTTCACCAACTCATCACGCTCATCGCCTGGTTCCATCGTCTTCAACTTATCGAAAAGCTCAAAGATCATAGAACCATAGTGACGGATAGGAATTTTCTTCATCGGATATTCCATTGGCTCAGGTTTCTTCGCTATCTGCACGGCTTGAGACACATCGAATGGGTAATCCACATCCAATTGGAAATTGCTCATGATGGCAAGATGATCCCACAACTTGCGCTCATGGTCCTCCACGCCATTGCCCTCTGGGAACATACGTTTCATGATGGCAATGATAGCCTCAGCACAACGCTGACGCTCCCCCTTGTCCTCCAACGTAACAGCATGATTTACCATGTTTTGGATTTCCCTGCCATACTCTGGCATCACCAATTTCTCTCTTTGGGTATTGTAATCTAATCCTTCTATATTCATTCTTTATGATGGTTGATGAATGTACATTATATTATATATGTAAGAGGCTGTCCCTCCCTTCTGTTAAATCAACTTCTTTGGCATCTTGGCAACGAAGTTCTTCAGATAGAATGGCACGAAATATGCCACATCCTCAAACTTTCCTTCCACAAAACGTTTCTCTGCGAGAGGAGCCATGTTCTTAGCCAATGGTTCGATGTCCTTTACAAGTCGGGCATTCGGATGGTTGATGACCTCCATGCACTTGGCTGCGCCATTTCCGAAGAAATAGACAGTTCCCTTGTCCAAGTATTCCTTATAAGTATCAGCATCTACGATGTCGGCTTGGATAGGTCGTACCTCCTTCAAAGCTCGTGTCATCACCTGTGCATAAACTTCCATACGGCGGGCATCCAGCATAGGAACGATGAGTGCATCTTCCTCCTCAGGATGCTCTCCTAGCAGCACAGGCACAGCCAAGAGTTCGAGTGTAGGCACAGCGATGAGTTTCACGCCACGGCCATAGCAGATACCCTTTGCCATGCTCACGCCAATACGCAAACCGGTATAGGAACCAGGACCACAACTGACTGCCACAGCCTCCAAAGGAATGCCATGACCATCTATGAAACTAAGAGCCTCATCTACGTAAACACCTAACTTAACTGCATGGTTAGGACCGCTGTGATCTTCCTTGTTGAAAACCACCTGTCCATTATCACTAACTGCCACTGAGCACACGTCGGTACTCGTCTCAATATTCAATATACAAGACATAATTTAAAAATATATTCTTAAATAAGGTGCAAATTTAATCATTTTCTCGCTTTTTTTTGTACTTTTGCAGAAATTTAACGTGAAAGATTATATGATACAGTCAATGACGGGCTTCGGAAAAGCTACCGTTGCCTACAACGAAAAGAAAATTAATGTAGAGATAAAGTCATTAAATAGCAAGTCACTTGATCTCTCTACTCGTATAGCACCTCTCTATCGTGAAAAGGAGATGGAGATGCGCCAAATCATCGCTAAACACTTGGAGAGAGGCAAGGTGGACTTCTCCATCTGGATAGAGAAGACTGCCGCTGCTGATGCGACACCTATCAATGCGGCACTTGTTGAGAATTATTACCAACAAATCAAGCAAATTTCGGCTCAGACAGGTATTCCTGAGCCTACAGATTGGTATGCCACTCTCCTTCGTCTTCCAGATGTAACAACCAAGACTGAAGTCGAGGAACTCACCGATGAGGAGTGGGATGCTGCCAAGACTGCCATCTTGGAGGCTATCGGACATCTCGTTGACTTCCGCAAGCAGGAAGGTGCCGCTCTCCAGAAGAAGTTCACGGAGAAGGTGGACAACATCCAGGCTCTCTTGGAGAGCATCGAACCATACGAGAAATCTCGTGTGGAGAAGATTCGTGCCAACATCGTGAGTGGCTTGCAGCAGATTCCTAATGTCGATTACGACAAGAACCGCTTGGAACAGGAACTCATCTACTACATTGAGAAGTTGGATATCAGCGAGGAGAAGCAGCGTCTCGCCAACCACCTCAAGTATTTCCGTGAGACCATGAACGAGGAAGGTCATGGTGTAGGCAAGAAACTCGGCTTCATCGCCCAGGAAATGGGTCGTGAGATCAACACCACTGGTTCTAAGAGCAACCAAGCTGAGATGCAGAACATCGTGGTGAAGATGAAGGATGAGTTGGAGCAAATCAAGGAACAAGTACTCAACGCACTATAAAAAAGAATTCAATAGCAATATGAAGAACGGATTATTGATTTTCAGTGCTCCATCCGGCAGCGGCAAGAGCACAATCGTGAATTGGTTGATGAAGGAACACCCAGAACTGAAGTTGGCTTTCTCCATCAGCTGCACTTCTCGTGCTCCTCGTGGCACGGAGAAGAATGGTGTGGAATATTTCTTCCTGACCCCAGAGGAGTTCAAGGCAAAGATTGAGGCTGACGAGTTCTTGGAGTACGAGGAGGTATATCAAGATAGATTCTATGGTACCTTGAAGTCACAGGTAGAGAACCAGTTGAACGCTGGTGAGTCTGTGATGTTCGATGTCGATGTCAAGGGTGGTGTCAACATCAAGAAGTTCTATGGAGAACGTGCCCTCAGTATCTTCGTACAACCTCCTTCGGTAGAGGAATTGCGCCGTCGCCTCAATGGTCGTGGCACAGATGCACCAGAGGTCATCGAGCAACGCCTTGCCAAGGCTAGCTACGAGTTGACCTTCGCCCCTCAGTTCGACCACGTCGTAGTCAATGACGATTTGGAGAAGGCAGAACAAGAGGTTTACGAACTTGTTCGCCAGTTCTTAAGCGAAAAGTAAAGAGCGAAGAGTGAAGAATTCAATAGCAATCAAGGCGCATGCCTTATTATACATTATTATTTATAATTTATGATTTAATATGAAGTCGGTCGGAATATTCGGTGGTAGTTTCAATCCCATCCATACAGGACATATCGCCCTCGCCAAGAGTCTCTGCGAAAAGGCAGGACTAGACGAGGTTTGGTTCATGGTATCTCCTATGAACCCATTCAAGAAAGCAGCCACCGACTTACTCGACGACCAGTTGCGCCTAGAGATGGTGAAGAAGGCTTTGGAAGGCGAACCACAGTTGCAAGCTTGCGACTATGAGTTTCATCTGCCCAAGCCATCCTATACTTGGCATACACTCCAAGCCATCAGTCAGGACTTTTCCGACATCCGCTTCACATTATTAATAGGTGGCGACAACTGGGCAGCTTTCGACAAATGGTATCACCATGACGACATCCTCGCCCATTATCCCATCGTGGTCTATCCCCGAAAAGGTTCCGACATCGGAGAAGTGCCAGAGGGAGTCACCATCGTCGAGACACCTCTGCTCAATATCAGCAGCACGGAGATTCGCCATCACATCGCCAAGGGAGAGAGCATCCACGGCATGGTGCCAGAGAGCATCGAGCAACTAGCCATCCAGAACTATTCCTCCCTCATCAGATAGTCGGACTATATATAATAAGGTATCAAGCATAACATATCAAAACAGTAAAACATCAAGAAATGGATTGGAAGAAATACATCAAGAAGTTTGTGAACTTGGCAGTTGAACCGATTCGAAGAAATGCCAACTTCTTTGCATTCATGTATATTCTTGGAATACTCTGTGCAGTTGTCACCCTTGCCAAGAACCAGGAGCTGTACGACAACTTGTATCTGGAGCTATTCTTCGACATATACACAGTATGTATCGTCCTCGCCTTTATTCCCAAGAAGATACGTTTTTGGGTAAGGGGAGTCCTGTACTTCATCTTGTATGCCACCGCCATTGCCGACGTCTATTGTTTCGTCAACTTTGGTGCGACGCTCAACCCTTCTATGTTGATGCTTGTAGGAGAAACCAACAGCAGCGAGGCGAGCAACTTCATCGCAGCCTGCCTCTCTGCAGATGTCATCTTCAGCAGTGTGGGTTGGGTACTTCTGCTCATCCTTGTGCAGATACTCACAGCCTTCCGTCGTTTCCGCCATTTCATGTGGAAAGTCAGCGTCTTGCTCACCTCCTTCTGTCGTCCGCTCTATCGTTGGTTGTCCACCCACAAGGAGAACCTGTCCAAGGTGGTTCCAGCATCCTTGGGAGTGCTCTGCATGGTCTTATACATCTGGAGTGCTTGCGTATCTTGGCAGAACAAGGTCGCCATCCACAAATTGATGTCTTGCAAGACCATCGGTGAGGTAGAACACGCCTTGACCAAGAAGGATTGTGGCAATCTCTACCTCCCATTCTATCGTCTCAACTTCAGCATCTACTCCAACAAGTTGGCTTCTCACCAGATTTCCCAACTCATCCATGCCGCCAACGAGATCAAGGTGGATACCTGCACCTATCGCTCTCCACAGATCGTACTCATCATCGGCGAGAGCTATGGCAGACACCACTCCCAGCAATATGGGTATTTCATGAAGACGACCCCACGTCAAAAGGCTTTGGAGAGAACCCGCAAACTGACCAAGTTTACGGATGTCGTGACCTGTTGGAACCTGACGAGTTTTGTTTTCAAGAACATCTTCTCTACCCATGTGGTTGGCGAGAAGGGAGAGTGGTGCGACTATCCTCTCTTCCCAGAGTTGTTCCGCAAGGCAGGCTATCATGTCACCTTCATCACCAACGAGTTTTTGCCACAAGCCAAGGAAGCCGTCTATGACTTCAGTGGCGGTTTCTTCCTGAACAATCCACAGTTGAGCAAGTTGCAGTTTGATAGCCGCAACACCGAGCTTCATGCCCTCGATGACGGTTTGCTCGATGACTACGACAACAAGTTGAAGGCTGCGGAAGACAGCAGCAAGTATAATCTCACCATCTTCCACTTGATGGGTCAGCATGTGAGCTACAAGAATCGTTACCGCAAGGAGCAGGCTCGTTTTTGGGCAAGCAGTTATGAGGACAAGCGACCAGAGTTGAACGTCAAGCAGCGCCAGATGCTTAGCTATTATGACAATGCCACCTTGTACAACGACTCCATCGTGGCACAAATCGTGAAGCGATATTCCAAGAAGAACGCCATCGTCATCTATATGCCAGACCATGGCGAGGAATGTTATGAGGACAACCGTGGCTTCATCTGCCGCAATCACTCCTCCGCCATCGACTGGCCATTGGCTCACTATGAGTTTGAGATACCTTTCTGGATCTACTGTTCACAGAAGTATATCAGCACGCACCGTGACATCTATCGCCAAATCCGAAAGGCAAGAAACAAGCGATATATGACCGATGCCCTTCCTCACCTCTTGCTATATTTGGCTGGCATCGAGACGCCTACCTACAATGCCAAGTACAACATCCTCAGCCCCGATTATGACGAAATGCGTCCTCGCATCCTCAAGAACACTGCCGACTACGACAAGTTGAGAGATGCCGAAATGGCGAAGCAGAAGAGACTGCAAGAAGCAGAGGAAGCCATGAAGGGGAAAAAGAAAGCAAAAGCTAGAAAGAATAAATAATTAGAAAGGAGATTAATAGATATGAGTAACCCATCATTAAGTCGTTCGGAATGCAATGTGTTGCGAGGCCTTGCCATCATCGGCATATTCCTCCACAACTATTGCCATTGGCTAGGTCCTATCGTCAAGGAGAACGAGTATCAATACTTCCAGCATAACGTGGATTGGTTCAATCAGGTATTGGTCAACCCCGACCTCAGTTTGCCATTCCATCTCCTCTCCTTCTTCGGACATTACGGTGTGCCCGTCTTCCTCTTCCTCAGTGCCTACGGATTGGTACTGAAGTATGAGGCGAAGCCGCATTTAGAGAATGCCACACAGTTTGTTGGTATCAATGGCAAAAAGTTCTTCAACTGGCGAGAGCCTTTGCAGTTCATCCGTTATCATTATCTGAAGCTCTTCAAGATGATGATTGTGGGATTCGTGGCTTTCACGATGCTCGATGCCATCACGCCGGGAGCACACAAGTATCACTTCCTCGACATCGTGGCGATGTTCGGCATGTTCAACAATGTATTGCCAGAACCCGACCACATCATTTGGCCAGGTCCCTTTTGGTTCTTTGGTTTGATGCTGCAACTCTATATCGTCTATCGCCTCTTCATCTATCGCCGCCATTGGGGATTTACCGTAGGACTGATGGTCATCTGTGTGGCGATACAGTTGGCGTTGGGATTCGACAACCCAGAGAGCGAGGCGATGAACCGCTATCGCTACAACTTCATGGGAGGAATGCTTCCTTTCGGCTTGGGCATCCTCTATGCTCGATATGGTGAGAAGATACTCATGACTTTCCACCACAACGCAACCAATTTCTTCGGCATCATCTTCTGCTGTTCCATCATCTATAGCCTCAGCGGAAGCATGATCGGCTGGACTTTCGTGCCTCTCTTCATCTGTCTGCTGAGCGTATTGACCGCCAAGGTGTTGTCGGGAGTCAACTGGCTTTCGGGCATCAACAAGGTCTTGGAATGGATGGGTGTTATCTCAGCGGCGCTCTTCGTCTGCCATCCTATCACCAGGAAGATATTCATCCCTATCAGCCGTCAGGGCGACCTCTATGCCGGCTTGCTGCTCTACATCATCTCTAGCATCTGCCTCGCTTGGTTGTTTTCTCAACTGATGAAAAAGATTCCGAATCCACAAATGAAAAAATAGCAATGAAGAAAGCACTCTAGAAGTAAGACACCCCGAAAGCTAATGTCTTTAACTTCTTAGCGAAGCGATAACTTCTTTAACTCCTCTTATTTATGAGATACAAGATAAAAGATATAGAACTGGCGAATATCAGCCGATTTCGTGGTGAGTTGATGGGAGCAGCGATGCTCTTCATTATCCTCTTCCATGTAGGTTTGCCACGAGAGGATGCCTTCTACGGCTTGCGTCGAATGGGCAATGTGGGAGTAGATATGTTCCTCTTCCTCAGCGGCATCGGCTTATGGTTCTCATGGATGAAGAATCCCGATACAAAGCGATTCTTCATCCGTCGCTACCTCCGCATCTATCCCGCTTGGCTCATCATCGCCAGCCTCTTCTACATCCCCCGTTTCAACGGAGGAGACACCTGGGCTTGGGTCAACCTCTTCGGAGAGATTTCCATCAACTGGGGTTTCTGGTTGCATGACGAACTCAACTTCTGGTATATCCCAGCCACGATGATGCTCTACCTCTTCGCTCCTGGCTATATGGAACTCATCAAGCGACACCCCATCTACCGTTGGCTGCCAGTGGTGATGGTGATGTGGTGCATCCTCGTAGAGTATGTCACCCCTATCCATCAAGCCGTTGGGCATCTAGAAATCTTTTGGAGCCGAGTGCCCATCTTCTTCATCGGCATCAACATGGGAGAGATGGTAAGGAGAAAGGATACACTCGACGGGGCGAGCATCTGGATGATTTGGCTGATGTTTCTGATGACACTGCTCTCCAGCATCTTCCTGGAACAAGTGAAGCACGGACAGTTTCCGCTCTTCCTGGAGCGAATGCTCTACATTCCGCTCACCGTGACAAGCATCCTCCTACTCAACCGTGTATTCCGACGCACCCCGAAATGGGTCAACAAGGCATTCATGTTTGTCGGCGCACTGAGTTTGGAGTGTTACCTCATCCACATCCACTTCGTACTCGATTACATCGAGAAGTGGCATTGGACTTATTGGCCCACCTTCCTCACCTGTGTCGCCATCACCCTACCTGCCGCTTGGGTATTGGCAAAACTTGTCGGTTGGATTTCCCAAAAGCTAGCAAAGTTATTAAAGGTATAAATACATGAAAGAAATAGATAATATAGAAAAGGATGCAAGAGGCTTCTCTGCCTTGATGCGCTTGATTCGTCCGAAACAATGGATCAAGAATGGATTCGTCTTTGTTCCAATCTTCTTCGGTGGCGAATTGTTCAATACGGAAGCATTGTTGGCAGGACTGATTACCTTCTTCGCCTATAGTTTCGCTGCGTCCAGCATCTACTGCTTCAACGACATCTATGACGTGGAGGCAGACCGCCGCCATCCAGTGAAGTGCCATCGTCCCATCGCATCAGGAGCCATCTCTATTAAGATGGCTTACATGCTGATGTTCCTGATGTTTGCGCTATCCGTAAGCATCGGCAGTTTGCTAAAGACATGGGAGACGGTGGGAGTCATCCTGTTCTATTGGGTACTCAATCTAGGTTACTGCACCAAGTTCAAGCAGCATGCCATCATCGACGTGTGCATCGTGGCATTCGGTTTTGTGCTCCGATTACTGGCAGGCGGTGTAGCCACGGGAGTCGTATTGAGCAAGTGGATCGTGCTGATGACCTTCCTCATCACTCTCTTCATGAGTTTTGCCAAACGACGTGACGACGTGGTGAGAATGGAGAAGACAGGCGAGGCGCCTCGCAAGAATACGAGCCGATACAACCTCACCTTCATCAACCAAGCCATCACCATCACCGCCTCCGTCACCTTGGTTTGCTACATCATGTACACCGTGAGCCCAGAAGTCTGCGAACATTTCCATACCGACTACCTCTACCTCACCACCGTCTTCGTGTTGGTGGGACTCTTGAGATACATCCAGATAGCAGTAGTTGACCAACAGAGCGGTGACCCAACCAAGATATTGCTCCGTGACCGCATCACCCAGTTCATCGTCTTGGGTTGGCTTGTTGCCTTCCTATTCATTATTTATATATTATAGGAGGGAAAATGAAAAAGGAAAAAATATATTGTTTTGATTTTGATGGAACGCTGACCACCAAGGACACGCTCCTCGAAATGATCAAGTTTGCCAAGGGAAAGACTCGCTTTCTCTTGGGATTCTTGCTTTATAGTCCCATCTTGGTTTTGATGAAACTTCACCTCTTCCCTAATTGGAAGGCAAAGCAACTCATCTTCAAGCATTTCTTCGGAAGAATGACCATCGAGGACTTCGATGAGCTCTGTGTGAATTTCGCTATGAAGAACTTGTATCTGCTCCGTTTCCCAGGCATTGCTCGCATTCAAGAAGCACAAAGGAAACGAGAAAGAGTATTTGTGGTAAGCGCCAGCATCGACAATTGGGTTCGCCCTTTCTTCGCCTTTCAGAATCTAGACTGCGTCGAGGTATTGGGCACCCAGATAGAAGTTGTCGATGGCAAGGTGACCGGTCGGTTCCAAACCAATAATTGTTATGGAGAAGAGAAAGTGCATCGCATTTGCGAAGCCCTTACCCAAACAATAGAGAACGGCAAGGGAGCCTCCACCCTCAGCTTCGACCGAACCCGATACGACATCGAGGCTTTCGGCGACAGCCGGGGTGACAAGGAGATGTTGGCTTTTGCCGACAAGGGGCATTACAAGCCATTCAGACAATAGCCATCCCACAGAACAGCCAATGGTCTTGCCCATAATGAGTATTGGGGGATGGTACAGAGCGAAGTAGTGGCAGATGACTTGTTTCATGAATAAGGTCAAAACAAAAAAATTATGTTAAAATTGAAAGAAAAGAGACACTAATATCGAAAAAATCGCTATATTTGCATTTATTCTTAGACCTTATAACATATTTATAACCAAAAACAATTGAGCAATTATGAAAAAGTTCTTAGCGATTATTACGGGGTTAGTTAGCATCCTTGCAATGACTTCATGCAGCAATATGTCAGAACAAGACATAGAAAAAGAGATAGCCTCTGGTGTTGTCTTAGTGCAAAACCAAAGTTATTATGAAGTTGACTTGTCTAACGGTGCAAAGATATTTTTCTCAAACTTTGACGAAAAGGAAGGAATCAATGGACTCGCTACAGACGAGGATTCTGTGGAGGTGTCAACTTCTTACGGAACAGGCTTTTTCATTTCGGAAGATGGCAAGATTGTCACCAATGCTCATGTTGTTTCCAATACCATCGAAGACAAGGACGTAAACAAATCTGTAGCCGAAATTATTGAGGCACTAAAGGACATAACACTTTCTTCCTACAATGAATACCAAGAAAAGCACGAGACGGCAGTTAACGCTTACAATTACGCCAACTATAGTGACGAGGTGTCATACGAAGACTTTTACAAGCTACGTGACATCAAAGACGCTTTGGAGGAAAAATGTGAAGAATATGCAGCAACCTATGAAGCTCTGAGCAACATCAATCCTAGCGAGTCTGACATTAAATACCACAATAAGATAAGCATTGCTTACAATGACACTTATGTAACCTCCACAACCGACTTCTCGAGTTGTGTAGTTGCCAAACTTGACACGGAGCACGACCTGGCCATCATCCAGTTAAAGAACAAGAAAACCCCTGAGGACAAATATATATTTACCGTTGAAGAGGAAGATCCTTTAGAAGTATATAATTTGAAGGAAAACATAACTAAGAAAATCAGTGAAGACAAGAATAGCAAGCTCTTTATGATGAGTTTCAATCTTGGTCCAACTCTTGCTATGACCAAAGAAGGCATCAAGTCACAATTCAATAGCGGAACCATCAGCCAGCGCACAGACGACCGTCTGATGTATTCCATTCCAGCCCTTCCTGGTAGTAGTGGTTCACCAGTAGTCAATCTACGAGGTCAGTTGGTGGCTATCAATTATGCAGGCATCAATACTACTCAAAGTTTCAACTATGGAATTAGAGTCAAGCATTTGAGAAACCTGATTATGAAATAAGGGTTTACTACTTATATCGTTACTGATTTAAGAACGAAGATTATGCATAAAATATTTATCTCTTATTCAAGACAAGATTACGCCGCTGTCGTACAACTTAAGGATGAAATCGAGAGTCTTTTAGGTTATGGAAGCTGTTGGATAGATTTGATGGGGATTGAAAGTGACCGCCAATTTGTCGATGTCATCATTGATGCCATTGACAAGGCTGAGATATTTCTTTTTATGTATTCCAAGCATTCCGAAAATTCCGTATGGACACGTAAGGAAATCAATTATGCCAATAGTGAGAAAAAGAGAATCGTCTTTTTGAAAATAGACGATGCCGAGATAAGTAAATATTACCGGTTTCAGTTTGGTGGACATGACATCATTGACATAGAAGATAAAAAACAGAAAAAAAAGTTGCTGAATGACCTCACAAAATGGTGTGGTCTTGTTTCGCCCAATCAAGAACAAGAGCAGAATCAAGAACAAGAGCCAAGAATGGAACAAGAGCCGGAACAAGATTTCGAGCTAAAAATGGATTTCAACTCAAATATGGCTCATAACCCGAATGTGGATCTTAAGCCAAGAATGCATTTTAAACCAAAATTGAAGATAAACTATGCAAAATATATAAACTCCATTTCTAAATGCTTTAGCAAAAATTGGGCTTCATTCACCAATTACGTATCCCATTCCGTCTGTGGAGTAATCATAAAGGGATGCGTATTGATGGCCATACTGGCTTTCGCATTTTTGTTTTTGGGGTGGTCTGCCGTGTTTATACTTGCCAGCCTAGTTTTTGGAGTTTTGTGGTATTCCGATGAAATTCAGAACAAATACCCCAAAGTGGGAAAATACATATTGACTATAAGAAGTTGGAGCGCAAAGTTTTTACTCGGGTTAAATAGTTTGTTTTCTATTTTCTGGTTCTTCACCACTTGGGGGGATTCAGATACCGACTTGCTTTATTTCTATTCCTGCATATTGATATTGAGTGCAGCATTATGGCTATTGATGCAATTGAAGTTAATCGATTTGGGCATAAAAACGAAGAAAGAGAAAATCGCATACTTTGGCATATTTGTTTTCTTTTATCTATGTTCATTTATAGTTACACTAATTGGCGTCTATTTTAAAACAACATCATGAGACAATTCTACACCTTATTATATATAGTAGCCCTATTCTCTTGCAGCCTTGTTTTCGCATGCAAGAATCAAACGGCATCACAAAAGCCATTGGCAAAAACCGAACAAGACACCCTATCTCTAGAGAAGGAGCTATCTGAAAATGAAAAACATTTTCAACTGCTTATGAACTGTGTCATCCACAATGACGCAGCTACCTTTGCACACCTCACCTCCTATCCCATCATGCGTACTTACCCCACAAAATGGATTGAGGATAGCCTAGAGATGCTATCATTCTTCCCCATCATGGCTGACGACTCTCTTAAAAACGTCCTTAAAAGAACCAAACCGAGCGATTGGGAGCAAGTTGGATGGCGAGGCTATACTTTTGCCAATGGCGAGTATTTCTGGGATGAGGGATACGCACTCAGTGCCATCAATTATGAGTCGAAGCAAGAGTTAGCCATCAGAGAAGCCCTCATCCAAAAAGATCTTTCCACAATTCATCCAAGCCTCAGGACACAGATCATGGTTCCGTTTAACTGTTTCTATGACACCAAGAGCCGCGCCATCTATCGAGTTGACATTCTTGATGCCACAGACTATCTGGACGAGAATGCCAAATATCGAATGGCAGTTTACCTCAAAGACACGGATCTCAGGGAAAAGCCAGATTATCTGTTAGACGTGGACTACGACATAGAAGGAAGTGCCGGAGTTAGGGAGTATGAGTGCTCTGACAAAAAAGGCAATCACATTTCATTCTACCTGGACTTCTATGAGCAAACCAACCACTTTGAGGCAAAGATAAAGCTCGGCAAGGAAAAAGGCACGCACATCATTGACCGGACCTATTGGCTCGACTTTTTCGATACCGACCAAGTGAAGAAAAGAAAGTAAAATGGCAACAAATAATTATATCCAATCTAATGAATACACACAAGACCCTCATAAACAATGGTTTGTCTTGCGTGCCACCTACAATAGGCAGAAAAAGGCATACGATTATATCGTGAGCAAAGGAGAAGTGGCTTATATGCCACTTCATTACACTCAGAAAATTGTCTGTGGCAAGAAGAAAAGAGTCTTAGAACCATATTTACCCCAGCTACTCTTCGTCTATGCTTCCACAGAGAAGATTTACGAACTAGTAGAACATACTCCAGAATTATCTTTCTTAAGCTACTATTTCAATCACTTCAAGACGGATAAAAATGGAAAGAATCCACCCCTCACTATCTCTTATACCTCGATGATGAATTTCATTCGGATTACAAGTATCGACAATGAACATATCAAGGTTGTCGCTCCAAAACAATGCCATTACAAGAGTGGCGACCTAGTAAGAGTTACAGAAGGTGACTTTACAGGTGTAGAAGGACGAGTGGCACGAGTCTCTGGTCAGCAAAGGGTGGTCGTTGAGATAGAAGGTCTTTGCATTGTAACTACGGCTTATATTCCAAGTGCATTTATAGAAAAAATCACTAGTTAGTCATACCATTTTATAGCGAAATCACTAGTACAGAGTTTCCAAAATAGGATGAAAAGCACCAAAATGATATATTTTCGAAAAAAAATCTCTCAAAAGAGCGAGTTTTTCAGAAATAATTTGTACATTTGCCATGTCGTTCGAGTTCATACTCGTATCAAAAGAATCAACACAATGATTCTTTGCGAAATTGATATACTTATGTACACATTGTCTAATGTGACATCTTTTCGAGGAGGTCTTTCCCTCCTTTACGTAAGATTTATCCCTTACGTCTCCTCCGGAATAAATATGAAGGGGTGTCGGTAAGGAATGCCCTAAAAACACTTGAAAAAAATGAAAAATAAAGTTTTTATCAGCCATGCCAGTAGTGATTTTCGTGATAATAATGGCCATATCATCGCAGGAAATGCTATTTCAAAAATCATAAAGACACTAGAGGCAAACCATATTGAACGATGGATTGACGAAAAAGGTTTGATTTCCGCAAAAGGATGGTGCGAGCAATTAAAAGATGCGATTGACGAATGCAATATTGTACTTTTTGTCGCTTCCGAACGAGCTAACAAGTCAATCAATACTGCTAATGAATTAAGTTATGCTTATGAACAAAAGAAGCATATCATTCCTTTTAAGCTAGACACTAGTCCTTACCACAAAGCCATTGCATTGAATTTAAGCAGCTTACATTTTCTCAGATATTATGAAGACCCTAAGAAAGCTTTAGCTGATTTAGTTTCAACGATAAAGGGGATTAATACTCCTACAGTACTGGGCTTTAATGACATTTATATGCCACATATCCCAAAAGAGAAAGAAGTTCAAGGAAAATACTTATCGCAATTAGTGTATGGAATCTTTAAGGCAAATAGCATTTCTAAAAGTTGTGGTCTTATAAAAGAAATTATGAAGCTGACATCTTCTAACTCTAGTGTACTCAATAATTATTTAGACAAATTGTTGAAAATAGAAAAGACACTAAACTATGACGTGAAAAGGAATCAGATTATTAATCTTATTACAGATTTGTCTGAATTTAACGAAGAAAATACTGACAGGTTTGAAAAAATATTGTATTACTTGTTATTGATGTTCCTATATTATACAATTAACGACCAACGTAGCGTAACGGCAATTCAAAGCAAAGTTAATCTTGTTTTTTTTGAGAGAAGTTTATTTGAGCGACATAGTGATACTATAAATAATGTATTTGACAAAGTCAAAAGAGTTGGTTTCTTGGTCGGAGGAGTTGCCGCTATGATAGGGGGACAAAATGGTGTAGGACGTGCTTGTATTCATCAAGTAACTAACGAAGAAAAATTAAATCTAATGAGCACTTCTTCTGAAATTAGTGACTTAGAGGATTTATTTGAGTCATTTAAAATCGCAGTACAGTCTGTAAGAATTAAATAAACAATTAAACATATATTTTTATGATTACCTCAGCCGAATTTATCCATCCTGAAGATGCTGCTGCACTTCAACAAATGGAAAACATTCCAGGTTTCCCGACCTTAGTAAAGAAAATTTTGTCTTTAGGTTACGAGCAATTACAATACGGAGTAAATATGGCTTCAAACATCCGATTGTCGGAGACTCAACTTCCAAAGATATACCATCATCTTCCTCCCATCTGTGAGAAATTGGGAATTGAAGAACCAGAGTTCTATCTTCAAATGAATCCTATGCCAAATGCCTATACATTTGGTGACAGTAAGATTTTCATAACAGTAACTTCCGGACTTGTAGAGATGATGGACGATGAGGAACTGGATGCCGTATTGGCTCATGAATGCGGACATATCCTTTGTCACCATGTTCTATATAACAGTGTTGCCCGATTGTTACTTTCTGGTGCAAGTTCCTTAGGATTCTTAGGTTCATTGAGCCTACCAATCCAGATTGCTATGCTATATTGGTCAAGAAAAAGCGAGTTGTCATGTGATAGATGTGGTAGCGTCATCACCTCTCCAGAGATTGTGGCACGAGTAATGGCTAGATTGGCGGGAGGTCCAAAGACTATAACTAACCAAGTCAATATGGAGGAATGGGCAAAGCAAGCAGACAAGTACGATGAGATTAGAACAGGTAATCTTTGGGACAAGACCCTGCAACTATCAGTTACTTTAGGACTCGACCATCCATTTAATGCAGTTCGAGTCAGAGAAATTTTGAAATGGGGTAATAGTGTGCAATATCGCTCTTTAAAAGAGAATCTGAGCAGTAACACAAGTGGCAAGAAATGCCCACATTGCGGCAAATTCGTAGAAGATAGTTGGGCATTCTGTAAGTATTGCGGCACAAAGCTTTAAGTAACAATCATAGAGTAGCAAATCCTTTAAATTTAGATAATTATGTTTTTCAATCAAAATGGCATTTTAAACATAGATGAAGCCATCATGAACAAAGAGTCTTTCAAGAAAATCATGGCTGATGGCACCGTGACAGAAGACGAAATCAAAGAACAATCCGACAAGGTCGTTGGACTATTCCAGGAGATAGAGAAAAAATATTCAGAGGAGCAACTTCGTGAAATCAAGGATTTGTTGGCGGAGACCTCTGTTCTCTATGCTGTTTATAACATCTATTCTATCCAATCTTTAAACAAATAAGGTGTATGGCTGCATTTAATACGAAAAAGACTTTGAACGGTCCCTCTGCTTTAATACCAGAGATTGCCAGTCAAGTGGAGAGTTATTTTAAGCAAGAAGGTTACGAAGTTCAAAAGGTGGCATTGAGCAGTGGCGGATATGACATATCTATCACTAAGGGAGGGTTGTTTAAGGCAGTGCTTGGCATGAAGACCGCCTTAAAGGTGACATTGCTTCCTGTAGGAAATGGCATTTCTTTTGAGGCTGGAGTTGGCATTTGGGGACAGCAGGCTATCCCTACTATCATATCTATGTTGTTCTTTTGGCCAGTTCTCATCACTCAAATCTGGGGTATGATAGAGCAGTCTTCCTTGGATGACAAGGCGTTAGAGATTGCAGAAAAGGTAATTGCAGAACAAGGAGGAAACACAATGTCTTTTGTTTCTAACGAATATTGTTTTTGTACGGCTTGTGGAACAAAGAATCCAATTGGTGCCAAGTTCTGCTGCGGATGTGGTAAAGAATTGTAACATCGAATTCATGACAGACAAAGAAATAGTATCCGCTCTTATCGCCCACGCCCCTCAAGTGACGGCGCTATTCTTTTTCAAGGATTGTCGCCCACTATTCTTGAGCGTCATAAAACGGGTATTTGGAGCACAAATCATTGACTATGACGAAATCATTAGCGAGATTTACATTCTCTTGATGGAGAATGACGCAAAGAGATTGCGGCAATTTCATTTTGAAAGTTCTTTGTATCAATGGCTGAAGGTCACTGCGATAAGACATTGCTTGAAATTGAAATCTAAGGTGATAGATAATAGCAACGAGGAGCCTCTAGATAAAGGAAAGGGAGTCTCTTCTGCGCCAGAAAATTCTTTGGCAGAGATGGATATGGAAACTTTACTGAGAAAGATGAAGAACCAACGCTATGCCTTGGTGATTCGCTTATTAATAGTAGAAGACCTACCACCAGAAAAAGTTGCAAGCCAGCTGGCTGTCAACGTAGATAACTTATACAATATCAAACGTAGGGCGATGGCTGCTCTTACAGAAGTTGCACTTAAAGACAAAAAGCATTATGAGCAATAATAACATAATTATTTCAGATGAACTGTTGTCTGCTTTCTTGGATGGCAACACGTCGGCAGAAGAAACTCTTCAGATTTTGAACGCAGCAGAGAAAGATGACGAACTGAAAGACATCATCCGAATCGCTAACGAGGTAGAAAGCGATGTGACTGTGCTGAAACCTAGCATTGGCAATATTCCTATGACCGCAATAGCTGCGCAACAGAAGAACAACTACCTTTGTGACATTGAATGCGAAGAGTTTGTATTACATCAGTTTGGCATTGAGATTACCCACAAGTCACTCCTCGACGAGGCTTACCGCAATTGCTGGCTGAAAGACAAAGGAATGCCTTTATATAATATAGGTAGATTATTGGAAAAGAATAACCTCTCAGTTAGTCGACGCTACGATTCCACAATAGAAGACATAAAGAGACTTCTTTGTGGTGGAAACCAACTAGTAGCAGTCATTGACAATGCCTTATTGGAAGGAATTGAAAACAACAGTGACAAAACTTCGCCAAACCATGCCGTAGCTATCAGCTCTTTATCAACAGATACAGAAGAAATCACCCTGTTTAATCCTTCTACAGAAGAAGAGTTAACAACGTACAAGGTAACTTCATTCCTACAAGCATGGCAACAATCCAACAATTATCTTGTTGTCGTCAATACCACCGACAAATTTATATATGAGCCATCCCCTATCAACCTCGATGATGTTACATTGTCAGATGATTTGGCAGAGCTTCAAGAAGCAATAGCAGAGAATGCTCATGAGATTTGGGCAAAAACTCGCACCGATCAGGGTTGGACTTATGGACCAGAGCGAAATGATGTCCAAAAAGAAACGCCTGATATGATACCATATTGCAATTTGCCCGAAAGCGAGAAATTATATGATCGAGAGATGGCGATGCAAACGCTGAAGTTGGTGAAGAAACTGGGATTTGAAATCAAAAAGAAATAATACTTATTATGTCGATATATAATTATTTTTCAAACGGGAACCCTGTACAAGGGGCTATTTTTGGAATTCTATTTGCTATTTCGATCATAGTCATTTTGTATGGATGGGGCCGCAAAAGAAAACTATCGCAGCAATGGCTTTCTGGCAGATACTATGTGCTCCAAATACTAGGCGCATTGCTAAAGTCACATACCTCATGCATATGCTGGCTGTTTGTTTATTTAGGTTTCTTTGGTCTGACACCTAAGCTAATCATTCGAATCCACGAAGGCATCTATTCGCCGCCAGCCAATGCACTGATAAAAATTTTGATCATCGCCATATGTTTTATATCATTTGGCATAACAGCATATATCATAGCCAATCTGAACAAGCTATATAGTTTGCGACGACAGGAGACCAGAATTACAGTTAGCCAAATTATCTTGCTCTCTATTTTTGGACTATGCTTAGCTGCATCCATATACACTTTAGGCATCGAAAAAGACTCAACAGGCTCTATCATCGTCTCAGTCTTTGGAGCAGTTCTTGGTTGGATATTCCAAGATACGATCAAGAGCGTTGTCGCTTTTTTCTATCTTCGAGCCAATCATTTGCTAAAGATAGGCGATTGGATTGAAGTAAAGGAACACGGCATAGACGGTATGTTGAAGAGAATATCACTGACCACTGTGGTGATAGAGAATTGGGACACGACAACCTCTTGCTTCCCTACATACATCCTCCATGCAGAGTGTTTCAAGAACAACCAAAAGATGATGGAAGGACGCACCCACGGTCGCCAGATGCTAAAAACATTCATCATTGATACGGGTTGGATTCATGCCTTGACAGAAGATGATGCCAAGAGATTGAACAAGGAGTTGAATGTCGATACACCTTTCAAGGAACAATATATCAAAGAAGGTTTGTTGAACATTGAGGTCTTTAGACACTATATCTATCATTGGTTGATGCAGTGCAGCCACGTATCTCATGAACCTCGTCTTATCGTCAGATGGTTGGAGCAAACCAACGAAGGTATGCCGTTGCAGATTTATGCTTTTATCATAGACTCGTCCCTGGCACCTTTCGAATGGCAACAATCGCAAATCATCGAGCATGTCATCAAGGCTATGACTTGGTTTGATATACAACTTTATCAAAGTCCTTCTGGCTATGATGCAAGCAATAGTAATATCTATTTGTCTCCCAAAGAGGCTGATTACAAAATAAAGAAAGAAAATTATGTCCCATTGTCAAGATAACAACACAGAAGACTTGCTCCGCTTACTGCTCCGCTCTGACGACAGCAAATTTAAGGAAGATATCGTCAAAAATTGGTATCGGGCAAGGAAATTTGTTCTTGGAACCCTAGTTGCAAATGACGTATTCGACAACATCATTCGCCAGCAACAGAAAATACATGTTGTTTTAGAAGGAACTTCCGATCTAATGATGTCTGTTGCCAGACAGATAGCGTTTGTTGCACATTATCCGACATTCAATGATGCAACAGGTAATAACAAAACGATTATCACCATCTTGTTTGATAAAACCAAGGTATCTCCATCCTCTATTTTAGACTTTGTCTCAAAAGAAGAATACCTGTACAATCTATCCCGATATTGCAAATGCACGATTAAGGTTTGGCAAGAAAAAGAGGTCAAAATCGTCTATAATGAGAATTCATTTCTGGATATAGAGTTGGAATTTATTGGTTTTGATGGGATGGACTTTAGCAAATACAATTTCGCAGACAAACTGAGAATAAAAGGATCAGACATCAGGGATGAGGAATTAGAAGAGACGATAGATATATCCATGGCAAAGCGTGTCAACATGGTTTACAATGTAGGTATGGATATTGACAATCTTCCCCCTGACGACCCCAATACGGCAGAACGATACGACAAAGCACTTTTCTATTTCTGCTACCAACAGTCCCCTAAAGATACCCAAGAGAAATGGGAGCAAATGGGCAATAGTCAAATCGACATAAAGAATAAACTTTCCAATGTTTTCTGTTCGGATTGCTTTCCATCACGATTAACATATATAATCAACGAGAATAAAAAGGAAAAGGGAAAAATCATCAACTTCCTCGACTTAGGGGTGCATGTGAAAAAGAAATACCAGAAAGTGGTTGGCATTGTAAAAGACAATATTGAATCTCTTGCTAGATGCGAGCATGCTCGTTGGAATGTAGAGAAGTTACTGTTAGGTTTCCGTCCTTTGTCAGAAAAAGAACATTTGAAAGACGAGCAGTTGTTTGGAAAAGACCGAAAGGATTACCGAAAGTCACTCAAAAAACGAGGCATCCATATCGACCTCTGCTCATATCGGGATTTGAGAAGAATCAATCCTGGCGACATGAAGTATGACTGCTTCTTGATGATAGCAATGCCAAGGATATTGCTGGAAAGGATTGGAAACCATTAGATTTTGTAAAATTGACATTTGATACTAATTTATTTTACAGAAAATATCAAATTATGGATTCAAGACAATACACATTCAATAATTCTACAATAACCATTAAATTCGGTAACATTATCGAATCACACTCCGAAGTCATTGCTAATTCAGATGACTGCTATATAACGATGGGTGGTGGAGTATCTCGTGCAATTCTTAATGCAGGAGGCGAAACAATCTTCAAAGGAGCACAGAAATTAGTGCCAGTTTCTCTTGGAGACGTTGCTGTTACTACGGCTGGAACTCTGAAATATCAAAAATACATATTTCATTGCATTACCATTGACAAAAAGCGTAAATTACAAATGCTCGAAAGTCATATAACAGAGGAAGATGTTTTAAACTACCTGCTTCAACATGCCGTAGATAAATGCTTTCATCTGATACAAGCAATGGATTTAACATCAATAGCATTTCCTACCATTGGAGCAGGAGCAGCCCACATTCCTATCCAAAAGGTTATCGAACAGATGTCCATCGCCATAGCACGTAATCTTGGAAATACCAACAGGTCATTGAATGTAGAACTCTACCTATATGACATCTACAACCTTTATTCCGAGTCAGACTACATTACGCTTTTCGAAAGTTTCGCAGCCAAGGCTGCTTTATTGGAATATAAGAAGAATTTAGCAAATACAGACGATTATACAGATGTAACTTATATTGAAAAAGAGGTACCTTCTCCTGATCGTGGTTCAATGACTCATAAAGTTTTCATTAGCTATTCAAGAAAGGACAAGGAGGTCGCACAATATATCTGTGAGATATTAGAAAAGAATGGAATCGAGTTTTGGATTGACAAAAAAGGCATCTACAGTAGTTCCAACTACAAAGAACTCATTGTTGATGCAATAGAGATTTCTAAGGCTGTTATTTTTATCAGTTCCGCCAATTCCAACAACTCTATGAATGTTATTCGTGAAATTGGCTATGCAGTAAACATGAACAAGTCCATTCTTCCTATAAAACTTGACGAAACTCCGTATGCAAAAAGCATACGTCTCGACATTTCCGATATAGATATGATTGATTTCAAGAATCCTATGGAGTCAAGCAAGAAACTCGTAACAAGTTTAATGTATGTGCTCAATAAGTGATATGAAATACGATATATTTATAAGCTATCGCCGAGATGGAGGTTATGACACCGCAAAGCATTTAAATGATTTGCTGGTTAGGGATGGATATAGAGTGAGTTTTGACATAGACACATTGAGAAGTGGAGATTTTGATACACAATTGCTAGAAAGAATTGATCAATGTAAAGACTTCATATTGATTGTCGATAATAATGCGTTTGTTCGAACGCTTGATTCTACTTTTGATCCTAAAAAAGATTGGTTGCGTTGCGAACTAGCATACGCATTGAAGAAACACAAAAACATTGTACCCATATTTTTGGCAGGAGCTAATGGATTCCCTGAAGGTCTCCCATCAGATGTGGTTAGTGTGAAAAAAAAGAATGGTCCAGAATACAATCGCTATTATTTTGACGATTTTTATCGTTGTTTAAAGGAAAGATTTTTGTTTTCAAAACCTCATGACAGAATTTGTAATTTTCATATCAAAAAAAATGTATGGATTATTATATTTCTGATTCTCCTTGTAATTTTCTGTTTGGTTATACGCTTTTTTTTATATCATTCTGGAAGTTTGTTCCTTACTAAAGAAAATGCTCTATATTCAATTAGTAGCCCAAAAGAGAATATAGATTTTTTGTCTGACTACAAAAAACTAAAAATTGGAGATTATTTATATGAAGATGGTACGTTTAGTCATTTGCTCTCAACCGAGAAAAAAGCCGTAGGCGTTCTTTTTACACGCAATACGACAACAGAAGAACGCTCTCATGGCTGGACTCATGGTGAAATAATAGCTATGGAAGATTGCGGAAAAGGGAATTACTATCAATGGTATTATAGCGATGAACAAGTACTTCCTTATCCTTTCAAAGTTAATGAAGGCGTAAATGCAAAATTAAATGCTAATGATAAACAAGGATATTTATATACTTACAGCAAGATAACGCAGTCTGATGATTTTCAGGCTTTCGCAGCCGCACGTCGCTATAAGCCCCAGCTTTTGTTTGGCGGTGGATGGTATTTACCATCATTAGGACAATGGTTAGAAATTGTTGAAAACTTGGGAGGTGTAAAAACCAATATGGAGATATCTTATAGTTTTGATGTTGAAACAGCTTACTCAAATCTAAAGAAATATGGAATTGACGATGACTATTATTGGACTTCTACAGTTGGAGGGTATTGTGCTTGGGTCATCTACTTAGGGGAAGGCAATGTGGATGGCTATACTTCAAGACAGAATAGATGTCGAGTTAGGGCTATTGCAGCGTTTTAGCAAACAATCAATTAATATAATTATTATGAAAAAAAACATTTTAAATCTGTTTATCCTGAAAGTTTGTATTATTCTCGTTTCATGTAACAGTATTCAACAAAAGACACCACCGATAGAGGACAAGGTAGAGACTACCGAATCAGTAGGAGTCAAGGAACAGAGTTTAGTCAAAGCTTTTTTACAAGAATTATACGACAAATATGTATTTGGAAACGATGGGGTTTGTAATTTCGAAGATATTGTTGAACATTTTTCCCCTAAGATTCTTACCAAATTGCGTAATGAATTCGAATACGATGGTGGCGGCTATGCGGTTTGGCTTTTCCGTACTGGGGCACAGGATGGCCCAGAAGCAAAGTCTGAAGTAATATCTATATCGACAGAAGGAGATGGGTGGTATACTGTTTTTTTTAGCGATATGGGTATAAAAAGCAGTTGCCGTTTCCAAGTAAAAATCGTTGAAGGAAAAGTGTTTGTAACCGCTTTTGAAAACGGGTCTGTAGAACAGTCGTAAGTTAGGGCAAGACTGCCAATAATCCAAAGATTACCTTTGCGACCTCGTTTGCAGAAGAACAAACGAACAGGTACGCCATCCAACTTAACGTCCATCGTGCAATATGTGCAGCGAAGAGTTCTGTTGTGCTTACATGCCTTCGCCTTCTGTTGGTGCCTGATGATTTGCTTGGCATTCATCTTACCAGATTTTGTGGTGTAGTTGGTCTTGCCCAACTTTATCATGCCCAACAAATGACACTTGATATGCCTGCTGGTTATGAGTCGCACGAACTTGGTGTTGGTAAACCAGCTATCTATAAGCAAGTAATCGAAACGGATACCTCTCTTGATGGCATACTTGACCATGTCAATGGCCTTGTCTGTCTTCTTCATCAAGTATTCGTTGACACGCTCCTCTACCGCCTGATCCTTGTGGTCTTCGGTAAAGCGAGCCTTCCGCTGTTTGGCAGTAAGTCCTTGCACCTTTTGCTTGTCCTTGCCTTCCTCACCGTGAAGCGAGAAATCGAGAAGAAGTTGGCTAACCCCATCGGAAAGCATCATCGTGAGACACTTATAGCCAAGGATGCTCTTTTGGTGAACATGAGACCAGATTCTGCCAATGAGTTCAGTCTTCATGCCAGTCTTGGGGGCATCGGTATCATCAATAATCAAACAAACGGGCTTGTCCTTAGGAGCTGTTGTGCTGCTTGATATTTTCTTGATCAACTGGAGATTCATGGCATACAATAATTTGCGCCACTTGACATTGCCATCATTCATAAAACGATAGAACATGTCTTTTTCACAATTGAACAAATTACTCAATGAAGAGTCAGAGTACCGACAGGCATTCTTGACCATGAAGAATGGGAAGAGCATGAGTAGGTTGAGAACCTATAAAGTGGTAAACTTACAGTTCTTTCTCTTCTCTACTCCTACTTGGTTGGAGCGTATATTTATGTGTTCCATTACTCCCATAATGCACTTAATTGCACGGTTATTGTCATTTTTTGCGAAAAAACTTCGCAAATCTGAAATAATTGTTGTATCTTTGCTCACGGCTTTGAAGTTTTATCTTTATTCTTTAGCGATTATAAAGATCGCTCATTTTCTGTGAGTTATACAAACTTCAGAGCCTTTTTTATTTTAAAATTAAGTTAAATTACGCTTGTGAATATTCACTTGCGAAACTTTAATAAATAATAAAAACTACTTATGCATAAGATTTTTATATCATATTCTCGCCGCGACAAGAAGACGGTTTTCAAATTGAAAGAAGAGATAGAACAATTTGTTGGCAAAGATTCTTGTTGGATTGATTTAACAGGAATTGAGAGTGACAAACAATTTATTGATGTTATCATTGAAGCGATAGACCATGCAGATATATTTCTCTTTATGTATTCCCAAAACTCAGATTCTTCGGAATGGTCTCGCAAAGAATTAGAATATGCAAATAATGAAAGGAAAAAAATAGTATTTGTCAATCTTAACCAACATCATTTGAGTAAATATTATCGTTTTCAATTTGGAGGTCATGACATCATAGATATTAGCGAAAAAGAACAAAAACTGAAATTGCTGTGTAATTTAAAAGAATGGACAGGAAAAACACAATTTGAGAAGGACAGATTGATCAAGGAATATAACAGCATCATTGGGAACGCTTGCAAAAGGAAGCATTGGTATAAGTTTGAGAAACAGGTATTTCCAAATGAGTTTCATCCAGCTATCAATTTGGGTATAGCATTCCAGTTACTTTTATATGTACTTTTTCTTCTCATGGCAGTTTGGACTTTCCTTGGAGGATGCTTGGCATTTTATCAACATCCTCAGCTCAGCCATTTTTTATTAATCATAGCCCTTTCCGTGTCTTTTTGGGCAACAATTAATATCAGAAAAAAGCAAACGATATGGTTAGCCATCATTTTTGTTTTGGATTTTATTGAAATTTATCTTGTTAGTCATTTAGGAGATTTTCTGTTTCAAAATTGGCATAATTTTTCCAAATTAGCTTATCCTATGAGTATTCGATACCAACTTTTATATTCTCTTGGGGCCAACATGAAGATTCATCATTTTATGGGAATTCATACATACCTTATATTCTTAGCATTGAGCCATATCATAATTATATGTTCAATGTTATGTATCCATAAAGATGGTAAAAGTGCCTGGGCATATATGAAATAAAATCTCTCCCCATTAAAATTGCTAAAGAAAAAATCACCTTCCCTGATAGATTTTCCCCATTCACATCCTCCCTATAATAAACATCAAACAGTTTAAAATGCAAACAACAATGAAAGAGTACAAACCAACCCCAGTAGATACGAAATGTATCGAACTTCCTGAAGAGTTAAACTCTTTGGTAGAAGAAATGTCAAAGAACGTACATGAAGTTTGGGCACAGACCAGAATCGCTCAGGGATGGACTTATGGAGAAGAGCGAAATGATGCAGAAAAGAAACATCCATGCCTAGTTCCATACGAGGAATTGAGCGAGGATGAAAAGACTTACGATCGCAATACCTCTGTAGAGACCATCAAGTTAATCTTGAAGCTTGGCTTTAAAATTTCAAAGGACTAAGAAAGATACTTCGTATAGAGGCTCTGACAAAGAACTATGGCAATGAATCATAACGAACATCCCATAACCGTCATCATCGGAATAGGCTTGCTGATAGTATTAGGCTTATTACCTTTTTATTGCAAGTCTTTTATGACGTGGATGTACATTGCCATTTGTTGTTTCATCGTGGTCGGATTGTTGGGCTTAGTGCTACATCTTCGCCATAACCAGAAAGTAAGGAAGGAGAATCGCGAAGCCTTGGCAGAAAATCCAAAGCGTATCGCAATCTTTCATCGCCTGGGAGATGGAAGCGACATCGAGACTACTGGAACTTTAGATTATCCTTTGCTGAGACATCCTAAGGGATATGATGTGAAATGGCTTTATGATTCCACAAGAGAGGTCGTCTTCTTCTCCACCTATGTCAATGAAAAAGAGGAAGCTGTAATCAGGCAGAAATATGACGCTTGGCTATCCCAACAGGCTCCAGAAGATATGGCAGGCTTCGAGATGATTGTGAATCTATCTTCGTTTGAAGACACCGCCGATGAGGAGCTGCTCGATGGAGTCAACCTCCTGCAAATAGGATTCAAGAGAAAGACTACCGAACGTTGGGGAAGAATAAAATCTCTTTTGCTAAAATTGCAAACTTTCATCGACTCTCTTTCTCCTTATTATATACATCGGCAATTCTGCTTGAAAGGCATTTTGAAAGCTGAAGTATATGTAGAATATGAGGGATTGACTTTGGTCTCAACCACAAGACCTACTCCAAAGGGTATGGAAGATGCCACGGAGCACTTGCCGTCAGGTGATTTCAAAAGGCTAAACACAATGCTGAACTGGATGAGAGTTGACGATATGGTTTACATTGAGTCTTGGGAAGATATAAGATTATGAAGTTCCGACTCTCTATATAAATGTACATCATATAAAAATAAAACAAAAAATTATCAAAACGAAACATGCTTATGAAGACAGTATTCCTAGCAATAGCCCTAGCATTCATCGGGCTACCATCCATTGCTCAAAATGCGGCAATCCCCAATGCCATCGACTCCGACAGCACCTTCTCCCCCAAGAATCACATCACCCAGATTCCATTAGAAAATTGCTATCGCATCGACACTTGCGAGGAGAAGCGGTTTGCCATCGTACTGAAAGACGCGAAATGCGGCATCTACGATCTGCAAAGGCATGAGAATGTGACAAACATCGAATATGATGTCCTCTCTTTTTCTCGCCGACAGATCGCTGAAGACAATACGGAAATCTTCTATTTCTATGCCGAAAAAGGCATTGAGCAAGGTATCATCGGGGTCTATGGCAACAACAACCAAACACTCGGCATTTGGCATGACAACCCTGAATACGTGGGAAACCTATCCGAATGCACCACCATCGACACTGCCATCTCCAAGAAATGCAAGCGCCTACTACAAAAGGGAATGAAAGCACTGGATGGAACTTATGGACAAATTGCGGTCATCGATGCCCAAAACGGAAGACTGAAAGCTTGGGTGGCTTTGGAGAAGAAAGACAATGGCTTTTCAGATGCCAAACTTTTGAGAAATGTGTTCAGTCCTCGTTGCATCACAACGATTGGAACAGCAGCTGTATTGGCAGATATTGATGCCAACCTCGAAGATAGCATTGATGCTGGTAATGGTGCCTATGATACCGAAGATGGCTTGAAGATCAGAGACCACAACTGGCGTACTGGAGGTTATGGAAAGATGACCGTCAGAGATGCCTTGGTCAAGAAATCGAATGTGGCGATGTATAAAATGACACAGGTTGCCATGGGGAATGAGAGGGCACACGATGTTTGGCAGGAAATGATGGACCATCCTCATTCCACCAATGCCATGGAAATCGCAGCTTCTACTTGGAGCATCAACCATGAAGATGCATCCGTTTATCCTACCTTGAAAGGGGACTCTGTAGAGGTGGCACCTCATAATACGACAACGCCAAAGGAACGCCAATATATCAAAGAGGTATTGGTGGGACTCAACAAGGCGGATGGCATACAAGTCGATTATGCTCCTCGGGGCATTGAACTTGCTGGTGTCTATGGCAACTGGGGTAAAGACTACTATACAGAAGACAACACCCTCACCGAAACGTCGTTTGTCGGCTTCTTCCCTGCCCAAAATCCTCGATATAGCATCTGCGTCTTCATCCACAGACCTGACGAACCGTCTCATAGTCCGAAGGATTTAGCCACAAGCGTCGTGAATGAGCTGGTTACTTGGCTCATGAAGCATTAACCATCAAGAATATCGATGTATAACGATAAAAACATACTGTTATGAAAGAAGTAAAACTGAACGCTCCAATCAATGCCTTTGGAGTGGACTTCAAAAACATCTATGAGGTGATTGCCTACGCCATTGATGGGAAACCGAAAGATGGTGTCTATGTCGGTGAGGACTCCCAACGTTACCCTTGCTTCGACTCAGAAGATTATGCCAGCGAGGATCGCTACTACTGGAATTTCGTCTTCGCCACTTCACAAAGTGAACTGGACGAGAAGCTGAAAAAGTTGAAGGAGATGGATACCTTGGGCATCAACTATAGAAAACTGACAGAGGACTTGGCTCCTATGGCTTACTGGGAAGGAGACTCCTATTATAAGGTATTCCTGACTGACAACCTCTCCTCACACACGTAAATGTTTTTCTTCCGAAAAAGTATCATTGTTTCATTTTTCAGAAGCAGAATCGAGATAACTATCTAAGTATTAACGAGAAAGGGTGGATGATATTTGCATCCACCCTTTCTCGTATGTATCACAAAAGAGTCATGATTTCGTAAGCGGCTCCGCGTTTATACCATTGTATTATAAAAAAAAGCAGTAACAGCATA
>OMGV01000123.1_pt1 | contig 57328 bp, 58 predicted proteins | sample 1646111 | NCBI WGS metagenome assembly OMGV01 (sample SAMN05578590, study PRJEB25193) | human gut metagenome | biome: Human Microbiome; feature: human-associated habitat; material: feces | host: Homo sapiens | place: USA:Birmingham | reverse complement strand
AGGCTGCCAGCGCTGAAATGTATGCTCAGAGTGGTGCACAAGGTGGCGCTCAGGCCGGTCCGGGTGCAGGTGCAGGACAACAGGCTAATCAGGGTTCTTCTAATAATAAAGAAGATATTCAGGATGCTGACTTCGAGGAAGTGAAATAAGCACATAGAGAAATAAGAATACAATATCAAATGGAAAGCGTGTAGCTCAATGAGTTACACGCTTTTCTTGTTTTTGGCCGTACACAATAATATTGCTATCTTTGCGTTATTATTATAAACATCTGTACCTTATTTGTACCTGTAAGAAAAAGTAGATATGATGAGAAGAATAGATATTAAGAACTACAAAATGAATGAATTATGGCAGTAGCAAAGTATAAGATAGTACGGAAATGTCCTGTGTGCGGAGAAGAGTTCTTCGCAAGGACTTTGGAGTCCTGGTATTGTTCACCCAAATGCTCCAAGGTGGCGTGGAAGCGTAAGCATGATGAAGAAAAACGCCAACTTGAACTGGACAAGATTGTAAGCAATATGCCCAAGTCTAAAGAGTATATCAGCATAACGGAAGCGTATGCTATGTTTGGTGCAAGCCGCTCAACCATTTATAGGCTCATCTACATGAAAAAGATTTCCTTCATTGAGCCAGAGAAAGGAATACGACTTGTATGCAAAGGAGAACTAATGAATCTGTTTCCGTTAAGACAGTCTCCGCTTGACACCAAGCCAAGGAAACCAGTTACCATGTACCGCATGGAACCAGAGGATTGCTATACAATAGGTGAGATTTCCAAGAAATTTCATCTGGATGACAGCACCGTGTATGCTCATATACGAAAATACTCAATACCGACCCGGCAAATCGGTAATTATGTGTATGCTCACAAGGAATCAATAGACAAACTTTATAAAGATATAAAACCATTATGAAAAGATTAGATTATACTAAAGTCTCCGTCAAATTAAAGAAAAGTGAGTGGAGAGATGAGTGGTTCATCTATCTTGAAGCTTATCCTGTTTATGAGACGGGAAATGACAAACCCAAACGAGTGCGTGAATATCTCAGGAGGTCTATTACTACCCCTATATGGGATAAACGACGAAGCGAGCGAGCCGTTGCTGGTAGAATAAAGTACAAGCCCAAGCGAGATGACAATGGCGTTATTCAGTGTAAATCCAAGCAAGATATGGAAACTTGCCTTTATGCGGATGGCGTTCGAGTCCTGCGTCAAAAAGAGTACGACAACATGGCTCTCTTTACTGACCAGCAAATGGAAATGGCAGAACAAAGCGAACGCTCAAAATGCAATGTTCTGGAGTATATTGAGAAGTTAATCAAAGAAAGAGAGGAAACTGCGTCAGAATCGATAGTTGTCAACTGGCGCAGATTGCACACACTGTTGTCAATGTTTGCCAAGTGTGACTACATACAGTTCTCGCAGATTGACATGAAGTATATTGAGGCATTCCGTTCCTTCTTGATAAAGGCACCGCAGGGTGGTTCTAAGAAAGGAACTATTTCAAGGAATACGGCATCGACGTACTTCTCTATCTTCAAGGCGGCACTCAAACAAGCTTTCGTGGATGGCTATCTGAATTGTGATATTGCTGCCAAGGCTAAAAATATCATGTTTCAGAGTGCTCGAAGAGAGTATCTGTCACTGGAAGAACTTAATATATTGGCAAAGACTCCGTGTGATGATATACTAAAACGGGCAGCCTTGTTCTCTGCACTGACAGGAATGCGACATAGCGATATTCAAAAGCTTAAATGGTCAGAGGTTGAAGAATACAATGGTGGGTACCGTCTCAATTTCACTCAGCAGAAGACTAAGGGCGTTGAATACATGCCTATATCGCCACAGGCATACAAGCTTTGCGGTGAGCGCAAGAAAGACGGAGAACTGTTGGTGTTTGCCGGACTGCCTGACCCTTCATGGATATCTAGGCCTTTGGAACGGTGGGTAAAAGCATCAGGGATTACCAAGCACATCACCTTTCATTGCTTCCGCCACACCTATGCAACGTTACAATTGGCTAACGGTACAGACATATATACCGTAAGCAAAATGTTAGGGCATACCAATGTAAAAACCACGCAAATCTACGCAAAAGTAATTGACAAGAAGAAAGATGAAGCTACAGAAGCTTTTAAGTTGGACATAGATGAATAGTGATTATCATTTGTAAGCACTTAGTATAGAAGACCACTTGTATCAATAAGTCCTTTATTGTACAGGTGGTTTTTAGTGCCTTTCATTTTCAACATTCTATGTAATGATGCTATTGTTTTGGCACTTTAACCTTTCGTGGAAACCAAACATTTATAACAATAAACAGATAAAAATGAAAAAAGACAGCCTTTTTTGGCTTCTCTCTTTTTGAAGAGAGCAAGCGTGTCCACAAACATGTGGAGTGTACAGAAGACTTCTACAGAGAACTGTATGAGTTGTTTGAGATCGCAAGAAGTTGGTATCTTCAAGCTGAAAAGAATCATATGAAGACAGAGTACTTCATAGAACTATTTGAGCGCAGTCACCAATATATTGACTGTGATTGTGCACGTTGTAAGAACTCGCGACAGATGGCAATTGGCATTATTGGTACTTTGTTTAGAGACTCTAAGTGTGTGTCAATAATCAAGAAAAAAGAAGATTATTCCAAGCAGGAACTTATTGAGTTGTTTCTTCAACATGTGGGTACTGGTCTGCCAATCCTTACCCGAAAGAAATCGTCCATCCTCACTTTGGGATGCCAATTGTCAGACAGACAGATGGATTTGTTGGTAGAACTTGTCCAAAGTCACGACATATTTGATTTTGCCGACAACAGTGATGTGCGTAGCGAGTTGTGTCGCCTATTCAAGTGCGACTTGGACGCATCTATCCGTGTAAAGAATGTACGTAATGTAGCCGTACTGTTTGACGCTATGGCTCAATACCATTTGATAAACAATAATTGGCAATATGTCATGGGAGAAGGTCGCTTCTTAACCAGTATCAAAAAGGATGGAACAGAGAAATTCATAACTTCAAGTTGTCTTTCCTCTTCTCTTTCAAGGATAAGAAGAAACGTTTCCATGACAGCAAGTCAATATGCCATCTGCAAATCCATCGAACAGATATTAAGAGAGGAATAAATCACAATAATTCTGCTAAATGAAAGTAAAAACGTGATAGTTTGGTTGATACTGCCTTACTATCACGTTACTTTTTCTATTTAGTGACAGTCTCCCCATAACTTTGCATCAAAAATCATAAAAAATAATTAGCATGGAAGAAAATAGTATAAGATTTGAAGATATTCCCAACGCTATAACGGGGGTACTGAAAAAGCTGTCATCATTAGAAGACAAGATTGATGGTATATATGAACTTGTTCAATCAGAAAAAGAAGAAACATGGTTTACGGTTGCTGAATTATGTGCTTATCTCCCAACACATCCGGTAGAGCATACCATATATTGCTGGACAAGCAATCGGGAAATACCGTTTCACAAGAGAGGCAAACGCATCATGTTCCTCAAATCTGAGATAGATGAATGGCTTCAAGGAACCAAGGGCAAATCGAAGAACGAGATTCAAAGAGAAGCAGAGGAATATGTACTATCTACACAAAGAAAGAATAGACGGCTAATATAACCGTGCTACTGTCTGTAAACAATTTAATTAAGGTACGTGACACATGAATGAAAGACATTTTAGACTCTATGAGCGAATTGTCGCAATAGAAGACAGTTTGGAGGCTTTGGGACCTATTGACAAACTAATAGAGCGAATCGAGGAATTGGAGAAGATGGTCAAGCAGACCAAAACCGTCTTGGGGTTTGACGAAGCATGTAAGTATATTGGTGTTTCTGAAAGCCTGCTATACAAACTTACAGCCGCAAAAGAAGTTCCACACTATAAGCCAAGGGGAAAAATGCTGTATTTTAATAGAGAAGAAATCGACAAGTGGCTGCTCCAAAACAAACAAGAGGTCATTGGAATGGTAACGAAAATAGAAATTGATAATCCGAAAGAATGAAAATGGAAGAAAATAACAAACATGTACAGCCTAACTCAAAAGAGGAAGGAGTACAGCGTCTCAATCGCATATTGAGCGAATCGTTGATAAAGGCAACAGATACTTATAAAACACCTCCTCAGATTATATGGGTTGATAATTCCAGCATAGCCACATTGGGCAACTTCAGTGCTTCTACTGGTAAGGCAAAGGCGAAAAAGACCTTCAACGTGTCTGCCTTGGTAGCCGCTTCCCTCGCCAACGGCAAGGTACTGAACTATCGCGCCAGTCTGCCAGAGGGGAAACGCAAGATACTGTATGTAGATACGGAGCAGAGCCGCTATCACTGCCATAATGTGCTGGAGCGCATCCTGAAGCTCGCTGGTCTACCTACAAGCATCGACAACGAGAACCTTGACTTTATCTGTCTGAGAGAGTACACGCCCTCCGTCAGGATAGAGGTCATAGACTATGCGCTTGCCCAAGACCAAAGCTATGGACTGGTCATCATCGACGGAATCAGAGACCTGCTTCTCGACATCAACAATGCGGGAGAATCGGTCGAGGTCATCAACAAGATGATGGAATGGTCATCAAAGTATGACCTGCACATCCATTGCGTATTGCATCAGAACAAGGGCGACAATAACGTGCGCGGGCATATCGGTACGGAGATGAACAACAAGGCAGAGACGGTGCTTGTCATCACCAAGAGCACCACCAATCCCGACATCAGCGAGGTGAAGGCGATGCACATCCGTGAGAAGGAGTTCAAGCCGTTTGCCTTTACAGTCAATGAGGAAGGGTTGCCAGAGATTGTCGAGCACACGCCGGAGAAGGAAGAAGGTGACAAGCAACCGTCAAGGTTTACTTACCAAGACTTGACATCCGAACAGCATAACGAGGCGCTGACGGCTGCATTCAAGGAGAAACCTATCAAAGGATTCGATCGCATGGTGGAGGAATTAACGCAAGCCTATGCAGACATTGGCTTTAAGCGTGGCAGAAGCGTCATCATCAAAATGCTGAAATACCTGATTAACGAGCAAAAGCTCATAGTGAAGCGGGATAATCATTACTATTTCGGATATACACCTGCCGAGATTGACCTGTTCCATGAAGAGGAATAAAAACAGTTCAGAAACCAGTTTAGTTTACGTCCGTACCTATATATAAGAAATAAGGCCAAAGTAAACCGAAATCGGAGGCTGAATTGGGAAGCGGAAAAGTAGTTTAGCAAATGGTTTAGTTTACGGGTGTGCCTATATAGGAGAAAGGGTAAAGTAAACTGTTTCCATGGACAAAGTAAAACCGAACAAATGAAAGTACAATGAATATTGAACAATCGAAGAAACTGAGCATTATAGACTTCTTAGACAAGGAGAATGTAACGCTGAAAAAGAAGAAGGGCAATGCCTACTGGTATCTGTCACCCTTCAGGGACGAGAAGACCGCATCGTTCAAGGTCAGCAAGAAGGAGAACCTGTGGTACGACTACGCCATTAAGGAGGGCGGTGACCTTGTGGAGCTGGTAAAGCGTATGTATAACAAACAATCCGTTTCCGATGCCCTTGCCTACCTTGCGTCCAAGAGTATTGCCACTGTGGATAAGGCAATCGAGACCGCTATCGCAGCCAAGGAATACACGACAACCAAGATGAACGATGTGAAGCTGCTCCCACTGAGCAACCATTCTCTGCTGTCCTATTTCAGTAGCCGACGGATAGACATCACCATTGGCAGGATGTATTGCAGGGAGATACACTACAAGGTTGAGCAAAAACATTACTATGGCATTGCCTTTGGCAATCTGAGTGAAGGACATGAGGTGCGCAATCCCTATTTCAAGGGCTGCATCGGGCATAAGGACATCACCCTGCTTGCCCATACGTTCAACGAGTGGCAAAACGGTTGTCTGGTCTTTGAGGGCTTCATGGACTTCCTTGCTTATATGACCCTCGTTAAACAGCAAGACCGATGGTTTGTCGTTGAAAGCCCTTGCGACTATATGATACTGAACTCAGTCGCCAACCTCAAACAGGCATTGCATTACCTTGACCGTTACACCCACATCCATTGCTTCCTCGACAACGACCAGGCAGGACGCAAGACGGTTGAGAGCATCAGCAATGTATTCGAGTACAGGGTGACGGACGAGTCCTTCAGATATGCCGACTACAAGGATGTCAACGACTATCTGATGAGGAAGAAACGAACGGCATCTGAATGACATTATAAAGACGAAAACACCATCATTTGATGCAAAAATGGCTCAAATGCATTGAAATTACATATCAAATCTGCACTTTTTCGCCCAAACATGCTTGATTCTCAATTATTATCCTTATTTTTGCATCGTTTTAATACATTATTAAAATGTAGCAGAATGGAATTGAAAAAAGAAATAAGGATATTGGGCAGACGCTTTGAGGTGGAACCTCGTGCCAAGGAAAGCCTGAAAGGCATCACGGTTGGCGAGAAACTCTCATACCGTTTCTATGATGGCACATACCAAGGCACGCCCCTGCTGTTCGTTGAGCCCAAGAAGGGCAATCCCTCTCCACGGACTTGCGCCATCACGGGCAAGCGGTTGACCGAAGCCCTGGGACTGCCTGCGGTGTTTATCCTTGCGCCCGGACCCACCTACGAGCGACACAGACTGGCAGACAAAGGAGTCTTCTTTGTCATGTCCGAGGAATATGCCCATCTGCCAGGCATCATAGCATTGGAGAAGACAAGCAACAGGAAGATTGCCGAAGTATTGACCCCTGTGGCGCAATACATACTACTCTATCACCTACAGGTGGGCAGTATTGAAGGAATGTCGCCAAGGGATATTGCACCGTTGCTTCCATATTCTTACGAAAGCGTCACGTTGGGTGTCACCTGTCTTGAAGATGTAGGACTGTGTCAAAAGATTCAGAACGGACAGCGCAGCAAGGTGGTACACTTCGAGTTGAAGGGCAAGGAACTGTGGGACAAGGCTCAGAACGTCTTGCTGTCACCTGTGGAGAACCGCATCTTTTGCGATGACATACGCTTGGATGCGGAATACCCCGTATGCGGCATCAATGCCCTGGCACATTATTCCATGCTTAATCGTGACCGGGAAGAGATGATAATGATGACAAGCAAGGAATATCGTGCCGTCAAGTCGGCTGATGTCATGGAGAATCCCAACATCTATGACGGCAACTATATCATAGAGGTATGGAAATACCCTGTTGTCAGCAAAATGGGCGACAAAAGCCAGTGGGTTGATCGCCTTTCCCTTGTCCTTTCGTTGAGAGATGATGATGATCCGAGAGTAGAAAAAGAAGTAGAACGAATAATCAGTGAACAGAAATGGAAGGATTAGTCAAGTTCCGTGAAGCATTTGCGGAATACTCAGAAAACTATGTGGTGATAGGCGGAGCAGCCTGTGACATCACCATGACCAATACCGTGGTGCGTCCACGCGCCACACACGACATCGACATGATAGTCATCGTAGAGAACATGACCGAGGCTTTCGCCAATCGCTTCTGGCAGTTTGTGCGGGAGGCTGGCTATCGACCTGAAAAGAGGAAACAGGAGGCTGGTGAGCCACCAAGGTATGAAATGTATCGTTTCCTTGATGGTAAAGACGGCTATCCCGAGATGATAGAACTGCTGTCACGCCACCCCGACGTGCTTGGAGAGCCAAAGGGATTTGTCATAGAACCTATCCCGACCGATGAAGATGTGTCGAGTCTTAGTGCCATCATCATGGACGATGATTACTATCACTTTACTATCGCACACAGCCAACTGACTGATGGCATACGCCATGCCAATTCCGCTGCCTTGATAGCACTGAAGGCAAGAGCCTACCTAAATCTCATGGCAGACAAGCGGGACGGCAAGCATGTGAACACCAAAGACATCAAGAAGCACCGTTCGGACATCCTGAAAAATGTGGTCATAATGACTGAGGACAACATTGAGGCTCCTGCTTCAATAGTGGCATGTATAAGGGAGTTTGTCGCCTCCATCAGAGCCGACTGGTCAACTCTCGCAGAACCATTGTCAAAGTCACTCGGTCAAGACGAGGCATTTGTGACCGGACTGTTAGATCAACTGGATGAATTGTTTATAGAAGCATGACCAATATGAAGATACAATACGCATCCGACCTGCATCTGGAGTTTGCCGACAATTGGCGGTATCTGAAAGCCCACCCCTTGGAGGTGACGGGCGACATACTGCTGCTTGCCGGCGACATCGGCTATCTCGGCGATGACAACTACTCCAAGCATCCCTTTTGGGACTGGGCATCGGAGAACTACAAGGAGGTGCATTGCTGCATGGGCAACCATGAGTTCTACAAATATTATGATGTGGCGACACTGCCCGACGGCTATCTCTTGGAGGTACGTCCCAATGTATTCAGCCACTACAACGGTATTGCGAGGATTGGCGACACCGACATCATCCTCTCCACCCTTTGGTCGAGGATTCCTTTGGAGGACGCTTACTTCACCGAGCAAGTGATAAGCGACTTCCGCCGTATATTATATAAAGGTGAGCTGATGACCCATGCCCAATTCAATGCTGAGCATGAACGTTGCCTCACCTTTATCAAGGATGCAGTGGCATATTCGCAAGCAGCCCATAAGATTGTTGTCACCCATCATGTACCATCGTTCCGTATGCTCCACCCAAAGTTTCAAGGCAGCAAGGCAAACGTGGCGTTCACCGTAGAGTTGGAGGACTATATCACCGATAGCGGCATAGACTATTGGATATACGGACATTCGCACACCAACATCGATGCCAGGATAGGCAACACCCAATGCTTGTCCAACCAGTTGGGCTATGTTTTCTCTAACGAACATCAGGACTTCTCCCATGGCAAGTACCTGACCATATAGCCATCCACATTTTTTTCATCCACCCTCTTTACAAGCTCTTCCCTATCGGAAGGGCTTTTTTTGTGCCTTTCGAGTTTGATTTTTGAGTATGATTGCGAGTGTAATCAAAATTAGAGTTAAGATTTGGCTCCGCGGAAAGTCATTTCGGTTTAAGATTGAAGAAAAGGTAGTTCCTTTGCATCGGCAATAAGCCAAACCATAGTAAAATCAAACTTGAAAATATGAAGTCATTTGTAATATTCGCCATTGTCGTGACCATAATCTATGTCATCTACTATACGGTCATCATCGTGCAGGATCTGTACGGAAAGCCCAAGGACGAGAAGTCACAGGGCGAGTCGTTTGATGTCAGTGACATGACCGACGAGGAAGAGTCGATAGCGGTCAGCGAGAGCGACGGTGGTTTCAGCGTAGGCGACAACCAATATGAGACAGCCTACGAGGAGAAGCAGCTTGCAGAGCCTACAGAGGAGGCAGCCGCCACTGCGGAAGAGAGCAAGCCTCATGTGCTTGAAAAGATACAAAGCGCAATCGAGAAGAAGATGGAGGAAGTGAATACCACCTATTCCGACCCCATGTATTCGGAAGAATTGAACAACACCATCATCGCCCGCGGTCTTCGTCACAATGGACGTGACATGGTCAAGGTGGAATCACTCAATAATGAGATATGATGTCAAAAACAAGAAGTGCATTTCTATCATTATATGCCGCTTTAACCCCAGCTCTGGCCAGTGCTAAGTGTGGCAACGTGGACTACAGCTGGGGAGCGGACGCACTTGCGAGTGCCCATGACTATGCCGTGACGATGATGCTCTATATCGTTTATCTGTGCTATGCAGTGGCGGGCATCGTGGTCATAGTCAGCGCCTTGCAGATATATATAAAGATGAATACGGGCGAAGAAGGAGTGAAGAAGAACATCATGATGCTGGTGGGAGCCTGCCTGTTCCTCATAGGAGCGACCATCGTCTTCCCCGCTTTCTTCGGTTATCAGATTTGAGATACAGGTGATACGAGATAAGATAACTCAAAGTGTAACAAATTAAAAGGTAAAAAGAATGTTTGAAAGGATTAACAAGAAGGTGAAGGGATTCTTCTCTTCACAGCGCATGAAAACGCTCGCCCTGATGTTGCTTGTCGGCACCACCGCAGCAATGGCACAGAACGCAGCCGGCGACTACTCGGCAGGAACGACCGCGCTTACCACAGTGACGGAGGAGATTGCCAAGTATGTACCTATCGTGGTGAAGCTCTGCTATGCCATTGCAGGTGTCGTTGCAATTGTCGGAGCCATAAGCGTTTACATCGCCATGAACAACGAGGAACAGGACGTCAAGAAGAAGATCATGATGGTCGTCGGCGCATGTATTTTCCTCATTGCAGCAGCCCAGGCACTGCCTCTGTTCTTCGGCATTGGAGGTTAAACGCAGCGTGAGATTGTGAGTATGTAGAACGTTAAAACACTGACAGTTATGGCAGATACAAAGCAAGAGCGTTTTCCGGATTATCCCATTTTCAAGGGACTGCAACGTCCATTGGAGTTCTTCGGGTTGCAGGGACGCTACATCTACTGGGCGGCAGCCACCGCAGGAGGAGCCGTTGCGGGTTTCATCCTCGGCTACTGCATCTTCGGTTTCGTGGCAGGACTCGTGCTGCTAGTCCTCGCCGTAGCTGTCGGTGGCGTTCTCATCGTCATGAAGCAGCGCAAGGGCTTGCACAGCAAGAAGAGTGACAACGGCATATTCATCTATGCCTATTCAAAGAAAGTGTAAAACAAAAAAGAGAATCCATTATGTCCAAGTGGAAAGCTATCAATGATTGTAAGTGAATGGAGGTGGGGGCATCACGCATGAGGGTGCGCCCGCCTTTTTGCGATTAAAAAAGAAAAAGAACAATGACCCTATACATCATACTCATATTCTCAGCCATCTGCGTGGGCATGGCCATCAGTGTCAAGGCATTCGGCACGGGAGGGAAGCGCAAGCGCATCTTCCAGGACATCTACTTCTCCATCGAGGAAGTGGATGGCATCGGCGTGCTCTATACCAAGACGGGCGAATACTCCGCTGTTCTGAAGATGGAGAACCCTGTGCAGAAGTATTCCGCCAACATCGAGGCCTACTATGAGTTCACCCACCTCTTCGCCGCCCTTGCCCAGACCTTGGGCGAAGGCTATGCGCTGCACAAGCAGGACGTGTTTGTGAGGAAGGCATTCAAGGAAGAGAACGGTGGAAATCATGAGTTCCTGAGCGAGAGTTACTTCCGCTATTTCAACGGCAGACCCTTTACCGACAGCGTCTGCTACCTCACCATCACACAGGAGAACAAGAAGAGCCGTCTGATGTCGTTCGACAACAAGAAATGGCGTGACTTCTTGGTGAAGATACGCAAGGTGCACGACCAGCTGAGGGATGCCGGCGTGAAGTCCCGATTCCTCGGCAAAACGGAAGCCTGCGAGTATGTGGACCGTTTCTTCTCCATGAACTTCCGTGACAAGGTGGTGTCGATGACCAACTTCAAGGTCGATGACGAGACCATCGGCATGGGGGACCGTAGCTGCAAGGTGTATAGCCTTGTGGATGTGGATTATGCCAACTTGCCGTCGGTCATCCGTCCCTACGCAAATATCGAGGTGAACAACACCAGTATGCCCGTTGATCTCGTGAGCATCGTCGATAGCGTGCCCGGAGCCGACTGCGTGGTGTTCAACCAGATGGTGTTCGTGCCCAACCAGAAGCGTGAGCTTGCCCTACTCGACAAGAAGAAAAACCGCCATGCCTCCATGCCCAACCCCAGCAACCTGATGGCTGTAGAGGACATCAAGCGTGTGCAGGAGGTGATAGCCCGTGAGAGCAAGCAGCTCGTCTATACCCACTACAACCTCGTGGTGGCAGTGAGCGGCGACACCGACATACAGAAATGCACCAACCATCTCGAAAACTCCTTCTCGCGCATGGGCATCCACATCAGCAAGCGGGCCTACAACCAGTTGGAGCTGTTCGTCAACTCTTTCCCCGGCAACTGCTATGGCATGAATGCCGACTACGACCGATTCCTCACCCTCGGCGATGCCGCCACCTGTCTGATGTACAAGGAGCGCATCGTGCATAATGAGGACACCCCGCTGAAGATATACTATACCGACCGCCAAGGTGTGCCCGTAGCCATCGACATCACAGGAAAGGAGGGAAAGGAGAAGCTGACCGACAACTCGAACTTTTTTTGTTTGGGTCCTTCGGGCAGCGGCAAGTCGTTCCACATGAACAGCGTGGTGCGTCAGTTGTGGGAGCAGAACACCGACATCGTCATGGTCGATACGGGTAACTCGTATGAGGGACTCTGCGAGTATGTGGGCGGCAAGTACATCGCCTATACGGAGGACAAGCCCATCACCATGAACCCCTTCAACATCAGCAAGCGGGAGCTGAACATTGAGAAGATAGACTTCCTGAAGAACCTGATACTGCTGATATGGAAAGGCTCGGAGACGCAGATACCCGAACTGGAGTTCCGTGTCGTGGAGCAGTTGGTGACGGAGTATTACGATTTCTATTTCAACGGTGTGCAGCCCTATCCTTCCTCACAGAAGGAGACACTGAGAAAAAACCTCTCCACCATGGAGAAGCGGCGCGGCACGGAGCTGACGCAGATACACGACAAGGTGGAGAAACTCATCAAGGGACTGGAGGAACGGCGCATGGCATTGAGCGTGAAGACCCTCTCCTTCGACTCATTCTATGAGTTCGCCTGTGAGCGTCTCGACCAGATCTGCATCGAGAACAACATCACCACCATCGACTGCGACAACTTCGCCTATATGCTCCAAAACTTCTACCGTGGCGGCAAGTACGACAAGATTCTCAACGAGAACGTGGATAGCACCTTGTTCGACGAGACCTTCATCGTCTTCGAGGTGGATGCCATCAAGGAGAACAAGCAGCTCTTCCCCATCGTGACGCTCATCATCATGGACGTGTTCCTGCAGAAGATGCGCCTGAAGAAGAACCGCAAGTGCCTTGTCATCGAGGAGGCATGGAAAGCCATCGCCTCGCCGCTGATGGCCGAGTACATCAAGTACCTATACAAGACAGCCCGAAAGTTCTGGGCGAGCGTGGGCGTAGTGACACAGGAGATACAGGACATCATCGGCAGTCCCATCGTGAAGGAAGCCATCATCAACAACTCCGACGTGGTGATGCTGCTCGACCAAAGCAAATTTCGTGAGCGATTCGACGAGATCAAGGCGATATTAGGATTGACGGATGTGGATTGCAAGAAGATATTCACTGTCAACCGCTTGGATAACAAGGAGGGAAGAAGTTTCTTCCGTGAGGTGTTTATCCGACGTGGATCGACGAGCGGAGTGTATGGTGTGGAGGAGCCGCACGAGTGCTATATGACCTACACCACCGAGCGAGCTGAGAAGGAGGCATTGAAACTCTATAAGCATGAACTGAAGTGCAGACATCAGGAGGCTATCGAGCGGTATTGCAGAGATTGGGATGCCAGTGGCATCGGGAAGTCGTTGGCATTTGCGCAGAAGGTCAATGAGGCGGGGCATGTGCTCAATTTGACGGACGATGGAGCCACTCGCCGCTGACACGGCGAGCACGGGGGCTGATTGATGGAAACAGAAATCCCGGAATAGACGTAAAGCCCAGATGCCCGAAAGCAAAACTTTCGGGAACGGTGGCTGGGTAGTATTTACGATTAGTAGTAAATACGATTAGTAGTGAATACTACCAATAGTAAATACTACAAGTAGTAAAGTAGTGGAATAGTAGAAACTGAAAGTAGTAAAAACGTAAAGTAGTGAAGCAATGAGACGTTTATACCTTATTATAATATATATGTGTCTTACACTTGTCGTGGGAAGGGTTCATGCGCAGTATTACAGCGTGAACTACGACAAGCAGATCGTTGCCGCCATGGCTGCCGCATTCGGTGCTGGAGCTATGGCAGAGAGCTATTATAACGAGCAGGTGGGCGAAATCTTGAAGCACTACAATGCCGCAGAGGTTGCCACTGCCGGCATCTTCGCTGCCAAGTTCTTGGAGCGCAAGGCATTCACCGACCTCGGCATTTGGAGCAGTAGCACGGAGAACTACTATTACCGCCGCATCCACAATATGGTGGCGAACAAGATTATGCCCAAGATATGGACGGTGGCAGGAATGATGCTGAAAAGTCCGCAGACCGCCCTCTACTGGGGCAGTTACCTGATGAAGATATGCGCCGACACAAAGTCGCTGTGTATGCAGTTTGAGAGTGTCGTGACCAACAGTAGCTTGACCTTTGCCGACATTCAGTTCTTGGAAATCAACCAAGAGATAGCCGCCATCCTCAAACTCTCGGAGATAGGCAATGTAGATTGGCAGCAGCTGTTGGATGACATCGCCAGTGTGCCCGGCAACTTCACCGTGGAGAACCTCACCGCCGACATCGAGACGCTTTACAATATGGGAGCATCGTTGGCGACGGCAGGTATCAACGGGGCATCAGGCGCACTCTTGCAGCAGAGTGCCTTCAACGACCTTTTCAATGGCAAGGTGAGTAAAATCATCGACATCTATGACAACTACCATGACCTCTATGAACAGGCAGAGAACGGCATCGGCAGCACACTCCTTAGTCTGGTGGGTGGCGAGGACAACGTGGCAGCCCTCTTCGACCTCTCCAACTACAACATCACCTCGTGGATGACAGACTATCTGAGCGAGACGCAGGGCAACTACTATACACAGCGTTGGTACATTGCCCGACGAGACCAAGGCAGCGTAAGCCTCTGTGACTACTATCCGCCGACCGATGACAACAGTATTCTGAACGGTGACCATTGGTATCGTATCAACACCTCCGACCCCAACTTCTACCCTAACAGCACGCAGCGAGAGCAGATACTGGCCAACTCGGAGAACCATGCCGGATGGAGCCGCAGCCGTGTGCAGCAGCTCAACGCCCAGAGCGACGGCTTCACCTATACGATGAACTATTGGATGTCGTCGTACATCATCAGCCGTGGCGGCAAGCAGACCAAGAAGGCCTACGCCTACGAGATACACGTTACCAAGAGCTGGAACAACGTGGAAGAGGTGTATGAGGATGTCTTCGACTCCTACAGCATGGACTTGAATACCTTCAAGCGTCAGTTGCAGGCACGTCTCTCGGAGTATAACGACAACGAGGAGGGCTATGTCTATTACATCGGCAGTGACGCACGCCGTTACTATCAAGCCACCGATGCCGCCAAACTGAAGGGCGTGGAGAGCGTGACCATCAGCGTCACCTGTTCGGACGGTGTCACCCTCGGACAGGGCAGCACGCAGTACAAGTGCCGTGAGTGCGGCGGTTCGCTCAATGCCCACAGCAAGGAATGCGCCATGAGGACAAGCGTATCAGAAAATAATCTCGACCTATCGGAACTGGACGAGAAGGAACGTGAGGCGAATAGCAAGATAGCCCTGTTGGAGGCGCAGATAAGCCAGTTGGAGACAGAGAACAGGAACCTGCTCACGCAGATAGCCAATGCCTCTGTGGAGGAAGCCCCTGCCTTGCGGCAGCAACATAATGTCAACAAGACGAAGATAGACAACCTGAAGAAGGAATTGGCGACATGGCAGCAGCAGTTGGCAGACATACAGAATGCCAAGAGCGAGGCGGCTAACGACAATGCCACCTCCACCGATGACTACTACCGCATCCCTGCCATCATGCAGGATGTGAAGTCAGCCTACAATCTCACGTGGCAAGGTGCCGGTTCGTGGAACGGCTACACCTACGTCCGAACTGCCACCATGCCCAACATCAACGGCATTATCACCTTCAAGGCGACACTGTCCATTGCAAGGAAGCCCAAGTACTTCCTTGGCATCAAGATACACCGTGCGATACTGCAAATATCGTGGGAGCTGACCTCGGAATACACCGACACACAGGTGGTGGATGTGCTGACCCTTGACCCGAATGCCTCTGACGAGGAGAAGACGAGGCAGGTGAACAGCCGTATCTCGGAGATAGCCCAGGAGTTCCCGTCGTGCAGCATCACCACAGAATATGCCAAGAGCGAGGCAACCCAGACCGCCGACAATGACGATGTAATACACCTGCTCTGGTCGAGCGACCGTCTGGAGATAGCCCGTGAAGTAGATAGCCGTATCACCAAGATTTACGCCGACTTGGTATCATTAGAAAAAATGATGCACTACAAGCGCAGCATCATTGACGTGCTGAAGGACATTCTTCCTTCAATCGACGCAGACCAAGGTCGCAGAAGGACACTCATTGAAGAGTGCTACGAGCGATGGAGAGAGAATGCAGACCCTAACAGAGGGAATGGTGAAGATAACGAGAACGAAAACTGAGGGAGGAACGGAGAATGAGACATACCATCATCATAGCTCTCCTGCTGATTACCCTCTTCCCCAATACAGCCTTGGCGCAATGGGGATTCGATGCGGTATCGGTGGAAGCATACATCAACGACCACAAGAAGCAGCGCAGCCTCTTGCTGGCACGCAGCACTTTGGAGTACAGCAATCAACTGCTGCATGAATACAGCAGTGAAGAGGTGGGCAAATACAAGGAACTGAATGTGGATTTGGACAAATACACCCGGGCCTTCGACATCATCGATGTGATGTACCAGTCGTTGCGCACGGTGCTGAACGTGAAGAGCACCTACCAGACGGTGAGCGACCGCATCAGTGACTACAAGAACCTGTTGGAGGACTTCAATGATAAGGTCATCAAGCGGAAACACATCGAACTGGCTGACACGATGCTCATCAGCATCAACAAGAAAGCCATCGACAACATATACAACGAAGGAAGCCAACTCTACCATAGCGTCAACGACCTCGTGTTGTATGCCACAGGAGCGGCAGCCTGTTCAACTTCCGACCTGCTGATGGTGTTGGACAATATCAACAATTCGTTGGACCTGATAGAAAAACATCTGAACCAAGCCTACTTCCAGACATGGCGGTATGTGCAGCTGCGCATGGGCTATTGGAAGGAGAAGGTGTATCGGACGAGGACGAAGGAAGAGATACTGGAAGATGCCTTCAGCCGATGGAAAGTGGCAGGAAAACTTGACTATTGACGGATTGTAAACAAAAGAAGAACGGACATGAAGAAGACAATGATACTCATCATGGCGGTAGCAACCACCATCAAAGCCACAGCCCAGAGCGTGACCTACAACCACGACTCCTCCAAGCAGAACCAGATAACGGTGATGGAGACAGGTGGCGGTTCTCTCACCCCTGAGTTCTATTATTGGCTGTTACATAACAACTATAAGAAGACAGCGGCAGAGAAGAACAAGTTAGGTTTCCGCACTCTTGCCGGCATCAACCTCTACAACCAAGTAGATGATGCGGAGAAGATAGACTCTGCCCTCACCAAGCGTGCTGAGGTGGAAGCCTTGAACGTAGCCGACCGACAGATAGACCTCGCCTGGCTTGCCGAAAGCAGCAAGATCAACGGTCAGTTGGACAAGATGAAGGCGAACATAGACCATATCATCCCTACAGGAGGCACCATCAACGACAAGCGTCGGTGGGAGGAACTGTACAATATGTACCAGTGTGCCGTGAAAGCCACCAAGGATGCCTATATGCCCAATGCACAGAGAAAGCGGCAGTATCTTAGCATCTATGCCGACCTGACGACACAGAACGAGACACTACTGAAATACCTTGTGCAGCTCAACACCCAAAGCCAGACTACCGCCCTCTTGGCAGCCACCAACGACCGTGTAGTACATAAAGGCAGCATCATCAGCGATGCCAAGAGCCGTTGGCAGGAAAACATGAAGGGCGTGAGGAGCTCGACAGGCACTGACGGCGATGATGCCAACAGCGGTGAGGGTGAAGAAAGTGTGAACAGATAGAAATAAGGGAAGAGAAGAAATAATCACAAAACAGCATAGAGATATGAACGATATTCAGATTTTCAACAACGAGGAATTTGGAGCAGTCCGAACCACAGGAACACCAGAGCAACCCTTGTTCTGTTTGGCTGATGTGGCAAGAGTTCTTGGACTAAAAACCAGCAAGTTGGTACAACGACTTTCGGATGATGTACTTTCAAAGTACCCCATCTCGGATAGTCTTGGAAGAGAACAGGTTACAAACTTTATCAATGAAGACGGACTGTATGATGTCATCCTTGACAGTCGCAAACCCGAAGCCAAACGTTTCCGCAAGTGGGTGACATCGGAGGTGCTCCCCTCTATCCGCAAGCATGGTGCCTATATGACACAGCAGACCATCGAGAAGGCATTGGCAGAGCCAGACTTCCTGATACGGTTAGCAGTCAATCTGAAGGAAGAACGACAAAAGCGTCTGCTTGTCGAACAGGAGTGTGAACACCAAAGGACACGCATCGTTGAGTTGGGATCCAAGGTGGATGACCTGCAACAGGAGGTGACGGAGATGAAGGACAAGGTGAGTTACCTTGACATCATCCTTGCCACGAAGAGCAGTGTCCTGGTCACACAGATAGCACAGGACTATGGCGAGTCGTCCATCCGCTTCAACCGACGTCTGAAGGAGATGAACATCCAGTATCAGCGTGGCAAGCAGTGGATTCTGTATGCCGACTACAAGGACTGCGGTTATGTGACCAGCGAGACCTACCTCATTAAACACAAGGACGGTACGGAGGATGTGCGCATGAACACCAAATGGACACAGAAAGGTCGCCGCTTCCTCTATGAGAAACTGAAGAGCGTGGGAGTCATTCCTGTTATCGAAAGAACATAAAATAAAGAAATAGCTATGGAATCAATATCAAAAATACAGTTACGTCTCTATGCCGCCAAGAGGAAAAACGGCAAGTGGCAGTTGGAGATGTCAAGGATGCCGAAGCGAATCAGCGTTATCGGCAGGACACCCATCGTTGATGAGCATTATATGCCATCTGATTTAGAGGTAGTTTCAATGTCAAAGCTTCACAAATATGTCGGAAGTTACTACGGCAAGATTGTGAAGACCCTCAAAGAGGAAGGCATCATCACCAAGGAATATGGAATGTGGAAACTGCGTGAAGACCTTCAGGACAAGGGCATTGCGGTATATGTCACAGGCAGGATGCGCTGCTTCTACCACTTCTATCTGTCATGGACACCGAAAGGCATAGAGTTTATCAAAGAGATTATCAACAATAGAACCAGGCACTGATGGCAGACAACATACTCAGCGATTTCGGCATCAACATCCTCGAAGAGGAGATTGACGATGTGATATTCCAGACCAACGAGTTCCTGACCGATGCCACCTTCACAGGCTCACAAGGGCCGTTCTGGTGGATCCTCCAAATGTGTATGGCATTGGCGGCACTGTTCTCTATCATCGTGGCGGCAAGCATGGCCTACAAGATGATGGTGAAGAACGAACCGTTGGACGTGATGAAACTGTTCAAGCCCTTGGTGGTGAGCATCATCCTCTGTTGGTGGTACCCACCTGCTGACACAGGCATGACCAACAGCGGCAGCAGCTGGTGCGTATTGGATTTTCTATCCTATATTCCCAATTGCATCGGCAGTTACACCCACGACCTCTATGAGGCAGAGGCGACCCAAATTTCCGACAAGTTTGAGGAGGTGCAGCAGTTGGTATATGTCAGGGACTCGATGTACACTGACCTCCAGGCACAGGCAGACGTGGCGCATAAGGGCACATCAGACCCCAACCTGATAGAGGCGACGATGGAGCAGACGGGCGTGGACGAAGTGACCAACATGGAGAAGGATGCCAGCAAACTGTGGTTCACCTCACTGACGGCAGGGGCCGTGGTGGGCATCGACAAGATAGTGATGCTGATAGCCCTGATCGTGTTCCGCATCGGTTGGTGGGCGACTAACCAATATAAAATTACAATAGATTGAAAATAATAAATTTACACTTGAAAGTGCGGTTATAAGTAACAATATGGCAACAGTTACAGATTTTATTTGTATGCTACTGCAAATGACGTTTTGAAAGTAACAAATGTACGATAAAAAAGTGATTTTTGTGCAGTGAAAAGAAAAAAGGTGAGGTCATGTTATCTTTTAGTTGGTGTTCGTTGGTAGATGCAAATATTGGCTACGCAACTTTTGAGTAATCGTTGGGGGCAAAAAAAACAGGTCCGTGGGGGTATGGTGAACCTGTTTCTTGTGATATAAAACTTTAATCAGTCTTTTTCATCTGTTGCACCAGTTTTTGGTGCTGCTCGTGCATTTCGGGGAATTGTCTTCTGATGAACTGTCCGAACGCGCAGTCGTTGAAGCCGAACCGACGCGCCAGCGATTTTATGCTCTCGGTCGTCGTGGCGTACAGGTGCAGGGCTTCGGCATATTTCCCCATGCTGTGCTGCGACATCACGCTCCCTTTGTCCGTTCTCACCATACCGAGACTGGCATGCAGCTCCGGCTCATGTTCCTTCAGGTATTGGCGGAAACATTCGGGATGCAGGCCGAACTCGGCGGCCACTTCCGCCGTGGTCTTTCCGCCAGCTTTCAGCTGCGCTATGGCGTCAGCGTATTTGGCGGCGGTCGCAGGATTGTATCTCCGCACCTGCGACCAGTCCACGGGCTTGCCTTCCTCGTAGGGGATGCCTTTCCGTTGGCAGACCAAGTCCTTGTGCCAGGTTTGCAGGTATTCGTAGAAGCCTTTTATCGGCACATCTGTCTGTTTGGCTATTTTGCGGGCGGACATGGGTGTGGTACGGTACAGGTGCAGGGCTTCCGCATACTTCTTCGTTATCTCGGCGGTGGGGGCATGAAGCGTTCCGCGCCCCGTTATTTCTCCCTTGCGCTGCCGCCTCACAGCCTGTTTGCGTACCTTGATGCGATTGTCAACCAGCTTCTTGTGGTAGAATATCAGGTGTTGCTCCAGTCCGGAATAGGATACGTTGCAACGCTCGGCGGCTTCCTGTACCGTGACATAACGGTCGGCACGCAAAAGCTCGATCGCCTCGGCATATTGCTCCTTGCACCACGGGCGTGTGCCGCGTGGCAGACCGTCATCCAGACCCAGGCGTTGCCGTGCCCGTTCCCGAAACTCCAGCACTTCGGGATAATGTGTCCGCAACTGGCGGCCGAGATTCGTACCGCTCAATCCGAACTCACGGGCGATTTCCGATACGTTGCACTCGATATATTCCATGCTGTCGCACGCCGCGATGGCCTCCTTGTATTTGGCATGGGTCGCAGGCAGTTGTCCCCGTCGCTGGTTCAGATTGATGCTTTTTGCTTCTTCAGGGCTGCATTTGATACCGTTGCGTTCCAGCATCAGATGGCGATGGTAGGTACCTACATAACGGGAAAATCCATTGACGGAAACCCCACACCGTCGGCATATCTCTACATTGGAGAGGTCGGTGGATACGTACAACTCCAGAGCCGGACGATACTTCGTTTCCGTCTCCGGTCGAATTCCCCGGGAACGGTTGCATGGACTATCTCTATTATCGAGAATGTTCACCACTTCTTGGCTTTGTGTATTAGATTACTAAACAAGCAAGCCAACTTTTCTTTTTACAGATTGTCGGCTTGCTTGTTTGTGAATGCTATTTTGTTACATTATGAATCTTAGGGCTTTTGACGGACGGCACGAACATTATAATGATTCATTCTTGGTGTACTTTGCGATGAACTATTCCATGAATAAGCATTTGCATTGTCATTGATGGCCGTTGATGACCAATATTGACCACTTAAGTCAGCACCATTGGAAAACTGACCAATTGCCGGAAGATACCATTTGATATCAGTATCCTCATACGATGGAAGATAAGCAACTTGTCCATTTAGACTGGTCTGTTTTTCCACATTACAAGCATTCTTTTTGATACACACCAATGCTGCAAAATCAACAGAATTAATATTTTCTCCAGACTCAGATGTAATGGTGCATAATGAAGAAAGTGTATTCTCTAATGAAGAAAGATCTGACGCCGAATTTGCGCGGAATCCTTTAGTATTGGCTAAGCCATCTATTTCACTAAATACATTAGATAAAGAAGGCACAGCACTATAGTCAATTGTACATGTTACATTAAGAATACCCTTAAAACTCACTGCGGGATTAGATTGAATAACACCAAATAGACGAAGCAAAGATATTAGACCTCCAGCTAGCATATTATCAGATTTATATGTAACCTTACGAGTCCATGCAAATCCAAATGGTTTAGGGTCATCCTCTTCAAAGTGTTCCCAACCCATATCACCAATCCAATTGGGATACTTCTGAAGAATTGTTAGAGTTTGAATAGTGTTACCATTATACTGTAATTCTAATGTTATATCACGGTCAGCATTTGTTGCATTTTCAGTTAAGAATGCGTAAAACACCGTTTCACCTTCATTATTTGATGAAATAGATTCTTTTCTCGTGAAGTCACCATCTCCAGTCGTTTCCTTGGGCCAATAGCCTTGTACTTCCGGTCCAACAAGATTTTCTCTTAATTTACAAACTGTTGGGTCTGAAACTTTGATTGTATAATTACCTTTATTGAGGTCTTTTGCGTTGACTGTAATTGGCACTATAACATAGTGCGCATCCTGCACTTCCGGCCGGGAAACAAACTCCAACTCATATTCCGGGGTAATAGACAGCTTGTAAGTCACGGTTGTCCCCATCTTCCATTCCGTATTTCCGATGGGAGCTGTAAGGGTACGTACTTCATTATTGGCATTGACAAATACGACTTCTACCGTTGCCCCTGCAGGCAATGTCTGCGGCAGCATCATGAAGGTGCCTTTCAAGCTGGTGATTTCCGTACCGTCGATTTCGTTTCCGTCCATTGATTTGTTCAATTCTTGCGAGAAATCCGTGGGCGTCTCAGCAAGAGCCCATGTACCGGTAGCCATATCGTAAGTACCGGCATTTTTGACACCTTTCAAAGCCACGCTCTTGATAGAGCCGGGCTGCATCTGGCTGCCCACGGCAAAGCGGACAGCGGTGCAGATATGCTTGAAGGAGAGAGGCACAGCCGCATTGTTGTCGCCAGAAATCCAAGTATCTTGAGTTTCAGGTGTAGCCACCACGATGTCTTTCTGGTTGGCAGCATCTGCCGGAACGATGTATTTAAGTTCTTTGCTTGACGGAGAGGACGGAGTGGTCAAGTCACTGGCATCCGTTGGTGCCCAGGCATAGAATTGGAACGAATGATCTGCTCCCGGCCAATAGTATATTTGTTCCGTGCTCCATATAGCACCTGTTCCGACGGAAGCACCCACATTGGAAGCATTCGTGTCCATATAAAACTGGTCTACAGAAGTTCCGCTTTTCTGCCAGTATGCCAGCACATGGAACTTGGTATAAAAATTGTCTTTGCCAACAGGCGTTCCGCGCGTCAAGGCCTGTTCGCCCTCGAAGCCGGACACGTTGATACCGTCCGAAACAATGGCACGGACACAAAGCGTGTCTGCCGAGTCGTCCGACCGCAACACGAAACGGTCCGCGGTATATCCTTCGTCATCACTACCGGCATATCCCCTTGTCTGCACGTCCTTATCGGACGATATGCCAAAACAAATGTTGTCACAGGCTTTCTCCGGATTCCCGCTTTCGAGAAAGTCCTCGTTATTGCACGAGAAAAGTAGCGTGCACAGCAACATCGTCGCCATGCCGCCCGCCATCCAACTCGGATTTTTCTTATGTACCTTCATTTCTTCTGTTTTATATTTGTTTGCCTGAAGCAATACGCCCCGGCTGTTAGTGAGTGTAAGGAGACATTCAACCCCTTACACCCTGTAGGTAGATCGTCTATTCCATGGATGATAATTCCAGAATACACGATGCTAAACCGGTCTTATGAAAGATGTTGGATTAGTTGCCGCTCTGGGTTGTGGGAACGTCCAATGTCTGGTCAAGATTTTCCTCGTTCCAGTCTGTGATATCGTCAACCGTAAATTCGATAGGCTTCAACGGATTCTCCGGATCCACGATGTTCTCATGTGTCAAAGTAGCCTTGAAATCATAGCAGTAACCGAGCTTGAACTCAACATTCTCGATTTTTACTTCGTGGTCGTAAGAGCCCAACAGTACGTCACCCTGATACAATTCTGCCGTGAAAGTTACAGTATATGTAGCGGTAGCATCCATCGGAATCATCAGCTTTTCGTTATAGCTTTCAAGAGTTGCAGCGTTGGCAATGACGGCAGCGTCATCAGCGGTAGCATCGTCGGCCACTACATTACCGAAGTCCAAATTAAGTGTGTTGTCTGCCTGATCACTCCAAGTGTTACCGGCAGCGGCTACTGTCAGGGTACCGGTTTTGTAAGCATCCGTGATTTTCACATCGCTTACTTTTACGTTGTAACCCTCACCCACTGCATTCTCGAACGAGAATTTCACTTTTGAAAGCTGGTGGGAGAATGTCATCTTCACTTTATCAGGATTTTTTGCGTATGCATCATCACAAGGGATGGCTTTAGGAGCTGCGTGAAGAAGGTCTGTTACACCATCGTTGGTGAATGCCACCTTCATGTCAACATTTCCTTCAGTCAAAGTCACGTCTGATACATTCGCGCTTTGGGCGGCAGGAGCAACGGCACCAAATGTGTAGGTGTTGCCGGCTACCCAATACTGCAGCGGAGAGTAAGTCCAACCCGGCGCTGAAACTGTTGTACCATCGAAGATTTGACCGTTCTGTGTGAAACCATATACGGCAAAGTTTTCCAAAGAAGTTGTTGTGAAACTCGGGTCCACGATACTGCGTGTTCCGTTGTTCACGAACGCGTTGCTGAAACCGATGGCCTTCTGCTGTGCCATTTCCACGGTCTCGTCGTTGCTGCAGCTTGCCAACATGGCTGTTGCTGCCAATCCAATCAAAAAGATTTTTTTCATTTGATAAAAAATTAAATTGTGAATAAAAATGTTTTGATAACTCTCTATGCAAATTAAAGAGGAAGTTCTATGTCCTCGTAATCTCCCCAGTCGTCCACATCCACATCGAAGCCGGAGCCGCCTTCCGTACCCTCTTCATCGGATATCTCGATGCCCTTCACCACGATGACACCTCCTTGCGGTTGCGCCGCCACCTGGTCGGTCACGTCGAAATCGAACGACTTGATTTTTCCGTTCTTCAAGCGTACTTCCAGATTCAGCCCGTACTTACGTCCGGCCCTTGTTCCGTAGTGTTCGTTAGGGAAATCAGGTATTCCGAAAGAACGCACCAAAGCCTGTGTGCCGAAATCTTCCACCGTACAATCGTACAGTACGGTTGCGGCTTCATCTGACGTGCGCCCGCTGTTCAACCATACCGCCTGCGCCATGCCCGCTAACGCCCCGCGTGCCAATGACACATATTCCAGCCCGTGGCTGAACTCGTAACGTACCAGATAGGTGAACACCAGCGGGTGCATGGTGACAGGTATCACGTCGGTCTCGGTCGAACGTTCCGCCACGTATGACTCCATGTAACTGCCGTAAAGCATATCGGGCTGGTTCACCGTGTTCTCGTCATTCGTGTCCATATAAGAATTACCGAGATAAGAAGAACGGGTACGGGTTCGTGTGGTGGCCTTTGCCGAAGCGAACGACTGCATCTCGTCGAACACGATGTATTCCGTGTCGTTGTTGTAGAACAGCAGGGAGTGTTCACCCGGACGCATATAAACGACATCCCCCTCGGGAGCTATGTTGATGATCTCGTCCGAACCGTCCGCGTTGTACACCTGCACGCGCAATCCATCCGGTATTCCGGGACGCAACGCGTCGTATTCCATACCGAACGATTCCTGCCACGTGGGGTAGTTTTTCCAATCCGTACTGCCTTCATAGGTATATTGCCACTCCTTTTCGTATTCCGCTTCTATGCGCACCTCCGATTTCGGGGCATGCGGGTCATGGTCAAAGCACAAGTCCTTGTGCTCGCAAGATGAAAGCAGCATGAGCATTCCCGCGAACAAGGGGACATATTCTGTTATAATGTGTATCTTTCTCATTTCACGCCTCCTTTCTTATTGTTGCTGTTGCCTCTTCCGAGAAGCCATACCAGAGAGATTTCCGCCTTCGTGGGACCGAACCAGTGCCGGTTTTTAGTGGCCTGCCATACATAGTGGCCGTCCAAGGGGGTGTACGTGTAGTACTTTCCTCCCCAGTAACCCACGCCAAGCGTGAAGTCGATGTTCAGGCGGTTTGCGACGGGCAGCGAGTAACCGTATTCCACGCCTGCCGCGTAATTCGTCTTGTCCCAAAGCGTTCCGCCGGGTTCACCGCCCATGTAACCTTTGCCTCCCCACTCGAAGTCGTAAGTGAACGCCTGCCCGTAAACACCCACGTGATGTCCCGTGAGCGGCTTTTCACCGGCCTTCTTCCCGAACCAGTAGCGCACGGCGATGTCACCGCCATAGATGCGCCAGTAACGGTGGCTGCTGTTCTTTTTCCACCAGCCGTACATCCAGTTGCCACTGATTGACCAGTTCTTGCCCAAGTAAAATTCCACCCCGATGTTGGGAACGGCCAGCACGTCGTAGAGCATGTTGGTCTTGAGGGCCATGTAGAAAGGTTTTGAGGTTTCAGGGGAAACCGCCACGACCGTGTCCGTTTTCTCCACAACGGATGTCGTGTCTGTAGGAACCGGCACGACCGGCTCTTCCTTGACAACCGTTTTTTCCTCGATTACCGGTTTTTGACGGACTGTCACGAGAATGACACTGGCATTGCGGATTTGATCAAAGAAATGTTTGTGCATGTAATGCCAGGTACGGCCATATTGCAACTCCATCAGGTGTTTCTTGCGGCTGTCAACCAGTACACCTTTATTATCATAGGTGAATTCAGGCACGTTGCGCAGCACGTCCACCGCCTCTTCCTTGTGGGGCATGTCGGACACCTCGACCAACTCCGCGAGGCGTTCCCACGCGATAAATCCTTCGGGACGTGAAATGATGCCGTCCGGAAGCGATACACGTTCACGTACATAACGCTCAAGGGAATTGCGGCGTTTTTCCGCCAATTCCCTGTTTATGGCAAAGCCGCCCTCGGGTGAGGCGGAACCGCAGAAAGACACCTCGACCAGTTCGAGCGTGCTGTCTTTTTTCACACTTTCCAGAAACGACACCACTTCGGACAGGCGCATGGCGTTGTCACCATAAGCCGTGTCCAGTGTCGAGTTGCCGACCGGAAATCCGATACAGACCTCCTTCCGGCTCTCTTGCCCGAACACCTGGATGCATCCGAGCAACATGAACGCTGATACTATTAAACCTCTCATGTGCATATTGTCTTTACTTTAAGTCCGTTTCTTTCTAAGAAACGGATGTAAAATATAATTGCTTAATAATCAGGTTTATAAGCAATCAGCTTACTCTTGGTTTGTTTTACGGAATATTATTTTTTATGTGTAATCACTTAAATATTTTCGTTCCAATAGTTTGCGATTCAGGATTTTTATGTACTTTTGTATTCGAAATCCGTTTCTTAGAAAGAGACGGATGTTTTTGTCTTACAGCTTATCCTGTTATAATTCACTCACTACCAGTTCATTGGCATTGTCTATGACAGACGAGTCTATCGACGCGAGATAGATTTGTGTGGTAGAGACCGAATCATGTCCGAGCGCATCAGAAATGACATTGACAGGGATGTTCTTCGACTTGGCGACGGTCGCCCAGGTGTGGCGCGTGACGTATGTCGTGAGTGTAACCGGCAGTTTTGCCATTTCTGCGATGATTTTAAGGGACTTGTTTACACGATGCAACGCGGATTCATACTGTTTGCGCTCGTCCTTGCCGGGAACGGTTATAATCGGGAGCAGGTACGGCTGCCCGTCGGTGGAATAGCGCGCGAGCAGTTCTTCGATTTGCCTTATGACTTTGACATGGAGCTGCTGGCCGGTCTTGTGACGCCGGTAGGTCAGTACCCCGTTCTGAACATCCGACTTTTTCAGGAAGGCGGCGTCTATGAATGACATCCCCCTGCAAAGGAAAAGGAAGAGGAACACGTCACGGGCAAATTCAAGCCCCGGCCTGTGCGAGAGGTCGAGGCCTTTGATCCGCCTGATGTCGCTGATGGAAACAGCCCGTTTGAGCGTCTTTTCCGTTCCGGTAAACACGGTCCGGAAAGGTTTGCGGTCGATGGTCAGTTCCTGTTCTACCGCCCGGTTATAGACCGCCCGGAGGATGCGCATGTAAAAGGATGTGGAATTGGGCGCGAGCCCTGCAGCGTTCAGGTACGCCTGATAATCCTCCATGACGGCAGGGTCTATTGCCCCGATTGGAATATCCTCCTGGGTACGGAACCGCTTGAAACTCCCCAATGCCGCGCGGTAATTGTTGGCGGTGCCGGTGTGCCCCAGTTGCCTTAACCTGACAATGACATTCTCCATAAAAATAAAGAAGGTATTCCCCTTGCCGGTACGTTGGAACTCCGCAACAATATCGTCTGCCGAATAGGCGCGCTGCCGGCTGTCGAATCTTTCGATGATTCCCCGCAGTCTCTCCAAGTCCCAGGACAGCCTTTGTGCCATCGAATTGACGGCGGCCATGCGGTCACTTCTGGCAGTGGGGACAAGCCGGGACTGCTTTTCGTCCCATTCACAGGGAAACACTTTGTAACCGGTCGTGATTTGCCTCGCTACACGGTGACGGGTTACGTTGATGACGATGCTGCCCGGACGGTCTGCGACTGTTGACGGGCGGAATTTTACTTTTACTGTTGCCATATCTATTATTGTTTAATGTGAGTACTTGTAAAAGATAAGGGCGACAACAACGAGGGTGACGGTAATCAATACAGAGAATATGGCAATCATTCCGGTCAACGTCTCTGAATGAAGCATCTTCACATTTGCGAATATGACGAGAGCAAAGAATGTGGCAAGTATCAGCAACAATGCGGTCATGCACCAGAATGTCGCCTGTGTCATGGATATGCGGTTCTCGTTGCGGCGGATGTCCTCGTCTGCCTTTTCACGCTCCCTGCGGATACATGATATGGCATTGTCGGCAATGGCATTGATTTCTTCCAGCAATGCCTGTATGTCATTTTCTGGAAACCTAATCGGGAATGAAGTCTTAAGCAGGTCATGGAGATTTATCATTGTTCCTGCGTATGCACCGATTCCGTCAATTAGCTTGTTCAGTTTTTTATGCGCATCCGCTATCTCAGGCTTGAGCCTGCGGAACTCGTTGGCAAGCGTGTCATTCCGCTGTTCAAGTCTTTGCCGCCGTACTTCTTCCGCTGATACTGCTGTTGCCTCTTCTGTTTCAGAAGTCTTTGCCATTTCGGATGCGGTTTCTGCGGGTTGTCGCACATCCTCGCTGTAATCGTATTTCCTGTTTGCCATAGGTATATTCTTTATCTCTTGCGTCCTGATTTCGTTTTCTTGACAATATGTGCCACAGCTGCACGGGCGCATCTGCGGGCGCGTTCAATCTCGTCCTCGTCTTTTTTGTCACGCCAGTCATTATCATTGCTTGAACCACCTCCTCCGCTGCCGCCGGTTGAAACGGTGTCAAGTGCCGCCAGCCCCACGAACAAGGCTACCGCCATGTCGGTAAGCTCCTTCCAGTTTGCTGTTTCCCGGTAATCGAACTCATCGTTGAACACCTGCATGACATCGTCGGGAATGTAGAACAGGGATGTCTTGCCGTCGTGCGTAAGCTCGTATTGAGAAGTGTTCTCACGCCATGACGAATAGTCTTCAACAGGTTTGTCGGAATGTTGTATCGGCTTTGCAACAGGCTTTGCGGTGACTGGTACAACAGGTGCAACCGTCTTTGCTCCGGTTTTCCCGGCAGGCTGCATCGACTTTGTTTCGGACTGGCCGTGAAGTTTCTGCCAGGTCTGTTCAATCTTCGATGCCATGAGCTTGCGCCCCTTCCCAAGTTCGGAAGCCTTGAATCTGGCTTTGCCCTTTCCGACCACATAACCCTTTATGCCGCCTTTGTCGTCCGGCCGTTCCACGAGTGTGTACCCTTTTGCCCGCACCCTTGCTACATAGTCATCCCAAGACCATGACGGCATTGCCCGCAGGATGTCCATAAGGTCTTCGGCAACCTTGCCGGCGTTCGCCTTGTGGATTTCCATAGCGGTTATCCATCCACGCTGGATGGCTACAGCCTGCGCCGCGTCATGCGCGCGGATGTGTATCTTGTGGTCGTTGTTCGTCCTGCCGTTGCAGTCCTTACGGCACACGGCGGCATGGAGGTGGGGAATCCGGCTGTCGGATTCAAGGTGCAGCCACACCGTGTAGATGCTATTGGCGATGTTTGTCTTATGCGAATACACCTTTCCGTCGTCATCCGCCATCTCTATTTTGTCATACTCCCGGACAAAGTCATCCCACAACTGCTGCCAGTCCTGCATGGTGAAGTCCTTTGTATGTTCTTTCGCCGGACTGATTTCAATGCGGATAACATTATTCTTCATCGGCGCATGGGCTTTCATCATGTCCCATACACCTTGCGCGTCAAGTTCGCACGGAAGCAGGTTGTCCTTGACATGGTATATCAGTTCCGGGTGTTTTTTGTTTCTCGACTCACCGGATATGTATCGGATGTCGTTTATTCCGTGGCTTATGGATTTTGCCTTGCCTATCATGTCGGTTCCTCCTCCTTGTCTGTTTCTGATACTGTTTCCTGTACGGTCTCCGTCTTTACCGCCGGTACGCGGTTAGGGGCGAAATGTTTCTTGATGAGCCTCGTAATCATGTCCGCGGTCTTGCCGAGAAGCCGGAGTGCGTCTATCATCCACGGCTGGTTACGGAACATCGCCCTGCGCTCGTCCTGTGACATCGCGTTAAGCATCGAGGTGTATTTCGCGTAGTCGCTGCGGGCGATGACAAGCTGCTCGCGGACTGCCTCCTGTTCCGGTGTCAGCCGCACTTTCGGCTCGTATCCGTATGCGCGGGAAAGCACATAGTCGCTGAGGTTCATCCCGCACTCTCCGGCAAGGCCTGTAATCTTCTCCCGTTGCGACTTGCTGACACGGAACGAGATTGTCGAATCACGTTTCTCCTTGACTTTCTTCTTCTTGTTTTCCGTGTCCTCTGCGCTCCCGACAGCATCGGTTGTTCCATCTTCGGTTTCAACCGGCTTCATATCGCCGGGTAATCTCTGTTCGGTTTTCATAAGCGGTAATTGATGGTTTTACAAAAGGTACCGGTGCGAGCCTGCGAGCGGCGTCCCCCGTTGGACTGCGGGACAACGGCAAGAGGGCCGTGCGTGGAATGACCGTCAGGAAATGTAATGCAGCGGCATATCTTGAAACACCACTCATCTTCCTTCCCTCCTTTTTCTTCCTTTTCTGCCCTGCCTCTGGCATTATCCCATCGCTGTTTTAGACTGTTCCGCCTATATTATAGGAGGTATGACAGCCGCTTGCAGGTCGCACCTTACCCGGATTACTTGTTGTCATCTGGAAGTCTGTCGAAAGCTGTCTTCACAGCCTCGGCATCGGTGGTGATACGCATCAGCGCGACGGTCGCCTTGAGTGCCTGTGCCTGGTTGCAGAACTGCGTGACGGTGTTAAGGAGGACTTCCGACCGTCCGACACGGAACGGCATCACGGCGTCTGCCGTCAGGGTGTTGGTCTTGTTCATGCCGTGGTTCAGGAACCGGTTTACTGCCAGCCTGTCATCCGGATCGATGTCCTCATACTTGCCGTTGCCCGTGGCATGGCTTACCATGACACGCACGGCGTCCGCCTGATAAAGCGTGCAGGAGTTGAGGAATGCAAGTACATGGGCGAACTCCGCCTTGAGTTCGCCTCTTGCACGGGGCTGTCTGCCATTGTTCTTTCCGCTGTTGTCTTTTTGCGCGGGAACATTACTGTTCACCTGCGGCACATTGTTTTCATTGTTCATACTGGAATGGTTTAAATGGTTTGTGAATACTGTTTGATTGATGTCTGAATCTCATTCGGATGTCCGTTACTTGTCCGTGCGGCGGTTTACAAGATACCGTGCGGCATCGCTGTCAATTTCCGCCTGCGACTTGACACGGATGTTTGTCAGCCATGTGTCAAGGTCTGCCTTCGAGAAGAAACACAGTTTGCCGTTGGGCTTGTAATAAGGGATTGCACGGCGCATCATCAGTTTGTAGAGATAGCTCGGCTTGAGTCCGAGGTACTTTGCGGCCTCGGTGGTGGTGAGTAGGTTCCGTTCTGTTTCCATATCGCTTTCAATTTGTTTTTATTCCTGTTGCCACTCGGCATAACACCTTGCGTTTCTGCTGTTTTATGCCTTATGTTTCGCTTGCAAAGTTACTTTGTACCTGAAGTGGCGCAATGTGGCCCGAATGGGGAAAGTGTATAAGACGGCAATGCGCCATACTGCTGGTATCCAGCGGTATGGCGCATTGCCGTAATCTTCTTGTGTTATATCAGATGGGGAACCGGCGGGCTGTTATGGGGTACGGTTCAGTTGCCGGGCTTTTTCGATGGCCCTGTCGATGGATTTGCGGTATTCACGGTTCTCCCTTGTCGCGCCTTGCGCGCACACGTCGTTGCGGTGCTTGTCGTAATATGACCTGGATATGCCGCAACGTTGCAGGAAATCTTCCGCCCACTGTTTTCCACGCTCACGCGGCTTGACGGTCTGCGATACGGACAACACCATGTAACAGACGCGCAGGTTTTCTTTCGGACGCACATAGGCAGGCTGCATCGTTGGCTTCAGGTTCATGAAGTTCACGAAGTCCGAGCCGGAGAGATGACCGAACTGGCAGTCGTTGCAGACATCGTAGATGAACATGCACAGGGCGAGGTCAACGGTGTCCATCCATTCGGATGTGTCTTTGAACAGGATGCCGTCACTCATGCGCGTCCCCCTTCATCCGTCTTATGTCGCTGATGATGCTTCCCGAAATGCCTTTCAGCCTCTCGACCAGCACGGAAAGGAACACCGGCTTGAAACAATACACGCAGAAAGTTCGGTCACGCTCCTGCTGTAACTCATTATATAAAAGGTTCACACGCGCGTGGGCCGTGTCGTATTCCGCTTTCTTTGCATCGCACACAGGATCGAGCGACTTGTAATCCTCTGAATCGAGCGGCAGGAAATCCAGCTTGTTGCTCATTGCAGAATATTCACGCCACAGCACGGTGGCAACATCTTTCGCTTCCCCGCAGCGTAATTCAAACGGTCTGAGGTTCGCTTCAAAAAGGCTCTCGAAATCCACGGACTGCAATCCTGTAATATCCAAAGACAGGAATCTTCCGGCCTCCGAAAAAAGGGAAAAGGAGATTTCATTCAACTGTTCCGCATCGTCCTGGAACATTGCAGTGGCTTCCGTCACAATCCGGTTCGTGTCGTTGAAATCCTTATAGAACAGGGACAACAACATCGCCTGTTCAAAGGTGATGCTGTCCTGCCTGCAAGTGGCAAGCAACGTGTTTACATCTTGCAGCCGTTGTGAAATATTTGATATAATCATAGGAACATTGTCATATATGCTGGAAGATACAGTACGTCTTCCTCTTTACGCAGGTCTTTTGTATAGACCAGATACTTGTTTCTTATCCGGGATGAAAACTTTTTACAGAAGGCATCCAGTGAAGCGTGTGCCTTATAACCGGAAGATTTCACTTCGATAGGACTTACCTTGTCACCATCGGCAATCAGAAAGTCCACTTCATAGTTGTGCTTTCCGCTTTCGGTGGGAAATGTATAATAGTAAAGTTCGTGTCCGGCGGCTTTCAGCATTTGGGCGATGACATTCTCATATACATAACCGAGGTCTGCACTCAATTTGTCACTGAGCAACTTTTCATAGATTATATTGTCTGTAAACTGTTTGTCCCAGAATGCGAGGGTGACAAACAGCCCCGTATCGCCTACAAACATTTTATATCTGTCCGTGTCACGGTGCAATGCCATACCTACGCCGGGATCGTTGGCATGGTATGCAAGGTTCACAACCATAGAATCCTGCATGTCTGAGATTGTTTCCAACATGCGTTGCGGGCGCCCACCGTCCGTAGCGGATCTGACAATGTATCGCGAGGCGTTCCGTGTAAGTTCGCCGGGAATGCCATGAAAGAGCTTGGAGGCGTTGCCTGTAGGGTCAATCTTGTTGAAATCCTTTTCGTACAAAGATATGATGGAACGTTTTACCACATCCACTTTGCTCAGACTTTTTGTTTCTATGTAGGCTCTGACTGCTTGCGGCATCCCTCCCACAAGCATATACAGGCGGAAATCGCGCATAAGGCTTCTGTTACCGTCATCGCCCATAGGTTTTCTGCTGTCATATAGCTTTTTCAGAAGCGGAATGGAAACATTGTCGTCCAACACCCATTTGAACTCCTCATAGTCCAGCGGGAACAGGCACAGTTCATGTTCTTCGCTCGGAATTAAAATGTCTTTTACATTCTGCTTGATGGATAAAAGAGAACCCGTTTCAATATAATCATACCGGCCATCTTCGACCAGGTATTTTATTGCCTGTCGCGCGTTGGGACACTTTTGTACCTCATCGAATATGATAACAGACTTCCGTCGGACAAGGTCTGTCTTAAACAATATCTGTAATCGCATGAAAATGTAGTCGAGATCAGATATGTCATCAAAAAGAGTCTTGACCTCTTTCTTGCAGCGGGCAAAGTCTATTGCAATGTAACTGTCATATTCGTTCTGTGCAAACTGTTGTGCAAGCGTGGATTTACCGACACGGCGTGCCCCCTTGATAAGCAACGCAGACTCTCCATTGCTGTCATGCTTCCATTGAAGCATCCTCTCGTATAGTTTTCGTTTGAATATCATATTTAGATACTACATTTTGTTATTCAGAAGCAAAGATAGTGTATTTGGCTAATATCTCAAAATGTTTTGCGCGTATAATGGCTATATTCTCATAATTTATATCTTCAATATCGGCTAAAATCTCATTTTCTATATTAAAACTTGGCTAAAAATGACACAAATCTTGTATGAATGACCGGCGTTTCAATCAAACACCCCGTCCACCAGATTTACGGCTTCAACCTTCTTGCTGTCAACGATTTTAGCGTATATCTGGGTCGTTTTCACATTGGAGTGGCCGAGCAGCTTGCTCGTGGTATAAAGGTCTGCGCCCAGTGTCAGCATCATCGTTGCGAAGCTGTGCCTCGATGTATGGTAGGTGATTTTCTTGGTGATACCGGCAGCCTTCACCCACTTTGCCAGCACCTTGTTTATGTTGGGTTCGGCTATCAGCCCGTCAAACACCTTGCCGTCATCCGGGGCATCGCCACGTTCCGGCAGCCATTTCATCGCCTGAGAGGAAAGGGGAAGGAATATCGGGGTCGTGGTTTTCTTCATCACGACAGACGCGCGCCACTGTTCGCCGTCTTTGGACAGGTCACGCCAGCGGAGTGCGTAAATGTCACTTAGCCTCAGACCACAGTAGCAGGCGAAAAGATAGGCACGTTTCACATCCTCCCTCGGACACTCCGTCGCTATAAGGGTCTTTATCTCGTCCACGGTCAGGAACTCCCGCTTGCTCTCCGGCACCTTGATACGCTCGGTCGGGGTAAGCGACATGAACGGATTTTCGGGAATGATGTCAGCCCTGACAGCCGCGTTCAATGCCGTGCTGAAATAGCCGACATAATCCGACATGCTTTTCGGACTCAGCGGATTGCCCCACGTGGTCTTGTATTCGGACTGGAGCCAGCGGATGAAGGCGACACAGAAATCCTTGTCTATGTCACCCATGCGTACCTTGTTCTTGCCGATATAAGTGGAAACAAGGTTAGAAACCGTCCCCAACAGTTTCACGCCTCTCACGCCCCTGCGCTTCTGTTCCTCGTAGAATGTCCGCATCCAGTCCGACAGCAGCATCTTTGACCTGCCTGACGTGTTCTTCAGCCCGGCCTTGTTGTTGGTCAACTCGATTATCCTCTTTGACTTGATGGTTTCCACCGCCGCCAGTGTCGCCCTGTTCTGCTCCTTGACACGGGCGTTGATTTCGGGAAGGCGGTAGAGCTTCAGGAACTCGTACTGCCTCTTGCCGTCCACATAGATGTCAAGATAGTATGACTCGGAACCGTCCGCAAGTTTCTTGGTGCGCACTTTCACAGGTTCCTTCAGTTTTGTCTTTTTGCCGTTTGCCGCCATATATAATAAGGTATTATGATTTATGATTTCAGAATACGGAATCTGCAAGATTCACCGCCTCGTCCTTCTTCCGGTCGATTATCCTCGCGTATATCTGGGTGTGTTTTACCGAGCTGTGTCCCAGTAGTTTCGATACGGTGTACAAGTCCGCTCCGAGGGTGAGCATCATCGTTGCGAAGGAGTGGCGGCTCGTATGATAGGAGATATGCTTCCTGATTCCTGCCGCCTCCGCCCACTTTTTCAGGTTCTCGTTCACATTGCCGTAATTGACAAGGTTGCCGAACACGTAATCATCAGAGGTGCATTCTCCTTTTTCGGGCATCCATTTCAATGCCTGTCCTGACAGGGGAATGTATAACGGCTTGGTGGTCTTCTTCATCACGACCGAAACGAATGTCTGCCCATTCTCGATATAAACATCGCCCCATTTGAGGTTTCTGACATCGCTGATGCGAAGACCTGTAAAACAGGAGAACAGATAGGCTTTCTTTACGAGTTCATTGGGGCAGTCGGTGGCAATCATGCTCCGTATCTCGTCAATGGTCAGGTACTCACGTTTGCTTTCCGGCTTCTTTATCTTCTCGATGGTCTCAAGCCTGTTCCACGGGTTCTTGTCCATAAGCCCCTCACGTACCGCCTCGTTGAGCATGGTGCGGAAAGTCTGGCAATAGGTGTCTGCGGTTCTCGCACTGATTGGCTTCCCTGTCAGGCGGTGCTTGTATGCGTTGCGGAACCAGTCTATCATATCAAGGCAGAACTGCCTGTCAATATCCGAAAGGCGGGTGTCGGGACGGAACATATGCAAAGCCTTTTTCACGTTGCTGATGCTGCCCATGTCCCTTAAACCGCGTTTCTCGTGGTTGTCATAACAGGTCTGCAACCAATCCGAAAGGAGCATCCCCGTACCGGAACCGGCAAGTTTCGTCTCGGCTCTTGCATTCAACAGGGCTTCGGTTCTCGCCTGCAGGATTTCTTCCGCTTCCCGGAGCGTGCGCGCGTTCTGACGCTTCGCTGTAGAAGAGGTTTCGGGCAGGAGGTAGAGTTGCAGGAACTCGTACTCGTGCCCGCCGTCCACGCTGCGGTCGAGGAACAGGGACAGCCGTCCGTCCGCCAGCTTGCGGCGGCGAAGTTTGAAAGGGGATTTCTCCACCAGTGATTTCCTTTTTCTTCCCATTGTCCTTCAGTGTCTTATATTCACTTGCAAAGATACGAAATAATCCGCAAACGAGTATCGTTTCAAGTAACAAAAATGAAGAATAATAGCGATTTTCAAGGAATATATCAGAAAACACGGTTTTTACATAAACACCTAATAGTCAGCATATATATGGATTTTCTCCGCTTTTGTTTTCCCTTCTTTTGCACACATTGGCTAATGGGCGACGATATACTGTCAGCAGATATTGCTCGGAATGCTCACTATATTCGGTCCAATACAATGGGCATTTTCGTTGCTGCCCAAGTGGGAAGGAGCGTGGGCGAAGTGGCTAACCCGTTATTTGACAGTTCATTTCTACGGAGCCATGCTCTACTTCGTCGGTTTCTACGTCCTGTTGCTGTTTGATATTGTGCTCTGCATACAGGTAGAGAACCTGACGGCCATCACCGCCAGTGAGCAGACGATGGCAGCCTATCTGCAAAACTCGTTCTTCTCGGCAGGCTATCTGATGGCAGCGAGCATCGTGGCGTTGAAATGCCTGAACCTCGTGCCCGACCTTGCGGCATGGATGATACCAGAGGGCGACACCGCCTTCTCAACCCGAAACTTCGGCGAGGGCGTGGCACAACAAGCCAAGATGACGGCTACGGGAACCATGGCGACCGTGATGAGATAACATGTGAGTGTGCGGTGAGTCACCGCACCTCCTATTGAAACAAATAAAAGTAACCATCAAGAAAAATGAAAGCAAAAAATGAAATTGAGCGTTGGCTCAAAGATGAGAAATTCATGGCGTTTGCCAACAAGCGTGCAAAGGAAGAGTTTTTCAATTCCGAAAACAACTACATCGACCCACAGTATGAGGAGATGGCAGAAGGCTTTGAGGATAACGACGAGTATGTAGTGCCTATGGTAGATTACCTGAGTTATCGCTTGCATCGTGCCAAAATCTACAGAAATCGACGGAGACGTGAACGTGACATCTGGTGGGTGTGGATCCAACTGAAATACGAAGGCATCTACGTAGAGGCTTGCATCAAGTATTACGCCAAACTGGTGGAAGAAGTTGAGAAGGACATATACACCATCCTGCACCGTGAATATGTGAGAATGAAGAGAAATCAGACCTCAAACAAGCAGTAACGTATGGTAATCAAGAACTTAGAAAACAAAATCAAGCTGGTGGGCATCATCTGCTCTGCGTTCCTCATGGGCTGCATCATCATCTCGGTGTCGAGCATCTGGACGGCGCGCTGCATGGTGACGGACGCGCAGCAAAAGGTGTATGTATTGGACGGCAACGTGCCCATACTGGTGAACCGCACCACGATGGAGGAAACGCTGGATGTGGAGGCAAAGAGCCATATCGAGATGTTCCACCATTACTTCTTTACGCTTGCTCCCGATGACAAGTACATCCGCTATTCGATGGAGAAGGCGATGTATTTGGTCGATGAAACTGGTTTGGCGCAGTACAATACGCTGAAGGAAAAGGGCTTTTACAACAATATCATGGGTACGAGTGCCGTGTTCAGCATCTTTTGCGACAGCATCAAGTTCAACAAGGAGAAGATGGAGTTCACCTACTACGGTAGGCAAAGGATAGAGCGAAGGAGCAATATTCTGATGCGTGAATTGGTGACGGCGGGACAGGTGAAGCGCGTGCCGAGGACGGAGAACAATCCTCATGGACTGCTCATCACGAACTGGAGAACCTTGCTCAACAAGGATATTGAGCAGAAGTCGAAGTCAAACTTCTAATATCCTAGCGGTATGAGTGTAAAAGGAATCAGACGGATGCTTGTGGGCGAGGATATGCCCGACAAGAACGACCCCAAGTACAAGAAGCGGTATGAGAAGGAGGTGGCGGCAGGGCGCAAGTTTGCCAAGACCGCGAGGATAGACCGTGCGGCGGCTAAGGTGCAAGGCTTTGCCAATGCCCACAAGACGCTGTTTCTCGTCATCGTCTTCGGCTTTGTCGCCACGTGCTTCGGCATCAACATCTACAGGATGGTGCGGTATTACGGTCATCGGACGGAGGCTGCAAGTGCCATCGAGCGGCAGGAAGGGCGCATGAAGCAGATGATGAATGCAGCCCATTGCATCACTCCTCCCGTGACGCATCGAACCAACGAGGAGAATCGAGACAAGTCAGTAACATCAAAATCAGACAGCGATGAGAATAACAGATAAGATAAACTTCCGTCAGCCGAAGTACATGCTGCCAGCCATCGTGTACATCCCGTTGATTGCCACAGGCTATTTTGTCTTTGACATGTTCAATACGGAGGTGGCGGAAACGCAGGACAAGAACCTGCAGACCACCGAGTTTCTGAACCCCAACCTGCCCGGAGCGCAGATTAAGAATGGTGACGGCATCGGTGGCAAGTATGAGAACATGGCGAAGTCGTATGGTCGCATAGCAGACTATTCGGCTGTTGATAACATTGAGCGTGACAACGAAGAAGAGAAAGAAGCGTATGAATCCAAGTACACAGAAGAAGACCTTGCGGAACTCGTCCGTCAGGCAGAAGAGAAGGACGATGCAGCCGAAGTGGCCGATGCCAAGGCGCGAGAAGCGGAAGCACTCGAAGCACTCAACAAGGCACTCGCCGAAGCGAGGCTGAGAGGACAGGCGGCAGTTGCCCCCGTGGCCCAGGATACCACACAGGCTGGGCCTCCCAAGGAGCAGATTGAGGTGAAAGGTCAGATTGCCGAGGACAGCAAGGCGGTGAAGGCACTGGACGAGGAGGACAAGGCACAGGAGGTGGTGAAGAAGGTGAAGGTGACTTCGGACTATTTCAACACCCTGACGCAGAACGAGCATGAGCCAAAGCTCATCAAGGCCATCATTGACGAGGACGTGAAGGCTACGGACGGGTCGAGGGTGCGGCTGAGACTGTTGGACGATATTGAGATTGGTGAGACCGTGGTGAAGAAAGGGTCGTACCTCTATGCCACCATGAGCGGTTTCGGTTCGCAGCGAGTGAAGGGTAGCATCAACTCCATCCTTGTGGATGACGAGCTGATAAAGGTTTCGCTTTCGCTTTATGACACGGACGGACTGGAGGGACTGTATGTCCCCGGCAGCCAGTTCCGTGAGACCACGAAAGATGTGGCGAGCGGTGCTATGCAGAGCAACATGAACATCGACCAGAGTGGAGCGAACAACAGTTTCTCGCAATGGGGAATGCAAGCCGTGACCAATGCCTACCAGAAGACAAGCAATGCCATCAGCAAGGCTATCAAGAAGAACAAAGTGAAGCTGAAGTATGGGACGTTTGTTTACCTTGTAAATGGGAAAGAGAAAAGGAAATAGACACTGCCCGACAACGGAATTGTCGGGAACGGTGGCTCATAGAGTATAAACATCAAAAAATCAACTAATATGAATTGTTTTCAGAAAATGAATGTCTGTGCATTGCTTTCGCTGAGCGTGCTTTCAGCCAAGGCGCAGACCACCTACATGGAGATGGAGCAGCTGACGGTCAACGACCAAGTGACCACCGTCATCACCGCCTCCGAACCCATCCGCTTTGTCGATATATCCACAGACAAGGTGGTGGGCGACCAACCCATCAACAACACCATCCGCCTGAAGCCGAAGGACAACGTGTATGCCGACGGTGAGGTGTTGGCGATAGTGACAATCGTGACGGAACGCTACCGCACGCAGTATGCACTGCTCTATACCACGAGGATGCAGGAGGCAGTAACCGATAAGGAAATAGAATGCTCGGAGCGCAATGCCTACAACAATCCCGCTGTAAGCCTGTCCACTGCCGACATGACCAAGTATGCACGTCAGATATGGTCATCGTCTGCCAAATACCGCAACGTGGCGACGAAGATGCACCGCATGGTAATGCGCCTGAACAACATCTACAGCGTGGGCGAATATTTCTTCATCGACTTCTCCGTGGAGAACAAGACCAACATCCGCTTCGACATCGACGAGATGCGCATCAAACTATCGGACAAGAAGCAGAGCAAGGCTACCAATGCGCAGATAGTGGAACTGACCCCATCTCTTGTGTTGGACGATGCGAAGACCTTCAAGTATGGCTATCGCAACGTGATTGTGGTGAAGAAGATGACCTTCCCCAACGACAAGGTGCTGACCATCGAGCTGTCGGAAAAACAGATAAGTGGACGCACCATCTCGCTCAGCATCGACTATGAGGATGTGCTGTCTGCCGATTCGTTTAACCATATACTGTTGGAGGAGGAATAATGAGAATTAGGAATGAGGAATTAGGAGTGAGGAATTGGCTTGTGCATACCTTACTCGTTGTCATCTGTTTTATGGCAAGCATGACTCCGGCAATGGCGCAGCAGAATAGCGACCGCATATCCTTGGGGTTCGGATGCCTGTATGAGCGAGGACTGGACGTGACGCTGTCCTACGAGTATGAGACGAAGTACCACAATGCGTGGGAGTATTTTGCAAACGGATATATCAAGTGGAACGAGTGCGCATCGTGCGGTCATGTCTGTCCTGAGAGTTTTTGGAACAACTACCGCAGTTATGGTTTCGGCTTTGCCTATAAGCCCTGTGTGGCAAGAGGACGCAACCACCATGGCAACATGCGCATAGGAGCATCGGCAGGTAGCGATACTGACAGGTTCTTGGGTGGCATCCACCTCGGCTATGAGCAAAACTATACACTCAGACACGGCTGGAAGCTCTTCTGGCAGGTGAAGACCGATGTGATGATCAAGGGTGAAGACCTGTTCAGAACGGGTATTGTCCTGGGTGTGAAACTTCCTGTAAAATGACTATGCGTATGAAGAAACTGTTTTCAATCTTGGCAGTTGCGGCAACGGTGTTGCTGACTGCCTGTGACGAGCATCAGGACTTTCCCGACACAGCCATGAAGGTCACCCATATCTTGACCACTGACGGCAAGGTGATGCCCTACGAAACCTACGAGCAATCGTGCAAGCAAGCCATTGCAGTGGTGTTCAACGTCAATCAGAGGGAAGAAATGGAGGGAAACGGATATGCCGTCTATCTGTGGGACATCGCTCCCGAAGCCTTTGCTGACAGTATCGGTGTGGAACAGGACACATCCTGTGACCTCACCGCCTACGACGGCAACAAGAACACTTTTGCCCTTTATGGCACGACCGATGTGAAGTCGCCTTTGGCTGAGCGTGTCTTCGACATGTGGCGTTACGGGCAAAGTGCCTATATCCCCAGTGTGGCACAGATGCGTCTGCTCTATCATGCCAAGGACATCATCAACCCATACATCCTGAAATGCGGCGGCACACCTATCCCCGATGAGGATGATGACTGTTGGTATTGGACTTCAACGGAGGTAGAAGGACAAGCGACCGCCAAGGCATGGCTTTACTCACTGGGAAGCGGTGCCATACAGGAGACTCCCAAGTGGCAGCCGCATAAGGCGAGACCCATCATCACGATTATGGATTAGCCCATATACAGACATCGAGTATCACCCGTATCATCATCAAAGTACAACAATTAAAAAAGAAAAAGCATGAAAAAGAATTTGTTTCTAATGTTGGGACTTGGAGCCATGCTCCTCACGTCCTGTGACCAAGACATCGTCAATGAGATTTACCTGCCCGGTGGCGGAGGTTCTGTGGTCGTGACCGACAGCACATCAACCAAGCAGCTTCAGGTATTCACCAATCTGGAGATGCTGCAACCTGCCGTTTCCACACGAGCCGTTGACAACCAGTGGGAACTCAATGATATGATTGGCATCTCTTCCACAGGGATGATCAACAATATGAAGTTCACCCGAAGCGGCGGCACGAATCAGTTTGTGTCAGCCAACAAGGTGTTTTTCACGGACACAGACACTCACACCTTCAATGCCTACTATCCCTATACGGCAAATCCTACCAACGACCTCATAGAGTTCCAAGTGCCGGAGGCAGCTGTACAGAGTGAGCAGAAGGTCAATGATTTTCTGTTTGCCAGTGGAGCGGCATCATACGCCAATCCGAGCCTTACATTGAACTTCACCCATCAGATGGTGCGTGTCATCATCAAGGTCTATACCTCACCAGAATACGGTTTCACCACCAATGATTTTGCAGGAAGCCTACTCACGTTCGTCGGTTATTTTGACAGCGGTACTTTCAACATCAAGACCGGAAAGGTAGAATGCAGTGACGAGTCGGTGACGACCTATTATTTCGGCGACCCACAAAGTGACCACATGGAATATACGCTTTATGTTCCTGCACAGGTTATGCCAGACATGACATTGCAACTCAGCAATGGGGAGAACTTCGTATTCCTCACAAACGACACGTGGAAAGCGGGTCATTCCTACAGCTATTCATTGAAGCCTGTACGCAACACCTTGGAGGTCATATCTGCAACTATTTCTCCGTGGACAGTAGAGTCTGAGAAGACCATCAACGGCTACGAATAAAACTCATAAGAGGATTGGAGGGTGTCCACCGTGGCATCCTTCATCTTTTCTCATTATCACCCAACATCATCGTAAAGTAAATGGAAGAAAGCAAAGAGTTACAGGGTTTTTACAAGATATTCAGGGCGGTGATTTATGTCTCCATCCTGATGGAGTTCTTCGCCTACGCACTGGAGCCGGAGCAGTTGGACTTCTTGGGCGGCGTAGTGACGGATATCCACACTCGCATCAAGCGGTGGATGATTTACCATGACGGCAACCTCGTGTATAGCAAGGTGGCTACGTTCCTGCTGATATGTATCACCTGTGTGGGAACGCGCAACAAGAAGCATCTGGAGTTTGACGCTCGCAGGCAGGTGCTCTATCCGCTGCTGTCGGGAGTGCTGCTGATTGTGCAGTCCGTATGGCTGTTCGGTCATTCGATAATGCCCTGTTTCTATACCCTCCGTTTGAACACTTGGCTCTATATGCTCACTTCCATCGTCGGTGTCGTATTGGTGCATATCGCCCTCGACAATATCTCTAAGTTCCTGAAGGAAGGGCTGCTGAAAGACCGCTTCAACTTCGAGAATGAGAGCTTTGAGCAATGCAGGGAGTTGCAGGAGAACAAGTACAGCGTGAACATCCCTATGCGCTATTATTACAAGGGCAAGTTCCGCAAGGGATGGGTGAACATCGTCAATCCGTTCCGTGGCACATGGGTTGTGGGTACTCCTGGTTCTGGTAAGACCTTCTCCATCATCGAGCCGTTTATCAGGCAGCACAGCGAGAAGGGCTTTGCCATGGTGGTGTACGACTATAAGTTTCCCACTCTCGCCACCAAACTCTACTATCATTACTTGAAGAACAAGAATGCCAAGGACAGCAAGATGCCCCATGGCATGAAGTTCAACATCATCAACTTTGTGGATGTGGAGTATTCGCGCCGTGTGAACCCCATCCAGTTGAAGTACATCAACAACCTTGCCGCAGCGAGCGAGACCGCCGAGACCCTGCTTGAATCCCTGCAAAAAGGCAAGAAGGAAGGCGGCGGTGGCAGCGACCAGTTCTTCCAGACCTCTGCCGTCAACTTCCTTGCCGCCTGCATCTATTTCTTCTGCAACTACGGCAAGGAGCCCTACGACAAGGACGGAAAGATGCTGATTGCCGAGCGGCGTGAAGACCCAAAGACGAAAAGGCTGATACCCACAGGACGGGTGTTCGACCATTCGGGCGCGGAGGTGCAGCCCGCTTATTGGTTGGGCAAGTACAGCGACATGCCACATATCCTATCGTTCCTCAATGAGAGTTATCAGACCATCTTCGAGGTACTTCAGACCGACAACGAGGTAGCCCCCTTGCTTGGCCCGTTCCAGACTGCCTTTGCCAACAAAGCCATGGAGCAGTTGGAAGGTATGATTGGCACGCTACGTGTCTATACCTCCCGTCTCGCCACCAAGGAATCTTACTGGATATTCCACAAGGACGGCGATGACTTCGACCTGAAGGTCAGTGACCCGAAGAATCCAAGTTATCTGCTCATTGCCAACGACCCCGAGATGGAGAGCATCATCGGTGCACTGAATGCCTTGATTCTCAACCGCCTTGTAACGAGGGTGAATACAGGACAGGGCAAGAACGTTCCTGTCAGCATCATCGTCGATGAGTTGCCGACCTTGTATTTCCACAAGATAGACCGACTGATAGGCACAGCCCGAAGCAACAAGGTGAGCGTGGCACTTGGCTTTCAGGAACTTCCGCAGTTGGAAGCCGATTATGGCAAGGTGGGTATGCAGAAAATCATCACCACCGTGGGCAATGTGGTGAGCGGTTCGGCAAGAGCCAAGGAAACCCTCGAATGGCTGTCGAGTGACATCTTCGGTAAAGTAGTGCAACTCAAAAAGGGCGTGACCATCGACCGTGACAAGACCTCCATCAACCTCAATGAGAATATGGACAGCCTGGTGCCTGCAAGCAAAATCTCCGATATGCCCACAGGTTGGATATGTGGACAGACCGCCCGTGACTTCGTAGTCACCAAGACCGGGATGAACGGAAGCATGAACATCCAGGAGAGCGAGGAGTTCAAGACATCCAAGTTCTACTGCAAGACCGACTTCGATATGACGGAAATAAAGAAGGAGGAATCGGAGTATGTCCCTCTCCCTAAGTTCTATAAGTTCAAGTCGAAAGAAGAGCGAGAGCGCATCCTCTACAAGAACTTCGTTCAGGTTGGGGAGGACGTGAAAGCCATGATTAAAGAGATTCAGCAGTTCCGCACTATGATGTAGTGATATTGATTAGAGTGCGGTGAGACATCGCACCTCCTATATAAAATAATGTAATGAGAAGATACATCATCGTACTATTGAGCATGTTGGCCATCTGTAGCGTGCCCTGTCAAAGCCAAACCATTGACAGGGCACTGTTTGAACGGATGGTAGCCATTACCAAACACTTCGAGGGTTGGCACGACCCAAAGACCACACCGGGCTATGTGGGCTATGGTCACCAGCTACAGAAGGGAGAGCGTTTCCCGAAAACACTGACACGTCAGCGTGCAGATTTGCTGTTACGGACAGACCTCCTCCGGCACCTGCGCCTATATGCCCGTTATGGCAGGGATGCTTATCTGCTTGCCACCCTCTCGTACCAGATTGGACCAGCCAAGTTGTTAGGCAATGGACGATACCCGAAAGCGTCCCTGCTCACCCGATTGGAACGTGGCGACAGGGACATCCTGCCACTCTATCTGAGCTATTGCAAATGGAGGGGAAAAGCAGTGGCATCCATTAGGAAACGGAGGTGGGTGGAATATCAGCTGTTGTATGCCGAGCGGTGAGGCACCATCCCTCCTATACCTGTTTGTCTGTCACTTATATTATATATAAAGGTAATAATTGCAATTTCAATGTTAAAGTCAGAGCATTATGGCATCCATCAAATTAAAGTTCAGAACATCATCTGTTCAAGAGAAAGAGGGTCGCCTGTATTATCAGGTGATACACAATCGTGTGGCACGTCAGATCCATACAGAGTACAGAATCTATTCCTCAGAGTGGGATGCGGACCATTCAAACATCATTTTGCCAACTTCCGTCACTCCACAACGTCAAGCCTATCTTCTTTCCTTGAAAGATACATTGGATGCTGACAGGAAGAAACTGCTGTTGGTCATTGCACGGTTGGACAAGGAAGGGCAGTCATATACAGCAGACACCGTCGTTGACAACTTCCATGAGGGAAAAGAATTACATGGCATTATCGGCTATACGCTGGAGTTGAACGAAAAACTGAGACGCATCGGCAAGAAGCGGATGGTAGCAAGGTACAAAACCACCCTCAACAGCCTCCAGCGTTACCTGAAAGGAGGCGATGTGCCATTGGAGGAAGTCGATGGGACAACGATACAAGGCTATGAACAGTGGCTGAAAGACAGCGGACTGTGCCGCAACACCACCTCTTTCTACATCCGCAACCTGCGCACCATCTACAATCATGCCGTAGATGACGGACTGGTCATCTCTTCCTCACCGTTCAAGCATGTATATACCGGCATCGACAAGACCGTCAAGCGGGCACTCCCCTTGGAAATCATCAAGCAACTGAAAGAGCTGGACTTGAGTCTGAACCCCCGTTTGGAGCTTGCAAGGGATATGTTCCTGTTCAGTTTCTATACCCGTGGGATGTCGTTCATCGATATGGCACAACTTACACCAAGCAATCTGCATGGCAGTACGCTCATTTACCGCCGTCAGAAGACCTCACAACAGTTGCACATCAAATGGGAACCTGCCATGCAGGAGATAGTGGCGAAGTACAAAACAGATGATTCTCCCTACCTGCTCCCTATAGCAAAAGGAGAGGGAGCCATATTCTGGAGACAGTACAAGAATGCCTATAGCCGTATCACCAAGCAGTTGAAGAAAATCGGAGAAATGATAGGCCTGTCCGTACCCCTGACCACCTACGTAGCCCGCCACTCCTGGGCAAGCATAGCCAAGAGCAAGAACGTGCCCGTATCTACTATCAGCGAGGCATTGGGGCATGACTCCGAGAAAACCACACAGATATACCTCTCCTCATTGGACACCTCTGTCGTTGACAACGCCAACAATCTCATCATCAATTCTCTTTAGGAGGTGCAGCGTCTCACTGCACCTTTATTTCAATATTTATAACTATTGTATTGCGGTGTGATACCGCAACTATAATAAAAAAGTCGGGGATTGTTGAGCAAAAAGGTGTTTCTCTCTTTAAGAGAAACTCTTCGGGATGCAAAAATATGAAAATAACTCCAATTCACCAAATTATATAGCGACTTTTTTACAAAAATGCTAAAATTTGTTGATTTCCGTCAAGCAATTGTTGAGCAAATATGTCTTTTACGATAAAATGATACCTCAATATCAACTGTTTAGCAAAACGATATTTCTCTTAAAGAGAGAAACATCTTTTGCATACCTTTTCCGACCGAATTTTTATGTCGTAAAGAGGGGCTTTGCAGGGGGTGGACTCAGAAAGATGAGAATAGATGACTATTGTAGTTGAAACACATAGAAAGTTGCTGATATACAGACCGATACGCATATCGGGATGAACCATGAGTACGTTCTTTTCTCAAAAAACACATGTCAAAACAGTATGGTGAATGTATTGGACAAGGATAAGATACTGTGGTATGTCATGCGGGCCTACAAGAACGAGAATACTGCCGAAGATCGGCTCTCTAATGAAACGTATGGCTTAGAGTATTTCATACCCAAGCAGAAAGTCCTTCGCACTGTCAAGGGCAAGAAAGTCTTTTTCATGGTACCCGTCATCCATAGTCTGGTGTTTGTGCATGCAAGTCATCAGAAGATTGTTGATTTCAAACACAATTATTATTACGACCTACAGTTTGTCACATGGAAAAGTGGCGGAGAACTTGTCTATCTGACTGTACCTGATGAAGACATGACCAACTTCATCAAGGTGTGCAAGCAGGCAGATGAAGAGGTACACTTCTACAAAATCAGCGAAATCAACAAGGAAAAAGATAAAATCAACATTGAAAAAGGTAAAAGAGTAAGGGTACATGGCGGACCGTTCGACCAGGTGGAGGGCTACTTCATAAAAGTGGCAAAAAAGAGAGGTCGGCAGCTTGTCGTCATTATTCCCGACCTACTGGCGGTTTCAGCTGAGGTGAAGCCGGAATATATTCAAATCATAGACTGAGATTATGGAAACACGAATTACCCCCCCGAATTGATTGATACAGAGGGATTAGTACAGGACAGACCGACACAAACGGCCTATTAAAGTTAGATAGAGAATGAGTTTAATTTGGATTGTCAACATCCTGTCGGTATTCTTCCTGTGCGTGTTTTTCGCAGGAATCGTGATACCGCAGATTCTGCTCATCGCCTTCCGCAGGCGACTGTTCGACGAGCCGGACGAGCGGAAGATACATCAGTGTGTAGTGCCTCGCCTTGGCGGTATGGCCTTCAAGCCCGTAGTGTTCTTCTCCTTTGTCCTGCTTTTGGCGGTCAATGTCTCAACCGGACATGATGAGCTGCTTAAGGAAATAGGCGCAGAAGCGTTGCCATTGGCATACGCCTTCTGCGCCATCATCATGTTGTACCTTGTCGGCATTGCCGATGACCTTATCGGTGTGCGCTACCGTGCCAAGTTCTTTATCCAGATAGTCTGCGGCATCATGCTGGTGGCTGGCGGAGTGGAACTGTCCGACCTTCACGGAATGCTGTTCATCCATTCCATGCCGTCGTGGATTAGCATCCCTCTCACCGTTTTCGTTACGGTTTTCATCATCAATGCCATCAACCTCATCGACGGCATCGACGGACTGGCCTCTGGGCTGTGCAGCATTGCCTTCCTGTTCTACGGGATGACCTTCATCTGGTTCCACCAGTATCTCTATGCCATGCTTGCCTTCGCTACTTTGGGCGTACTCATACCATTTTATTATTACAAGGAAATATATATCGAAACCGAACGAATTATCATTCGAAATTTCAAACAGAAGGATGCCGAAGGGTTGTTGGAGTATCTTTCCCATCCGCGTGTGAATTGCTTTGCCGGAGACCGCCTTTGTTCCAGAGAGGCGGCATGGGCATATATGCAGTATTCCCCGAAAGACATGCTGCGCTATGCGGTGAGTCTGAAAAAAGATGACTTTATTATCGGTGACGTGTTCGCTTTGCGTGAGAATGAAGACACTTATAATGTGGGGTGGCATTTCAACAAACGTTTTGAAGGCAAAGGATTCGCTTGTGAAGCGGCAGCCGGATTGTTGGATTATCTTTTCCGAGAGGCGGGCGCACGGCGTATCTATGGATTTGTGGAAGATGACAATATCCGCTCCAAACGCTTATGCGAACGTCTTGGTATGCGCCGCGAAGGATGTTTCAAAGAGTTTGTGACATTCGTAAACAATCCTGACGGCTCCCCAAAATATGAAGATACCTGTGTTTATGCCATTCTCGAAAAAGAGTGGAATACCATCCGTCAGTGGTGACACACCAAACCTATTATGAATTAATACAAAACAAGAAGAAAATATGAACAAGCAATTCATTATCACGAATTTCGCCGCATTTGCTCTCATGCTGTTCCTGCCGACCGGATGCAGGCAGGCGGACGGCAAGCAGGATGCGGTGCAGAGTTATCGGGTCATAAAGGTCGCGGCAAGTCCGGTGGAAATCTCCGAGTCCTATTCCGCCGCCATACGCGGACGGCAGGATGTGGACATCCTGCCGCAAATATCCGGGCGCATTATCCGTCTGAAAGTGAAAGAGGGTGAACGGGTGAAGACCGGTCAAGTATTGGCTGTAATTGACCAAGTGCCCTATCGGGCGGCATTACGCACGGCGCAGGCCAATGTCAGCGCGGCACAGGCAAAAGTGGAAACGGCAAGAATCGAGCTGCGGGGCAAGCAGGCATTGTTTGACGAGAAGGTCATATCCGACTACGAGCTTTCTCTCGCCCGGAACCAACTGGCAGTGGCGTGTGCTGAACTCGAACAGGCAAAGGCACAAGAATCGGATGCACGCAACAATCTCTCCTATACGGAAATCAAAAGCCCGAGCAACGGAGTAGTAGGCACATTGCCCTATCGCATCGGTGCGCTTGTCGGTCCCAATATGGCACAGCCTTTCACGGTCGTGTCCGACAATGCGGAGATGTATGCCTATTTCTCCATTTCGGAGAATATGCTACGGCGATATTCGGCTCGCTATGGCTCGATTGACAGCATGATAGCCGGGACGCCGGAAGTGGGCCTGCAACTCAACGACGGCAGCCTGTACAAGGCGAAAGGACGTATTGAAACCGTAAGCGGCGTGGTGGATCCTGTTACCGGAACGGTACAAATCAAAGCCCTGTTCCCCAATCCCGACCGCGAACTGTTGAGTGGCAGCATCGGCAATGTCATCCTTCAAAACCCGAAAACGGAGGCCGTAACCATTCCCATGACCGCCACCGTGGAACTGCAGGACAAGATTATCGCTTACCGTCTGAAAAACGGACAGGCGGAAGCCGCCTATCTCACGGTGGACCGCCTGAACGACGGCAACCGGTTTATCGTAAAAGAAGGTCTTTCGGTCGGTGACACCATTGTCGCCGAAGGCGTGGGACTGGTGAGAGAAGGCATGAGCATAACCCCTAAAAACGAAACGAAATGAACCTGCGATTTTTTATAGACCGCCCGGTGTTTTCGGGCGTTATCTCGGTGGTGATTGTACTGTTGGGCATGATTTCCATGTTTTCCTTGCCGGTGGAACAATACCCCGACATCGCACCTCCGACCATCAACGTATTCGCAACTTATCCGGGAGCAAACGCTGAAACCGTGCAGAAGGCAGTGATAACCCCTCTGGAAGAAGCCATCAACGGAGTGGAAGACATGACCTATATGACTTCCACGGCATCGAATACGGGAGATGCTTCCATCAACATCTATTTCAAACAGGGAACCAACGCGGACATGGCGGCGGTAAACGTGCAGAACCGCGTGAACGGCGCACTGAGCCAACTTCCGGCGGAAGCCACCAAGACCGGTGTCACCACTGAAAAGCAGCAGAATGCCGAACTGATGACTTTCGCGCTCTATTCGCCCGATGACCGCTTCGACCAGACCTTCCTGAGCAATTACGTGAAAATCAATGTCGAGCCGAGGCTGAAACGTATCAGCGGCGTGGGAAAGGCACAGTTGTTCGGTTCCAACTACAGCATGCGACTTTGGCTGCGTCCCGACAAGATGGCGCAATACGGGCTTATCCCCGATGACATCTCTGCCGTACTTGCACGACAGAACATCGAGGCCGCCACCGGCTCCTTCGGTGCCAATCATCCTACCGCCAATGAATACACGATGAAATACCGCGGACGCTTGTCCGGAGCGGAAGAGTTCGGTGAGCTGGTCGTCAAGTCACTGCCGGGCGGCAATGTGCTTCGGTTGAAAGAGGTTGCCGATGTGGAACTGGGCGATGAATACTACAACTATTCCTCCGAGGTGAACGGGCATCCGGCAGCTATGATGCTCATCAACCAGAAAGCCGGGTCCAATGCATCAAGCACCATCAAGGAGATTCACGAAGTGCTTGACGACCTTAGCCGGGACTTGCCCGAAGGGACGGAATTCGTGGTGCTTACCGATACCAACAAGTTCCTGTATGCCTCCATCCACTCTGTCCTCCGCACCTTATTGGAAGCGATACTTCTGGTCATCGTGGTGGTGTATGTGTTCTTGCAGGACATCAAGTCAACGCTTATCCCTACCATATCCATCTTCGTTTCCATCATCGGCACATTTGCCGTGATGTCCATGATTGGATTCTCCATCAACCTGCTCACCCTGTTCGCGCTTGTGCTTGCCATCGGAACCGTGGTCGATGATGCCATTGTGGTGGTGGAAGCGGTGCAGGCGAAGTTCGATGAGGGCTATCAATCAGCAGTTCTCGCGGCTGATGATGCCATGAAAGGCGTTTCGTCGGCTATCCTGACCTCTACCATAATCTTTATGGCAGTGTTTTTCCCCGTAGCCATGATGGGCGGGACTTCGGGAGCGTTCTACACGCAGTTCGGTATCACGATGGCTGTTGCCGTGGGAATCTCGGCAGTCAATGCCTTCACACTCTCACCGGCACTTTGCGCGCTGCTGCTGAAACCCTATATCGATGAGCAGGGCAACACTAAGAACAATTTTGCAGCCCGTTTCCGTAAAGCGTTCAATGCCGTCTTCGACAGTCTGAGCCGACGCTATGTACGTGGAGTGATGTTCATTATCCATCGCCGATGGCTGTTGTGGAGCATCATAGGCATTTCTTTCGGGTTGCTGGTGCTGCTGGTCAATGTCACAAAGACGGGACTTATTCCCGAAGAGGACACCGGGACGGTCATGGTGAGCATGAACACGAAGCCCGGCACATCCATGGCTCAGACAAGTAAGGTGATGGAGCGTATCAACAGCCGTCTCGACAGCATCGGCGAGATTGAATACAGCGGTGCGGTCGCCGGTTTCTCTTTCAGCGGTTCCGGTCCCTCGCAGGCGATGTATTTCGTGACACTCAAAGACTGGGAGGATCGTAAGGGAGAGGGGCAGTCGGTGAATGATGTCATCGGAAAGATTTATGCCGCCACTTCAGATATTCCCGATGCCACGGTGTTCGCCATGTCGCCTCCGATGATTGCCGGGTACGGCATGGGAAACGGTTTCGAGCTTTATTTGCAGGACAAGGCGGGCGGAAACATCGCCGCTTTCAAGGAAGAGGCGGACAAGTTTGTCGAAGCCTTGTCGCAACGACCCGAAATCGGCGAAGTCTATTCCTCCTTTGCCACGGACTATCCGCAATACTGGGTGGATATCGATGCCGCCAAATGTGAGCAGTCGGGTGTGTCGCCCGCAGATGTGCTTTCCACATTGTCGGGCTATTATACCGGACAATATGTTTCCGACTTTAACCGGTTCTCCAAGCTCTACCATGTGACCATGCAGGCTCCGGCGGAATATCGTGTGAATGCGGAATCCCTGCACCACATGTATGTGCGTGCCACCGATGGCGGCATGTCGCCTTTGAGCCGGTTCGTGCGCCTGACCAAGACCAACGGCCCGTCAGACCTCACCCGTTTCAACCTGTTCAACGCCATCTCGATTAGCGGGTCGCCGGCGCAGGGTTACAGTTCAGGGCAGGTGCTCGAAGCCATCGGCGAGACGGCACGTGAAGTGCTTCCGTCAAATTACACATACGAGTTTGGCGGCATTTCGCGTGAGGAAAGCAAGACGACCAACAATGCCACGCTTATATTCCTGCTCTGCATGGTTCTGGTCTATCTGATTCTGTGCGCCTTGTATGAGAGCGTGTTCATACCCTTCGCGGTTCTGTTGTCGGTGCCTTGCGGACTGATGGGCAGTTTCCTGTTTGCGTGGCTCTTCGGTCTGGAGAACAACATCTACATGCAGACCGGATTAATCATGATTATCGGCCTGCTTGCCAAGACCGCCATCCTGCTTACCGAATACGCCGGCAAGCGGCGGTCGGAAGGCATGACGCTGGCACAGGCAGCATACAGTGCGGCAAAAGTCCGCCTGCGCCCTATATTGATGACTGTGCTGTCCATGGTGTTCGGTCTTGTCCCGCTGATGATGGCGCACGGAGTGGGTGCCAACGGCAGCCGTTCGCTTGCCACAGGTGTAATCGGTGGAATGATTGTCGGTACTTTGGCTCTGTTGTTCCTTGTGCCGTCATTGTTTATTGTATTCCAATATATTCAAGAACGTGTTAAGCATAATTAAATGAAGAAGACAGTAATATATATCATATTGTCGGGATGGATGCTTGCCGGCTGTGGCACATACAGCCGGTATCATCGCCCTGACCTCTCAACGGAGAATCTGTATCGGGACGTACCGGCGGACATTGATACAACGACCATCGCGTCCCTGTCGTGGCGGGAAATGTTTACCGACCCGAAACTCCAGTCCTTGATTGAAACCGGACTTGAACGGAACACAGACCTCAATGTGGCACGGTTACGCGTGGAAGCGACAGAAGCCGTCCTGATGACTGCCAGACTATCATATCTTCCATCACTGGGACTGACTGCCGAAGGTAATGCCAATAAACATGACGGAGCAACGGCAAAGACATATAATGTGGGAGCGTCGGCAAGCTGGGAACTGGACATCTTCGGCAAACTTACGGCGGCAAAGCGTGGTGCAGCCGCCGCGTTACAAGGAAGCCGTGCCTACCGGCAGGCCGTACAGACACAGCTTGTCGCCACTATTGCAGACAGTTACTACACCCTTGCCATGCTTGACGCACAAATGGCAATAAGTAACCGGACTTTGGAGAACTGGCGGACTACCGTACGTACTCTTGAAGCGTTGAAAAAAGTGGGGAAATCAAACGAAGCCGGCGTATTGCAGGCAAAGGCGAACGTGATGCGACTCGAAGCATCCCTGTTATCCATACGCAAGAGTATTTCCGAAACAGAAAATGCCCTGTCTGCGATACTTGCCATGCCGTCACACTCGATTGGACGAAGTAATCTGGCCGAGGCTGCTTTCCCCGATACTGTCTCGATTGGAGTCCCTTTGCAACTGCTTTCCAACCGTCCCGACGTGCGTCAGGCTGAAATGGAACTGGCGCAGGCGTTCTACGCCACCAATGCGGCTCGTGCCGCCTTCTATCCCAATATTACCCTCTCGGGGACTCTTGGATGGACTAATAACGGCGGTGGCGTAATCGTAAATCCCGGACAATGGTTGCTCAATGCCATCGGTTCCCTGACACAGCCCTTATTCAACCGGGGCACAAACATCGCCAACTTGAAGATAGCCAAAAGCCGTCAGGAAGAAGCCAAACTGTTGTTCCGGCAATCATTGCTGAACGCTGGAAAAGAAGTGAACGATGCTCTGACTGCATGGCAGACGGCAAAATCGCAAATTGAAATCAATGCTCGACAGGTTGAAACATTATGCGATGCTGTGCGAAAGACAGAATCGCTTATGCGTCATTCCAATGCCACCTATCTGGAAGTGTTGACCGCCCAACAGTCTCTTCTCGAAGCGGAAGTGCAACAGCTACAAACTCGTTTTGAACGCATACAAAGTGTAATCAAACTTTATCATGTGTTGGGAGGAGGAATGTAACTGCAATAAATAGAAAAATTTGAAATTATTATTAGTGTTATTCATCTCGGATATTTTTCGTGATTCTGCCGCATGTAGATATTGTACGAAAGCAATATTTGGATTGTAAAATATCAAGCCAATGAAAATACTTTTGCAGCATAAAATATTTATAGGATACTTTCTTTTAATGGCGATCATTGGCAGCATGGTCGCTATTGTTCTGCACGAGCGTAGTCGTGTACAGAAAATAGAGAATGAATCAATCGCTATTTTTCAAACCCAGCACAATATCAATACCACACACCGCTATGTGACCACGTTAGTAACTTATGGTGAATCCGTCATGGTATGGAATGATGAGGATTCTGGGTGAAGTATAAGAATATCAGAGAAGGGGAACAATTGCATTTCGATTTGCATTTTCTTAACCGCATAAAGAAACAGTTCCCGGGGATAAAAGCTATTTCGCCTGAAATAACAGGACCTTATTCGCAAGTGATGAATAAAGCTAAAAGCGGACTTTTTAAGATTATAGGAATCAATGAAAACTATATGGGAATTAAGATACTTAAAATCAACGAAGATGGACGATATTTTAATAAAGGAGATGACGAGAATACCCGTAATGTTACCATTATCGGCGAAAATGTCAGTACGACCTTATTTAATAATCAAAAAGCGTTGGGTAAGTCGATCAACATTGCCGGTATTGATTTTAAGGTGATAGGCGTACTAAAGAATGATGATATTTTCAGCGCTTCGGAAATCAATTCGGTATATGTGCCCTTCTCAAGTTACATAAACTGTATTGACAATAAGACTCCATTGCGCGCTTTCTGTTTATATCTGAACAAAGAAGTTGATTCCAAGCGATTTGAGAATGAGCTGAGAGCCTTCATCGCTAATAAATACCAATTTGCTTATTCTGATAAGCAAGCCTTACAGATAATCAATTTTGAGACACAAACATCTGCTTTTGAGGGACTCTTTGATGGATTGAAAATGTTTATCTGGATCGTAGGAATTTGTTTTCTGATAAGTGGTATTGTTGGAGTAAGCAACATCATGTTTGTCGTGATCAAAGAAAGGAGTAGCGAAATAGGCATCCGTAAGGCTGTAGGAGCAACTCCTAAATCCATTCTTGTGTTAATGCTGACGGAATCTGTCATCATAACTGTAATCTCCGGTATCATCGGATTGATATCAGGTGCAGCTATTCTTGAGATTATAAATTGGTTGCTCGAAAGCGCCCGTCACGCGACAATGATAAAGCATGCAGAAATAGATATAAATGTAGCTGTTCTCGCTTTGGTTATCTTGATTTTGTCCGGTGTCATTGCCGGAGCATTTCCGGCTATGAAAGCATCTGTTATACAACCCATTGACGCCATTAGAAACGAAAATATAGGATAATGAAGACATTTAAGATTATATTAATTTGCATCTTTTCCGCCACACTGGCATTTGTTGCTTTTCGTTCTTCGCTAAGAGGTACAAAGGCAATTTACGAAACTACACAACCACAATATCGCGAGATCAAAGAGGAAATAAACATATCCGGCAATGTTTTTCCGATGAAGGAGATCGAAATAAAATCGCAGATATCGGGAGTCCTGGACAAGATTAATGTTTCGATAGGAGATAAAGTGCGCATAGGAGATTAAATATAAATTCAAGCAATCATAGCCCGTAATTCACTGAATTTGGCTATCTTT
>OMGV01000117.1_pt1 | contig 59983 bp, 49 predicted proteins | sample 1646111 | NCBI WGS metagenome assembly OMGV01 (sample SAMN05578590, study PRJEB25193) | human gut metagenome | biome: Human Microbiome; feature: human-associated habitat; material: feces | host: Homo sapiens | place: USA:Birmingham | reverse complement strand
GTGGTCACTTCCGTGAGGAGTACCAGACAGAGGAAGGCGAGGCTAAGCGTGATGACGAGCACTTCTTCTACGTAGGTTGCTGGGAGTATCAGGGTGACGACACCAAGGCACCAGAGCTTATCAAGGAGCCTCTCGAGTATGAGGCAATTAAGGTACAGACAAGAAATTACAAGAACTAAAAAGCGTACAAGACAATGGCAAGAAATATAAGTTTCACAATCAAGTATTGGAAGCAGAATGGTCCTCACGAGCAGGGTCACTTCGATACACACGAGATGAAGAACATCCCAGATGATACCTCATTCCTTGAGATGCTCGACATCTTGAACGAGGAGCTCATCGAGGCAGGTCAGGAGCCTTTCGTATTCGACCACGACTGCCGCGAGGGTATCTGCGGTATGTGCTCTCTCTACATCAATGGTACTCCACATGGTAAGACAGAGCGTGGCGCTACAACCTGTCAGCTCTATATGCGTCGTTTCAACGATGGCGACGTGATCACCGTAGAGCCTTGGCGTTCTGCTGGTTTCCCTATCATCAAGGACTGTATGGTTGACCGTTCAGCCTTCGATAAGATTATCCAGGCAGGTGGTTACACCAGCATCCGTACCGGTCAGGCTCAGGATGCTAATGCTATCTTGATTCCTAAGGAGAATGCAGACGAGGCTATGGACTGCGCTACATGTATCGGTTGCGGTGCTTGTGTAGCAGCATGTAAGAATGGTTCTGCAATGCTCTTCGTTAGCTCAAAGGTTAGCCAGTTGGCACTTCTCCCACAGGGTCGTGTAGAGGCTGCTGCTCGCGCTAAGAAGATGATTGCACGCATGGATGAGCTTGGTTTCGGTAACTGTACTAACACCCGCGCTTGCGAGGCTGTATGTCCTAAGAACGAGACCATCGCTAACATCGCTCGCTTGAACCGTGAGTTCTTGAAGGCTAAGTTGGCTGATTAAAGCTTCCGCATCAGTGTGATGCGAATGATAAAATAGATAAAGTGGGTGAAGAACCGATTGGTTTTTCGCCCACTTTTTTAGTGTGGCTATGTTTTGTATGTTTTAGGTTTGTTTTCGCATTTGTGTGGCTATGTAACTCATTCTACAAGGCTTGGTGGGATGAGTGCCCAGCCTATGGGCATTGAGTGCCCAAGCTAAGGGGTAAGAGTGCCCCTAGCCTGGGAATTTCAGCTTCCTCTATGCGCTTGTGAAGCAGAAAAACTAGGTTTTTGCAGATGCTTTTGCCAAAATCGTGATACTTTTCTCCAAAAACATGATACATTACTGATATTTTTTTCTGCTTTTTCGAGAAGTGTCAGCGCTTTCATATATCAGTATGTCAACACTTTATGAAGAAATTTCTCGCAAAAATGATACAATGATACTTTTCTTGGGAGAAACTTTTTATGTGTGTAGATGCTTGCAATGATTTGTACAAATTGGATTGGGTAGTCAAAGTCTAGAATACTATCTTACGTTAAAAGGCTGATTTGTGAGTACAGCAATTGTTTCCAAAGGTTAAAAAACAAAAGAATTGTGCGCTTTTTTCTTGCAAAAACCTCAGAAAGGTGTAAATTTGTACGTTGAAAAATCTCAGAAACGTGTAAGGAGGATGCGTGAAAAATCTCAGAAACGTGTAAAATGGAGTGGGTATGAAACGAAAGATATATCAGCAACTGCTTGACTGGAAGCAAAATAGACGAGGTGAAGTCGGGTTCAAACTATACGATTACATCGCTAAAGAAGTGCATTAAGAAATATGACAAGCAATTGGCTACACCATACGTGCTTCATGATAAGGACTTGAAGGTAGAGGATGGCATCACGTATCTTCCGCTGTATATGACTCCTTTGTTATAAAGCGACATGAGGACTGCAACAGAATCTGTTGCGGCCCTCTTGGCTTCTTATTAATAGCTACTGTGCTCCCAAACATCATCATTTTTCAGTTCTAACCGAAAATAATCCACGAAAAATATACAAGTTATCATTATTTTGCTTACCTTTGCAGCGGATACCACTCTCGCTCACGCCGTGTTGAGGCATTTTGAGCCGCTCAAAGGCGATAACTCATGCTGAGACGGATGGTTAGTGGGATAAGGTATCACGACATAATATTAAGGCGTTTACTTGACGCTTTGTTCTTGACGAATCGAAACTTCGCAACTTTCAAATCTAGTCTTGGACATGGCAACGGTAGATGCCCTCGGGATGTGTTATTGCCACATCCCTTTACTGGTATGGCACATTGTGTAAACAAGGTGTCTTATATCCGTATAGGGGATAGTGTAAACATATCGGCGTGGGCTTCGAAGTTGCTCGTTCAACTAGATTGGGCAATGCGAAGGCCTCGATTCGTGGGACGAGTAACAGGTAGAATCCCACGTTTTTTTATTTTGCCGTAAGTTCGCTTGATTAATCGCCAATTGGGGATTCTTGGCAAAATAGATGTCTCTATGAGTAAATTTGTTCACAAATATCTAGGCTACTTGATTTTGACAAGTGTGACTGGGCTTGTTGTTATAGTTGGATTTATTATTTGTGGCGCAGAATTATGTCTGTGGGGGCAATATGGAAGTGCAATTGCAGGCATAGGATCTTTTGTGAGTGTCTATTTCTTGTATGTCACGTTGAATAGGCAAGATAGATCTTTTAAACAAGAACGTTTTGAAACAACTTTTTTTAATCTTCTGCACCAACGAAGGCAAATAGTTGATGCATTTTGCTTGAACTGTTTAGAGTGGGATTTTACAGAACATACACCTAAAAGAGTGGTATATAATGGAGGTGTGTGTTTTCAGGTAGCTTGTCAAGAAGTTCAATTAATTGATAAAGTACTATTTGCTAATAGTTCTTATTTAGGGATGATAGATTGGGATAAAATATCATTGTATATTGATAATGAGTTAGAAAGAATCCATAATGAGTATAATGATGATGAAGGTATCATTCGTAAGATGGATGATAAATATCAAAGCCTGTTGATTAATTTCGCTTACTCAATAACTAAAGATGATTTTGAAGAGGCAAGAGATAATGGTAATAGCGATGATTATAAGTCTAAAATGAGTTTTACTCGCTTTGTTAAGGCAAATGGCTTCTTTTTAGAACATTATCTTCGTCATTTTAAACAAATGTTGATATTTATTGATGAACAGACAGCAAACTCTCAATATTACATTGGGTTCTTGTTGTCACAGATGACAAGATATGAGATGTGGATAGTTTACTATTATTCATTAATAAATAACGATTATCGTAAGCTGTTGGACAAGTTAAAGATAATAACATATATACAAAAATTACGAATAATCTAGGATTAAAGATTTAAATAATTACAACATAATCAAAGAATACGTATGAAGCAGTTTTATTTTTTCTTAGTGTGCTTGTTTGCATCCATTAGTATGAATGCACAAGACAAAGTAATGACGATAGACAATCAAACTCCTGGTTGGCTATCAAGCAAGATGACTTATGCTCAACAAGTCGCAGTGGAGGATTTGACGATTACAGGTTATATCAATCCTACGGATCTAGAGTTCGTGAATGGTTTGATACAGAAGAGAAATCTTAAAGTGCTTAACCTTTATGATGCGGTTACTATTGATGAGGACAATAACGATTATTATTTATGGACACGTTTTGTTCAGACACAAGGAAAAATCCTCCAAAAGTTGGTTTGGCCCAAAAAGGTCAAATGGCAAAAAGAAATAAGTGTTTCTACGATTGATACTTTGTATGTTGTCTGTCATAATGATACAAAGGTGTCTGGAATTATAAATAATGTTGTTCTTATGGAGGGAACCGATACTGTCCCAGGAAAAGGTTTTTATGTAACCTTGAATTCTATAAAATTACCGAATTCATTGAGAGTCCTTGCTTATGATGCATTTTATTCTGCAAGTATCAAGTTGCCTGAATCTTTTACTTTCCCTAATGGTGTCGTTAAAATTGGCATTCCTCTTAATGGACAGTATAATTATGGTGGTTGTTATTCTTGGTGTTACTTAGGTAATCAATATAATAATGTTTTTCCAATATCTAAAGATCGTTTTGATTTTCCTGATAGTTTGAAAGTTTATTATAGCCGAGGTGAGGCTAATGTAAATTCTCGAAGTTTTGATGTTTTCACATCAGATACAATTACTGTTGGGGAAAAATGTGACTCGTTGTTTGCTAAATTAAATGCAAAAGTAGCTTGCTTTTATAGTAAAACTCCACCGAAACATTATGAATATGACTATAATATAGAAAAAATGTATGTGCCGGAGGGTTGTGTGGAAGTGTATAAGGAAGCTTGCAAAAGAGACTACGTTGGCTCAATTTTGGAATTAAAGAAGATGTCAGAAATTGTTTTCTTAAGTCAAACGTCCTTGTTGTTGCAAAAAGGAGAAAAGAAAGAATTGCTTTATGAAATCCAACCAGCTGATGCTTTTGACAAGCGTATCAAGTGGAGTAGTAGTAATGAAGAGGTTGCTACTGTAGATGCGAATGGTGTTGTTACAGCTCACAAGAACGGTACAGCGACAATAACCGTCTCGTCCTATGATGGTAGTGTGACGAACTCGTGTGAGATAATCGTTGCTCAGCCAGTAACAGGTGTATCTATAGAGCCTGCAGAAATAGAATTTCATAATTTGGGTGATAAAGCACAGCTAAAGGCGGTTTTTGAGCCAGAGGATGCAACTAACAAAAATGTGACGTGGAAGAGTAGTAATGAAAGTGTATGCTCGATTTCTGCTGATGGTAGTATAATTGCAACGGGTTATGGAAAAACAGTGGTCCTTGCAACAACAGAAGATGGCAATTTTGTTGGCACTTGTATTGTGGTTGTTACTGAAGCGTCTGCAATTAAGCAAACTTCATTGTCAGAGAGCGGCTTTAAGGTAATAGATAGAACAATCGTTTTTGATGATTCAAATGATGTTGAAAATCAAATAACCACGTTAGGAGGTGCGCTTGTTTACAAAGGCAATGCCAAGCGTATATGTTTGAGGTCTGGGATGTATCTTGTCAAAGCTGGTTCTAAAGTTCAAAAGGTTTATATTCCATAAAGTAACCTAAAAGAGGTGCTGCTATTGGTGTACTAGCAGTGTAAGGAAAGAAATTGTAAAATAAGGCAATAAGTAAAAGCGGCTATTCTCGATTAGGGAATGGTCGCTTTTCTATATTGCTTAGGGCCACAATTTGCGACCTTGAAGTATAATTGTCCTCTGATTTTTTGTGAGTTCCAGATATTAGTTGTATATTTGCCGAATAATTTAATATTTCAGCGAAAATGACAGAAGAGAAGAATTTGGTAATGGCAGAAGAAAAGCAAGAGCCAATGGAAGTAAAGGTGGAATCTCTGATACAAATTGTCAGGGGAAAACAAGTTATGCTCGATCGTGACTTGGCAGAGTTGTATGGGGTGGAAACTAAATATTTAAACAAGCAGGTTAAACGTAATCAAGAGCGTTTTCCTGATGATTTCATGTTTCAATTGACAAAAGACGAATGTTCAAGGTGCCAAATTGGAACCTTGAACGAGGGACGTGGTAGTAACATTAAGTATTTACCTTATGCCTTTACTGAGCAAGGTGTTGCCATGCTTAGTAGTGTTCTGCGCTCGAAAATAGCCATAGAAGTGAATATCCGCATAATGCGAGCATTTGTTTCTATGCGACATTTTATGGTAAATCATGCTACTATATTCCAACGTCTGGAAACGATAGAGTTTAATCAGTTGGAATCAAACAAGGCGCAAGCAAAGATCTTGTCTCATCAAGAAGAACAAGATAAGCGTATTGATGAAGTTTTCCGCAGACTTGATGAGGGAAATGTGCAGCAGAAGCAAGGTATCTTTTTTGATAACCAAATTTATGATGCATATTCCTTTGTCTCAGAATTAATCAAGAGTGCCAAGCAACGCATCATCTTAATAGATAATTATGTTGATGAATCGGTCTTGACATTGCTAGATAAGCGAAGGACAAATGTGTCGGCTGCTATCTATACTCAGCAAATAAACCGCCAGTTTCAGTTGGACATCGACCGCCACAATAGTCAATATCCTCCAATAGAAGTTTCCATCTTTCGCCGTTCTCATGATCGCTTTCTTTGCATAGATGAAGCTGTATATCATGTGGGAGCTTCCATCAAAGACCTCGGCAAGAAGTGGTTTGCATTTTCCAAAATGGAGGATTTCGTTCCTGACGAGTTGATAAGGAGAATTAATGGCGAAGAATAAATGCAGTACGGAAAATACGACAATGATGAAAGCAAGAAAGGTAATGATTCTCTTGGCTGCGTGTCTTCTCTTGATGAGTAATGGGCAGGCTTGGGGAAAAACAAGAATGCTGCAAGGCAAGCAGCAGAAACAGAAGTTGAGTGCCACGGCAAGGTCGCTGGCACGACAAGGCTACGTGAATATCAAGGATGTGGATAAGAGCATTCAGGTTTCCTTGATGTATGCCCGTGCTGACAACTTCTGTGGTAAGGTGCTCTATGGGGACTTGAAGGAGGCTTATCTCCATCCGAAGGCTGCCAAGGCTCTGAAGAAGGCGCAGACTTATCTCAAGTCGCTTCGACCAGATCTTAGTTTGAAGATTTATGATGCTTCCCGTCCGATGAGCATCCAACAGAAGATGTGGAATGTGGTGAAAGGCACCAAGAATGATATCTATGTGTCGAACCCAGCGCATGGAGGCGGTATGCACAACTATGGCATGGCAGTGGATATCACTCTCTGCAATGAGAAGGGAGATACACTTGACATGGGAACCAAGGTGGATTATTTCGGCAAGGCGGCGCATATCGACCAAGAGGCGCAACTTGTGGCTAGCAAGCGCATCTCCAAACAAGCCTTGCGCAATAGGGAACTACTGAGAAAGGTGATGCGCCATGCAGGATGGAAGCCACTCCGTACGGAATGGTGGCATTTCAATCTCTGTTCTCGTGCCACGGCTAAGAAATACTATAAGGTAATCAAGTAAGTGAAGAATGAACCAAGCGACAATAGATTTTATCCGTCAGCATCAAGACGAGGATGTACGTCAGTTGGCTTTCCTCGGAAGTAAGTATCCGGATGTGGATATGCCTTTCGCCCTCGACCAGATTCGGGGGCGGCAGATGGCACGTACCAAGTTGCCTCGTTGGGCAAACATCGATGGCATCATTTATCCTCCTCATATTTCGATGGAACAATGTTCGTCGGAGGTGACAGCGACGTATAAGGCAGAATTGGCGGCGCGATTAGTTAAAAATAATCAACAAAATGCACGAATCGGTCATTCGTTAGGAAAAATTAACTTCTTGGATATGACTGGGGGCTTTGGAGTGGATTTCTCCTACATCGCAGCCCGGTTGGGTGTCAAGTCGATGTATGTAGAGCGGCAGGCGCATCTCTGTGCGGCGGCAAAAGAGAACTTTGAGCGATTGGGCTTAGAGAATGCTACTGTGAAGAATGGGGATGGAGTGGAGATGTTGCATAGTTTAGAGAAGCCGCTCCAGTTGATTTTCATCGATCCTGCTCGCCGTGATGATGCCGGCAATAAGGTGGTGTCGCTGCAAGACTGTACCCCTGATGTGACCCTCTTACAGGATGAGATGCTGGAGAAGTCGGACTTCGTCATCATCAAACTCTCTCCGATGCTCGATTGGCATCGTGCCGTAAATGAGTTGAAGCAAGTAAGAGAGGTGCATATCGTCTCAACAGGCAACGAGTGCAAGGAACTTCTTCTCGTGCTTTCTTCTTCCCTTGTAGAGAAAGCAAAGTCTAGTACAGAGGTGGATGAAGCTCATGTGTCGGAAACGGATGATGAGACAAGTCACTTGAAAGTATATTGCATCAATGATAATCAAGTGATGTCATACGATGAGTCGGACAAGTCTGTGGTGAGCATTGCGTCAGGAATAGAATGTGGAATCGTAGAGCTAGAGAAATGTTCAAGCGAAGAGAATGAGTTGTCTCAAGACAGCAGCAAGCCTCTCTATCTCTATGAGCCGAACGCCTCCCTGATGAAAGCAGGATGCTTTGGCGCCATTTCTTCCCGATATGGCGTGAAGATGCTGGAGAAGAATTCCCATCTCTTCATCAGCGACAAGCCTGTCCATGATTTCCCAGGTCGTGCTTTTCGCATCAAGGTGGTATCTAGCTTCAATAAGAAAGAACTCAAACGTCAGCTTTCGGGTGTCACCAAGGCGAATATCGCCACTCGTAACTTCCCTCTCTCCGTGGCAGAGTTGCGCAAGCGATTCAAACTGAAGGATGGAGGCGACACCTATATCTTTGCCACGACCCTGAGCGACGAGAGCCACGTGCTCTTCATTTGCGAAAAGGTATAGTTCTGGGGATATGGTAGGACTGCTTGTTGCCCATAAACCCTAAAAAACTGAAAATAAAATAGCAATATTTGGTCGTTTGCCCAAATATTGCTATTTTTGCACGTTTAAAATAGCAAACTAGTTTGAAATCATGTCATTAATAGAAATTAAAAAGGTCGAGAGCAAGAAGGATTTGAAGACGTTCATCGACTTCCATTACGACCTATACAAGGGCAACAAATATGATGTGCCCAATCTTTTCAGCGACGACATGAACACCTTGAGCAAAGACCGCAATGCCGCATTCGAGTTTTGCGAGGCAGAATATTATCTTGCTTATAAAGAGGGCAAGTTGGTGGGACGTGTCGCTGCTATTATCAATCATAAGGCAAACAATAAGTGGAATCGAAAGTCCGTGCGATTCGGATGGATTGATTTCATCGACGACCTAGAGGTGTCGAAGGCTCTTCTGAAAGCTGTGGAGGACTATGGCAAGTCGAAGGGCATGGAAGATATGGTGGGTCCGCTCGGCTTTACCGACATGGATCCTGAGGGAATGTTGACCTGGGGATTCGACCAACTAGGTACGATGCCTACCATCTACAATTATCCTTATTATCCTGAGCACATCAAGGCGATAGGTGGCTTTGAGGTCGATAACAAATACGTGGAGAATAAACTGATGGTGCCGGAGGCTGTGCCTGAGAAATATGCCAAGATTGCGGCAATGATCCAGAAGCGATACAATCTGCATGTGGTCAAGCTGACCAAGAAGATGGTGTTTGACGAAGGATATGGTCAGAAGATTTTCGACTTGATCAATGCCACTTATAGCCATCTCTATGGATATTCACAGCTCACACAGAAGCAGATCAACCAGTATATCAAGATGTATCTCGGCATGCTCGACCTGGAGTTTGTTACCCTTATCGAGGATTGGTCGGGAGATGAGCGCAAGTTGGTGGGTGCCGGCATTTCTATGCCTTCCCTGTCAATCGCTTTGCAGAAGTGCCATCGAGGCAGAATGTTGCCATTCGGATGGTGGCATCTGCTACGTGCCATCAAGTTCCACAAGACCAAGATCGTCGATCTCTTGTTGGTCGGTATCCTTCCAGAGTATCGTGCCAAGGGTGCTAATGCACTTCTCTTCGCCGACTTGATTCCTATCTATCAGAAGTATGGCATCGAATGGGGAGAGACACAGGTGGAGATGGAAACCAATACGGCAGTGCAGGGACAGTGGGGACCATTGAGTCCTATCCAGCACAAACGCCGTGAATGCTATATCAAGAAAATCTAAAGAATGCCGAATGTATAAGGGAATGGCTTCCTGAGAATTCCTCCATCTCGTGTGAGGAAAGGAGGCATTCCTTTCGGTTAACCAATAAAACCAAGGAGGACTTATGTCAGAAGACAAAAATAATCTAAACGTGGAAGAAGAGCAGGGGAACGCTCCGCAGCAGCAACCTGTGGAATATACCGATGATAACATTCGCCACTTGAGCGACATGGAGCATGTGCGTACTCGTCCGGGTATGTATATCGGTCGTTTGGGCGATGGCAACTTGCCTGAGGATGGTATCTACGTGCTCTTGAAGGAGGTGGTGGATAACTCCATCGACGAGTTTAAGATGGGAGCTGGCTCTCGTCTTGAGATTGACATCGAGGACAATCTTCGTGTCAGCGTGCGCGACTATGGTCGTGGTATTCCTCAGGGTAAACTCGTCGAGGCGGTGAGCGTGCTCAATACTGGTGGTAAGTATGATAGCAAGGCGTTCAAGAAGAGTGTCGGCTTGAATGGTGTCGGTGTGAAGGCAGTCAATGCCCTCAGCTCCCATTTCGAGGTGAAATCCTTCCGTGATGGCAAGGTGCGCCACTTGGTTTTCGAGCGTGGTAACCTCAAGAGCGACAAGACTTCGAAGACCGAGGACGAGAATGGTACCTACATCTTCTTCGAACCAGATAATACTCTTTTCAAGAACTATTCTTTCCATGATGACATCGTGGAAACCATGCTTCGCAATTATACTTATCTGAACACTGGTCTTACCATCATGCACAATGGTCGCCGTATCTTGAGTCGTCATGGCTTGCAGGACCTCTTGACCGATAACATGACCAATGAGGGATTGTATGAAATCGTGCATGTGAAGGGCGAGGACATTGAGATAGCCTTCACACATACCAATCAGTATGGCGAGGAGTATTATTCCTTTGTCAATGGTCAGCATACCACTCAGGGCGGTACTCATCAGAGTGCCTTCAAGGAGCATATCGCCAAGACCATCAAGGAGTTCTATGGCAAGTATGAGTATGGCGACATCCGTAATGGTATCGTTGCTGCCATAGCCTTGAACGTAGAGGAGCCAGTCTTCGAGAGTCAGACGAAGATTAAGCTCGGTAGCACCACGATGACTCCGAATGGTGGCGAGACCATCAACAAGTATGTGGGCGATTTCATCAAGAAGGAAGTAGATAACTATCTCCACATCCATAGCGATGTGGCTGAGATCTTGGAGAACAAAATCAAGGAGAGCGAGCGTGAGCGCAAGGCGATGGCTGGTGTCACCAAGTTGGCTCGTGAGCGTGCCAAGAAGGCGAACCTCCACAATCGTAAGTTGCGTGACTGCCGCATCCACTTCAGTGATGCCAAGAATGAGCGCAAGGAGGAATCTTCCATCTTCATCACCGAGGGCGATTCTGCCAGTGGAAGCATCACCAAGAGCCGTGACGTGAATACCCAGGCGGTGTTCTCACTGCGTGGTAAACCATTGAATAGCTTTGGCTTGACCAAGAAGGTGGTGTATGAGAACGAGGAGTTCAACTTGCTCCAGGCGGCACTCGACATCGAGGATGGTTTGGACGGATTGCGTTACAACAAGGTGATCGTGGCGACGGATGCCGATGTCGATGGCATGCACATCCGATTGCTTATCATCACATTCTTCCTCCAGTTCTTCCCCGACCTTATCAAGAAAGGTCACGTATATGTGCTGCAAACCCCATTGTTCCGTGTGCGCAACAAGCGAACCAAAATCAAGAACAAGCAGGCGGTGGCAGATGCTGATGCCAAACTGGGACCTAAGGAGAAGAAGGGCGATTTCATCACGCATTACTGCTACAGCGATGAGGAGCGCCAGCAAGCCATCAGAGACCTCGGTCCTGACCCGGAAATCACCCGATTCAAGGGATTGGGAGAGATTTCGCCGGAGGAGTTTGCTCACTTCATCGGTCCAGATATGCGATTGGAGCAGGTTACTCTGCACAAAACCGACCAAGTGCAGAAGCTCTTGGAGTACTATATGGGCAAGAACACCATGGAGCGTCAGAACTTCATCATCGACAATTTGGTAATAGAGGAGGATATTCCTGAGGAAGACTCGGCTCCGCTGGATTAATTAGAAACAATATTATACAATGAAGAAATACTTAGTTTTTGCGCTAGTGGCATTCATGGCAATCACTTCTGTCAGTGCCCAGATGCGTGTGAGAATGGGCAAGAACAGCCCGATAGAGAAATTGGGAAGGGCGGAAATCGCCATTGCCAACCTCTACGTGGATAGTGTGGATGAGAACAAACTTGTCGAGGATGCCATCCGTGGCATGTTGGAGAAGTTGGATCCTCATTCTTCCTACACCACCGCCAAGGAAACGCAGTCGATGAACGAGTCGCTCAATGGCTCATTCGATGGTATCGGCGTGCAGTTTAATATGGTGGATGATACTTTGCTCGTCATCCAACCCGTTACCAATGGTCCTTCTGAGAAGGTGGGCATCGTGGCGGGCGACCGCATCGTGGCAGTCAACGACACTGCCATCGCTGGCGTGAAGATGAGTAAGGAGGAAATCATGAAGCGACTTCGTGGTCCTAAGGGAACGATGGTGAAGCTCACTATTGTGCGCCGTGGCATCAAGGACAGGTTGACCTTCAATGTGAAGCGTGACAAGATTCCAGTCACAACGATGGATGCAGCCTACATGATTCGTCCGGGTATCGGCTATATCCGTTTGGGAAGTTTCGGTATGACCAGCCACAAGGAAGTTTCTGAGGCGATGGATTCCTTGAAGAAGAAGGGCATGAAAGACCTCATCTTCGACTTGGAGGACAATGGAGGTGGTTATCTCCAGGCGGCGGCTCAGATTGCCAATGAGTTCTTGGAGAAAGGCGATTTGATTGTCTATACCAATGGTCGCAAGGCTCCTCGTCAGGAGTTCCGTGCTGAGGCTAATGGTCGTTGGCGCAAGGGCAAGATTGTGGTGCTCACCAATGAGTTTACTGCCTCTGCCGCCGAAATCGTTTCTGGTGCCATCCAGGACCAAGACCGTGGTGTGGTGGTAGGTCGTCGTACCTTCGGCAAGGGATTGGTGCAGCGTCCTCTCACCTTCGAGGATGGCAGTGAGATTCGTCTCACCATCGCCCATTACTATACCCCAAGTGGCAGATGTATTCAGAAACCATATAAGAAAGGTGACCGTGAGGACTATGCGATGGATCTTGACAAGCGATACAAGCATGGTGAGTTCACCAACCAGGACAGCATCCACTTGGCTGATTCCTTGAAGTATTACACTTTGAGAAAGCATCGTGTGGTTTATGGTGGCGGTGGTATCATGCCAGATTACTTCGTGCCATTGGATACAACCAAATATACCAAGATGCACCGCCAGTTGGCTGCCAAGAGCATCGTCATCAACCATAGTTTGAAGTTCATCGACGCTCATCGCAAGGAATTGAAGAGCCAATATAAGAGTTTTGATAAGTTCTTGGCAAGCTATGAGGTTCCTCAGTCGCTCGTGGATGAAATCATTGCCGAGGGCAAGAAAGAGAAAATAGAGCCTAAGGACGACGCTGAATTGGCTCAGACGAAGAAATACTTAGCTATTCAGTTGAAAGCCCTTGTGGCGCGAGATATTTGGGATATGAGCCAATACTTCCAAGTATGGAATGAAACCAATGAAATCGTGCAGCGAGCTGTGAAACTCTTGCAGACGGGAAAATAAAAAATAACTGTTACACTGTTGCAACTGTTACAGTGTGAAAAATAAAATGAAAAAGGTCGCAAGGAAGACAAATTCCTTGCGACCTTTTCTTTTACTTCTCTAAGGGCTTTTGCTATACTTCCCTAGGCGTAACGATTTCTTTCTTAGTCTCTTCCGTGCATGTGGTCCCACTTCAGGTAGATTCCTGCTAGGATAGTGCCAGAGATGCTATGCCAAGCACAACTGATGGCACAAGGAAGGACGGCAAGTGGCTGGGCGGCGAAGAAGTTGCCGGCAAGCACTGTGGCGAGACCTGCATTCTGCATACCCACCTCGATGGAGATGGTACGCTTCTTGGCGGTATTGAAGCCTGCGAGCTTTCCGGAGAGCCATCCGAGGAGATAACCCAAAGTGTTGTGGCAGAATACCACGGCGAAAGTCCAGAGGAAAAGCATCAAGCCACGAGCCACCAAGTCATCATGAACAGTGGAGATAACACCTCCTACGATGAAGGCAAGGCACGTTACGCTCACACCAGGCATCAAACTTTGGATAGTAGGGAAGCATTCCTTCTTGCCATAGATGTAGTTGAGAGCGCAACCGATGGCAACTGGGATGATAGTGACGATGAGGATGTTGATGAACATGCCCACAGCATCCACATGGATAATTTCGCCTGCCGTAATCTTCATCAGCAATGGAGTCATCACTGGGGCGAGAATCGTAGAGGCGCAAGTCATGCCCACAGAGAAAGCCACGTCGCCATGGCAGAGATAACTCATGATATTGCTCGATACACCGCCAGGGCAGCATCCTACGAGCAGTATGCCGAGTGCCAAGGCAGGGTCAAGATGCCATACGTGAACCAGAGTATATGCCACGCCAGGCATGATGATGAATTGGGCGCAAGCTCCGATGAAGACATCCAGTGGGCGTTGTGCCAGAATCTTGAAATCGTTGGTGGTCAGTGTCAATCCCATGGTGAGCATGATGATGCCAAGGATGACGGTTTGGGTAGTTCCTCGCACCCAGTCGAAGGTATGTGGGAAGAAGAATGTGAATACTGCTACACCTATAATAAAGAATGAGGTGTAATTGGCAAGCCAACGGCTCAGCCCTTGAAAAAACTTAAGCATAAACCTATTTCTTTTAAAGTCCTAATATTTTTCTCTCTTATGTATATCCTCTCTTTCAAAAATGCTTCCTCTCTTTCAAATTCGAGTGCAAAGGTATGGTTTTTCTTTTAAATAGACAAATATTTTGCGGAATAAATGATAAAATGTTAGATATTGGTGTGCTTTTCCTTACGATATTGCACGAAACGACTTTCTGTGTGCAATCTCTTTTGAGCATCATTTCCTGAAGAAATCGGAGTTTCATTAGGGATAGTTCGCCTTAATTTGATGATTTTCATCCAAAAACTTCTTTTTTTAAAATACAAATGTGTAACTTTGCACACAAATCAGATAGAAGAATGAACGAAGATTTTGACATAAGACAAGAAACGGTGTCGCCTGCCGAAAAGGAATTCGAGAAGGCACTGCGACCACTGAAGTTCTCTGACTTCAGTGGACAGACGGGCGTGGTGGAAAACCTCGAAGTGTTTGTGGAGGCGGCGAAATATCGTGGCGAACCGCTCGACCACACACTCTTGCATGGTCCTCCGGGATTGGGTAAGACCACGTTGAGCAATATCATCGCCAATGAACTGGGTGTTGGATTCAAGATTACCTCTGGTCCTGTGCTCGACAAGCCGGGCGACCTCGCAGGCATCCTCACCTCGCTCGAACCCAATGATGTGCTTTTCATCGATGAGATTCACCGTCTCTCGCCAGTAGTAGAGGAGTATCTCTATTCGGCGATGGAGGATTATCGCATCGACATCATGATAGACAAGGGTCCTTCGGCTCGAAGCATCCAGATAGACCTCAACCCGTTCACCCTCGTGGGAGCCACCACTCGAAGCGGTTTGCTGACCGCTCCTCTGCGTGCTCGTTTCGGTATCAATCTCCATTTGGAGTATTACGACCCAGCGACGCTGCAGAAAATCATCAAGCGAAGTGCCATGCTCTTGAAGGTGCCTATCGAGGATGAGGCTGCGGTGGAAATCTCTCGCCGCTCTCGTGGTACGCCTCGTATCGCCAACTCCTTGCTCAGAAGAGTGCGTGACTTTGCTCAGGTGAAGGGTAACGGAACCATCACCTACGACATCGCCCAAGTGGCTTTGAAGGCACTCAACATCGACCAATATGGTTTGGATGAGATTGACAACAAGATTCTCACTACTATCATCGACAAGTTCCGTGGAGGACCGGTGGGCGTGAGCACCATTGCCACGGCGATTGGTGAGGATGGCGGCACTGTAGAAGAGGTGTATGAGCCATTCCTCATCATGGAGGGTTTCATCAAGCGCACTCCTCGTGGACGTATGGCGACCAAGCTTGCCTACGAGCATCTGGGCAGGAATCCGTATGGAAGCAACATCATGCAGGGTGACCTGTTTGAATAAAGTTCAAAGTAATGAAGATAGGGATATTTACGGGTACATTCGACCCATTTACGATAGGACATCAGAACATCGCCGAGCGTGCCTTGCCCATGTTCGACAAGCTCGTGATTGCAGTAGCGATGAGTAAGCTGAAGCACGCAAGCGAGGAAATCTCGAAGCGTGTAGAAGATATCAGAAAGGTTTTCCCGAAGGAATGTGCAGAGCTGGTAGATGCGGAGGATGCATCCAAGGGCTACCGCCTGGAGGTGGTTGCCTACGATGACCTCACCATCGACCTGGCGCATCGCCTGGGAGCCAAGTTCCTGGTTCGCGGTGTCCGTTCTGCCAAGGATTTCGAGTACGAGCGAGAGCAGGCGGATATCAACAGGCAGTTGGGCGGCGTAGAAACCATCCTGCTGTTTTCTGACCCAAGATACAGCAGCATCAGCTCAACGCTGGTTAGGGAGCTGAGATTCTTCGGAAGAGAAGTAGATGAATTTTTACCAAAAATAAAATAAAAATAGGAGGAAGAAGCGTATGATAACATACAATGTAGATGGCGTGAAAATGCCAAAGATCAAGAAGCGCGACACCAGTGCCTGGATTCGCAAGGTAGCTGCCTCTCATGGCCGCAAGGTGGGAGAGATAGGCTATATGTTTGTAGATGACGAGAAGATTCTCGAAGTGAACAACGAGTATCTGGGTCATGATTACTATACCGATGTCATCACCTTCGATTACGATGAGGATGATGTGATTAACGGCGACATCGTGATTTCGCTCGATACCGTCCGTACCAATGCCGAGCAGTTTGGCAAGACCTACGATGATGAGCTTCACCGTGTCATCATCCATGGCATTCTGCACCTCTGTGGCATCAACGACAAGGGGCCAGGTGAGCGTGAAATCATGGAGGAGAATGAGAACAAGGCTCTCGCCCTGCTCGAAGGCGCTTCCATTTTGAAGTAAAAACAACTGTTACACGGTTACAACTGTTAACAGTGAGAAAATAGATAAAGGGAGATTCCAATAGAAAAGTTTGGATTCTCCCTTTATCAGTATATTATTGTATCGCTTTGATTCTCTCCCTGCATTCCTTCAATATCGCAGTGAGCTCTTCCACTTTCGTGGCTCTCAGCATGGCGATTCTCGTCTGGCGGAAATCAGGGATGCCCTTGAAGATAGGGGAGGCGGCCAGGTGGCGACGGGTGTGGAGAATGCCTCTGTACTCGTCGATGCGCTCCACGTTGATGCGAAGCTGCTCCTCCAAGAGGTCAATCTTCTCATCCACGGTTAATGGGGCAGCACCTGTATTGTCCAGATAATCACGTATTTCCTTGAAAATCCAAGGCCTTCCGAAGGTGGCTCTGCCAATCATCACTGCATCTACGCCGTAACGCTCAAAAGCAAGTTTGGCTTCCTCTGGGGTCGTAATATCGCCGTTGCCGATAATCGGAATATGGATGCGGGGATTGTTCTTCACCTCACCTATGAGGCTCCAGTCAGCTTCTCCCGTGTACATCTGGCTTCGGGTTCTGCCGTGGATGGTGAGCGCCTGGATTCCGCAATCCTGTAGCTGCTCGGCAAGCTCGGTGATGATAAGGTTGCAATCCCAACCCAGTCGGGTTTTCACGGTTACGGGCACGTTTACCGCCTTCACCACCTCTCTTGTAATATCCAGCATCAGCGGAATATTCCGGAGCATTCCGGCTCCGGCACCCTTTCCGGCAACCTTCTTCACCGGACAGCCGAAGTTAATATCAATCACATCCGGCTTCGCCTGTTCCACTATCTTGGCAGCCTCCACCATATCGGCGGTAGTGCGACCGTATATCTGAATGCCCACAGGACGTTCCTCGTCACTGATGGTCAACTTGTTGACGGTCGATTTGATCGAGCGCACCAAGGCTTCTGCCGACACGAACTCGGTATAAACCATAGCGGCACCAAATCGTTTGCAGAGCATACGAAATCCAATATCTGTCACGTCTTCCATCGGAGCGAGGAAGAGGGGCTGAGGCCCAAATTCTATATTTCCTATTTTCATGAATCTAACTTTTGCGGGTGCAAAGTTACTGCAAATTTTTGAAAATCAAGAAGACTACATCAACAAATGATACATTCCCCCTGCCAATGTCTTGATGATGCCCTTCATCTCCAGGGTGAAGAGGAGGGCAGGGAGGCGAGTCACCTCGATGTGGGCTTGTACGGAGATGACGTTGATTTGCAAGTCGTTGTGCTGGGTGAGGACATCCACGATGGCTTGCTCTTCTGCCGAGAGGTCGGGGAAGAGACTTCGCTCGATGCCTTGTCGCTTGGCTTGCATCAGCTTCGAGTCGTCTTGCCATCCCATGTCCTTCACGAAGTCGGCGGCACTGGTGAGGAGCGTGGCACCATTCGAGCGGATGAGGTTGTTGCAGCCCTCGCTGTAGTAGTCGCCTATCCTGCCAGGGAAGGCGAAGACATCACGGTTGTAGGCTTGCGAGATCTCGCACGTGATGAGACCTCCACCATGGGCGGCACTCTCTATCAAGATGCAAGCATCCGACATGCCTGCTACGATGCGGTTGCGGCGCACGAAGTTGATTTTGTCGGCGTTCGTCTGGGTGAGAAACTCGGTAAGCAGTCCTCCTTGCTCCGTCATTCTGCGAGCCGTCTCCTTGTGTCGGGAAGGGTAGAGGTCGTCCAAGCCATGCGCCAACACGCCCACCGTCTCATATCCCTTGTCGAGGGCTTGTCGATGCGCCAAGATATCTACTCCGTATGCCAAACCGCTCACAATGAGTACTTGCGGACAGAGCTGCCTGAGGTCGCTCACGAAGCGGCGGATGAGGTCCTCGCCGTAAGGAGTGCAGTGGCGAGTGCCCACAATGTTGATAACTCGTTGCTGGTTGAGGTTGGCATTGCCCTTGTAGAAGAGCATGAGCGGCGCATCGTCGCATTCCTTCAGACGCTGGGGATAGCGGTCGTCATTCATACAGATGGCTTCTATGCCATAGCGTAGGTCGTACTCCAGTTCCACCTCGGCTCTCTTGCGTGCCTCGTCGGTGTTGGCGAGGGCGGCGAGGAGCTTGGGCGAGGCATCGGGGAGGATGTCTTGGATGTTGTCCTTGTTCTCTAGGATAGTTGTTGCCGAACCCACCTTGCGGTAGAGGTCGAGCATTCCGGCAAGGCTGAAATAGTTCAGTCTCGTCAGCACGATTGTATTTAGTATTTCTTGTTGATCCATCACTTTCTCTTTAAGTATTCGTATCCGATGCGACAGCGGAGGCATTCCTTCTTGTCGCAATATTCTTTCTTCAGTTGGATGAGGGCTTGGCTGTCCCCGGCGTTCTCCACTGGCAATCCGCATTGCTGCCACATTCTCACGATATGGTTGTTCTCGGCGTGGAGTGATTCGAGGAAGTCGAAGGCTCGGTCGCAGTATTTCTCCTCTCCTCGGTGTCTGCCGTAGGCGAAGAGGATGGGGATGACGGTGTTGATGACGAGCAGGTTGAGCGAAAAAGGCGAGATGTGCTTCTCGTTGCGGATGCTCTCGCTTCCGAAGGTGTAGTGCGTCTCCCAGTAGGGTGTCACCGAGGTGGAGAGTACCTGTTTCGCTTCCTTCACCGAAGTGGCATCGAGCAGTTGGCTGAGGCTCGCCTTGCGCTGAAAGTAGAGGTTGGCGAGTTGCGAGAGGCGGATGTGAGGGAAGTTCTGTGGGCGCAGGCGAAGGAATCGCCATAGCTTGCTGTCCATCGGTGTGAGCGAGAACTTATGGGCGAGATAGAGATACTCATTCCGAAGCTTCGAGAAATTGCCATCGTTGAGTGCATCCTTTTGGTATTTTTCGGGGATGGTGTTCAGTTCCAGGAGACCTGCCTGACCTAGGAAGATGGCTTCTATCTGGAAGAGGTTGTCTCGATGATGATCCACCGAGTGGAGGGGAATGCCGAGTGCCCATTGCTCGAAGGCGTCGCCGTTGATGCCGAAGCCATAGTTGCGTGCGAGGGTTACGAAGTAGGCGTTCTCCCAGTCGCCATTGCATTGGCGCACACGCTGCTCGATGGCATCCGTCTTCTGCGAGAGGCGTTCCGTCTGTAGGGCACTCATCCAGGAATGCACGGTGAGTCGGGTGAGCGAGGGGATGATTTGATAGCAAGGAGGATATTGGTCGATGCTCAATAGTTCCTTGTAGTGGCGCATCACATTGTCGGGGATGCTGAGCAGCATCTGCGTGAGCGGTTCGCCCTTAGAGTTTCTAGCCTCTAGGTCGATGATGCCGCATACGTGGAGGATGACGTTGTCATATCGCTCGTCCTTTTCGTGGCCGTGCAGATACCAGTCGCTCGCCTTGTCGTGAATCTCCACGTTGCCCACCCAGAGTGTGCCGTTGATTTTCACTTTTGCATTGAAAAAGTCGGGACCGGCATTGCGGTTGTGCAATCCGGGGTCGATGACTTCCACCGGCTGATGCAACGTGGTGGAGAGAGGGGAGAGCGGAAACAGTTTGTGTTTCCACACATAATGCAATAATTGCTCCATAATGGTTTTCTGTTTATTTGGTTATTGTTTATTGGGATTTCTTGGGAATTTAGGGGAAGTTAAGGGACAATAGTTTTCGTGAATGAATTGTCTTCGCTGGGTTTTCGCCTATGGGAAAAACAACTGTTACACTGTTACATTGTTACACTTGCCAAGAGGAAGAGTGCTGAAACTTCTCATTGCAAGAGAATTCTTCACTCTTCACTCTTCGCTCAGCAGCGCCTTGTCGTACGCTTCGCTATTGCCGAGCTTGCCATTGATGAGGCACACCAGCTCCACTGTGGCGCGGAGGCAGAGTCGCTCGTCGGAGGCACGGAAGATGTCTTGGTGGAAGATGTATCTCACTCCCTGCTTCTCCAGCCAAAGGCGAGAGATAAACTCGTCATCGCACTGCAATGGCGTCTTGTATTGCAAGTTCATGCGAGCCACCACGGCATCCACACCCTTGCGGTGCATCTCGGCGAAGCTGAGGCCTCGCTTCTGTAGGAAGAGGTGACGGGTATGCTCCATGTAGTGCAGGTAGTTGGCATTGTTGACGATGCCCTCGATGTCGCACTCATAGTCGCGCACCTCCATCTTTGTCTCAAATATGTATTTCATACATTCATTACTTTTGAATCCTATTTTATAAGGGCAAAAGCCCTAAAACACTGCAAAAATAAGCAAATTTTTCTATTTATTACTATATTCCGAGTGTTTTTTACTAAAATAAGGGTGTTTTTTGCAGAAAAATGATTATTTTTGCCGAAACGTTCGGATGAAAGGCCGAAATCAAGAGGAGAAAGCGAAGGTGCTAATACGGTGTTTTACCGTATCATGTGGTCTAACTCTCTAGGAATGAGTAAAAACAATAAAAACAAGATAAAGATGAAAATTGCTTTGATCGGCTATGGCAAGATGGGACACATGATCGAGGAGATCGCCCTGCAGCGTGGCCATGAAATCGTTTGTAAGATTGACGTGAATAACCCTGAGGACATCGACAGCCCTGAGTTCTGCTCGGCTGATGTCGCTATCGAGTTTACCAACCCTACTGCCGCTTACGGCAACTATTTGAAGGCTTTCGCTCACAACGTGAAGGTGGTGAGTGGCTCTACTGGTTGGATGAAAGACCACAAGGAAGACGTGGAGAAACTCTGTGCTGATGGCAAGCAAACCCTCTTCTGGGCTTCCAACTTCAGCATCGGCGTGGCTATCTTCTCTGCCGTCAACCGCTATCTCGCCAAGATTATGAACGGTTTCCCACAGTACTCCGTGTGCATGCAGGAGACCCACCACGTACATAAGCTCGATGCTCCTAGCGGCACTGCCATCACCCTGGCTGAGGAAATCATCGACAACGTGGATAGAAAGAAGGACTGGAAGCGTGGCGTGACCTACTGGACAAACGATGGTCATAGCGATGAGGGCGACCAGAACATCACCGACGAGGACTTGGTCATCAACTGTGTGCGTGATGGCGAGGTGCCAGGCATCCATGCCGTGATGTACGACTCTGAGGCTGATATGATTACCATCGAGCATAGCGCTCACTCTCGCAAGGGATTCGCTCTCGGTGCCGTATTGGCAGCTGAGTTCACCGCCAACCATAGCGGCTTGCTCACCACATCTGATTTGTTTAAGTTCTAAATTAAGAGAAAGGAATGCTTGACGTTTTCCTTTTCACAAGAAAAATATGATAGACAAAGAGAAACAACAACTGAACATGAAGGTGCAGTGGGCGAAATTCGCCGTAGTCATCGTGCTGTACCTCGCATTCTTGATATGGCTGAAGAGCTGGCTGGGACTCATCGTGGTGCCATTCATCTACGACATTTACATCACCAAGAAGATACGTTGGCAGTGGTGGAAGGACGAGGAAGGTCCGGTGCGCTTCATCATGAGTTGGGTGGATGCCATCGTCTTCGCCCTCGTGGCAGTGTATTTCATCAATCTCTTCTTCTTCCAGAACTACGTGATTCCATCTAGCTCCTTGGAGAAGAGCCTCCTCACGGGCGACTACCTCTTCGTGAGCAAGGTGAGCTACGGACCTCGCATCCCTGAGACACCGCTCACCATGCCTTTGACCCAGCACACCATGCCGCTCGTCAATGTGAAGAGCTACCTGGAGTGGCCTCACTGGGATTACCGCCGTGTGAAGGGATTGGGCAACGTGAAGCTCAACGACATCGTGGTGTTCAACTATCCTGCTGGCGATACCCTCGTCAATGAGGAGCGCTACCAGGCTCAGGACTACTATCAGATGGTATATAGCTTCGGCGAGCAGATACTGGACCAAAACGGTCAGGCGAAAGACGTGCGCACGATGAATCCTCTGCAGCAGCGTCGCTACTTCGAGCAGGTGTATAACATCGGCCGCAGTTACATCGCCAATACCCCAGGCGAGTATGGCGACATCATCAGCCGTCCTACCGACCGCCGAGAGAACTATGTGAAGCGATGCGTGGGCTTGCCAGGACAGACCCTCCAGATCAAGAACCGCATCGTGTATCTCGATGGCAAGGCCAACAAGGAGCCTGACAACGTGCAATATACCTATAAGATGAAGCTCAAGGGCGAGTTCCCTGTCGAACTAGCCGACCAGCTTGGCATCACCAACGAAGACCTCCTCACCTACAATCAGACGGGAGCCATCCCTCTGACCCATAAGGCTTACGAGGCTTTGAAGGCGAACAAGAACTTGGTGCAGAGCATCTCCATCAATACTGATGCCACCTATGGCGACCTCTATCCGCTGAACGCCTATACCGGTTGGACGCGCGACAACTACGGTCCGGTGTGGATTCCGAAGAAGGGCAAGTCGATAGTCCTCACGCTGAAGAACCTTCCTGTGTATGAGCGCTGCATCAAGGTGTATGAGGGCAACGACCTGAAGGTGGATAACAAGGGCAACATCTTCATCAATGGCAAACAGGCGAAGAGCTACACCTTCAAGCTCGACTACTACTGGATGATGGGTGACAACCGTCATAACTCAGCCGACTCACGCTACTGGGGCTTCGTGCCAGAAGACCATATCGTGGGCAAGCCTATCTTCATCTGGTGGAGCCACAGCCCAGACCATCCGGGCTTCTCCGGTATCCGCTGGAACCGCCTCTTCACGTTTGTGGATAATATCAAGTAAGTTTGAAAATAGCTATCAAATTCCTGATCTCGTTGGTGCTGGCATTGCTCCTCGCTTGGGTAATCCGCACCTACGCATTCACTGTCTATTCGGTGCCTTCGGGCGGTCTGCCGCCTCACTTGAAGGGGGGCAACCGAGTGATAGTGAACAGGATTGATTGCGACCGATTTGGGCGTGGCGAGACGATAGTTTTCACCGATTCGGTGGAGTGCGTGGTCACCCCGAAGTCGAAATATACGGGCAAGTCGATGGAAGGTTATCGCTCGAAAGGTTGGAAAGAGGCGTTTTTCATCGGTCGCATCGTGCGCTTGCCAGGCGACACCATCCGATTGGGCAAGAGCCAGTACATCATCCCTACCATCTGCTGTGAGCGTTGTGGCTGCAAGGATTGCCGCTACTACCTCGTCAAGACGGCAGGGGGCGAGACGCTTGTCCACAAGCATCAGATAGTGGGCAAGGCGTATAAGATATTCTAAGTGAAGAATACTCTGGCTTAGAATGCGCTCATTTATTATTTATTCATTATAATTAATAATTTAATTTTGACTGCATTACTTTCTTCCAGCTATTTTGGTCCTGTGCAGTGGTATCAGAAGCTGAACCGCTACGACGAGTGCTTGATAGAGCGTCATGAGAGCTTCATCAAGCAGACGTATCGCAACCGTATGATTATCGCCACTACGAATGGCCCTCTCTCCCTCACCATCCCCACCAACCACGACACGTCGATGGCGATGAAGGACATCCGTATCTCCGACCATGCCAACTGGCGACATGTGCATTGGAATGCCCTCCTCTCGGCATACGGCGAGAGTCCTTTCTTCGAGTATTACCAGGACGACATCCGCCCTTTCTATGAGAAGAAATACGATTTCCTCTTCGACTTCAACATGGAAATCATGGAGAAGATGATAGAGCTCCTCGACATTCGTCCGAACGTGAAGGTGACGGATGAGTACTTCCCGAAGAACACTCAACACTTTGATGTCGTGGACTTCCGTGATGCGATTCGTCCGAAGAAGCCGTTTCCTGACCCCGATTTCACACCGAAGCGATATTATCAGGTGTATGAGCAGAAGCACGGCTTCCTGCCCAATATGAGCATCCTCGACCTCCTCTTCAATGAGGGCAATGAGGCGATATTCCATCTCTAGGAATACTGCCTCATTCTGTAATGTGATGATAGAAAACAACTGTTACACTGTTACAACTGTTACACGATTCGACTTTGTCTGAACGAGGTGCCATCCCAGCCAAACAGAAAATATGGAATGATATACCCGAAAATGAAATGTTAACAGAAAAAATTAACATTCTCTGTAAGTTACAGATATATGATTGCAAGCTTTTTGAAAAGAGCCAAATGTTAAATGGGCTCTAAGCGCAAGGCGAAATTTTGCGGTTTGGATTATTTTGATTACTTTTGCAACCGATTAACCACATAGGCAATCAAGCTCTGCAAAAAGAGCTTATTAAAACACTAAACAAATTAATATTATGTTACAGTTACAATCTTTTGATGACTGCAAGCAGCTCAGCGGCTCCGTCATCGCAATGAACCCAAGTCGTAATGGCAACAAAGGTGCCATCTACAGTTACAATCTCGACTCCTACAAGGAACTGACTCGCCAGGCTTGTCTCTTGCGCTACATCTGCAATAGCGAGGCGGCTTGGATCAAGGAGGTCATCCTCACCTTTGGCGAGGACGAGCAGAAGGCTTTCGCCACCGTGGAGAGCGCCAGCAAGGTGAACCAAAGTGGATTGCAAGAAGGCACGCCAGTTGGCAGAGCGACTTGAAGGCGAGATCATGGAGACCGCCCAGCTAGCCGACAACAAGGCTTATGCCGAGTTTGCCAAGCGAGCTTTGGCGAATGGTTATCGCAAGGCGATGGTGCTCTACCTGGCGAATGGCGAGAAGTGGGAGAAGGCGATAGAGGACTTCATCGAGTGGAGCGTGAAGTACGACCTATGGTGCAAGATGCGTTTCTTCGGCATGAAGATGGAGGAGGCGATAGATAGCTATCGTCGCTTGGTGAACCACTCCGGTCCTAGCAATCTGCTTGCCTTCGTGCCCGACACCTTCTCGCTGGTGGACATCCAGGCTGTGTATCAGATGCAAGGCAAGAAGGGTAGGCTCACAGCTCTGCTGGCGATGTGGGCGAAGCGTGGACACTACGGCACGCCAATGGCAGCATAAATCAAGTATGGACACTATACCAATGGCGGCATAAGATAAAGGAAGGGGGAGTGCTTGCATGGCATTCCCCCTTTTTCTTGACCTTCATCAAGAAATGAGGCTTTATCGAAAGAAAGTTCTTAAATTATTTGTGTGCGCACACAAAAAGCATTACCTTTGCACTCGAAATAAAGAAAGTAAGGATAAAAGATTAGTAAAAAGGATAACTGAAAAGATTGATTCAGGTAACTGAAAAGATTGATTAGGTATTAAAAGAAAGGAAAAAGATTATGATGACATTTGGGATAATGACAGTAGCAGTTGTAGCATTTGCAGTGATCGCTTTCGCAGGTATAAACCTCGGAATCAACGCTTGCAAATAAGCTGCAAGGCTTCTCGGAAGAGAAAGCATAGAGGCCCTGGAAGGGGCAAGGAAATAAAGTCGGCTTCTACGTGTTGAGGCTTGTGTCTCCTCGCTGAGGCTTACGATATATACAAGGAAAAAGATTTAAGGATAACAGATTTAATAATTAGAGAAAGGAACAAGTTATGTTAGTATTAGGAATGGTTTTCGCTGTAGTAGCAGCATGTATCGCCCAGGCAGTATCAGTCAACAACAAGTTGTGCATGGGCAAGTAAAATTGAAGAAACAGTTTTTAATTCAATAGGTAATATACGAGAAGGCAGTCGCCAAGGGATTCCATATCCCCCAGCGATTGCCTTCTTTGCGTATTATTGCTTTTTGTCGCTCGCTTCCTCACCCTCTCTTTCCTTCTCCATTCTTTCATAGCTTCGTGTAACACTGTAACAGTGTAACAGTTCGATTTAGCTTTACTTGAATATCAGCGTGGTGAGGCGATGCTCATCGAATAGCTCCTGGGCGACGGCTTGCATCTGCTGGGCGGTGATGGCATCCACTTGCTCATAGAGGCGGTCCACGTTCTTCTCCCAGCCATAGTGAAGGAAGCTCTTGCCGAAGTCGAGGGCGAAGTTCTCTCGGTTGTCGCAAGCCACGCCTATCTGTCCCTTGATCTGTTTCTTGGCAGCACGCAGTTGGGCATCGGAGAGAGGCTTCTCCATAAACTTATCCAACTCCTTGCGTACCAAGCGGAGACAGCGCTTCACATCGTGCTCGTCACAACCGAAATAGATGCTCCAAGTGCCCGTGTCGCCATAAGCCACCATCGTGCTCTCCACGGTATATACGAGTCCGTTGTGCTCACGGAGGGCGAGGTTGAGCTTGGCATTCATGCCGGGACCGCCGAGGATGTTGTTCAGGAGATAGAGCGGCATGCGGCGGTCGTCATGCACATCGTAGGCCTGGGTGCCTATCATCACGTGGGCTTGATGGGTATGTTTCTCCATCACGATGGTTTGCCCTTTGGGGGAATTGGATTCTTCACCCTTCATCCTTTCTTCTTCACGGCTATTGAATTCTTCGTTCTTCACTCTTAACTCTTCACTTCCCACGCTCCTTTTCAAGAGCGTCACCAGCTTCTTGAAGTCGATGTCGCCGTAGGCGAAGAACACGGCGTTGTCGGGGCGATAGAGCTTTCGGGTGAATCGCAAGGCATCCTCGGTCGTGAACTGGCGCACTTGTTCTACAGTACCCAAGATGTTGTGCCCCAGGGAATTTCCCTTGAAGAGGATGTTCTCAAACTCATCGTATATCAATTCAGCTGGCGAGTCGTTGTAGCTCTCGATTTCATCGCAGATGACCTCCACCTCCTTGTCTATCTCCTGTTGGGGATAGGTGGAGTGGAAGACGATGTCGGAGAGGAGGTCCACGGCTCTGGCGATATGCTCCTTCAGGATGGCAGCATAATATACCGTTCCCTCCTTGTTGGTGTAGGCGTTGAGGTCGCCTCCCACGCTCTCCAGGCAGTTGAGGATATGCCAAGCCTTGCGTCGCTCGGTGCCCTTGAAGGTGACGTGCTCGCAGAAGTGAGCCAATCCCTCTTCGCCCGGCTCCTCGTCCCTAGTGCCAGCGTTGATCTGATAGCCGCAATATACCACCTTGCTGTCGGAAGGCAAGTGGATGATGCGGAGTCCATTGTCGAGTGTATATGTATTGTATTTCATCTTTTCAATATTTTTAGGCAAAGGTACAACTATTTGTTTAGATAGCAACCAAAAATGAGAAATTTGTTCAGAGCGTTGAACAAATACGGAAGTTTTTACATCGCTTTCTTTATCTTAAGTTCCTTTCCTCTCTCTTCATTTTGTAAAAAAGATAAAAAATGAGGCTTTCTTTTTGTGTTGTCACAGAATTCTGCTATCTTTGCTCCCTATTAAGAGGAATTGACTTTCTCTATGCTAATGAGAAAATCATCTCCTTGTTTTGGAAATAAAATAGAAAGTGATAAACGATAAAATAAGAAACATCAGATAAACAAATGCGCAAGGTAATAGGAATAGGAGAAACCGTGCTTGACATCATCTTCAAGGGCGGCAAGCCGATAGAGGCTGTACCGGGCGGCTCGTCATTCAATGCCCTCGTCTCGTTGGGACGTTCGGGCGTCAACGCCTCCTTCATCAGTGAGGCAGGCAACGACCGCATCGGAGAATACGTGATTCAGTTTTTGAGAGACAATGGCGTGGATGCTGACAACGTGAGCATCTTCCCTGACTCGAAGTCGCCTCTGTCGTTGGCTTTCCTCGATGACAACAACAATGCCGACTACATCTTCTACAAGGATCATCCGCACGATCAACTGGAGTTTGCCACTCCCGACATCCAACCGAACGACATCGTGCTCTTCGGCTCCTTCTTCGCCCTCAACCCAGTGGTTCGTCCACAGGTGGCAGGCTTTCTGGAGTATGCCAAGGAACATGGAGCCATCCTCTATTATGACGTCAACTTCCGTGCTTCTCATCAGAACGACATCATGAAGATTACGCCTAATCTGATAGAGAACCTGGAGTTTGCCGACTTCGTGCGTGGCAGCCATGAGGACTTCGGCATCCTCTACAAGAAGCCTGAGGCTGACAAGGTGTATAATGCCGAAATCAGCTTCTACTGCAAGAAGTTTATCTGCACCCAGGGCGCAGAGCCAGTGGAGGTTCGTGCCGAGAATGGATTTGCCAAGAGCTATCCTTCGGAGAAGACCCGGACGGTGAGCACCATTGGCGCAGGCGACAACTTCAATGCTGGTTTCGTGTTCGGATTGATTAAGGACGGCATCACCCGTGAGGACATCGACCGAGGACTGACCGAGGCACAATGGGATAGCCTGCTGGCATCGGCACAGCAGTTCTCCAGCGAGTGCTGCAAGGACATCTACAACTATGTGTCGAAGGAATTCGGAGAGAAGAAGAAAAAAGAATTGAAATAAATAGATGGGAATTTATAGAAGTAACTATGACTGAGATTACAAACAAGATTTATTATGTAGGCGTGAACGATCGCAACAAGCATCGTTTCGAGGGCCTCTGGCCTTTGCCTAACGGAGTGAGCTACAACTCTTATATCATCGACGACGACAAGGTGGCACTGGTGGATACCGTGGAGGTGGACTTCTTCACCCAGTTCTTGGAGAACATCCACGAGGTCATCGGCGACCGTCCTATCGACTACCTCATCATCAACCACATGGAACCCGACCACAGTGGATCCATCGCCCTCATCAAGAAGTATTATCCTAACATCAAGATTGTGGGCAACAAGAAGACGCTCGGTATGCTCCAGGGCTTCTATGGCGTAACCGACGATGTGGTGGAGGTGAAGAATGGTGAGACCTTGAACCTAGGCAACCATGAGCTGAGCTTCATCCTCATCCCAATGGTTCACTGGCCAGAGACGATGGTGACGCTCGATGCTGCTCACAAGGTGCTCTTCTCAGGCGATGCCTTCGGATGCTTCGGAGCCTTGAATGGTGGCATCATTGATACAGAAATCAACTGCGAGACCTTCTGGTTGGAGATGGTGCGCTATTACTCCAATATCGTGGGCAAGTATGGCGTGCCTGTGCAGAATGCTTTGAAGAAGTTGGCTGGTGTGGAGTTGGATTACATCTGCTCTACCCACGGACCAGTATGGCATGAGCACATCGAGAAGGTGATTGGCATGTATGATAAAATGTCGAAGTATGAGACGGAGCCAGGTCTTGTCATCTGCTACGGCACGATGTATGGCAACACCGAGCGCATGGCTGAGATCATTGCCCGTGCGGCAAGCAAGGCTGGCGTGAAGAACATCGTGATGTATAATATCTCGAAGACACATCACAGCTATATCCTCCGTGACATCTTCCGCTACAAGGGCTTGATCGTAGGTGCTCCTACCTATAATGCCGGTCTTTATCACGAGATGGAAGTCCTCCTCTCCGAGCTCGCCAACAAGGACATCAAGAACCACCTCCTAGGTTGGTATGGCTCTCACTGCTGGGCAAGCAAGGCGGTAGCAAAGATCCAGGAGTGGAACGACACCAGATTGCACTACGAGGCTGTGGGTGAGCCTGTGGATATGAAGCAGGCGATTACGCCAGAGGTCAAGGCGCAATGCGAGGCATTGGGTAAGGCGATGGCGGAGAAGCTGCTCGGTTAATGAATTTGGACACAGATATTTTATGACTTTTAGGCACGGATTACGCTGGTTACACGGATTTATGGGGGTTGCATCATAAAGCTTAAGCTTCAAAATTATATGAAGTAATTGCTATGATGGAGAATCTCAAATAGAATGTCCTGCGTAATCCGTGCCTTATTTGTGGTTCTGCAACAGTTGTAACAGTGTAACAGTTGTTTTTCCGTTCTTTCTCAAGAAAGTTTTTAAAACTTCCAAATGTGTTTTAAAAAATCGAGATTTGGAAGTGGAACGCACATTTTTCTCTTTGATTTCTCTCCGTTTCAATAAAAAATCGTATCTTTGCAACCGATAAAATATTATCAGAATCTATAGAATTATGCAAGAAAATAACAATATATTATCAATATTAGAAAACTATCTCCATGACAATCCTGATGAGATCGCCAAGGAGATGGCAAGTGACTTCCGGAAACGGCGCATTGAGAAGAATCTGACACGAGAGGAAGTGGCAGATAAGTCGGGTGTGGCAGTCAGCAATATCGTGCGATTTGAGCAGAAAGGACTTATCTCTCTTAAGAATCTGATAGGCATCGCCATGGCTTTGCAATATACCGCAGAGATCAAGAACATCTTCTCCCAACCGAAATACTCCACGATGGAGGAACTCCAACAAATCAGACGCAATACCAACAAGAAAAAGGCTTATAAAGGATGAAAAGGATAGATACTCTTCAGGTGAAATATCATCAAATGAATGTCGGCATACTCTCTTTGTCTGCCGATAACAAGTTGTGTGCCTTTGAATATGACAAGAATTGGCTGGCAGATGGATTTAGCATTTCTCCCTTGGAATTGCCGTTGAAACCTGGCGTGTTTCTTGCCAAGTCCAATCCTTTTGGGGGCAACTTTGGAATCTTTGAGGACAGTCTGTCAGATGGTTATGGACGTTACTTGTTGCATAAAGCGTTGGCTAAGGAGGGTATCAATGACTTTGATTTGTCAGCACTCGACCGTTTGAGTTTGGTGGGAAGTGGAGGCATGGGTGCCTTGACCTTTCATCCTGAGACGACATTACAACAAGGGCAGGAACTGGATGATTTTGACTTGCTGCAAGAGAAGGCTCTCGAAGTGCTCAAGGAGCAGCAAGACCAAGATGCTTCTCTACTCTTATATAATAGTGGAAATAGCGGCGGTTGTCGCCCGAAAGCAATCTTCTCGGATGCTGATGGACATTGGCTCGTGAAGTTTCGGCATACTTACGACCCACAAGATATGGGTAGGCAAGAATATCATTATAATGAGGTGGCGAGGAAGTGCGGAATTTCTGTACCTGATTTCAAGTTGATGAACGACAGATATTTTGCCAGTCGCCGTTTTGATATTTCGATGGATGGTGAGAGAATCCATACGGCTACGTCGGGTGGCTTGCTCTCTGTGTCACTCTCCAATCCTGTGCTCGACTATGTAAATCTTCTCGCCCTTACTGGTTATCTCACGCAGAGTCTAGCAGATGTAGAGGAGATGTATCGCCGTATGGTGTTCAATTATCTAGCAGAGAATAAGGATGACCATTGCAAAAATTTCAGTTTCTTTGTGACTAAGGGAGATGATAAGAAATGGCATTGGCATTTGGCTCCTGCGTATGACCTCACTCGTTGTACGGAGGGTTACAATGGTGAGCATGCCACATCGGTGAATGGCACAGGTCGTCCTTCTATTGCTGATATGATTGCAGTAGGAGTGAAAAATAAAATGAAGGAATCAAGATGTAGAGAAATATTCGAAGAAGTAAAAGGCAATTGTGGCGAATTACTTTTGGCTGATATACATTGATGTCAAAAAGAAAGAGCGGAAGACTAGCTGGTGCAACAGTTGTAACAGTTTGTTTTCCGCTTGTTCTGTAAAAGTATCGAGAATAATTTCGCGATGAATGTTCTCGTTATGCTTTCCCAATCATAGTCTTTAGTTCCTCCAAGTTGTTCACAACCTCAATATAGTCGTGCCATTCGCCACGAATCATGCCTTTCTGCTGCATGTCATTGAGCAAGGCGATGGTAGAGTTCCAGAAGCCCTTCATATTGTAGAGGATGACCATCTTGTGATGATAGCCGATGGTATGGGAGGCGGCAACGGTGAAGATTTCATCGAGCGTACCAATGCCACCAGGCAAGGCTACGACGATGTCGCTCTGGGCAAGCAAGAGGTCCTTGCGGTCGCTGAGGTTGTCGCATGGAATCTCCACATCGAGGTCATCGAAGGTTCTTCCACCTTTCTCCACGAGGCTTGGCACTACACCGATGGTTCTGCCGCCATTCGCCTTCACTGCCTTGCCAATGCAATCCATCAGACCAGAGTTGCAGCCGCCGAAAACCAGGTCGTGGCCGTTCTCAGCCATCCACTTTCCCATCTCTTCAGTCAATGTGAAGAAGTCGGGGTCGATATTCTTATTTGCTGAACAAAATACTGCTATTTTCATACTGTTAATCTCTTCATTAAAATGGAACATTCTCTTTCTGATAGAGCCTCTGTCGTATGGCGATGGAGGCATTCTGTCTTATCTTTTGCAAAGTTACGCAAAAATGTTGAGAAAAACTTCATCTATTGCTGATAATTTATTAATTTTGCACGATGGAAACGCTCATCATGGCGTTTCTTAGAAACTAATCTTATTAAACAAACGATGATGAATCTTATCAAACACAATGATATGAAACGGAATATGGCTTATAAGATTGCAGCGTTGCTGTTCTTCTCTTTGCCATGGTCATCGGCGGGAGTAAGTGCCCAATCAGCCACTTCTTCCCAATCTCCTCAGAAGCAGAAAGTGCAGAAGCGGGAGGCTTACGAGTGGGAGGGAGAGATTCCTACCTACGTGGAGCAACTGAAGCAAGAACTCACCTATCCGATGGCATGGGGCAATAGCCCGATCAAGAACTTCTCGAAATGGAAGAAGATGGCGAGAGACAAGGTGTTCGAGTGCATGATGACACCGCCGAAAGCTGCTGCCTCTTGGGATATGCAAGTACTCGAAGAGGAGCAGCGAGACGGATACAAGGCGCAGAAAATCGCCTTCAATATCAATGCCTATTCTCGTATCACGGCTTATCTCTTGATTCCGGATGAGGCTCCGACTTCGGTTGATGTTCGTAGTGATGCACTTTCTTCGGAGAAAAAGCATGCCAAGAAAAATAATTTCAAGAAGTTTCCAACCGTGAATCTCCTTCACGACCATGGCGCTCATCTCTTCATCGGAAAGGAAAAGATGATTCGACCATTTGGAGTGTTGTCTGCCAAGAATGCAGTCTTGGATAGTATCTCGGATAAAGAGAAAGCCATCGCACAGGAAGTCTTGGAGGATGCCGATGCCTGGGTGAAGCTACTCTACGAGGGACAGTACCTAGGCGATTACCTGGCGAAACATGGTTACGTGGTGCTTTCGATTGATGCGCCGATGTGGGGAGAACGAGGTCGAAAGGAGGGCGTGGATAGAAACAAATACGACCTGATAGCCGGCAACATGATGATGCTGGGTAGAGACCTTTCTGCCTTCATGACTTACGATGATATTTCCAGCACCGACTTCTTGGCTTCATTGCCGATGGTGGATGCCAACAGAATAGGGTGTGCTGGTTGTTCGATGGGGGCTTATCGCTCTTGGATGCTCTCGGCATTGAGCGACAGAATCAAGGTGGGAGCCTCCGTCTGCTGGATGATTACCACCGATGCCCAACTCACGAGGAGATATGGCAGAAAAGAGAATGGTGGTTTCGCCAACTGCATCCCAGGTCTTCGCCAATATCTCGACTATCCCCACATTGCCTCCCTCGCCTGTCCGAAGCCAATGCTCTTCATCAATGGAACGAAGGACAAGCTCTTCCCGGTACCTGGCGTAAAGGATGCTTTCCGACAGATGCATGAGGTGTGGAGGAGCCAGAAGGCTGACGAACGGCTCGATACCGAAATCTGGGACATCCCGCATTCTTGTGGCATCAAGGCACAAGCGAAAATCTTGGAGTTCCTGGATCAATACTTGAAAAAGTAATCTCCGAAAAAAGCTCTCGATACATTTTAAGACGAGAAGTCTGACATCTTATATCCGCATATACAAAAGTGGTGAACTCCGAAAGCAAAATCATCGCTTTCAGAGCTCACCTCTTTTTATAACATCTCTTCTTCGTATGATGACGTTCCCCTATAGAATTGTCACCTTCTTCGGGAAGCTTTTCTTTAAAATTTACCAGAGTTCTTTAGGCGATAGATCTTTGCCCTTTCTGCCCAAGAGATAATAGTCGGCGAGGAACTGGAGATGAGCCTGCGTGATGCGCAAGCCATCCTCCTTCACATACTTGCTGGTGAAGATGTTGGCATCAGGGAGCATGTTGCTGTCTATCAACTTGCAGACAATCTCGTATGGGAATGGACGACCATTGCCACTGATGATGCCGAAAGCATCCTCTGCCGCTCTGTCGGCATTGTAATATGGATTCTCAGGGGAAGCAATGTTGTGGGCTTGCATGTAGGTGACGTTGATGCCTGTGTAAGGACTGCCACATACGATGATGCCCTTCTCATACTTCTGAGGCAAGTGGATGTTGGCAGGCAACTCATAACCGATCTCCTTGAAGAACTCCTTGAGCGTCTTGTTGTCTTCCAGGAAGACGAACTTGTCGCCGTATCCCTTTGCCTTGAGCAAGTTGTAGTCCTTGATGGCTTGCTCGTGGTCAACAGCTCTTTCCTTCTCGGCATCGGCTACCACCTTCTTGAAATCCTCGTCCTCCCAGTAAGCGTGGGATGGCTGGTTCTCGCAAATCTTCTGAAGCCACTCGTAAGAGGTGAGCGACAAGAGATTGTTGCGCAGGGTGATGGTCATGTCCATCTGTACGGCGTATGCCATCTGCTCGTTGAGACCCTGAGGCGAGTTCGCCATCTGCTGCAAGGTGAACTGGAGACGCTTCTGGTTGCCCAAGTTGAAGTAGCAGCCGTAGTGAAACCATGCCAAGACATCTCGGCGAGAAACCTCTATCATATCTTTCTCCATCGTGGCATCGTATTCGCACAAGAACTCGCGCATGCGCTCATTCTCAGGTGCCGTCTCATACTCCTTGTCGAGGATGTCATATACAACCTTTGCCGCCACTTCCAAGGTGCCGAAGAGGAATGGCACAGCCTCCTGCACGTAAGCACTCTGTTGGTAGTGATGCCAGAGGAGGAACTTGATGTCGGCGAAGTTGATCTCGTCTTCTACGTATGGAGCATCGTTGCCCGTGAGCGCACTGTTGATGTATTGCGCCTCGTTCTCATAGAAAGGGATGTGGCAACCATAACGCTTCACGCACTCAGAAGTAAATGCCTTCCAAATGCCTGTGCTAGAGAGCGTGTCCTCGAAATATCCAGCGATGGAGAGGGCGAGCTGCTTGGCATCCTCTACATTCTTGAAGTTATGGGTGAAACAAGCCTCGTCTAAGGCATGGTATATTGCGTTTGCCAGTTCGGTATAGTACTGATCTACTTCATCAGGTTTTTCGTATGGATGCATTGCCATCCACTCTTGAGTGAAAATTACTTTTTTCATATAGTTCGATTGTTTGTTATTTCAGTTGGTGGTGGCATCGGTTGTCTAGTTGCCTCGACAGCACACTAAAGCTGAAATGCCACTTGATTATGATAGTTTTGGGTCAAAAAGACCTATAATAAATGCAAAGGTAATGATTTCTCCCCGAAAAAATGCAAGAATTTGGATAAAAAATCGTAACTTTGCACCCGAATTTAGGCAATCTTAATAAAAGGTGTATGATTGCCGCAAGCGTTTTGGAAGGATTTTGCACCCTAATTTATGGCTGGGAGGGTGAATTCGGCCTTCCGTTTTTGATTACATGAATTAAGGTTTTAAAAGATTGAAGACATTTGAAGAATTGGGCGTGAGCGAAGAGATTCGCCGTGCCATCGAAGAGCTTGGATTTGAGAATCCAATGCCAGTTCAGGAAGAAGTAATTCCCTATTTGCTTGGTAATAAGAATGATGTCATTGCGTTGGCGCAGACGGGTACGGGTAAGACAGCCGCATACGGCTTGCCTTTGCTCCAGAAGACCGATGCCTCTCGCAAGGATACCCAGGCAGTTATCCTCAGTCCTACTCGTGAGCTTTGCCTCCAGATAGCTGACGACTTGAATAGTTTCGCCAAGTACATCGACGGTATGCACATCGCCGCAGTATATGGTGGTACCGACATCGGCTCGCAGATTCGCACCCTGAAGCATGGTGTGCAGATTATCGTTGCCACACCGGGTCGATTGCTCGACTTGATCAATCGTGGCGTGGCTCAGCTCGACCAGGTGAACAACGTGGTGCTGGATGAGGCTGACGAGATGCTCAACATGGGTTTCTCGGAGAGCATCAATGCCATCTTCGAGAGTGTGCCAGAGGATAGAAACACATTGCTCTTCTCTGCCACCATGAGTAAGGAGATTGAGAAGATTGCCCTCAACTATCTGCACGACCACAAGGAAATCGTGGTAGGTTCTCGTAACGAGGGTGCCGAGCATGTGAACCACATCTACTATCTCGTGAATGCCAAGGACAAGTATCTCGCCCTGAAGCGCATCGTCGATTATTATCCACGCATCTTTGCGATTATCTTCTGCCGCACCAAGTTGGAGACACAGGACATCGCCGACAAGCTCATCAAGGATGGTTACAATGCTGAGGCTCTTCATGGCGACTTGAGTCAGCAGCAGCGTGACCTTACCATGCAAAAGTTCCGTCAGCACACCGTACAGTTCCTTGTGGCTACCGACGTGGCAGCTCGTGGATTGGACGTGGATGATTTGACTCACGTCATCAACTATGGTTTGCCTGATGACATCGAGAGCTATACCCACCGAAGCGGTCGTACCGGCCGTGCCGGCAAGAAGGGTACTTCCATCTCCATCATCCATACCCGTGAGAAGTTCAAGGTTCGTCAGATAGAGAAGCAGATTGGCAAGGACTTCGTGGACGGCACATTGCCTTCACCAGAGGAAATTTGCAAGAAGCAGCTCTTCAAGACGATGGACGACATCATGAAGACCGATGTGGATGAGGAGCAGATTGCGCCATATATGGAGGAAATCAACCGCCAGTTTGACTACATCGACAAGGAGGACATCATCAAGAAGATGGTAACCATCACCTTCGGTAAGTTCCTCGATTATTATAAGAATGCTCCTGAGATTGTGAAGCCAGAGAGCGGACGTGGCAAGCGTGGTGCTGAGGGCAGAGGCTCAGAGGGCGGTCGTGGACGAGTATCCAATGGTCGCCGCAAGCATGAGGCAGAGGCAGGATTCAAGCGTCTCTTCATCAATCTCGGTAAGGCGGATGGCTTCTATCCGGGCGAGATCATGCAATATCTCAACAAGCACGTGCAGGGCAGACAGGAGGTAGGTCATATCGACTTGCTCAACAAGTTTGCTTACATCGAGGTGCCTGAGCAGGATGCCAAGAAGGTGATGAAGGCGCTGAATGGCACTGAGTACAAGGGCAGAACCGTGAGATGTAATGATGCCGACGAGGAAGGACACGGCAGAGTTGCACGTGGCGAGGGTGGCCGTGGCTCTCGTGGAGGTCGCTCTTCTGAGAGAGGCGGACGCTCTGCAAAGCGTGGTTATGGCGATGATACTCGTGGCAGTCGTTCAGAGCGTGGCGGTCGTGGCTCTCGTGGCGAGGCTCGCAGTAGCAAGAAGTCTCGTTATAATGACGACAACGGCGATTGGCGTGAGCTGATTCAGGGCAAGCCATTCAAGTTAAAGGGCGAGGAGCCAAACTTCGAGGAAGAAGGCTGGGCAAGAAGACGTCCGAAGAAGAAGTGAAAAATGTAATTGATTGTTAAAAGTGCGACCTTTTCGTACCTTATCTATGAAAAAAAACGAGATAAGGTATGAAAAGGTCGCATTTTTTTGTTTTTGTCCATGGGTGATATTCCGAGATTATAAGAATTGCGTGAGATACACAGGCAAGAGTGTCTGCTCATCCTATGGCAAATTTGTAGCCTTTTTTCAGTAAAATTCATCCTAAACTCGGCTATCATTCCTTGCAAAGCTTCTCTGCCACCTTCAAAAGGGTGGTGGGATGCTCCCCTTCCGATTATCGCAATATGAACTAAAATATGCCCTAATCCCAAAATTAGGTATGAATTTTAGGATTATAATCCCAAAAATCACCCTAAATTTTGGGATTAGGGATTTTTTTTGTTATCTTTGCGGTCGAATATTCTTATATCAATTCAATCTTTTTCATATTAAGAATAGGTAACAAGATAATAATGATAATATGATACGACGACAATTACAAGACGTGATCGAGGCTCGTATGTTTGCTGGCAAGGCAATCATTGTGATAGGGGCAAGACAAGTAGGTAAGAGTACGCTCTTCAATATGGTATTGGAGGGGCGTAAGGAATCTGCATTGCAGTTGAATTGCGATGAGCCTGAGGTGCAAGAGATGCTGTCAGCGATGAATACGCAAGAGTTGAAATTGCTGATAGGACAGAATAAGATTCTTGTCATAGATGAGGCTCAGAGGGTGGAGAATATCGGTATGACCTTGAAGCGAATCACCGATAACTTCCCTGATGTCCAATTGTTGGTGACAGGCTCTTCCTCTTTTGAACTCCAAAATAAACTCAATGAACCATTGACAGGGAGAAAGTTTGAGTATCATCTCTTTCCTTTGTCAACAGGCGAATTGTTGAATGCACAAGGCTTGCTCTCTGTGAAGCAAACCTTGGAAAGCCGTCTTATTTTTGGTTCTTATCCCGACATCTTCAATCATCAAGATGATGCCAAGGACTTATTATATAATCTTTCCAATAGTTATTTGTACAAGGACTTGTTGAATTTGGAGAGTGTGCGTCGTCCGGCATTGTTGGGCAAACTTCTTACGGCTTTGGCCTTGCAAGTGACAAGCGAGGTTTCTTATAATGAGTTGGCTCAGACGGTGGGTACGGATAATAAGACGGTAGAGAAGTATGTTGATTTGTTGGAGAAGTGTTATATCATCTTTAAGTTGAATGGCTTCAGTCGCAATCTTCGCACGGAACTGAAACGTGCCAAGAAGTTCTATTTCTATGACAATGGTATCCGAAATGCCATCTTGCAGAATTTCGCTCCTCTTGCTCTTCGTCAAGACGTGGGGGCATTATGGGAAAACTTCTTCATTAGCGAGCGCATCAAGGCTAATCAATATAGCGGTCGATACGTGAATAGTTATTTCTGGCGCACCAACCAGCAGCAAGAGATTGACTACATAGAGGAATGCGATGGTCAGTTCTCGCTCTTTGAGATGAAGTGGAATCCCAAGCGAGCCAACACCCAGTTCCCCAATACTTTCCTTACGGCGTATGATGTGAAGGAAAAGGCTATTGTAACGCCAGAGAATTGGTTGGAGTGGGTGAAATGATGAAAGCTAAAAATCAGTATGTTATGTTGAAAGACAATAATTTTTATGCTCCCTTTATGGGCGATAACAAGTCTCTTAGTGTTGGTCTAAATCCACTGGGAATACGGACCGCGTCAGAACAATTGTTTACCACGCTATTGCCTGGTCTTAATGTCGTGACTTTACGTATTAGATATTACAGTTTTTATTGCTGGCTATTAAAAAGATTTTTTGCACAGCGTTCACATGCTAATCTAGTAGAATTTCGCAGACATCTTCGCTTGTCAGAGTTGCTTATGGCACTGATTCATGCTTACGGTAATAATAATGGCGGAATACCTGGTATTACTCGTGCATTAGAGATTATTGGTAGAGGGGGTGAATTTATCAATTTTTATGAAGATGCAATGCCAGAAGGTAAACCGTCTGGTGGATATTGGAAAGGTACTCTCGGTGCATTTGGCACTTATTATGCAGCCTCACTCCAAGAAATGGGGCTTATACTTCCTTTGATAGACTATCCAAGTTTGTATAACGTTACACCTAAAACGAATTATTATATCTCAGGTGAAGAATTGGCTGATGCTTTTGCAGATACTATTGGTGAAGACATAGGGCAGACCTTTGAAATTTGTGCAAAAGATGGAGTTGTAACTCGTAAGCAATTAGTTGAGATGGAACCATTTTTCCAGTCTCATCTTTTACCAGAGAATAAAGAAAGCCATCTGTTGCTTAAATTACTATTACAAAATGATCGTCCATCATCGGGGCAAGAAAGTCAACTTAGGAAGAATACACTTCGTTTGTTACTCAGGTTCATAAAAAGCATGAATGTTGAGGACTTCTCCGAGCTTGATTTTGCTAGGTATGTATATGGTCAATATAGTAATGGCTTAGATAAAAGTATTGCTGCTGTAGGATGGTATGCTTACTACCTAAATGATAGCAGACAATTTGAAGCTCTGAATATTTTTAATGTGGTATTGGATAGGCTGAAGAATAGTACCAAGCCTGGGCAATGGGAAAATATTAATGAGTTCACATCACAGTTATCAAAGGAAGTTTGTGCCTCATTGAAAGTTAAAAATATGACAGTCAATGAAATCTTGGCAAATTGGGAATCTATAGAAACTCCACAAGATTCAATGGCTCACGCATTCTACATTATTTTAGATGATTACAAAAGTAATTCTAATTATCAAGATTGCAAATCAAAAGTTCGCTCATCCTTCAGAAATGTCAACAATGATGCTTTGGACGCTTTTGGAGTGTTGGAAAAGCATTTGGAGAATACTATGGAGGCATATGTTAAGCAATACCTCACGGAGGATATCATATACAAGCACTATTCTGAATCTATGCGCAAGTTTAGTCAGAATGGAATACCGACTCAAAAACTTACCATAGAAAATGGATATGTCAGAGGCTTATCTACATATGATGCAACGCATAGCTCTCCACGTATTAATACACTCAGAAATTATGTGACAGATTTAGGGCTTGTTGAAGAGGGTAAATTAACTCCAAAAGGTATAGAACTTCTAAAGATACTTGAAAATGATTGAACGTAAGAACATAATAAAACTATTGAGTGAAAGAACAAAATCTAATGTTTATCATTCGGCTGTTCTGACTTGTTATAACTTTGACTCGATATTCTTTGAGTCTGTTTACCTTCCTTCATTGCGATCCTTAGGAATCACAAATGTGATTGTACTGATGGATGCAGGTATGTATGACAATCTACTTGCCGATTCTTCGTATGTTTGTCACAAGGTATCTCTGCTTAACTATACTTTAGTTAGGCAGGAGAATTCGCATCATGGAGTTTTTCATTCTAAAATTACCCTTTTGCTTGGAGAAGAAGAAGGAATCTTGGTCGTTGGAAGTGGAAACTTAACTTTCTGTGGCTTATCAAACAATGAGGAAGTATGGAATGCCTTTCATGTTGCGGGAAACAAATCAGTACATTATCCTCTCTTATTAAAGACTTGGAATTACATAAAGGATGTAATGAATAATGCTCCTTCTCTTGTCTGGAAGCAACTTGGATGGATTTCGGAACAAAGTCTTTGGCTACAAGATGATGGTTATGAAGATGTAGTAACACTTGAGTCTGGTGAGGAATGTTCTGTCATATATAACAGTGCAACAAATAGAATTATTGATAATATTACGGAAGCGATTGGAGACTCTGTTGTTGAGGAAATTACAATTATTGCACCTTTCTATGATACAGAAGGCAATGCTTTGACGGAACTACAAAAGCGTTTTAGACCAAGTCGGATGAATTGTGTCCTTGATTTGGAAAGACAAAGTGCTCCTTTTGTGTTGTTGGAATCAAATACGGACATAGCTTTTTTCAAGCATTCTGCTCCTAATCCATTACATGCAAAGATTATTGAGTTTATATCAAGCAATGGAACTTGGCTTTTGAGCGGTAGTGCTAATGCTGGAAGTATGGCATTGGGTTTGAACGATAGTGTGTTTAATGACGAGACTTGTGTCTTAATACACAATATAGGTAGAAAAAACTATATTGAAGAACTTGGGATACAATATGAGCCACTGAATGCTGATGACCGTAAGTCCATTGAGCGTCCGAAACAGAATTCTTCAGAGCTTTCTACTATAAAAACCACACTTAAAGCTTGTGAGGAAAAAGATGAAAAATTGTATCTGTATTTCTCTCATAGTGGTATTAAAGGTTACCTTGTTATATTGGATAAGACGCAAAAAATAATCTATAAGGAAGAGATTATTTCTGAACAAACGTTTGAACTCTCTATGGACGAATCCTTGTTGGAGCAAAGTCATATAGCTGTTTTGATGGATAATGGCATTGGGGTATCTAATCGTTGCCTTATAATCAAAGAGTTGCATGTTGAAAGTTGTAATCCGGATCCAAAGCGTCGAAAATTATCAAGTCTTTTGAATGACAATAGTTTACTCCAAAATCTATCTCATATTTTGGGCTATATAGAGTTTGATGAGAGGGATAAGAAAAGTGCGTCAGTTGGAGTAGGTACAAAATCATCACCAAAGAATAAAGAGGATATTATTGTCGCACAAGAACGCTTTAATGAATTGAAAGATAGCTCTTTGAGTATAAGTATGCATTCGGGAGTACGCATCCTAGCTTATCTGCAACAGATACTCTTCAATAGAGGCGATATTGAAAAGAGTGATGACGACTTGCTTGAAATAGATAAAGAGGAAAATAGTAATGATGATGGGACTCTTGTATATAATCGTCAAAAAATAGAAGTAAGTTCTATAGCTGACGATGCCTATAAAATGAGAGCAGACATTGTGACCTTCTTGAAGAAAATGCAACAATGCCTTTTGGACAAGACTGCAGACATGAGTATTCATGGAGGAAAAAACACACCTATAGAGAGTCCTAAGTTAATTGCTTTACCAGGACTAAACGTAAGTTCTGCCTTTGCCGTTGCGTCAAGATCTGTCATTATCTTAATGAACAAATATGGCAGTAATGTAACTAAATGGTTTGAAGTAAGAAATTTGTTAGTAAAGTGTGCTGGATTGTTCTTCTCCCTTTATGCAAATGCTGTCCCTAAAGACGATAATATTAGAAATCGTAAGATAAGAGAATTGATAAAAGAGGCTTCTGTTGATTTATTTTCTGCTCTTAGTTTTTTTGATTTTAAGAGAAATGACGCATCACTTCCCATCGTTGTTCTAAATTGCTTGGATTTTTTGAAAGAAAAAGAAGATTTACATTTGTTTATTTCTTTATACGAGGAACAACTTTTACGATTAAATATAGAAAATATTAGGCAGACGACAGTAGATAGAATACAAAAGGTGGTAAAAATATATCTCAATGGTGATGTGCCAGTGAGAGATTTTTGTAGTGATGATAGTGTCGTTTATTTGTATAAAAAGGGGTATGGCTTTCTGTTAGTTGATAACATAAAACTTTGTTATGGCAGTTTGAGTTTCGATTATCACGGTTCATGGTTTGATGGAAAAGTTCCTAACCATACTGTTTCCAAATATCCAGCCACAAAATATAAAGGATACAAAGATTTATGAATATCTTTAGTTTTTGAAAAGGCGTAAGTTGCTGTCATTTATAATCACTTATATGAAATAGAATCATTTCAAACCAATTAATTTGAAATAAAATGGTTTGAAATGATTCTATTTCAAATGAATTGATTATATTTGCAATCGAAATTAAGTATTAAGATGTAATTATCTATAAACCTAAAGCATGAAAAGAATAATGATGAACGCATGCCTAGGCTTCTTTTGCCTAAGTTTGCAAGCGCAAAAGATGGTTCCTCAATCTCTATCCCTTGCAGGAGAATGGAACGTGACACTTGGCGATGCCAAGGAGGTGAGACATGCCATGCTCCCTGGCACCATCGACACCAATCACTTGGGATTTGCACCTAGTGATACCACCGAGACCACGCATCTTACTCGCCTCTATGCCTACAAGGGCAAGGCGACTTATTCTCGCACCATCGAGATTCCGAAGCAGTGGAAGAAGGCGGCGGTGGAGCTTTTCTTGGAGCGTACGAAGCCGACTTGGGTGTATGTGGATGGAAACCTTGTGGATTCCTGCAACTTTATCTCCACTCCTCAGCGATACATCTTGCCGAAATTGAAAACCGGCAAGCATCAGTTGGATATTGTGGTGGATAATTCTCGTGGTGTGCCTGAGCAAGTGTATGGCTCCAGCCACGCCTATACCGAGGATACACAGACCAACTGGAATGGAATCATCGGAGAAATTTCCCTGAAGCAGGTAGAGTTGAAAGCTGGTCAGAAATTGATCTCTTGGGAAAGATTGTCAAGCAAAGCAGAAAAGGTAGTGGATGCAGAAGAGCAAGATGCTTATTTGTTTGATAATGATAAGTATCTGCTTGTCGGTATGGTACAAAGTGAGTCCCGACAATATTCTGGCAAGGTGCTCCCTTGCTTCAGGGACTTCCGTATCGAGGGAGCACATTTCTATGCCGATGGTCATCCGGTATTTCTCCGTGGCAAGCACGATGCGGCGGTTTGGCCACTCACGGGGCATGTCGATATGACGGTGGAGGGATGGATGAAGTATCTCGGCATTTGCAGGGCGTATGGCATCAATCATGTACGCTTCCATTCTTGGTGTCCACCAGAGGCGGCTTTCGTGGCTGCTGACAGCTTGGGCATTTATCTACAACCAGAACTTCCTTTCTGGGGCTCCTTTGATGATAAGGATGAGAAGTTGATGGCGTTCTTGCATCAAGAGGGTGAGAATATCTTGCGAGAATATGGACATCATCCTTCCTTCCGCATGATGGCTTTGGGCAATGAGCTCTGGGGAAGCATCGACAAGATGAAGGAGTTTGTGGATGACTTCCGTGAGATAGCTCCCGACAAATACTATACCTTTGGCAGCAACTACTATCTCGGGTACCAAGGGGTGAAAGAGGGGATGGATTACTTCACTACTTGTCGCATAGGCGGCGAGGGATGGGGTAAATACAATACCCATACCCGTGGCTCCTTCTCCTTCGCCGATGCTTACGATGGAGGAATCATCAATCATTTCCGTCCGAACACAACGATGAACTTCGATGAGGCTTGCGATAAGTGGGCTTCTCCTCAGCCTTGGCAGAGGCAAGATGTGGAGCAAACTTCTTATAAGCGAGCTGCTGGCATCCCGATTATCTCTCACGAGACAGGACAGTTCCAAACCTATCCCGACTTCCGTGAGATCAAGAAATATACGGGCGTGCTCTATCCTTACAACTTCGAGATCTTCCGCCGTCGCCTTGCCGCTGCCGGAATGCTTTCGCAAGCAGATGATTTCCACAAGGCTTCGGGCTTGTGGAGCGTGAAACTCTATAAGGCGGACATTGAGATGGATCTCAGAACCAAGAACATGGCAGGTTTCCAACTCCTTGACATTCAGGATTACCCTGGTCAGGGCAGTGCCTTCGTGGGCATCCTCGATGCTTTCATGGAGAGCAAGGGAATCACCACGGCGAATGAGTGGCATCAGTGGTGTTCATCAGTGGTGCCTCTCTTGCTGACGGATCGCTTCTGCTATGACGAGAATGAGATGATGAATGCCAAGGTGCAAATCGCCAATTATGGTGGTGAATCGCTCAAGGGAAAGAAATTGCTTTGGAAGTTGGATTATGCTCCAGATGAGAACTCTGCCGATGATGCTTCGCCAAAAGCAGGAGCGAATATCGACCGCTTTAATCAACCTTCGCCTTTGGCACAAGGGGAGATACCTATCACCACAGATGAAGAGGGTTTGATAGACATCGGCGAAATCCATCATAAGATGAAGGTGATGGCAGATGGTTTTAACGATGGCAATGGAACGTGTCTTGATGTCAAGATTCCTTCTAGAAAGGTCATCTTGACGTTGGATATCGACTACGGACGGTATGATGCGAGAAGACATCGCAATACCTACGACCTCTGGATTTATACCACCGAAAAGAGTCTTGATATATATAAAGAAGGTGTCGTGATAACAAGCGACTTGACTGATGAGGTTGCAAAGAAACTTGAAAAGGGTGCCAAGGTGCTTTGGTTGCCTACAACCTCGAAGAACTTCGTGGCTTCAGCCGATACGCTTTCTCAGGCAAGCAATGCCACTCCATACACCGTCGGCGGTCTCTTCCAAACCGATTACTGGAACTATCGTATGTTCAAGACCATCTGTGAGAACAACAAGAAGACTGTGTCTCCTGGTACATTGGGTATCCTTACCAATCCGAAGCATCCTATCTTCTGTGATTTCCCTACCGAGATGCACACCAACTGGCAGTGGTTCCCTGTCATCAAGGAATCTCATCCTTTGGTGCTGGACAACTTTGCGAAGGGTGTCAAACCTATCGTGCAAGTCATCGACAACATCGAGCGCAACCACAAACTCGGTCTTGTGATGGAGTGGAAGGTGGGCGCAGGCAAGCTCCTCGTCTGCATGAGCGACTTGGAGAAGGCTTCCGAATATCCAGAGGGCAGGGCATTCTATGAGAGTGTATTGAGTTATATGCGTTCGCCTGAGTTTGCCCCACAGTCTGAAATCACCATCGCAGATTTGAGGAAGAAGCTGAAAGAGGAGCCTCGACAGATTAGTTTGAAGGAACTGAATAATATCTCGCAATACTAAAATTGCAATCAGATAAATAGTAAGCACGTGTCGAAATGTAACATGTATGTTATGTTTCGGCATGTGCTTTTTTTGTTAAGCGGTTGGTCTCAAATGTGTTAACCTCTAATAAAATCCTCTTTGTAAATGGCGGTATGTCTAGAAATTTCCGTACATTTGCAAGTGCAGAATCATGCAGGGCATGATGACTCTAAGTTGCGATGATGAATGAATTAACAAGATTATAAACCTAACAATTGTATATTAAGTAAAAGCAAATGAAATCTTTAAGAATGTATCTCTTGCTTCTATTGCTCTTGGGAGGAATAGGAGCGTATGCCGATGATGTGGAGTTTGATGTGACATCAGCGGGAGGAAGTACTGCTTTCTCTGGCACGGCAAATGTAACCCTAAAAGGACGAACTTTTATAAAAGGGGAATGGAGTGGCTTTTGCCTTCCTTTTGATGCAAGTAAAGAAGTCTTGGATAAAGCCCTCGGAGAGGGGTGTTATAGTCTCCAAAAGTTCTCTTCCTATGCAGATGACATAATTCACTTCAAGAAGACGACGGCAGCAGATGCTGGGACGCCTTATTTCATCTATGTGAATAAGACGGTGGAGAACCCGAAGTTTGACAATGTGACTTTCGTGTCGGATGTGAATCTCGGATATGGTGGTTATTCTGCAGATTGGAGAGGGAAAGTTGCTGTCAGTGAGAATCTAACTTTCCGTGGTTTCTATTACAAAAAAGCTTTTTATGAATTGGTGGATGCCAAGAGTGAAAACGATGGATATTCTGCCTATTGGCTAAAGACGGATGAAACTTTTGCCGACATGAGGTTGGGTGATGATTTTCCAAATGAAGTATTGGGCATTAACTCATATTTCCTCGTCACGGGCTATAAGAAAGGAACAACTCAGAAGCCAACAGTCGTTTTCGAGGAAGACGATGTCATTAATAGTGGTGGAACCAGTGGCGGTGGCTCCGGTGGCGAGTCAGGTTCTACCGATGACCCTACATCTTTGACTTACAAAATCAAGAACAAGCTTCAGCTGACCGATGTTCCTACGCTCTACTAGACAATCCCTGACGTTACGGATTTGGACAAAGATTTAGTAAAGAATAGACAGACAGGCGAGGCTCTTTACCATAAGGCATCAATAGATGTGGTCGATAAGAACAATACACTTGAAGAGTTCTCTGATGATAAGCTCGACATCAAGGTGCGTGGTAACTCTACTGCAGACCCATCCAAGCGAGCTTATCGTTTGAAGTTTGGCAAAGACGAGAAAGATAAAGTCACAGGGGAATTGATTAAGACCCATAAGCATGATTTAATGGGAGGTGGATATGCCAAACGAAATTGGGCTTTGCTGGCAAACTGCTTCGACCATTCCTTGATTCGCAATGCTTTGACTTGCGAACTCGGTAAGATTATAGGCATGCCTTTCAATCCAGGCTATTGCTTTGTGGATTTGGTCATCAATGGTGACTATCGTGGTACTTATCAAGTGACAGACCATCCTGAAGTAGGAAGCCATCGCATAGATATTGACGAAGACAAAGATTGGTATATTGAGTTTCAAGGTAGGTCGGATATGTTGGATGAACCTTATCTAAACATCAAAGACCTTCCGATGTTTAGTATTAAGAATCCTGATTATACAGACGCTGCTGATGCCGACAAACTAGCTGCTCTCAAAGTCAAAATGGAAGACTGGGTGAAGCAGTGGAAGTCTGGCTTCAGCTATGATGCAAGTATTACGCAAAGTGATACGAAAGGATGGCGTGCCTATAATGATGAAGACCAATTGCTCAAATGGTTCTTGGAAACAGAGATTACGGCTGATTACGATGGCTATATGACCATCAAGGCTTATCGCGCCACTGATGGAAAACTCTTCTGGGGACCAGTTTGGGACAAGGACTTGGCTTGGGATAATTATGGTGATTATACGAAGACCTTGGGAGCTGCCCTAGAAAATGCTTCTTCTATCAGATATTACGTCTATAATCCAGGCCGTGGTACGGCAATTTTGTCTGACCCTCGTTTTGTGAAGAGAGTTTATGAGACTTATAACAAACTGGTTGAGGATGGTTTGGAGCAGAAGTTGTTGGATATCGTTGACCAACTTCATCTGCGTGTCAATCAAACGCAGCAATTGAATTTCGAGAAGTGGGGAATAACAACTGTCTATGGAGGTTTGGAAAAGTATCACGAATGGACTGATTATGCCCAATATCCAGAACAGTTGAAGACATTTATCACTGCTCGTTTGGCTTTCTTGAAAGAGAAGTTCAAAGAGATATACGATGCTGTATGTACTGTGAAGGAGGCTACCTATACTCCAACGAATCAATGGTATAGCACAGATTTAACTACTGGCTCTTACTTAAATCAAAAGGTTGTAGGTCGAAGCTTTAAGGCGAACCAATGGAATACTTATTGTATGCCATTCTCTACGACAATGGAGCAGATGAAAGAGGTATTTGGCAATGATGTGCAAGTGGTAGCTCATAGTGGAATGGATATTGATGGAACAACGATGCTTTTTGCTCCATATACAAGTGAACTGAAAGCTGGTTGCCCTTATCTTATGATGCCTAGTGCGGATGTTTCTGACCCTACATTTAAGGATGTGATTAATACAGATGCTCCTGTTCAGGAAAAGAGTTACAATGGACAACGCGTCAGCTTTGATGGCAAACATTCGTTCTACGGAACATTATTCACAGCGGATGTTGTAGATAGATCTACCGACTATCTCTTCAGTAATGATGTCTATGCTACCGATGCTTCTTTGGCAAAGGCAACAAGCATTACGGAGAATGGTGCTCGTGCCTTCATCCGAGTATCAGATGGTACAACTCCTGCCATCAAGATTCAGACGGCTGATGAGGCTTCGAAATTTACCTACGATGTTACCAACGGGTATGTCCATACCGCTTGGTGCCAGTATGACAATCAGACGAAGAATGTGACCATAGAGAATCGTGGCACACTTCATGCGGGCGAGTGGAATATGATGTGCTTGCCTTTCAAACTCTCTGCCGCAGGCTATAAGAAGGCATTTGGCGAGGATGTAAAAGTGGCTGAGTTCACGGGCGTCACCAAGTCGGAAGGTGGTGAGTTGGTATCATTCAATCTCGCTTACATTAATGAGAAGAATGGTATGAAGGCAGCTACTCCTTATCTCATTAAACCATCTAAGGAAATTCCTATGGCTGATGTAACTTTCGAAGGTGTGAAGGTCTCTGCGAAGACGACCGAAGAGCAAGCTACAGGTGATGTGAATTGCAAGCTGATAGGTACATTGCAGCCGACAATCTTGGATAAGGGACATCAGCAGTTGGTGTTGAAAGCACGCAATGAGTTGCAATACATGGCTCCTAATTCTACAACCCCAATGCAGGCTTGTCGTGCTTATTTCGAGTTGACAGGAACGGTGGCTGCTGCAAAGAACTTCAGCTTCTCCATTGATGGGGAGACGACAGGTGTGAAAGTAATTGACGTGAATGCTCCATCGGCTTCTACCAATACTAGAGTTTATAATATGAACGGACAATTGGTGGGAACTTCTGTGGAGAACTTGCCACAAGGCATCTATGTCATTGCAGGCAAGAAAGTAGTAAAGTAAAGATATAAAGACAGATTAAATGACAACAGAAATGATAAATAGCAAAAAGAGCGATGGCGAGTATATCACGCCATCGTGCTCTATACTCTCTATAGTAGAAGAATCTATGATTGCGGCTTCGCCAGACCCTCCTTCGCCACAGCCAACTCCGGATCCATCCCCACTTGGTCCTCCTTCATCAGAAACGAATGACCCTAATCGTTACGCCAAGCAGCACCATTACTACGATGTTTGGGAACAGTGGTAAAGGGCAACTCATAGCATAGAAAAAGAACATTTCATAGCATCGAAACAGAGGTCTGGAGACTAGGCTGCTAAAACTCCCTCCAGACGTATATAGAAAAACCTCGGGACATTTTTCGAAAAAAGTCCCGAGGAAAAAATAAAAAAGTCGGGACTTTCTTTTGAAAGCATCCCGACTTTTTTATTTCTTATAAGTAAGCAGTCATTTAAGACTGACTTGCCGATGATTTCTCAAACTCCCATTACTTGGCATTGATTTCTTTCAAGAGGCGATCGGCATGTCCCCACTTATCCATCAAGTAGAGCACATAGCGAATATCCACGCCGATGCAGCGAGCCAAGCGCTTGTCGAAGTTGATGTCTGAGCTGAGGCTATCCCAGTTGCCATCGAATGCAAGACCAATCAACTCGCCCTTGCCATTGAACATCGGACTACCAGAGTTGCCACCCGTGATGTCATTGTTGGTCAAGAAGCAGAGCTGCATCTTGCTGGTAGTCTTGTCCTGGTACTTGCCGAAATCTTTCTCAGAGAGAAGCTCGTGCATGATAGGCTCGGCATAGTAGTCGATCACCTTGTCGCCTTGCTTCATCTTCTCCACGATGCTCTCGGCAGTGGTGTAATAGCCTGATGGCTTGCCACCGAGGTCGAAACCGCCTACCTGACCGTAGCTCAATCGCATGGTGAAGTTGGCATCGCTATAGTGAGGCATATCCTCCTCCATGCGGAGCTTGGCTGCACAGAGATACTTCTCTTGCTCTGCGATAGAATCGCTGTTGACACCCAATGCCTCTACGAAGTCGGCGTAGATATCGTTCAAGTCCATTCCGAATGCCACGCCAGGGTCTTTCTCGTAGCCCTTCTTGTTGAAGTAGAACTTGGCGCCCTTCTTCATGAGGAGTGACTTGTTCCAGAGGTAATCCACATATTTAGCGTAGTCGCCACCAAACTGGCTGTCGATGGTCTTGTAGAACTTAGGCAACCACTTGGCTGATACGTGTTCCTTGTAGTTCTTGAGCAATGTGGAGAGCACCTCCTTGTCGAGTGCCATATCCCATTCATCACTGTTGTCGTCAAACTCGTGGTATTGCTTCTTCAGGTTCTTCTCAGGTCCCTTCACCTCCATACCATTCTGTAGCTTGAAGGCACGGGTGGAGAACTCTACGTTGCTGCGGCGAGTGAACGACTCGGAGAAGTTGGTCCAGGCATACATGATGTCGGTATTTTCCTTGTAGAGCTTCTGGAGCTTGTCGAAATCCACCTTGTGGGCGAGGTCGTTGGCAGCCTTGGCAGTGTCTTGCCAAGCACGGAGACGAGTCTCATACTCACGCTTCAAGTTGACGATGCCGATGGAGTCGATGCACTTGTTCATACCGATGGAGTTCTTCCAGTAGTTGGATGAGCTGGCATATTTGCTATCATACTTGATGCGCACAGCCTCGTCGGCACGCATGTGCTTCTGCATCACCTCCTGCTTCACGCCACGTACTTGGGCACGAGGAGTGTTCTCGGCATCACGCATCATCTGGATGCCATAGCTGGAGAGGTAACGCTCGGTACTGCCAGGATAACCCATGGTCATGGCATAGTCGCCATCCTTGTAACCTTGCAGGGAAACTTGCGCCCAACGCTTAGGGTGATAAGGCACATTGTCCTTGCTGTAGGCGGCAGGGCCATTGGTCTTAGGGTCGGCATAGATGCGGAATACGGAGAAGTCGCATGTCTGGCGAGGCCACATCCAGTTGTCGGTGTCGCCACCAAACTTACCCATAGACTTTGGTACGGTGAAAACCAGACGCAGGTCGGTGAAATCGCGATAGGTAGTAGCGTACCACTTGTTGCCCTCATAGAATGGCTGCACGGTGACGTGGAGGGTGGAGTCGTTCTTCTTCACCTCCTTGGTCATGGCGTTCTCCAAGGAATCCACTAGTTCGCTGCGCTTCTGACCGCTCAACTTCTCATATCCGAGGTTCATCACTTGGTCGGTTACATCCTTCTGTTCAACCATAAAGCTGACGAACATATTCTCGTTAGGCAATTCTTCTTCGTATGATTTGGCGAAGAAGCCATTGAGCATGTAGTCGTGCTCCACGGTAGAGTGGCTGCGGATAGACTCGAAACCGCAGTGGTGGTTGGTGAAAACAAGACCGTCTGGTGATACCACTACGCCGGAGCAGTAGCCAGAGAAGTTGACCACGGCGTTCTTCAAGGCGTTGTCGCCGTTGTAGAGCTGGTCGTAAGTCATACTGAAGCCTTCGCGCTGCATCATCTCATACACAGCGTTAGGCAAGTTGTAAATTGTCCACATTCCCTCGTCAGCGTGAGCGGTGTTGATTCCGCAGAACGCCATGATAGAGGCGATAAGGACCGTTGCTTTTTTCTTCATTTTATTCTTTGTGTTGTTATTATGTGAATTGCAAAGTTACGATTTTTCTGCGAGATAACATCAAGTAGAACAGAAAAAAGCGAAAAATTCCATCAAAGTTTCCTTTTTAGAATTATTTCTTTCACTTATACTAGAAATATTCGATAAAAACGCAATTTCTTTCACTTATACATGAAAAAGATTGCAAAAGCAGCGAGTTTTTCTTGTATAAGTGAAAAATTAGTGCTATTTTTGCGCCATAAAAAAAAGTGTTTCTTATTTTTTGATGATCCATTTCCCTCCCTTGTCTGGTCCTATTCGTTCTATTATGTGATCTTCTTTCAGTTTCTTTATATGTTTAGAGATGGCACTTCGGTTGATTTCCAATCGTTTACTCATCTCATTGGTGGTGACAAATGGGTCGGATGCGATAAGGGAAAGGATAGACTCTTTGGTTTTCTGTCCACCTTTCCTGTCCACCTTTTCTGTTTCCTGTCCACCTTTTCTGTCCACCTTTTGATGAGGCGTGTGGGGTGCTTGTGGGGTAGCAAGTCTTGGCTGTACCTTCCATTCTTCTGTAGGATCTATATGCAAGTATCTGTTTTTGAGAACCCAACTTTCGCCTAGCAGCAAGTTTCTGAAGAAACGAACAAGGTAGATAGGAGAGTACTCTATATCTTTATTGATATTGCGATAATTGGCACGAACCAGGGCATTGCGGAAATACCAGGAATGCTTGGCAAACATCTCATTATTCACCATATAGCCTAAAGAGCGAAGATACTGGATGGTGAAAATCGCCGTGGTTCGGGTGTTGCCCTCTCTGAAAGCGTGGATTTGCCAGATACCAGATACGAATTTGGCAATATGCTCAATCTTCTCATCATCCGTTAGACCTTTATATTGGAAGTTCTTTTCCTGCTCAATATCCCAATCCAAGGCTCTTCTCAAGTCTTCCCAATTCAGGTAGTTTACGGAATCTCCTTCGAGTACCCATTCCTTCTTGGAAATATCGTATTGGCGGATTTCTCCTGCGTGCTTGAATACTCCCTCGAATATTCTTCGATGCAGGGAAACATATCCGTTGGTATTGAAGGCAAAGGTCTTGCTGGCGAGAATCTTCGCGATGTTGGCTGAAACCTTATCTGCCTCTTCCTCGTCTTCATCCTTAGGTGTACGGACCGTCTTGCTCTGATAGTAAGAGTCAATCAGTTTTCTGCTTTCATCCAGAGAGATTTTCCCTTCGATATTTCGCTTAGCCACATCTATGAGATACGCCGATGGTTGTAGCCCATCTACAGCCTGCAATCCGATAGCCGTCTTCCAATTGGAAGCGGCTTCCTGCTGTGTCGGTTCTCCCTGACGGAGATACTCGTCGAAGGAAGAGAAGTTTTGTTGATGATGATTCATAGATGTAATGTCTTGCTTGTTAGATTGCAAAGTTACAACTTTATTTTGATAGAACCAATGTTTTGGAAGCAAAAATGCCATCTTACCTATCCTAAGCAATCTTTGTGCGCCCAAACATCAAGATTTTTTAGAAAAAGTTCCCTTTAATGATACGACTTTCCGAATTATTCATTACCTTTGCATTTGAGTTGGAGCAGCATGAAAAGACTTGCTGCGTTGAAGGCTCAACATAATATAGAGCGTTTTGATATTATCCAAGGACTGAAATGTGGAAGTTTCAATACTTGTTTGGATAATGGCAATTCAGCTCACGCATAGGATAATTGTACCCTTTTGAGAGAGGGCATAATATACCTTATAGCGTGGGCTATTGCTTCATTGCCAACAAGCGGGTCCTTCCACAACCTCAGTCCTGGCATATAAGCAATAGTTCCCACGCTTTTCCTCTTATTAATCGCTTACTTCTGGGAAACAGTTGGCATAATGCTTAAGCGTATGAAACATAATCAAGTGGATTTTACAGTTGATGGTGTGCCTGGTAAATACAGCATCGACTTTACGGATGATGCTGCAAGTAAAAAACAGCATCTGCAAAATGCAAGTGTGTATATAAAAGATTATATACAAAAAGAATTAGGTATTAAGACGAATCCCAATTATAACGTTGAGGATATATATTCAGTAGAAGATAATTTATAAATAGATGTAATTATGAGCATTAAATTGTTTAAATTCTTGCTTTTCAATGCGATTACTATCGCTTTGTTTGGCTTTACTTCTTGTAGCAGTGGTAGTGACGATGAGGTTGGTAATGGTGTAGATGGTAGTACTATGGTAGTCAAACTTAGTGCTGCCGGAACACTTGCTTCGCATATTGATGATGATGTAATGTACAAGATTACTCGGCTAAAGGTGACTGGTGAAATCAATAGTACTGATATTTGGCTATTGCGTAAAATGGCAGGATATGAGACGGATGGAGTGCTTGCTTATCTTGATTTGTCAGATGCAAGAATTGTTGCAGGTGGAAGACCATATTTTGAAGATGATTCCACAGAAGACGATGTTATGACTGATCATATGTTTTATAAATGCCCCTCTTTGGTATCTATCACTTGCCCAAATTCTGTAAAAGAAATAGAGTGGCATGCCTTTGGGCAATGTGCTGGTCTTGTAAATGTAGAGCTACCCTCTTCATTATTGAAGGTTAACGAACCTTTTTACGAAGATTATTACGAGTATGCTAATTTGAAAAGTATAAAATGCAAAACGATGACTCCACCAAATGGTGGACTATATGGTGGGTTATATGGTGGAAAAGACGCCAAAGATCGATTCTTTAAGAATGTTATTCTATATGTTCCGAAAGGTTCAATGAATGCTTATGAGAATTCTCTTTTTTCTTGGGGCGATTTTCAAAATATAGAAGAATACTAAGTTTGTTATTTATGATATATTAAAAAGAGTGAGGCGTAAGGCTTCACTCTTTTTTTGAATAGTTCGGAGAGTATTTCTTATACGTATCTAAACCATCCGCATCGGATTTGAAAATGATGGTGTCGATGAAGTAGAAGTTGCCATCATCGCCAACTAAAACATTGTTGGGGACGGCATCGAAGATGTCGTGAATGCCGTTGGTGAAATGTTCTTGATAGCCCAATCCTTTAGCCTTGCAATTTGCACTCCCTTGCAAGTCGTTGTTCCCGCAAGCGCTTGAATTGAGCTAAGCACTCCTCCAGCGAAAGCGGATGCTCTCGCCAATAAGCCATATATGAGATTCGCTATCTATTTAGAATAGCCTCTATAGAATAGAGGGGATAGTTGGTGAGCCAATCTTGCTCTCTGTAAGGTGACATAGATAAACGAACCCCTTTTAAGCCAGGATTACGTTCAACGAATGCTCGGAGACTTTTTGCTTGAAGGTTTTCTTCTGCTTTCACCTCTATCGGCATAATTTTTTCCTCGTCTTGCAGCAAGAAGTCGATTTCTCCACGAGAATTTTCGGCAGACCAATAGTAAATGGAAAGTTCTGGATTGGTTGCCAATTGTTGCATGACATATTGTTCTGTTAGTGCTCCCTTGAAGTCAGAGAGTAACGCATTGCCATTAAATAGGCTATCGGAAGGTACTTTACTCATTGCCCCCATCAAACCAATGTCAGAAAGAAACATTTTGAAAGCAGAGAAGTCTTCGTATGCGGCAAGTGGAATCTGTGCTTTTTTGCATCGGTTCACCTTATGAACAAGTCCTGCATCTTTCAGCCATTCGATGGCAAGCTCGAAATCCTTAGCCCTAGCTCCTTCCTTAATGACACCATAAATGAACTTCTTGTTCTCTTTGGAGAGTTGGGAAGGGATGGAGTGCCATACCATTCTGATGCGTGGTACTTCGACGGCTGGAGCATGCTTGGAGAAATCTCTTTCGTATGATTCAAGGATTGCATTTTGTTTTGCTCGCACTTTCTTGGCATCTCCATCTTTTATAAAAGCTAAAATGGCAGCTGGCATCCCTCCTACAAAATAATATTGACGTAGTCGCTCTTCAAATTTATTCCTGAACATAGTAATCATACTCCAGTCTTTACTCTTAAGAAGATCTACCATCTTGGCTTCGCCGACAGCGTCAAGGAACTCAAAGAAAGAGAGTGGATACAAGTGCATGAAGTCAACTTTCCCTACGGGGAACGAGTCGTTTTGGTGCATAGAAATGCCTAGCAACGAACCTGCTGCTATTACATGATATTGTGGGGCTTTCTCTGCGAAATATTTCAAGGAGGTGATTCCACGTGGAGCTTCTTGTATTTCATCGAGGATGATGAGGGTTTCTTCATCAATATTTACCCCTGTACTCCATTGTATGCCATTGATAATACGAGGAATGTCAAAGTCGTGTTCAAACAATTCTCTGAGTTTCTCGTCATCTTCAAAGTTTACGTATGCCACTCGTTTATAAGCTTCTTTGGCAAACTCTTGCATGAGCCAGGTCTTTCCAACTTGTCTGGCACCTAGCATAATCAACGGTTTTCTTTCGTTGCTTTCTTTCCACTGATATAGTTCTTTGATGGCACTTCGTTTCATAATTCATTGAAATATTGATGGTTTGGTGCTGCAAAGATACGTTTTTTTATGTAAAACCACAAAAAGTCGTCCTTAAAAATGTGTAAAACCACAAAAAGTCGTCCTAAAAAGTGTGGAGTCTCTCAGAAAGTCGAACTAAAAAGTGTAATTGGGTGACTTTTGCTAGAAAGAATCTTCGGCTTATGGAAGGGCTTTCTTAATCTTCTTCATCACCTGTCGCTTGGCAGATGCCAAGCCGGGCGACAAGGCTTCTTGTTCTAGCATATCTAGTGCAGCCTTCAACTCTGTAAGGAGCTCGGGATAGTATTTCATCTGCTCGTAGGCAAGCTTCATGCAATAAGCACGGATGGCATACGGATAGGAGCACGCGGTAATCTTGGCTATGCAATAGTCGATGAAGTCGGAACGGAGAGTGGCTTCCTCGAAAGGCTGGCGAATCAGGAGACTGAGCATCAAACGCAGTTTAGTCATGCTCTTCTCTAAGAGTATTCGGTCTATCAAGTCATTATGCTTGGCATAGAGCCATTCGTTGTTGGCTTGGTCGAAATGAGTGAACACCCACAAGGCATTAAGAGCAACACGATTGTCCTCATCAAATGTCAAATCATATAGTTTCGCCTTGATGCCATCATTTCTTTCTCCTTGTGCCAAAAAGCAAATCTCATGGATGTCGTCCATGCACATCCTCTTATTCAGTTTCTTTCTCATGTTCGCTATGTGTTTTATTAGATGATAAAACTCTTCTCTACCTTTTGCTTAACAAATTCTCTGGCGGCGAATAGTGGTATGTTTTCCATCCATCCTTGGTCTTGGAAACCTCGCATGGAGAAACGGATGCCTTTGAGATGATAGGACGCAAAATCGTGAGTGATAAATGCTGCCAGTGATTTCGCCTTTACATTCTCTTCAGCTTTTACTTCTATAGGCAAGACTTCGCTGCCAGCTTGTGCCATGAAATCAATTTCTTGGGTAGAGTTTGGCTTGCTATAATAATATATTGGTAAGTAGGGGAGAGATTTCAACTGTTGGAGCACGAAATTCTCAGTAAACGCACCCTTGTATTCACTAAACACGTTGTTGCCAATGAGAACCTGGTCAGGTTGTGCCATCGAAAGCGCTCCCAGCAAACCTACATCGAGCACGTACAATTTGAAGGCATCTATGTCTGCATAGAATTTCAAGGGAGATTTGGCATCTTTTGTTCTCTCTACCTTATAGACGAGTCCTGCGTCAATAAGCCATTGTATTGCTATCTCGAAATCTTTAGCCCTTGCTCCTTTTTTTACTGCACCATAGATGAACTTCTTGTTCTCACGAGCCAGTTGTGCAGGGATGGATTGCCATACCATCCTTACTCTTTGTGTCTGTTCTGCGGTGTGTTTGCTGATGTCTGCCTCGTATGCATTTAAGATGTTTTGCTGAATTTGTCTTACTTGCATTGGGGTGTGTTTTTGAGTGAATTCCAATACGGCTTCGGGCATACCTCCCACAAAGTAGTATTGTCGGAGGTATTCTATGAATTTTGGGGCGAGGCTGTTGATAAGTTCCTGATCTCCGCTTTTCAATAAATCCAAAAGCTGTTTCTCATCGTTGGCAAGTAGAAATTCCTCATAAGTCATAGGGTAGAGGTGCATGATGTCAACTTTACCGACAGGGAAAGATTCTCCTTTCATGTTCATGACACCGAGCAATGAGCCAGCCACGATGATATGTAATTCGGGCTTGTCTTCACAGAAATATTTCAGTGAGGACAAAACTGGAGGAATCTCTTGTATCTCGTCGAGAAATACAAGGGTCTTTCCAGGAATAATGTCTTGGTGCGCATAAGCTGCAAGACCGATGGCAAGTCTTTCTGCATTTGCATCACCTTGAAAAAGTTGGGCAATGCTTTTGTTCTTGTAACAGTTGATGTAAACCATATTCTCAAATTCGTTGTTTCCAAACTCTTTGATGATATAGGTCTTGCCAACTTGTCTGGCTCCATACATGATAAGTGGCTTTCTGTTACTTGATAACTTCCAGTTTTTTAATTGGTTATATATGAATCTTTTCATGTTCTTTACATTTTTATGAGGGAATAATATTGGTATCCGTACATTTTTATGAGGGAATAATATCTTATTCTCAACACTTTTATGGGGGAATACCGCTGTAAAGATACTGATTTCTGTTGGAAAACAACAAAAAATCGTCCTTAAAAATGTATAAAATCACAAAAAGTCGTCCTTAAAAGTGTTTGGTTTTACAAAAAGTCGAACCAAAAAGTGTAACAGAGGGGAGCTTATATAAAGTTTTTCTTGATACTGAATGTACGCTTCTGAGGTCGTAGATGTACGTCCAGAGACGAGTCGATGTACGTTTATAGGGGGAGTGAACGTACGTCTATAAGGGGTATGGATGTACGAGCAGAAGGGATGCGAACGTACATTCGTAAATAGAGCCTCTACCGTCAGCTGCTCGGCTGACTACCGTGAGACGAGCGTCCTACGGTAATGAGCTAGTTGGCTGACGGTAGAGGCTCACCCGAAATTACTTTCTAATGTCTTTAACTGAAAGTAGTGTACACCTTTCTTGTTCTACTTACTGGTTTACTAT